>Ga0308161_1001266_pt1 | contig 31488 bp, 29 predicted proteins | sample PhyFR2_FD_201034 | JGI IMG/M metagenome (GOLD analysis project Ga0308161, IMG submission 201034) | Phyllosphere microbial communities from UC Gill Tract Community Farm, Albany, California, United States - DLSLF.R2 | ecosystem: Host-associated > Plants > Phyllosphere > Unclassified | place: USA...
AACGCTCCGCGTTGCCGCTGAGCGGGGCGCGCCCGTCCGTCGGTCGCGGCTACCGCCGTCGGGTCGCGTCCTCGACGGTGCCGACGAGCTCCTCGAGGATGTCCTCGAGGAACAGCACGCCCGTCGTGCGTCCGTCCGCGTCGAACGCCCGCGCGACGTGGCGCCCGGCGGCACGCATGGTCGCGAGCGCGTCCTCGAGGTCCATCTCGGTGTAGAGCGAGATGAGCTGCCGGATCCGCTTCGGCGGCACCGGCACGTCGAACTCGTCGGGCCGCAGGTCGATGACGTCCTTGACGTGCACGTAGCCCGTCGGGTCGCCGTCGTCGCCGACGAGCACGTACCGCGAGAAGCCGCGCTGGGCGACGGCCCGCTCGACGTCCTCGGGGGTGGCGGTGTCGGGCAGCGTCACGAGCTCGGCCATCGGGACGGCGACGTCCTTGACCTTCTTCTCGGTGAACTCGAACGCCATCGCGAGCTTGCCGTCGTCGGTGAGCGTCCCCTCGCGGCGGGACTGCTCGACGATGGTCTGCACCTCCTCGACGGTGAAGGCGCTGACGGCCTCGTCCTTCGGCTCGACCTTGAAGAGCCGCAGCACGCCGTTCGCGACCGAGTTGAGCCCGACGACGACCCAGTGCAGACCGTGGCCGATGTACCAGAGCGTCGGCACGAGCACGAGTGCGGCGCGGTCCGGCATCGAGAACGAGATGTTCTTCGGGACCATCTCGCCGAACACCACGTGCAGGAACGACACGAGCAGCAGCGTGAACACGAACGCGACGATGCCGATGACCTCGACGCTCCACCCGGTCAGGCCGAGCGGGACCTCGAGCAGGTGGTGGATCGCGGGCTCGGACACGTTGAGGATGAGCAGCGAGCAGACCGTGATGCCGAGCTGGGTGGTGGCGAGCATGCGCGTGGCGTGCTCCATCGCCCACAGGGTCATCTGCGCGGCCTTCGACCCGGCCTCGGCGCGGGGCTCGATCTGCGAGCGGCGGGCCGAGATCACGGCGAACTCGGCGGCGACGAAGTAGGCGTTGCCGAGCAGCAGGACGACGAGCCAGAAGATGCCCCACCAGTCGGACCCGGCGGAGGCGGACTCCCCGGCGGCGAGGACGACCCCGCTGGACACTGCGGCGCTCATCGGGTGCGCTCCTTCGTGGCGGGGATGATGATGCCGGTCGCGGGACGCTGGCCGGAGCCGGCGGTCGCAGTGCCGCTGGTCGGCGTGCTGCCGGTGGCCGGGCCGGTGGTGCCCGTGCTGCCGGTGGGCGTGGGGTCGACCGGCGGCGTGTTCGGGGTCCACCGGATCCGGTCCACGCGGCGGCCGTCGAGGCGTTCGACGCGGAAGACGCCGTCCTCGAGCACGACCTCGTCGCCGACGACGGGCAGGCGACCGAGGGTCGCCATCACGAAGCCGCCGACGGTCTCGTACGGGCCGTCCTCGGGCACGGTCACCCCGGCGCGGTCCTCGAGCTCGTCGGGGCGGAGCAGCCCGGGGAAGGTCAGCCAGCCGCGCGAGCGGACGACGTCGATGCGGGCGCGGTCGTGCTCGTCGGACACCTCGCCGACGATCTCCTCGACGAGGTCCTCGAGCGTGACGACGCCGGCGGTGCCGCCGTACTCGTCGACGACGATGACCATCTGGTAGCCGCGGCCGCGGACCTCGGCGAGCAACGTGTCACCGGGCATCGTCTCGGGGACGCGCTCGGCCTCGGTCATGAGGGCGCCGACCGGCACCTCGGGACGCTTCTCGCGCGGGACGGCGACGGCCTGCTTGACGTGCACGATGCCGACGACGTCGTCGGCGTCCTCCTCGATGACGGGGAAGCGGCTGAACCCGGTGCGGCGGGCGAGGGCGATGACGTCCTCGGCGGACTCGGACACGCGGATCGTCGAGACGCGGGGGCGGGGCGTCATGACGTCGCTCGCGTCGAGCTCCGAGAAGGCGATGGTGCGCTGGAGGAGCGTGGCGGTGTCCTGCTCGAGCGAGCCCTCGGACGCGGACCGGCGCAGCAGCGAGCTGAGCTCCTCGGCGCTCCGGGCGCCGGAGAGCTCCTCCTGTGGCTCGATGCCCATCGACCGGAGCACGGCGTTCGCGGTGCCGTTCAGCACGGCGACGGCCGGCTTGAACACGGTCGTGAAGCCGATCTGCAGCGGGACGACGAGCCGCGCGGTCTGCAGGGGCAGCGCGAGCGCGAAGTTCTTCGGCACGAGCTCGCCGAGGATCATCGACAGCAGGGTCGCGATCACCAGCGCGACGATCGACCCGACGGTCTCGACGACCGCCTCGGGGAGCTGGGCCGCGAGGAACGGCGCCTCGAGCAGGGTCGCGATCGACGGCTCGAGCAGGTAGCCGGTGAGCAGCGTCGTCAGCGTGATGCCGAGCTGGGCGCTCGACAGGTGCGTCGACGTGACCTTGAGGGCGCTGATGACCGGGGTCAGGCCGGACTCGCCGCGGTCACGACGGGCCTCGACCTCGGCACGGTCGAGGTTCACGAGGGCGAACTCGGACGCGACGAACACGCCGGTGCCGAGCGTCAGCAGGATGCCGCCGACCAGCATCACGACGTCGACGGGACTCATTCCTCACCCCCCGGTGCAACGGTTGCCGGTGCAGGGGAGGAGGGGGTGCTCACCGAGTGAGCGCCGGATGAGTGGGAGGGCGAAGGTGCGTTCGGGGGATCGTCCACAGTGAGGGTCATCCTAGCGGGTGGGTGGTGCGGAGGCGGTGAGGACGTACAGGTCGCGGGGGTGCCCGTCCGGCGGGCCGGGAGGCACACCCCGCGTCGTCCCGTGGGCCTAGGCCGTGACGCGTGCGCGGTGGTACTGCTGCGGCTCGTAGTCGAGCGACACCCCGAGCTCGGCGGCGGCACGGAGCGCGAACGCCGGGTCGCGGAGGAACTCGCGACCGACCATCACGACGTCGGCCTGTCCGGTCGCGACGACCTGCTCGGCCTGGAACGCCGTCGAGATCATGCCGACCGCGATCGTGCCGATGCCCGCACCCCGACGGACGGCCTCGGCGAACGGGACCTGGTAGCCGGGACCGACCGGGATCGCGGCGCTCGGCACGTTGCCGCCGGTGGAGACGTCGGCCAGGTCGGCGCCGTGCTCGGCCGCCCAGCGGGCCACCTGGATCGTCTCGTCGAGCGTGAGCCCGCCGTCGGTCCAGTCGGTCGCCGAGAAGCGCACGACGACCGGGAACCCCTCGCCGACCTCGCCGCGGACGGCGTCGACGACCTCGAGCAGGGCGCGGGCGCGGTTCTCGAGCGAGCCGCCGTACGCGTCGGTGCGGTGGTTGCTCAGCGGCGAGAGGAACTGGTGGAGCAGGTAGCCGTGAGCGGCGTGCAGCTCGACCAGGTCGAACCCGGCCTCGACCGCGCGTCGGGCCGCGGCGGCGAAGGCGAGCGCGACGACGCGGACGTCCTCGACCTCGAGCTCGCGGGGTGCGGCGTACTCGCCGAACGCGACGGCGGACGGCGCGACCGTGGTCCAGCCGCCCTCGGACACGGGGACGCTGCCCTGCGTCGTCGACCAGGGGCGGTGGGTCGAGGCCTTGCGGCCCGCGTGGGCGAGCTGCACGCCGATCGCGGCGCCCTGCTCGTGCACGAAGTCGACGATCGGGCGGAACGCGTCGCGCTGCTCGTCGTTCCAGAGGCCGACGTCCTGGGGGCTGATCCGGCCCTCGGGGACGACACCGGCCGCCTCGACCACGACCGCACCGGCGCCGCCCTTCGCGAACCCGCCGAGGTGCACGAGGTGCCACGTGGTCGGGACGCCGTCCTGCCGCTCGACCGAGTACTGGCACATCGGCGAGACCCAGAGACGGTTCCGGACGGTGAGGTCGCGGATGGTGATCGGTTCGAACAGGGCGTGCGTCACGCGGGAGCTCCTTCGGGGTCCGTGGGGCCGGGTCACCCGGCGCCGTGGTCATCGAACACCCCCGACCCGTGCGCGATTCCCCGACGGACCCCGGACGCGGCGTGCCCCGGAGACGGTGGTGCCCGACGCCGCGCGCCCGGACCGCGTCCCCGACCACCGCACGCCCGCACCGTCGCGGACGTACCGTGGGTGTGGTGACCGACTTCGTGACCGTCTCCCCGTCCGACGCCGCCGCGTGGACCACCGCGCCGACCGGCGACAGCACCAAGTACCGCCGCGGGGTCCTCGGCGTCGCGACCGGTTCGGCCGCGTACCCGGGGGCCGCCGTGATGGGCGTCGACGCCGCCGTGCACACCGGGGTCGGCATGGTCCGCTACGTCGGGCCGGACCGTGCGACCGACGCCGTGCTCGCCCGCCGGCCCGAGGTCGTCGCCGGCGTCGGCCGCGTGCAGGCGTGGCTCGTCGGCTCCGGCATCTCGGCCGACACGCTCGACGACCTCGACGAGCGCACCGCCGAGGCGTTCCGACACGCGTCCGACGACGGCGTCCCCGTGGTCGTCGACGCCGGTGCGATCCCGCTCGTCGACCTCGGCCCGCGCGCGGTGCTCACACCGCACGCGGGGGAGCTCGCCACCGTGCTCGGCGTCGACCGGGAGACCGTCGAGGCCGATCCACGCGGGTCGGCCCTGCGCGCCGCGGAGCGGACCGGCAGCGTCGTGCTGCTGAAGGGCTCCGACACGCACGTGGTCACCCCGGACGGGTCGGTCCGGCTCGTGGCCTCGTCGGCGACCCCGTGGCTCGCCGCCGCCGGCGCCGGTGACGTCCTGGGCGGTGTCCTCGGGGCGCTCGTGGCGACACGGGCGGGCCGCGAGGAACCGGGGCCCGAGGCACTCGCGCACCTCGCCGCCGCGGCGGCGGTCGTGCACGGCACGGCCGCGCGCCGCGCGTCGCGCGGCGGCCCCTTCACGATGACCGCGCTCGTGGAGCAGCTGCCTGGCGTGGTCCGCGACCTCGTCACCACGGGGGACGCGACGGCCTGAGCGGGTCGGCGGCGACCGCCGCGGGGGCCGGGAGGCGCGTGGCGGGGACGGCGCGTGCCTCCCGTCGGGTGGTTGTGCGGGTCGGGAGGCGCGTGGCGGGGTCGGTCCGTGCCTCCCGTCGGGTGGTTGTGCGGGTCGGGAGGCGCGTGGCGGGGTCGGCCCGCGCCTCCCGTCCGGCGGGTGCGCGGGTCGGGACGCGCGTGGCGGGGGAGACCCGTGCCTCCCGTCCGGTGCGCGACGCGGGACACCGCAACGATCCCGCAGGCCGACCGGACGGTCCAGACATCCGGCGCGGACGCGCCGACACTGGTCGCAGGGACGTCGCCTCACCAGCGACACGGCTCAGGTGCGCGCCCCGGAGAGCAGAACCACCACCATGTCCAGAACACCCACCGCCGCGCGGTCCGTCGACGACGACACCGCCGCAGGCCGGACCCGGAGCGCGCCGTGAAGGCCGTCCGGACGCTCGTCGTCCTCGCGTCGGCGGCCCTCGCCGCCGGCACCGTGGGCGCCGTCTCGAGCGCCGACGCCCGCACCCAGTTCGGCAGCCTGGCGACCGCCACGCCCGTGCTGCCCGCCGCGACCGCCAGCCCCACGCCGACGCCTCCCGCCGGCGGTCGTCCGCCGACCTTCTCGGAGGACTTCGACACCCCAGCGGCGGCCGACGGGCCGTTCGCGGCGACCTACGCCGGGTCGTGGCAGCCCTACCCGGACGGCATGGGCGGCAAGTACTGGTCCGGGCCGCTCATCAGCGCGCACGACGGGTACATGGACGTCGCGATGGACGGCAAGCGCGGCGCGGCCGGCACGTTCGGGACGCCCGACGACGCCTGGGACCACGTCGGCGGGACCTTCAGCGTCCGCGCGCGTGCGGTCGGTGGCGACGGCAACGGCGCCGCGTTCATGCTCTGGCCGACGTCGGACGACTGGGCGGAGGGCGAGCTCGACTTCCCGGAGGGGAACTTCCAGGAGACCGTCGGCGCGTTCACGCACTCGATGGTGCCGGGGCAGGAACGGCAGGCCGCCGGGCTGCACACCGACACGACGTGGCGGGAGTGGCACACCTACACGACCGAGTGGGTGCCCGGACAGGTCGTGCGGTACTCGATCGACGGTGAGGTCGTGTTCGAGACGCACGAGCACGTCCCGACGACCGCGCACCGGTACATGTTCCAGATCGGGGACTGGGGGCAGCCGGGGCACCTGGAGATCGACTGGGTCCGGAGCTGGACGCCGTAGGGCGCGGCGGGGCGGGGCGGGCCGCGCCCCGCACGGCCCCGCGGGCCGGGGCGCTGGCGTCCGTGGTCGGGTGTCCCGGGTTGGGGTCGTGTGTCCGCGGTCCGCCCGGGCGTCCAGGGTCGGGGTCGGGCGTCGCCGGGTCCGCCCGGGTGTCCAGGGTCGGGGTCGGGCGTCGCCGGGTCCGCCCGGGTGTCCAGGGTCGGGGTCGGGCGTCGCCGGATCCGACCGGGTGTCCAGGGTCGGGGTCGGGCGTCGCCGGGTCCGCCCGGGTGTCCAGGGTCGGGGTCGGGCGTCGCCGGGTCCGCCCGGGTGTCCAGGGTCGGGGTCGGGCGTCGCCGGATCCGACCGGGTGTCCAGGGTCGGGGTCGGGCGTCCCGCTACGCTCGTGCGGTGCACAGGCAGTCCCGGTGGGTCGAAGGCGTCGGTTTCGTGGTCGCGTTCGCCGGCGTGCACGCCCTGCTCTGGTGGCTGACCGCCGTGTCCGCGAACCTGCCGCTCGGCGACGTCACGATCACCTACCGTCGCTGGATCGAGACCGGGCACGTCGACCACTCGTGGGTCGGCATCGACTCGGCGTGGGTGTACCCGATCCTGGCGATCGTGCCGATGGCCGCCGCCGCGATCGGTGGGACCGCGTCGATCGGCACCGGGTGGCTCGTGCTCATGGTGGTGCTCGACGCCGTCGCGTGCGCGGCGCTGTGGCGGCACCGGGCGCTCGGCGTCCGGGTCGGGTGGTGGTGGCTCGCGTTCCTCGTCGCCCTCGGGCCCATCGCACTCGGGCGCATCGACACGGTCGCGACCGCGGTGGCCCTGGTCGGGGTCGCCTTCGTCGCCACGCGGCCCGCCGTCGCCTCGGCGCTGTTCACCACGGCCGCGTGGGTCAAGGTCTGGCCCGCGGCGCTGGTCGGCGTGCTCCTGCTGCTCCGGCGCGGCCACCGCCGAGCGGTCCTGGCCGGAGCCGGCGTCGTCACCGGCCTCGTCGTCCTCGTCGACGTGCTGTACGGCGGCGCCTCGCACCTGCTGTCGTTCATCGGCGAGCAGACCGGTCGAGCGCTGCAGATCGAGGCGCCCCTCGCGACGCCGTTCATGTGGGCCGCCGCCGCGCGGGTCCCCGGTGCCGGCGTGTACTACGACCGCGAGATCCTGACCTTCGAGATCGCCGGACCGGGCACGCACGTCGCCGCCGCGCTCTCCACGCCGCTCATGGCGCTCGTGGTCGTCGGCGGGGTGCTGCTCGCGCTGGTCGCCGCGCACCGCGGTGCCCGCCGGGCCGAGGTCGCCCCGGTGCTCGCGCTGCTCCTCGTCGCCGCGCTCGTCGCCACCAACAAGGTCGGGTCGCCGCAGTACGTCGGCTGGTTCGCGGTCCCCGTCGTCTGGGGGCTCGTCGCCGGGCGACCCAGCGCGCGGCGGTTCCTGCCGGTCGCGGTCGCCGTGCTGCCGATGGCGGTGCTGACGCAGGTCGTCTACCCGGGCTTCTACGACCAGGTGCTCGCGGTGCAGCCGTGGGTGCTCGTCGTGCTCACGCTGCGGAACCTGCTCGAGGTCGCCGTGCTCGTGTGGGCGGTCGTGGTGCTCGTGCGGGCGGCGCTCGCCGGGGGCGGGGCCGGTGCCGGGGCCAGGGCCGGTGCCGGTGCCGGTGCCGGTGCCGGGGTCGGGTCGGCTGGTCGGTCCTCCGTCGCCGAGGACACCGCGTCGCGCGGTGCCCGCGGGGTGGTGCGTCCGGAGGGGGAGCGCGGGGTGGTGCGTCCGGAGGGGGAGCGCGGGGTGGTGCGTCCGGAGGGGGAGCGCGGCAGGATGGACGCATGATCGTCGCCTTCTCCGTCGCCCCGTCCGGTGGTCCCGCAGCGACCTCGGACGGCTCCGTGCACGACGCGGTCGCCGCCGCGGTCCGGGTCGTCCGCGAGTCCGGCCTGCCGAACCGCACCTCGTCGATGTTCACCGAGGTCGAGGGGGAGTGGGACGAGGTCATGGACGTCGTCAAGCGCGCCACCGAGGCCGTCGGCGCCTACGGCACGCGGGTCTCCCTCGTGCTCAAGGCCGACATCCGTCCGGGGCACACCGGCGAGATCGACGGCAAGCTCGAGCGGCTCGAAGCGGCGCTCGGGGACTGAGCCGCGGGGAGCGGCTCGGGCTACGGGTACATCCGGCCGTTGTTGATGTCCCGCTCCGCCTGGCGCAGCGCTTCGGCGATCTCGGGATCGCTCCCGTCGAACGCCCGCGAGCGCGAGCCCGGGTCGGTCAGGTGGTGCATCCACGCCCACAGGGCGACGAGCGCGAGCAGGACGACGCCGGTTCCGATCCACCACCACATGCCGCGAACGCTACCCGAACGGGTCGGTCCCGTGCAGACGAGGCGCGGCGCTGCGTTGGGCGGCGCGTCCGACGCGAGCGCGGCCGTCGGCTGCGCGTCGGTGGGGCGCACCGCCGTCGGGTGCGCGGGTCAGCCGACGTCGTCGCGGTGGAAGCGGTGGTCCGGTTCCGGCTTGTCGATCGTGGTCGTGTAGAAACCGATCGAGAACCCGTGGCCGAAGAAGCTGTCGAGGTCCTCGTAGCCGACCGCGAGGGTCACCCCGCCCGACTCGAGCCAGACCTTCGTCGGGTCGTCACGGTGGCTCGTCCAGGTGCCGGTCGTGGTGACGGGGCCGCTCGTCCGGCAGGCCTCCGGCTGCGGCGCGAGGGCCGAGGAGGAGTCGCACGCGACGTCGCGGGGGAAGTCCTCGACCGAGAAGGAGCCGTCCTGGTCGAGGACGAGCGTCGAGCCGTCAGCGGCGCTGGTCCACGTACCGACGTACTGCTCGCGGGGGTCCGGGTCGCGGGAGCCCGGCCCGCCCAGCGGGGACGCACACGCCGTGGTGGTCGCGACCGCGGCGAGCACGCCGAGCACGGCGGTGCTCCGGGCACCACGGACGCGAGTCCGCGAGCCGGCCGCAGGTCCGTGCGCTCCGCCCGCGATCCGCGCTGCCGTCGCCCGTCTCCGAGCGATGCGCCGGTGGTCCGTGGTCACTGCGTCCCCCTCGTCGCCCGTCCCGTTCCCCGCCGCCGATCGTAGCGGGAGCGCTCCCTGCCGACAGCCCGGGCGACACGCCGCAGTGGTCCCGGGCATGTCGGTGGGCGGGTGTCTCATGGTCGTCATCGAGCCGCACCCGCGGCCGGACCGACGACCACGAGGAGCGCGTGATGACCCACGACGGCTGGTGCCCTGACTGCGATCTGCAGACGGTCGTGATCGACGCGGACGAGCAGGGTGCGAACGGCTGGGCGACGTGCGTCGAGTGCGGAGCCGGTTGGGTGCACCGGGACGAGATCCCGGAGGCCCGGTCCTCGCCGTCCGAGCGCACGGAGCGCCGGGCGGCCTGACGCTCCCGCTGGAGCGCCGGCAGTGGGGCGAGCCCGTCCCGTCGACGGTCAGGCCTGCCGTGGGTCGTGCCGTGCGGCTCCGCCCGACCGGTTCGCCGCGTGCGCCGTCGAATCGATTCGTCTCGGGCTTCCCCGATGGCGTTGGAGCGGTCTACAGTGGTGATGGGTCGCTGTTCGTCCACGCCGACGGCGGCCAACGCAGGCCGCTGAGCGTGGACGTCGTCCCGGAGCAGCGGCCCCGCGACGGTCGGCCTCCCAGACCCGGATCCGTCGCCCTCGGTCGTCCCGACGCATCCGGCCCGACGACACCCGCCCTGCCCTTCCTCGTCCGAGAACAGGTCCCATGACGCTCACCACGCCGACGCAGCGCGCACTCGCGCTCGTCGCCCTCGCCCTCGGCGGCTTCGCCATCGGTTCGACGGAGTTCGTCGCGATGGGGCTGTTGCCGAACATCGCCGAGGCGCTCCTGCCGCACCAGTACGCCGTCGACCCCGACGCCGGTGTCGCGCACGCGGGCTGGCTCGTCAGCGCCTACGCCCTCGGCGTCGTGGTCGGTGCGCCGACGATCGCCGCGATCTCGGCGACGTTCCCGCGCAAGGGCCTGATCCTGGTCCTGCTGGTCGGCTTCGTGGTCGCCACCGTCGCGAGCGCCGTGCTGCCGAGCTTCGGACTGGTGCTCGTGGCCCGGTTCGTCGCGGGGCTCCCGCACGGGGCGTACTTCGGGATCGCCTCGATCGTCGCGGGCGAGATCATGGGGCCCGGCAAGCGCGGCAAGGGCATCGCGATGGTCATGCTCGGTCTGTCGATCGCGAACGTCGTCGGCGTCCCTGCGATCACGTGGGTCGGGCAGAACGCCGGGTGGCGCGCCGCCTACGGGGTCGTCTCGCTGCTCTTCGCGCTGACCTTCTTCGCGGTGGCGGCCTTCGTGCCGCGCAGTGCCCGCGACGAGCACGCGACGATCGGTCGGGAGCTCCGGGCGTTCCGCTCGCCGCAGCTCTGGATCGTGATGGGCCTCGGAGCCGTCGGATTCGGTGGGTTCTTCGCGGTCTACTCGTACATCTCGCCGCTCGTGCAGAACGTGACCGGACTGCCCGAGGCCGCCGTGCCGCTCGTGCTCGTCGTCGTCGGGCTCGGCATGGTGGTCGGAGGTGTCCTCGGCGGGCACCTCGCCGACCGCAGCGTCAAGCGGACGATCTACTTCGGCATGCTCGCCCTGATCGGGGCACTCGTCGTCACGGTCACGACGGCCCAGTTCGTCTGGGGTGTCTTCCTCGGCGCGTTCCTGCTCGGTGCGACGGCGTCGGCGATCCCGCCCGCGGTGCAGTCCCGGCTCATGGACGTGGCCGGCGATGCCCGCACGATCGCGGCGGCGCTCAACCACTCGGCGTTCAACATCGGCAACTCGCTCGGTGCGGCCCTCGGCGGCGCGGTCATCGCGGCCGGCTTCGGGTTCCTGGCGCCCGCGTGGCTCGGGATCGTGCTCGCACTGCTCGGCCTGCTCGTCACGATGGTGAGCTACGGCGTCGAGCGGCGGACCACCCGTCGCGCCGGTCTCCGGGCGTCGTCGCCCTCGACGGGCCCGGTCACCGCTCCCGTCCCGACCGTCTGACGCCGCAGGCACCCACCCGCGCGGTGCTGCGTCTGCACCGCCGGAGCGACAGATCACCACCCCGGTAGGGGCGACCACCCCGCCGAAGCGACAGATACCCGCGGATCATTCCGACTGATCTGTCGCTTTCGCATCGGCAGGCGGTGCGGGCCGGGAGGCGCGTGGCCGGCTGGCACCGCGCCTCCCGGCCGTCGGCGGTGCGGGCCGGAGGCGCGTGGCGGGCTGGCACCGCGCCTCCAGGCCGTGCGGTGTGGTCGCGAAGGCGACAGATCGCCGCCGGGACACGGCGACCACTTCGCCGAAGCGACAGATCCCCGCGGATGGTTGCGACTGATCTGTCGCTTTCGCATCGGCAGGCGGTGCGGGCCGGGAGACGGGTGGCGGGCTGGCACCGCGCCTCCAGGCCGTGCGGTCTGGTCGCGAAGGCGACAGATCGCGGCCGCGACGCGGCGACCACTTCGCCGAAGCGACAGATCCCCGCGGATGGTTGCGACTGATCTGTCGCTTTCGCATCTGCAGGCGGTGCGGGCCGGGAGGCGCGTGGCGGGCTGGCACCGCGCCTCCAGGCCGTGCGGTGTGGTCGCGAAGGCGACAGATCGCGGCCGCGTCGCGGCGACCACTGCGCCGAAGCGACAGATTCCGGCGAACAGTGGGCGCCGATCTGTCGCTCCCGCGAAGGGGGCGCCCAGGTAGCGGTACCCCGGCGCGTGCCTCCACCACCGGGACAGCTCGAGCACGCAGCAGGGGCGGGCCCGGAACCCGGACCCGCCCCTGCGCTCAGCCGTCGCCGGCTGCGGACCTACAGCCCGAGGGGGCTGCCGTCCTGCACGATGATGCCGTCGGTGATCGCCCGCTTCCGCAGTGCGACCTTCGTGCCGACGTCGAAGCCCGCGACGCGGTACTTCTCACGGATGCGCTTGAGGTAGCTCTTGGCGGTCTCCTCGGAGATGCCGAGCTGGTAGGCGACGCTCTTCACGGGCTCGCCGCCGCCGTAGAGCGCCATGACGCGCCGCTCCTGCGCGCTGAGCTTCGGCACGCCGCCGACGTCGCCGCTGTTGATCGCCAGGTCGAGCTCGGCGGACACGTACTGCTCGCCGCGCTGTGCGGCGCGGATCGCCTCGACGATCATGTCGGCGTCCTCGCTCTTCACGAGGTAGCCGAGGGCGCCGGCGCCGAGGGCCTCGCGGACGACGTTCGGCTCGGAGTACGTGCTCATGACGACCGTCTTCACGCCCGCGGTCTTCAGCGTCGAGATCTTCAGGGAGACCGGGATGGAGTCCTTCAGGTCGAGGTCGAGCAGCACCACGTCGACGGGGAACGCGGAGTTCGTCAGGAGCTCCGGCCAGGTCGTGACGGCGGCGACGAGCGTGATGTCGTCGGCGGCACTGCGGATCCACTCCGTCAGCGCACCGAGGAGCATCCGGTGGTCGTCGACCAGTGCGAGTCGGATCGGTTCCTCTGGAGTCGCCATCAGGCGTCCTTTCTCGAAGGCGTGCCCGCCGATCCTAGGCGGCAGGACGCCGTGGGTCGGGCAGGCGGAGCGGGTGTCCGGCAGTTCGGGCCCGGCCGGGCGGACGTGGTGGTGCGTTCGGGGCGGCGTGTCGCCGTGCCGCTCCGGGGTCACATGGTCGGGTGGCGGTCGACGACGCAGTGCGCGACGACGTGCAGGACCCCGTCACGGACCGAGTCGGTGTACGGGCCGATGCGCTGCAGGGCGCTCCACGCGGTGGGTCCGAGTCGGCGACGGGGGACCCCGCGCGACTCGAAGACGACCGGCACGTCCATGCGCTCGTCGGTGACCGGGTGGCCGTCGGAGCCGATCGGCCCGAGTGTCACGGACACGACGGGGGAGCCCGGCTGGCTGGTGCGCCCGTCGCCGACCATCTGCCACAGCGCCTGCAGCAGTCCGTCCCGCTGGGCGGGCGAGAGGTGACCGGCCAGCGACTGCGGGTCGGTGACGGTGACCGAGCGGCCGAGCTGGTCGGACTCGGTGATCGCGTGGTAGAGCCAGGTCTCGCGGCGACCCTCGATGAGGTGCAGGCGGAGCTCGGTGGCGAGGGACGCGGCGACCGACGAGGACGCGTCGGACAGCGGGAGCGGGTCGGTGCCGTTCGCGACGGCGTCGAGGAGCTTCTCGGCGGCGAGGTCGAGGCGGGCGAGCTCGTCGGACGCGAGCATCCCGACGGCGAACTGCGGCGCCTGCACGTTGCTCTGCACGAGCACCCGGTCGAGCTCGCGCTGCACGAGCTGGCGGAACCGGTGCACGACGAACAGGGCGATCGACGGCGGGACGACCACGAGCGCGAGCATCGAGACGAGCCCGGGCAGGGTGTCCGAGGTGATCGGCGTGGAGACCAGGGCCATCGCGACGAACGCCGCCCCGAGGACGACGATCGCCCCGGCGACCTCGCGTGCCGGACGCAGCGTGGCGACGGGCAGCAGGGCGAAGCCGGCCGCGACGGACGCGCTCGCGGTGCCGGCGAGGTCGTGCTCCGGGTGGATGCCGACGAAGTCGAGCGTCACGACGCACGCGAGCACCACGCAGATGAGCGCGAACGCGGTGCCGGTGAGGCGTTCCCCGTAGGTCATCAGGCTCAGTCCGACCGCGATCGCCGCGACCACGTAGAGCGCCCACGCCGCGGCGGGCAGCCACGGATCGGTGAGCTCGGGCGCCCGCACGAGGAAGAACGCGATGCCGGCGACGGCCTCGATGGCGGCGAGCACCGCGGCACCCAGCCCGAGGTAGCCGGCGCCGAGCGACGCCCCGGGCTTCGCGGCCTGCCGGAGCGATCGTGCGCCCGTCGAGGTCGAGGGGAGCCCGCGTGCCTGTCGTCGCTCGTTGCCGCGGTAGCGCTCCCGGGCCTCGCGTCGGGTCCGTGGTGCGGCCTGCACGGTCTCGCCGGGCAGCCCGCGGCTGATGGTGTCCTCGGGGGTCCGGCTCATCGCGGTGCCTCCAGCACGACGGTGGTGCCCGACCCGGGGGCCGAGAACAGCTTGGCGTCGCCGCCGACCTCGCGCAGGCGGTTCACGACGCTCTCCTTGAAGCCGAGCCGCTCCGCGCCGACCGCGTCGAGCTCGAAGCCGACCCCGGAGTCGGTGACCATCGCGCGGACGGTCTCCTGGTCGTGCACGATCGTGACGTGCGCCTCGCCGACGCCGGCGTGCCGACGGACGTTCTCGAGGCACTCGCCGAGCGCGAGCAGGAAGGCGTCGAGCACGTGCGTGGGCAGCAGGACCTGGCCGGTGCCGTGCCAGCTGACCTCGAGCCCCATGCGGCCGAAGCGCTGCTTGACCGACTCGAGCGTCTGACCGAGCGGGGACTCCTCGGCGCGGGTGAGCGAGTAGTCGCCGGACTGCTGCGGCTGCGGCGTCGCGCCGAGTCGCAGGTGGCGGAGGAGTCGGGCGTCCTCGGCGGCCTGCTCGCGCATGGCCTGCTCCGAGACGCCGACACCGGAGTGGGCGAGGAGCGTCAGGGTGGCCAGCACGGTGTCGTGCAGCAGCCGGGCGCCCTGGCGTCGCTGCGCCTCGGTCTCGCTCGCCTGGCGCTCAGCGCGGTGTGCGGTGCCGATGCTCTGGATGCGGCGTGCGACGCGGGGGATGCTCCGCGCGATCCACACCGCGACCGTGGCGAGCAGCACCCAGCCGAGGGCGACACCGCCGACCGGGGCGGACAGGACGCTTCCGGTCGCCCACGAGACGACCACGAGGGAGACGACCCCGGCCGCCGCGGTCAGTCCGAGGCCGACCAGCGACGTGCGGTAGGTCATCAGCGGGGCGGAGAGCGACCCGGCGGCGAGCGGCACGACCGCGCTCGCGACCACGGGCCGCAGGTCGGGACCGGTACCGGCGAGGAGCAGCAGGAGGGCGGCGAGGCCGGAGGCCAGCGCCAGCGCGGTCCACCACACCGAGCCGTGCACGCCGAACAGGGCGAGGGCGGCGATCATCACGGCGATGCAGGCCAGCCCGGCGAGCAGGGGCACGAGCGGGACCGCCAGCGAGCTGACGACCGCGACCACCGAGACGAGTGCGCAGGTGATGCCCACGACACGGGTCGTCGACCGAAGCAGTCGGTCGCGCTCCTGTGCGAGGAAGTCCATCGGTGTCCTGGTGGTGACGGCGGTACGGGGAGCGAGCCCCGGTCGTCCCGGTGACTCGTTCGACATCATTCCACGGACGGCACCCGTTGGGGGGTCCTCGCCGCGCGGACGACGGACGGATGGGGACCCGATCGTTACCGGGGGTCGCGCTGCGCGGACGCACGGGTCGCGCGGCGCGGACGCACGGGTCGCGCGGCGCGGACACGCCGGTCGTCCGCTCAGTCGAGCAGTCGCCGCAGGTGGGCCCCGACCGCCTCGTGCTCGATGAGGAACCCGTCGTGCCCGAACTCGCTCTCGATCACGGCCGCGCGGTCGCCGTCGAGCGTGTCCGGCACCCCGGCGGCGATGCGGTGCTGGTCCTCGACGGGGAACAGCCGGTCGCTCGACACCCCGACCACGAGCGTGCGGGCCCGGACCGTGCCGAGTGCGGCCGCGACCCCGCCCCGTCCGGCCCCGACGTCGTGCGAGTCCATCGCGTGCGTGAGGGTGACGTAGGACGCGGCGTCGAACCGCCTCGTGAACTTGTTGCCGTGGAAGTCGAGGTAGCTCTCCACGCTGAACCGGCCGTCGTCGCCGAGCGGGGAGACGTCGCTCTGCCACGACCGGGCGAACCGGCCGTTGAGCTCGTCCGAGGCCCGGTAGGTCATCAGTGCCATCCGCCGCGCGAGCGCGAGCCCCCGGTGCGGCCCCTCGCCGGGTTCGGCGTCGTGGTAGTCGCCGTCGGCGAAGGCCGGGTCCATCTGGATGGCGGCCCGCTGCAGGGAGTTCGCGGCGATCTGGTCGGCGGTCGTCTGCGCGGTGGTGGCGAGCAGGGCCAGCCGCTCGACGCGCGTCGGGTGCGCGACGGCGAACTCGAGCGCGTGCATCCCGCCCATCGACCCGCCGACGACCGCGGCGAAGCGCTCGATCCCCAGGCGGTCGGCGAGCTGCGCCTGCACGGCGACCTGGTCGCGCACGGTGACGAACGGGAAGCGTCCGCCCCACTCGCGGCCGTCGGGCGCCACGGACGAGGGGCCGGTCGTTCCCTGGCAGCCGCCGAGCATGTTCGGCGCGACGACGAACCAGCGGTCGGTGTCGATCGCGAGGCCGGGACCGACGACGTCGCCCCACCAGCCTGCGGTCCGGTGCCCGGGCCCGGGCGGCCCGGCGACGTGCGAGTCCCCGGTCAGCGCGTGGAACACCAGCACGGCGTTGTCACGCGCAGGGGTCAGGGTGCCCCAGGTCTCGTAGGCGACACGCACCGCGGGGAGTCGCCCGCCGCGCACGGACTGCTCGCCGAGGGCCTCGAAGTGCCGCGCGCCGGGGTGGTCGCCCGGTCGCCAGGCCCCGGTGACGGGCGGTTTGCCGAGGGTCCCCAGCTCAGTGCCGGGCACGAGGGTGGACGGCACGGAGTCCTCGGGGGTCGTCTGCCAGTCCATGGTGCGTCCAGTCTGCCGGGAGGCGCAGGTCGCCGCCGCCGTGTTACGTCACGTCCGGCGGGTGGCCGGGTCCGGTGCGCGTGGTCGGGCGCGCACGGAGCGTCACCGTGGTCGTCGTGCGACAGCGGTGGTGTCGCAGCATGTGCGCGCATGGACGGTGGGCGGGCCAGTCGGCGCCGACGGCGAGCGTCACCGTGGTCGTCGTACGACAGCGGTGGTGTCGCACGATGCGCGTGCATCGACGCGCACGAGGTGAGAACGACATCGCCGCTGTCGGACGACAGCGGCGATGTCGTTCCAGGACGACTCGGCAGCACGGCAGCTCGGCAGCACGGCAGCTCGGCAGCACGGCAGCACGGCACCGCGACGACTCGGCGAGACCGCAGCGGCACGGCACGACGGCCGCACCGCCGCCCCGCGCTCTACGCGCGCTGGCCCTCCTGCGCGACCGCCCGCGCTGCCGCGAGCCCCGCCTCGAGGTCGGCGCGCAGGTCCTCGACGTTCTCGATGCCCACCGACAGCCGCACCAGGCCCGGCGTGACCCCGGTGGTGAGCTGCTGCTCGGGCGTGAGCTGCGAGTGCGTGGTGGAGGCGGGGTGGATCACGAGGGACCGCACGTCGCCGATGTTCGCGAGGTGCGAGAACAGCTGCAGGTTGTCCACGAACGCCCGGCCGGCCGCGACGCCGCCCTTGAGCTCGAAGGACAGCACCGCACCCACGCCGCGCGGGGCGTACTTCGTCGCCGCCGCGTACCAGGGCGAGGTGGGCAGCCCCGCGTACGCCACCGAGGCGACGTCCGGGTGCCGGTCGAGCCACTCGGCGATCTCCTGCGCGTTCGACACGTGCCGCTCGATCCGGAGCGACAGCGTCTCGATGCCCTGCAGGAGGGCGAACGCGGTGTCCGCCGAGTTCGACGCACCGAGGTCGCGGAGCAGCTGCACCCGCGCCTTCACGACGTACGCGAGCTCGTTGCCCACGGCCTGCGCGAACACGGCGCCGTGGTACGACGGGTCCGGCGTGTTGAACTCCGGGAAGCGCTCGGCGTGCTCGGACCAGGCGAAGCGCCCACCGTCGACGATCACGCCGCCGATGACCGTGCCGTGGCCGCCGAGGAACTTCGTCGCCGAGTGCACGACGATGTCCGCCCCGTGCTCGAACGGTCGGATGAGGTACGGCGTCGCGATGGTGTTGTCGACGATGAGCGGCACGCCGGACTCGTGCGCGACGCTGCTCACCCCGGTGATGTCGAGCACGTTGATGCGCGGGTTGCCGATGGTCTCGGCGAAGAACAGCTTCGTGTTCGGCCGGACTGCGCGACGCCACTCCTCGAGGTCGTCCTGGTCCTCGACGAACGTCGTCTCGATGCCGAGCTTCGCGAGCGTGTACTTGAACAGGTTGTAGGTGCCGCCGTAGATCGACGACGACGACACGATGTGGTCACCGGCGCCCGCGATGTTCAGCACGGCGTACGTCTCGGCGGCTTGCCCCGACGACACGAGCAGCGCGCCCGTCCCGCCCTCGAGCGCGGCGATGCGCTGCTCGACGACGTCGTTCGTCGGGTTCATGATCCGCGAGTAGATGTTGCCCGGACGGGCGAGCGCGAACAGGTCGCGGGCGTGGTCCGAGTCCTCGAACACGTACGAGGTCGTCTTGTAGATCGGCGTCGCCCGCGCACCGGTCGTCGGGTCCGGCTGCGCCCCGGCGTGGACCTGCGTGGTCTCGAACCGCCAGGCGGCGGCGTCGTTCGTGCTCATCGGTGCTCCTGTCGGGTGCGGTGGTCGTCGGGTCGCCGCGCGCCGGCCGGGAGGCCCGTGGCTGCGCTGCGTCGAGCGTCACGGTACGCAGGTGGGCGGGCCTGCACCAGCGTGGCCGCCACGCGACGTAACCGTCGCGTCCGCACCGCGGCCGACCCGGCCACGCGCCCGACGCGGGCCGAGGGGTGGACGGTGCACCGCGCCTCCCGTCCGGGACGCGCCGGGACCACCGGGACGCGCCGGGACGGACCGGGTCGCACGCCGGCGCGCTCAGGCCGGGTCGCGCCGGAACAGCCAGTCGACCTTCGGCTCGAGCAGCCAGCGCATCCCACGCCGCACGAACGGCTGCGCGAGGAACAGGCTGACCGCGCACGCCAGCACGACCATGAGCAGCACGTAGGGCCACGCGGAGTGCTCGCCGGCCAGGACCCCGGACTCCCGGATCGGGTAGAGCACGAACGTGTGGAGCAGGTAGACGTACATCGTCGCCGCGCCGAACCGGGTGATCCACACCGTGCGCCGGGGCACGAGCAGCAGGAACGACGCCGTCAGCGCCGCCGCGAGGACCATCAGCCCGAGGCGCACCCCGCCGGCCCACCAGGCGTCCTCGCCGAGCCCCGCGTACGAATCGTCGTAGAAGAACCAGTGGTGCAGGTCGAACTGCTCGAACTGCGGCGTGAACAGCAGGCACGCGGTCGCCCACGCGGCGAACACCACGGCCGCGACCACCCGCACGCGCACGACCGTGCGACGCGGGGCCTCGTACCAGCGGTCGAACAGCCCCCACTGCTTGAGCTGCCACCCGACCAGGAAGAACGGCAGCAGGCTGATCGCCCGGCCGAGCGAGAACGTCGAGTCGACGTTGTCGAGGTACCCGACGCCGATGCTCAGCGCGATCGCCCAGACGAGCGGGAACCGCAGCTGTGCCAGGTACGGCAGGATCAGCCGGAAGATCCCGAGGGCGAGCAGGAACCAGAGCGTCCATGTCGGCTTCGTCAGGTTGAGGTCCTTGCCGCCCTCGACGACGGCCTGCACCACCGTCCAGATCGTCTGCATGACCACGTACGGCACGACGATGTCCGTGAAGGTCCGCCGCATCCGCTGCGCCGACGGGGTCTCGGCCGACGAGAAGTACCCGCTGATGACGCCGAACGCGGGCATGTGGAACGCGTAGATGAACGTGTACAGGGCCAGCGCGTGCTCGCTGCCGACGGTCTGCCGCTGGATCGCGTGGCCGATCACCACGAGCGTGACCGCGAGGAAGCGCGCCGTGTCCCACATCGGGATGCGGCGCGGGGTCCGACCCGGCTCGAGCTGCGTCGCGGGGGTCGAGGGCGCGGGGGGAGCGGCGTCCGTCGTCATCCCCGGTCACGGTACCGGAAGGCGACGGCCGCGGATCGGTACGGTGGAGCGGTCCGGTGCCCCGTCCGGACCGTGGCCGCCCGGCCCGTCCCACCCCTGGAGGAACCCCATGGCACGTCGCGCAGTCGTCACCGGAGCGAGCTCGGGCATCGGAGCGGCCACCGTGCGCCGGTTCCGCGACCACGGCTGGGACGTCCTCGCCGTCGCACGGCGCGAGGCACAGCTGGCGGCGCTCGCCGAGGAGACCGGGGCGACCTTCCTGGTCGCCGACGTGACCTCGGCCGACGACGTCGCTGCGCTCGCCGCCCACGTCGACGGGCTCGGCGGGACCGACGTCCTGGTGAACAACGCCGGCGGCGCGTTCGGGTCGGCCTCGGTCGAGGAGTCCGACGTCGAGGACTGGCGCGCGATGTTCGAGGTGAACGTGATCGGGACGAAGCGCGTGACCGCGGCCCTGCTGCCGCAGCTGCGCCGCCGTGCCGCCGAGGCCGGGGTCGCCGACGTCGTCACCGTGACGAGCACCGCCGGGCACGTCGCCTACGAGAACGGCGGTGGCTACAACGCCGCGAAGTTCGCCGAGCACGCCCTGGTCGCGGCGCTCCGGCTCGAGCTGAACGGCGAACCGCTCCGCGTGGTCGAGATCGCGCCGGGCATGGTGAAGACCGACGAGTTCTCCCTCACCCGGTTCGGCGGCGACCGGGACAAGGCCGACGCCGTGTACGCCGACGTCCCGGGGCCGCTCCTCGCCGAGGACGTCGCCGAGGCGATCGTGCACGCGGTCGAGCTGCCCGCGCACGTGAACCTGGACCTCGTCACGGTGCGGCCGGTCGCGCAGTCGGCACAGCACAAGCTCGCGCGTGGGCCGCTCACGGTCCGGTCGTAGCGCGGCGCACGGGTTCGTCCGACCCGCGGGACGCGCGCGGTCGCCCGACGCGGGTCGCGGTGGACGCCGCTGTCCCGGTACCGTGGGCGGATGCCGATCAGCAGCGAACCCGGGTCGACCGCGCAGGCACCCTCGACCGTGACCGTGACGAGCGGACCCGAGGTGCTCGGCTGGCTGGAGTTCGGCGACGCGGCCCGCCTGCTCGCCAAGGACGTCCTGTCCTCCGGCTTCGAGCCCGAGGTCGTCGTCGCCGTCGCCCGCGGTGGCCTCATCATCGCCGGTGCCGTGGCGTACGCGCTCGGCACCAAGGAGTGCGGCTCGATCAACGTCGAGTTCTACACCGACGTCGAGCAGCGCCTCGAGGAGCCCGTCATCCTGTCGCCCGCCCTCGACGCCCCGAGCCTCGCCGGCAAGCGCGTCCTCGTGGTCGACGACGTCTCCGACTCCGGCCGCACCCTGCGCCTCGTCGTGGACATCATCCGGAACGCCGGCGCCGACGTCCGCAGCGCATGCCTGTACTCGAAGCCCGGCACCGTCCTCGAGCCCGACCACGTGTGGCGTCGCGTCGACGGCTGGATCACGTTCCCGTGGAGCGCCCTCGCACCGGTGACGGCCGAGTCGTGAGCATCCACCTCCTCGGCGGCGGCCCCGTCGTCGCCGCCGACGTCGTCCCGCACTTCACCGCCGAGGCGACCGCCCGTGCCGCCGCGGTGGGTCGGACCGTCCCGCGCATCGCGCTGCTGTCCGTCGCCGGCGCCTCGGGGGCGTCACCCTCGTCGACCGCCGACCTGGCCGAGGCGATCGGCGGTGCCCGGCAGGCCGAGGTCCTCGTGACCGAGGTCGCGCCCGGCGCCGTGTTCGACACCGCCGTGCTCAGCGACGTCGACGCGCTCGTCGTCGGCGGCGGGGTCACGCCGGACTACCTCGACGCGATCGCCCCGCTCGTCGACCAGCTCCGGCTGCTCGTGTCCGACGGCCTGCCGTACCTCGGGTACTCCGCGGGTGCGATGGTCGCGGCGGACCGGGCGCTCGTGGGCGGCTGGCGCATCGGTGGCGTCGAGGTCTGCCCGGAGGGGGCGTCCGAGGGCCTGGACGAGGTCGAGCTCCGCGAGGGACTCGGGCTCGTCGACCTGACGATCGACGTGCACGCCGTCCAGGCCGGCACCCTGGCGCGCCTGATCGCGGCTGCCGAGGCCGAGTTCGTCACCGCCGGACTCGCGATCGACGAGGACACCGCGCTCATCGTCGGCGAGGGTGCGCTCGAGGTGCGCGGCACCGGCAGTGTCTGGCGCGTCGTGTCCGGCGAGGACGCGGTCTCCGTCGCCACCATGGGAGCGTAGCCACCGCCGTGGTCGCCCCGCGCCCGCTCGCCGAGCTCGTCGACCCGGGCTGGGCCGAGGCGCTCGCCCCTGTCGAGGACGACGTGCACCGGATGGGCGACTGGCTCCGTGCCGAGGTCGCCGCCGGTCGGCACTACCTGCCCGCGGGCGAGCACGTGCTCCGCGCCTTCACGCAGCCCTTCGCCGACGTCAAGGTGCTCGTCGTCGGGCAGGACCCGTACCCGACGCCCGGGCACCCGATCGGCCTGTCGTTCGCCGTCGACCCGCACGTGCGTCCCGTGCCGCGGAGCCTGGCGAACGTCTACCGCGAACTCCGGGACGACCTCGGCGTGACCCCGCCCGAGCACGGCGACCTGCGGGCGTGGTCCGAGCAGGGCGTGCTGCTGCTCAACCGGGTCCTGACGGTCGAGGCCGGCGCGGCCGGCAGCCACCGCGGCAAGGGCTGGGAGGCGGTCACCGACCAGGCCGTCCGCGCCCTCGTCGCCCGCGGTACCCCGCTCGTCGCGGTGCTCTGGGGCGCCCAGGCAGCGTCGGTCCGGCCGCTGCTCGGTGACACCCCGGTCGTGGCGTCCGCGCACCCGTCCCCGCTGAGCGCCTCGCGGGGCTTCTTCGGCAGCCGCCCGTTCTCGCAGGTCGACGCGCTGCTCCGCGAGCAGGGCGCCGACCCGGTCGACTGGACGCTGCCGCCCGCCGGAGCGACCGCACCGTAGGCTCGGGTCGTGCTCGAGGAGGAATACCAGCGCCGGCGCGTCCTGCCCCGGCACCTGCGCGCGCCCGTCGCCGCCGAGGCCACGTTCACCTACACGATCCGGGCCGCCGAGCCCCGGGACCTGCCCGACGTGCGCGAGATCCACACACACTACGTCCGGAACTCGTCGGTGACCTTCGACCCGGCCGCGTACACGTTCGCCCGCTGGAAGCAGCGCTACGACGAGGTCCGGCGCCGGGGCCTGCCGTTCCTGGTCGCCGAGAACCCGTCGGGGCAGATCCTCGGGTACGCGCTCGTCGACCCGTGGAACCCGCGGGACCGCTCGAACCACGTGGTCGAGGACTCCATCTACCTCGGCGCCGCGTCCGGCGGCAAGGGACTGGGGCGCACGCTCATGGAGGCGCTGCTCGACGAGTGCCGGTCAGCCGGCGTGCGCGAGGTCATCGCGGTCATCGCGGACCGGCAGGCCGAGGCGTCGATCCGGCTGCACGAGCGGCTCGGCTTCGAGGAGGTCGGGCGCATGGGCAAGGTCGGGTTCAAGTACGACCGCTGGCTCGGCACCGTCACGATGCGCCTGCGGCTGCGGGGACCGCGACTGTTCGCACGCGGCCGACGGTAGCGGGCGCGCGACCGCGCGCGGTCCCGGACACGACCGCCGCGCGTCGCGACGCGACCAGGGGGCGGACGGGAGGCCCGTGGCGGCGCCGCCACGGGCCTCCCGTCCGACGGTGGGCCACGGTCACCGCGTCGGTGCGGTGCGCGCCTGCCGTCCGGCCGCCGGGGCCTCGGCGATGAACTCCTCGCGCGTGACGCGCAGGAGCGCGGTCGCGGCCGCGGACGCCGCGTCCGCGTCGCCCGCGACCGCCGCCAGGGCGACCGCCTCGTGCCGGGCCGCGGCGTCGTGCGTCCACCGGGTGATCGTGTCGCGGGACTCCGACGTGCGCGTGCGGAGCAGGGCCTCGACCGTGCCCGCGAAGTGGGCGAAGACCGCGTTCCCGGAGCCGGTCAGGAGCGCACGGTGGAAGCGCACGTCGGCCTCGAGGTAGGCGCGGGAGTCGTCCCGGGCGCACGCGTCGGTCATGTCCCGGGCGGCGGCCAGCACCGCGGCGGCCGGGGTCGGCTCGGTGCCGGCCGGGTCGGTCGCGGGTCCGTCGTCGGTGGGTCCGGCCGTGGGGTCCTCGGTGACCGACCGGGCGGCGACGAGCGACGCGGCCACGGGCTCCACGCCGAGCCGGAGCTCGAGGAGTTCCCGCTGCTGCGCGAAGTAGGCGGGGGAGGCGCCGCGCCAGCGGATCACGGTCGGTGCGAGCAGCTCCCAGGACGCCGTCGGCCGGACGAGTGTCCCGACGCGCTGCCGCGGCTCGACCAGCCCGAGGGACTGGAGCACGCGCAGGGCCTCGCGGACGACCGAGCGGGAGACACCGGCCTCGTCCGCGATCGTCTCGGGCCGGACGACGGTGCCGGGTGCGAGCTCGCCGTCGACGATGCGCTGCCCGAGCGTCTCGAGCACCTGCGCGTGCAGGCCCCGTGCCGTGGTCATCGGTCCTCCGTGGTGCTCGGTCGTGGTCGTGGTCGTGCCGGCCGTCGCTGTCGCCGTCGTCGTCGCTGTGACGACGTCCCCCATCGAAGCGGCAGACTGCGCGGCGAGGGGGACGGCACGCTGCGGTCCATCGTATGATCTGATTAATCAGATTATTCGGGTCGGGGCGGCAGGGTGCCCCGCACGGCGCCGACCGGCGCCCACGAACGCGACGGGGCCGCGGTGCAGCGGCCCGGGAAGGGGCACCGATGCCTCACAGCAGCAGCGGACTCGCGACGGCGACCACCGCGAGCACCGCGCACGCCGGGTCGGTGGACCCGCTGCACGGCCTGACCGTGCTGGCGGCGGAGGGCGGCGGCACCCAGACCGTCGACCCGTCCGGGTCGGTGACGCAACTGGTCGTCGCGGCGCTCGCGGGGATCGTCGTCATCATCGCGCTCATCACCTGGCTCAAGGTGCACCCGTTCATCGCGCTGCTCGTCGGTGCGCTGGGGGTCGGCATCGGCGCCGGGCTCGCGCCGGACAAGGCCGTGACGAGCTTCGGCAACGGCTTCGGCGCGACGATGACGAGCGTCGGCATCCTCGTGGGCCTCGGCGCGATGTTCGGCCGCATGCTCGTGGACTCGGGTGCCGCGGACCGCGTGGTCGACACCCTGGTGCGGCGGTCCTCGAAGGCCGCGCTGCCGTGGACGATGGCGCTCATCGGGGCGCTGATCGGCCTGCCGATGTTCTTCGAGGTCGGCCTCGTGCTGCTCATCCCGATCATCGTGCTCGTCGCGAAGCGCAGCGAGGTGCCGATCATGAAGATCGCGGTGCCCGCCCTCGTCGGCCTGTCGACGATGCACGCGTTCGTGCCGCCGCACCCGGGGCCGCTCGTCGCCGTGTCGACCGTCGGCGCGGACCTCGGCACGACCCTGGCGTTCGGCATCGTGCTGGCGATCCCGGTCATCGTGCTCGCCGGCCCGCTGTTCGCCCGCCTCGCGGCGCGCTGGGTCGACATCCCCGCGCCCGACATGTTCTCGTCGCGCGGCGGCTCCGGTCCGTCGGACCCCGCGCACGCCGGTCGGGAGGCACGGCGCGGCCCCGCCACGCAGGACACGGCCTCGCTGCCGCACGGGAAGAGCGACTTCACGCGCGTCATCAGCGAGCCGCGCAGCCCGTCCTTCGCGGTCGCGCTCGTCGGCATCCTGCTGCCGGTCGTGCTCATGCTCGCCCAGGCGGTGCGCGAGGCGACCGCCCCGGACGCCACCGGCGGGTGGGTGTCGCTGCTCGACTTCCTCGGTTCCCCGACGATCGCGATCGGCATCGCCGCCGTGTTCGCGATGGTGTTCTTCGCGATCGGCGGCGGGATGGACCGTACGGCCGTCGCGAAGTCGCTCGAGGACGCCCTGCCGCCGATCGCCGGTGTGCTGCTCATCGTCGGTGCCGGCGGCGGCTTCAAGCAGGTGCTCATCGACACCGGCATCGGCGGCGTGATCGCCGACGCCGTGCAGGAGTCGGGCGTCTCGGTGCTGCTCGTGGCCTGGGCCGTGTCGGCGCTCGTCCGGGTGGCGACCGGTTCGGCCACCGTCGCGACCGTCACCGCCGCGGGCATCATGGCGCCGATCGCCGAGGGGCTGTCCACGCCGGAGACCTCGCTGCTCGTCCTGGCGATCGGTGCGGGCTCGGTCTTCCTGTCGCACGTCAACGACGCCGGGTTCTGGCTCGTGAAGGGGTACCTCGGCACCACCGTCGGGCAGACGTTCAAGTCCTGGACGGTGCTCGAGTGCCTCATCTCGGTGATCGGCCTGGGCGGCGTGCTCCTCGCCGGGGTGTTCCTGTGACCGCGGGTGCGGGGCCGACGGGGTCCGACGCGGCCCCGGCCGCACCGTCCGTCGGATCACCTGCGGTCGGGACGTCGGACGTGCGGGTCCTGGTCGTCATGGGCGTCTCCGGTTCGGGCAAGTCGACCGTCGCGGCGATGGTCGCGGACCGGCTCGGATGGGACCTCGCCGAGGGCGACGACATGCACCCGCCGGCGAACGTCGCGAAGATGCAGGCGGGCACCCCGCTCACCGACGAGGACCGCTGGCCGTGGCTCGACGTCGTCGCGTCGTGGATCGGCGACCACCTCGACCGGGGCCGCCCCGGTGTCGTGACCTGCTCGGCCCTGAAGCGCTCCTACCGTGACGTGCTGCGGGCGCCCGGCGTGGTGTTCGTGCACGTCGCCGGGGACGGCACCCTCATCGCGGACCGGATGGCCGCACGCTCCGGGCACTTCATGCCGACGTCGCTCCTGGCGTCCCAGCTCGCGACGCTCGAACCGCCGGAGGCCGACGAGGTGCACCTGACGGTCGCCGCGGACCGGACACCGCAGGAGGAGAGCGCCGAGGTCGTCGAGCGCCTGGGGCTCACGCCCGTCAGGTGAACCAGACCGGGGTGCCGACCGGCAGTGCTGCGAGCGTCTTCGTCATCGCCGCCGAGATCCGCACGCAGCCGTGCGAGCTGCCGGTCGGGTCCGGGTAGTAGTGCAGCGCGGTGAGCGCCGCGTTGCCGCCGTACTGCGGGATCCGGGACGAGTGCGCCCCGGTGAGGATGATCGGGTTCCCCTGCGTGTAGGTGACGCGCGCGTCGACGTAGGCCGCCTCGACGTAGGTCGCGGTCCCGGTGGGCGTCGGGTCGTCGGGCGTGCCGAGCCGGGCGGTCTCGGTGGCCGAGACGGCGCCGTCCCGGCCGACCACGGAGACCGTCGACGCGGCGACGTCGACCCGGATCATCCGGTCGACCGACGCCAGGGTGAAGTCTGCCGCGCGTGCCCAGGCGAAGGTCGCGCTCGGCGCGGTCGGGTCGCCGCCGTCGCCGGGGGTGCGGTTGCGTGCGGGCGTGGAGACGAGCACCATCCCACCGTCGAGGCCGGGGGAGCGTCCCCACACGGCGGTGACCGCCGGGGTGTCGAGTGTGGTGACCGTCGACGCGAGCGTGGCGACCGGGGCGGCCGTCGCCGCGGGGTCGGCGTACAGGGCCACGAGCGGCGCGTTCGGCGTCGCGATGGTCCACTGCTCCTCGGGCTGCACCCGCGTGCCGTCGAGGAGCGCCGGCACGACGGCGTCGTGGTACGCCAGCGGGAGTGCGGCGAGGGTCTCCGCCGACGGTGCGGCCGGGACCGCCGGGAGTGCCGGTGTCGGCGTGGGGGTCGGTGTCGGTGCCCGTTCGGTGGTGCGCACCGCACGGGGTTCCGCCTGTCCGCCACCGCCGACGGCGGCGCCGATCCCGACGCCCGCGACGGCGAGCACCCCCACCGCTGCGAGGACGATGCCCCAGGTCTTCCGCTGCATGTGTCAGCCTCCCCGACCCCAGTCCACCAGATCCCGGCCGTGCGGGCACGCGGGGTCGGCCGGGCGACCCGCTGCGCTCAGACCTCGGTGACCCGCCCGTCCTCGACACGCCACTGCCGGTCGAGCCGCACCGTGTCGAGCATCCGGCGGTCGTGCGTGACGAGCAGGAGCGTGCCGTCGTAGGAGTCGAGCGCCTGCTCGAGCTGCTCGATCGCCGCCAGGTCGAGGTGGTTCGTGGGTTCGTCGAGCACGAGCACGTTCACCCCGCGGGCCTGCAGCAGCGCGAGCGCCGCACGGGTCCGCTCGCCCGGCGACAGTGCCGCGGCGGGACGTCCGACGTGGTCGGCCTTCAGCCCGAACTTCGCGAGCAGCGTGCGGACGTCGGCGGTGGTCATCTCGGGCACGAGGTCCTCGAACGCCGCGGCCAGTGGCCGGTCGCCCGCGAAGGCTCCGCGCGCCTGGTCGACCTCGCCGATCGCGACGTTCGACCCGAGCGAGGCCGTCCCCGAGGTCGGGGCGACCCGGCCGAGCAGGGTGCGCAGCAGCGTCGACTTGCCGGCCCCGTTCGGTCCGGTGATGCCGATCCGGTCCCCGCCGGAGACCTGCAGCGACACCGGTCCGAGGGTGTGGTCGCCCTGCTGCACCACGGCCTGGGACAGGGTCGCGACGACGGCCGACGAGCGCGGGGCGCTGCCGATCGTGAAGGCGAGCTGCCACTCCTTGCGCGGTTCCTCGACCTCGTCGAGCCGGGCGATCCGCGACTCCATCTGCCGGACCTTCTGCGCCTGCTTCTCGCTCGACTCGCTCGCGGCCTTCCGGCGGATCTTGTCGTTGTCGGGGTTCTTCTTCATCGCGTTCCGCACGCCCTGGCTCGACCACTCGCGCTGGGTCCGGGCACGCGAGACGAGGTCGGCCTTGGTCGCGGCGAACTCGTCGTACGCGTCGCGCTTGTGCTGCCGGGCGACCTCGCGCTCCTCGAGGTACGCGTCGTACCCGCCGCCGAAGATGCGGTGCGACGACTGCGCCAGGTCGAGCTCGAGCACGGCGGTCACCGAGCGGGCGAGGAACTCGCGGTCGTGGCTGACCAGGACGACCCCGCCGCGGAGGCCGTGCACGAACTGCTCCAACCGTTCGAGGCCGTCGAGGTCGAGGTCGTTCGTGGGCTCGTCGAGCAGCACCACGTCGAAGCGGGACAGCAGCAGCGCCGCGAGGCCCACCCGGGCGGCCTGCCCGCCGGACAGCGCCGTCATCGGGGAGTGCGGGCCGACACCGTCGCCACCGGCCGTGACCGCGAGGCCGAGCTCGCCGAGCACGACCGGCAGGCGGTCGTCGAGGTCGGCCGCCCCGGACGCGAGCCACCGGTCGAGGGCGACCGAGTAGCGGTCGGCGGCCGCGTCGTCGGCGTCGGGGGCGCCGAGTGCCTCGGCGGCCCGGTCCATCGCGACCGTCGCGTCCGCGCAGCCGGTGCGCCGTGCGACGTAGTCCGCGACCGTCTCACCGTCGACGCGCTCGTGCTCCTGCGGCAGCCACCCGACGAACGCGTCCGGCGGGTTCGTCGACACCGACCCGGCGAGCGGCTCGTCGACGCCCGCGAGCAGCCGCAGCAGCGTCGACTTGCCGGCGCCGTTCACGCCGACCAGGCCGATCACGTCACCCGGGGCGACCGTCAGGTCGAGCCCCTCGAAGAGCGTGCGGGCGGCGTGGCCGCCGGCGAGGTCCTTGGCGACGAGCGTGGCGGTCATCCGGCAATCGTCCCACGGTCGGCCCCGCCGCCGTCGCGCCCACCCACCGGTCGGGAGGCGCGGGTCGGCCCCGCCACGCGCCTCCCGGCCGCGCGTGCCGTCGGCCCGTAGGGTCGGCGGATGCGCCGCCTGCTCCGACTGGACGACTGGACCCTCGACGACGCCGACGCGGTGTTCGCCCTCGCCCGGGCGTACGAGCGCGGAGCCGGCCCCGTCCTCGGCGGAGCCGCGGCGATGTTCTTCCCACCGACGAGCCTGCGCACGCGGGCCTCGTTCGAGCGGGGGGCCGTGCTCGCCGGGATGCAGCCGATCGTCTTCCCACCGGAGACCCTCGACAAGGAGGAGGCGCCGCGGGACGTCGCGGCGTACCTGGCGCAGTTCGTCGACGTGCTCGTCGTGCGGCACCCGGACATCGCGCTGCTCGAGGCGCTCGCGGCGGCCGCCGCCGTCCCGGTGGTGAACGCGATGACCTCGGAGAACCACCCGTGCGAGGTCCTCGCCGACCTCTACGCGCTGACCGGGGGAACGGACGTCGGCGCGCTCCGGGTCCGCTTCGTCGGCGCGGACGGGAACATCGCACGGGCGTGGGCCGAGGCGTCGCGCCTGTTCGGCTTCGACCTCGTGCAGTGCTGCCCGAGCGCACTGGCGACGGCCGGACTCGCCTGGACCGACGACCTCCGGGCCGCCGTCGCGGATGCCGACGTCGTCGTCACCGACGGGCCAGGACCGCACGCCGGTGCGCTGGCGCCGTTCCGGGTGACGGCTGAGGTGTTGTCCTGGGCGCCGACCGGGGTCCGGTTCGCACCCTGCCCGCCCTTCGTCCGGGGTCGCGAGCTCGCCGCGGACGCGCTCTCGGGTGCGGCGTTCGTCGGGTACGCGGCGAAGCGTGCCCTGGTCCCGGTGCAGCAGGCCGTGCTCGCCCACTGCACCGGATGACGCGGGGCGCCCGGTCACCAGCTGCTGGCAGGATCGAGGCGTGTCGACGCTCATCGTGACCGCCCACCCGGATCCTGACTCGCTGACGCTCGCCGTCGCCCACCGACTCCGAACGGCGCTCGACGCCGCTGGTGCGGGCCCGGCGACGGTCGCGGACCTCGCTGCCGAAGGGTTCGACCCCCGCTTCACGGCAGCCGACCGGCACACCTACCGGACCGGCACCGACCCGGCGCCCGACGTCGCGGCGGAGCAGGCACGCCTCGACGGGGCGGACCACCTGGTGCTCGTGTTCCCGGTGTGGTGGTGGTCGGTACCGGCGCTGCTGAAGGGATGGCTCGACCGGGTGTTCGTGAACGGCTGGGCCTTCGGCGTCGGTCCGGGCGGGCGCATCGACCGACGGCTCGGGCGACTCACGGTGCACCTCCTGCCGATCGCGGGCGACGATGCCGGGGTGTACGAGCGGCACGGCTACGAGCGCGCACTCCGGACGCAGCTCGAGCACGGCGTGGTGGACTTCTGCGGCGCGGTGCGCGGGGCGACCGCGTTCGTCCACGAGTCCGAACACGAGGACCCGGCCGTGCGCGAGCAGGCCGTGGCGGCCGCGGTCGAGCGGGTCGTCGCCGCGGTGCGCCCGTCCCCGTGACGCACTGCCGCCCACCTGCCCGCGGCTAGCCCTCCGGGACCGCCACCACGCGGTTCTGGTACGCCCACACCACGGCCTGCAGGCGCGACCGCACCCCGAGCTTCGGGAGCATCCGCGCCAGGTGCGACTTCACGGTGGAGACCTCGACGACGAGCTCCGCCGCGATCTCCTCGTTCGACATGCCCTGGGCCAGCAGCAGGAGCACGTCGCGCTCCCGGGCGGTGAGGACCTCGGCGGCACGGTCCCCGGTCACCGGCTGCAGGCTCCGGCGGGAGACGAACTCCCGCAGCACCCGCCGGGTCAGGGACTGGTCGATGGTGCCGTTGCCCGCCGCGACCTGACGCACCGCGTCGACGATCACGTCCGGTTCGGCGTCCTTGAGCAGGAAGCCCGACGCCCCCGCCTCGAGCGCGCCGAACACCAGGTCGTCGAGGTCGAACGTCGTCAGCACCAGCACGGGGACGGCCGGGTCGGCGCCGGGGGCGCACAGCTCGCGCGCGACCTCGATGCCGTTCCGCACCGGCATCCGGATGTCGAGCACCGCGACGTCGGGCCGGGTGCTCCGCGCCAGGGCCAGTGCCTCGCCGCCGTCGGCCGCGACGCCGACGACCTCGACGTCGGGC
>Ga0308161_1001271_pt1 | contig 31400 bp, 29 predicted proteins | sample PhyFR2_FD_201034 | JGI IMG/M metagenome (GOLD analysis project Ga0308161, IMG submission 201034) | Phyllosphere microbial communities from UC Gill Tract Community Farm, Albany, California, United States - DLSLF.R2 | ecosystem: Host-associated > Plants > Phyllosphere > Unclassified | place: USA...
GTCGCGAAGTAGGAGAACGCAGTCTCGATAGTCGATCGGTCACCGAGCCTGACTCTTGGGAGGATGACGGGGTGCGCACCTCTCCTTGGCCCGCTCGGAGCGGGGCTCTCCTCCTCCGCGACCCTCAACCCGAGGACGCAGACCAGCTCGTCGCGCTGCGGAACAACCCGGTCGTCAACCGGTTCATGCTCCGCACCCACGTCGACCCGGACGCCTACGTTCAAGAGTGGGCGAGCATCCCCGACAGCGACACCGACTTCTCGTGCATCGCCGAGCTGGACGGCCAGCTCGCCGGCCTGGGGTTCCTCGACGTTGTCGACGGCCTCGGACAACCAGGGATGCCCGAAGGCACGCAAGGCGTCATCGGGTACATGCTGCAACCCGACCTCGCCGGACAGGGACTAGGAACGGACCTGGCACACGGCCTCCTGACCGCGGCGTTCGAAGCGCTCCAGCTCCGGCGCGTCACGGCGAGCTGCAACGCCGACAACATCGCCTCAGCCCGCGTCCTCGAAAAGAACGGCATGCGACGTGAGCAGCACGGCATCGAGGACTCCTGGCACGCCGACCTGGGCTGGGTCGACGGGTACCAGTACGCCATGCTCGATCGCGAGTGGGCCGTCGCTCGGACCGTCCGATAGCCGATCGTCCACCGGGCACCCTTCGGCTCAGGCGCGCACTTCGATTCGGTCGAGTGCTTGTGTCAGTTCGGCACTTTGGCGGGGTCCGCCATGTCCTTCGTTCTCCACGATGGTGAGTGCGCTCTGCGGGAGACCCCTGTGGAGCCGCCAGGCCGTCACTGCAGGGCCACTGATATCTCTTCGACCGTGCACGAGGGTGGTGGGGATGTGTTGAATGCGGTCGAGCCGAGCCAGGATCGCGTTGTCTCCAGGCATGAAGGCGTCGTTGCTCCAGTAGTGCGTTACCAGCCGAGCGAACTCCTCGCGGCGATCAGGACCGATGAGTCCTTCGTTCCGAAGCTCGGGATGGTCCAACGAGACGTGCACGTTCTCCCACCTGTCCCAAGCAGCAGCTGCCACTTCGCGAGTCGAAGCATCCGAAGACGCGAGGAGACGGGCATACGCGTCGACGACCCGCTCGCCGGAACGTCGCTGGCTGGCGCGTTCGAACTCGTCCCATTCGGCCGGGAACAATCGACCGACGCCCTCCGTGATCCACTCGACCTCGCGCCGGCTAGTCGTTGTGACGGCCATCAGTGCGAGTGCACGAACACGTTGCGGGTGTTGTTGTGCGTACGCCAACGCGAGCGTGGTTCCCCATGAGATTCCGGTGACGACCCAGGCGTCAACCCCGAGAGTTCGGCGGACGGCTTCAATGTCATCGATGAGCTGCTGAGTGTTCTGTCGATCCATCCCTATGGTTAAACCGCCTGCAGGGCGGCTCCTGCCGGTGCCGCGTTGGTCGATCCCGATGAGTCGGTACCGTGTCGGGTCGAAGTGGGTGCGGTACCAGCCGCTACCGAGTGATCCTCCGGGACCTCCGTGGAGCCAGAGGGCAGCGATCCCGTCGGCGTTGCCCGATTCTTCACAGTAGATCGCGGCCCCTCCGTCCGCGTCGACCGCGCTCATCCGGAAGGGCTCGTACCGGTCGTAAGTCACCGCTCCACGCTATCGACGACCGCACCGCGTGTCGTCTCGTTGGACGATCGGCTACTGGACTCGCAGCTCGTCGTCTTGAAGACGTTTCACGTACGGTGCATGCATGCGTCCCGGGGTAGTGACCGTGCTCTGTCTCGTTCAGTTCGTTGACGTACTGGGTGTCACAAGCGTCGTCACGGCGATTCCGGCGATCCTGAATGGTCTCGGCGCTGATCCGGCGGCCGCTGGCCCGCTTGCAACGACGTACGCGATGTTCTTCGGGGCGATGCTGATCCTCGGCGCGCGACTCGGGGACCGCTACGGTCACCGGAGGATCCTTCTCGTCGGGATCGTCGTCTTTGGCGTGGTGTCGATCATCGGCGGTACCGCGCAGGCGCTCCCGCAGGTGCTCATTGCGCGCGCTGTCCAGGGGGCTGCGGCAGCTGTGTCTGCGCCGTCAGCGCTCCGGCTGATCCTTCACGCAACGGCTGCTGGACCAGGCCGGTCACGAGCTCTCGCAGCCTGGAGCGCCGTCGGCGCCGCAGCCGGCGCAACCGGGTTCCTTATCGGTGGACTGCTCACTACAGTGCTCGGCTGGCCGTCGGTGTTCTGGGTCAACGCACCGGTCGCTGCTCTCCTATTCGTCGGAGTGGCCCTCGTCGTGCGGGAGGAGCCGGAGCCGGATCGGGCCGAACGGCTTGATGTTCTCGGCGCAGTCCTCCTCGTCGCGGCCGTGATGCCGGTCATCGCAGGAACGGCCCTGCTCGAGGCACAGGCCACGCAGCCGCAGGGTGTTGGACTGATCCTCCTCGGTCTGGCAATCGCTGGGTTGTTGGCCTGGCGATTCCGCCGCGCACGTGCACCGCTCGTGCCGCGGGATGCATTCCGCATCACCAACCTCCGACGTGGGTCGGTGCAGTCATTCCTCAACACCGCGACCACCAGCTCGTCCTCGGTGCTGGCAACACTCGTGCTCCAGGACCGCCTCGGCATACCAGCACTGCTGTCCGGGCTGGTCCTCATGGCATTCAGCCTCGCCGTCATCGGCGGATCCGTCGCAACCGGCCAAATCGCTCCCCGACTCGGACCAGACCGGTTGGCCGCAGTGGGGGCTGCAACCATCGCATGCGGTAACGCGGTCCTCGCTGTTCTAGGCCACTCGTGGCCGTGGATCGCGGCCGGCGTCGCCGTGATCGGCCTTGGCCTTGCAGCGGCTTCGGTCGCAGCGACCGGCCTGGGTACCAGCGTCCCGGCAGCCTTGGCCGGCAGCGCAGCAGGCATCGTGAACACCGGAGCGCAGCTCGGAACAGCGATCGGGACCGCCCTCATCATCCTCATCGCAACCGCATCGACCCCATCGGTCGGATGGGCGGTCGCCGCAGGAATCGCACTCATCTGCGCAGGGTGGTCCCGCCTCCGCCACCAGTCCGCCGCCACAACCTGACGACCCGCACCGACATGTCCGGTCACCGATCGACTACCGGACTCAGCTGCTCGAGCGAACGCGGAGTCAGTTCCCGCGACCCAAGTCGCTGCATCGCTGAAATTGCCATCCTCGCGCTGGCTGCCGGGAGGGTCCGTCTCACATAGGTGGTCCGCGGTCTTTCGCAGTGAAGGTGCGTCATACGGACGCTCCGCGAGAGTTGACCGGCCTAGGGCTCGCGCGGATGACCAGGGTGACCCCGCCCGCGCTGAACGGCGACAAGTTGTGCGCGAAGGAGACGGGTTGTGTCCGCGGCGACACCATGTGTCGGGCCCCTCCGGATCGTGTCGCCCTGAAGGCTCTCCACGGCTCAACTCCCGTCGTCCTGTCGCCTCCTGGCGCCACGCAGTTTGTCGCCCCCTGTGAAGAGAGGCTCTTCACACTAGGCAGCGGCACGTTCCGGATCGCGGTGGGCACGTCGACCTTGATCAGCCGCACCGAGCATGAGCATATGTCATGCTACGGCCATGGCTGTTCAGACTCTGGAGGTGCACGTGCTCTCCTGCGGCGGGATGTTCGATCTGATGAGCGAGCAGGAGGCCACCTTCCTTGTTCACTCGTTAGGTCTGTTTCGGAATGTCAAGGACCTTGGGCGAGCTGTACCAAGAGCCAACACCAGCCTCACTCGTGCATATACGGAATCAGACTTTTTCCGCGCGATCGCTTCGAACGATCACATCCTCCATCTCATCGCGCACGGCGACGCCGAACATCTGCAGACCGGGAATGGGAAATCAACGGTGACCGCGACGAAGCTAGCCACCAAAGGCAGGAAGGGCAGCCTTCGATTGCCCCCAATTGTTGTCTCCACTGCCTGTGAATTTCAAAGCCCTGAATGGAGAACTGCGTTGGCTGCCTGCAAGGTGCAGATGCTGATTGCCGCCGACTCAGAAGTCACCCCCGCGAATCTCACCGCCTTCGACATGGCGTTCTACTCCGCGCTTCTCACGCGCGTCCGGAAGGGATCTGACACCCGCACTCGAGTGCAAGAATCCTTTGAGCTGGCCAACAACTACTACCGCGGAATCCACGCCGTCGGCACCCCCTACAGCAAGTTCTCCCTCTTCAATCTTTGAAAGCTGCTCAGTCGCGTCAGGACGACGCGCGAGTTAAATGCACGCGTCGCGATTGAAGACCGTACACGCATCCTGACGCCTGTAGGGGTTGTCGAGCCGCACTAACCATTCCCCAGGGCGCGAAAGGTTCGATCAGTTCTACCAACGCCGCAGTCGGCGTTTCGAACTGTGAAGTTCAACCGTTCACAGCATCGCCCCTACCCACGCCGCGGTCTCGGAAAGTTGGCGTTGCTCCTCAGCCGCTTCAGCCCGTACTGCCTCCGCCGAGTACACCGGGAGGGAGTCGGGAAGCGCTCGGAGCCTGCTCACCCAGTCGATGGGTGTGATGAGGCGATTAGATGGCACGGGGTGAACCATAAGCGCCCACCGAACGTGTCGTTGAGATCGGCCTAGGTCGTGAGAAAGGATCGAGAGGCTGGTCTCGCCGTTTCCCACGAGTTCGTGGAGTCTCGGCAGATTGATGTCGTCGAGTTCCGGCCCAAGGTCTGCGCCGGCATGCTTGAAGCGTCGGGGAGTCCAGGTCACCGGCGGCCGTGGTGGCTGCTCGACGCCGTCCCGACGCTCGGGAGGTATTTCGAAACGAGCGAGCCAACCATCGAGGTAAGCATCGATGGCAATTTGACATTCGGCGGTCATCGTCGTCAAGAAGTGCGAGTAGTCGGCTGTATCGGGCCGGTCTGGTCTGAATGCCAAGCCCTTGGGTAGCTCCTTGGTGCTCGTACCGGTGGCCCGGAGATACGCGTAGCGCCGAGCATTGAGGGCACGTCGGGATCGTCCCGGGTCCTCTCCGGCGGCTGCCGCTACTGCGCGCCAGTCGTCACGGCGGAGAAGCTGGTCGTCTGGGAGGAGCTTCCTGGCGGCGTAGTTGATTGGCGGAAGCTCTTCGTCGAGCACAAGCGCGAGTTCACTGAGTTGACGCAGGATGGACTGAGTCTGCCCACGCGACCCAAGCATGCTGGGACGTAGTTTCCGGCCGATCCCGGCGATGCGCTCAGCTCCGCCGGCTGTGCCATTGCCGGCGACACGGAGCGCGTCGGAGAGTCCTCGCTGCAACGCGACTGCGTCCGTGCTGTTGTCGATACCCAGAGGATTTGCCCAGTGTGGCCAGAGCAGGTCGGGGACGAGGCAGTCGCGTGGATGCTCGCCGAGCTCCGACGTCCGAACGCCCCGTCTTGCATTACTGAGGAGCGCGGAGCGCATACCAACTTCGTCGCCGAGCAGCATGGCGGTTGATACCTTCGATCGTCTTGCGCTAGCGACGAGGAGAGCTATCTCGGAGTTTTCCGCGGACGCTGCGGTTCCCCAAACAAGTCGCTGCATCGTTGACAGGTCCCCGTCGAGAGCGCGCAGCACTCGTCCGCCCATTAGGGCGTCGATACCTGGCCAACTCGATAGGAGATAGGAAGCGCTGCCGGGCCCGTCGAGTGGCTGAGTGCTCCTGACGGGTCGTGAAAAGGCGATCTCGCGGAGGGAGTTGCTGACGGATGACTCGGGTTCGGTGATGAGGCGATAGGCGGCCCCCATCAGGGCGCTCATTGCGAGTGCGTCGCGGGGTGGCGTTGTGCCGACCCGATCCTCCTCATTGAAGAGCCCTGCGAGGTCGCGCTGGTCTGCGCCAGCGAGGTCAGCGATACGCTCTGGTTCTCGGGTGCCGAGAAGTGCGATTCCGACGCCTCGGAACGTTGCAACTGGGACGGACGGTTCATCGCTGACGGTTTGGCCCCAGTGCCGCGCGATCGACCTTTGTGCCCGGACCATCCAAGATGTCTCGTCAAGGGCGCTCTCTTGCCATGACTGGCTCAGCGGGAAGCTGCAGATGGAGCCGTCATCGGCTCGAGAGGCGCAGCGACCCGGTGCGAGGACGAGAGCTTCGGTGGCCGTCGCGTCCAAGGGCTCGCGCCTGCATGATGGGCAGGCGGCGACGAGCGGCATCCGGTGGCGTAGGCATAGGAAGGACCACCATGTTCGCCAATACGTGTAGAAGACGTCAGGGCGTTCGCGGAGGCACTCCGGGCAGAATCGCGTACCGCTACCTCTGGTCCAGTTCTGCGACTGCGCCGGCCGGCCGCCCGGTCGTGTGACGGCGATCGAGGCCAGGTGGGACATGACCATGGTTTGCAGGACGTCGGTTGGCAGGGCCAGCGCTGTTGCAATTCTGGCTGCGGTGTCGTCTGTGACGGCGAAGCCAAGTCGCCGTCGCCCGGGTGCGTCGAGGTGCCCGAGTCCGCAGAAGCGGCTGATGTCTATTGCCGACACGCCGAAATGGTGGCCGATGCGTTGCAGCATGCTCGGAAGCCACTCGTGCTCAATGCCGACAATCCGTGCGCCGAGCGGTTGGATGCCAGCGATCGCTGTCCGTCGCCTGGCCATGGGTACCAACGGCTAGTCCTTCACATCCGTGGACCAAAGGAACGTGTTTGCTCGCCACTGGTCGAGCCGTCGGCCTCGGCCCGGTTGAACTCGTTCGTTCAGCCTGATGTCGTTGAAGACTCGTTCGGTGAGCCGCTGACCGGGAGATTTCGACGCGGCAACCGTTGCTTTGGTAACCAGGGTCGTCAGGGCGTTCACGTAGCCAAGGGTGGTCACCCAGAGGAACTCTTCGAACTGCTCGCTCAGTACGGTCTCACCAGGCTGGTGTCCGCTCAGCCTTAAGCGGGCTTCGAGTTTGCGGAGGATGAACCGCCATTCGGCAACTTCGTGGTCCTGGTCGCGTGGGTACCGGTTGATGTCGAGGAAGGCGACGCGGGCGACGAACTGCTCCCGTGCAGCGAGCTGCGCAGCAGTACGCTGACGGCCTAGCATGCTCCGCATGTTGTGGCCGCACAGGACCAGCCGCAGTCCCATGTTCTGAAGTGCTTTCAGCGCGTCCTGCAAGTACCGGCCGTACTGGCCATCGAAGTTGACCATCTGCATCTCGTCCAGAAACAGCCACTGGACACCGTGCCGCCGGACGGCTCGTTCGAAATCCCGTTGCGGGTCATCTCCGGTTGGTGCGCCCAGCTGCTCGCAAAGCAATCGGAAGAACTGCTTGGGGCGGAGGTTCCCGTCCATCGATCTGAACATCACGGGGCGCCACTCGTCGACGATCAGCCTGTCGGAGGTTGGCGCCGGGTAGTCGAGCGCCAGACGACGGTCCCATGCGCTGCCACAAAGGGCTCGCACGCGAGCGCGCTTGAGGAAGTAGGTCTTGCCGCTCCCGGGGGGACCGGTGATAAGGGGCACATCGAGGAGGTCAGGATCGTCATCTGGACGGGGCGAGGGAAAGGAGGCGAGTGCTCGTTCGATAGCTCGAAGCTGCGTGGTTCGAACGTAGGGCTTGGATTCAGTCCATCGCTCGATCGCGATCATTCGGCGCCGCCGGTCGTCGCCGGGGAGATCCTGGTACTGCTGAGCGTCGAGGTACCCGGGGTCTTCCCCGCCACCGAGCGCAACGCTTTCGATGACCCGCCGATCGGCGGTGTGGAGGAGCTCCCAGCTTCGCTCCGGATGCTCGTCCTCGCCAAACCATGACGCGATCCGAGGGTCGAGCGAGGCGGTCACGTGTAGGACCCGAACAAGTCGCCCTCGTCGACAACGTCTTCGTACAAGTTGTCCGCAAGTTCCGCGCTCTCGACTGCGTGGTCAAGCCTCTCGTCTGCGGCAGCCTCGTCGAAGAAGATCGACGTGGCGGAGGCTTCGCTGGGGTCGTTCGACAATGTTCCGGAGTCGAACGACTGCAGCCGCTCCAACTGTGATGCTTGGATCTCCTCCGTCCGGCTCTTGCTGTTGCGGCGAAGAAGCAGAACGGCGTCCTCGTCGTGCCACTGGTAGGCGAGATCCCGCAGCACCCGTTGGTAGTCACGGGGCGACCACGTCTGCCCGAGGAGGTACTCGTTCGCCCTGCTCAGTGTGAAGTCGCTCATGGCTGGGGTGTCCTCGGTGCGGAGCACCCACGGGACCTCGTATGCGTTGCCGTCGGGGTCGAAGCAGTACATCTGCCGGAGGTCCGCAGGGTTCCAGAACATGCGCACGAAACCCCCCGGGGCAACGCCAGGCGCGTTCAACATTGCTTCGAGGATGGGGGCGTTGTACACCATCCGCTTCCGCTCGAAGCCGTAGCGCGTCACGACGTAGGGCAGGCTCGGCAGGAAGCGGATCCACTCGTTGAACCAACCGACCATTTCGACCGACCCTTGCTGGCTGGCGAGTTCGATCCAGAGGGCGGCGGGACTCAATCTCCGGCCGCTTTTCGCCAAGATCCCGTCGTGTGCACGTACGTTGTACGCGTCGATCCACTGCGCGTCCCGCGCGAAGAGCTCGTCCCAGGTGAGTATGGCTTTCCCCTCTGGGTCTTTGCCACGTTCGTCAGGGCTGCCCCCGGTGAACGCGGTCTGTAGCGACTCGAACCCGTCCTTGTAGGTTCGAAAGTGCCTCTCGATCGGCGCCTTCGCTCGCGGGTCCGCCACTCGGCCTACCTCTAGGTGGATACCGAGCCGCTCGAGCTGCAGCAGGATGTAGGCGTTGAGGAACTCTGTGCCGTTGTCGCCAAGGAGCCGACGTGGCGGTATCGGCCAACGCGAGATGACGCTTGGTAGTCCGATAAATGGCCTGGGGTACGTGCGCTCGTCCCAGACGATCGCAGCTCGCTCGTCAACCATCGCTCGAAACGCGTCTGCCAGCGCCAGCGCCGTCGCAAACGCGTTGGTGTTGTCCGACATGGACCGGCCAACTATGTACCTTGACGCGACGTCGATCAGTCGCACGATTGTCGGCCGGAAGGTGCACCTCGTTGGGTCCGGTGCCTTCGGGTCCCAGACGAACACGTTCGAGGTCGTGGTGTCGGTGAGCCATAGCTCGCCGACACGGAACGGCGTGCGTCGCACCGGCGACACCTTGCCACCGGCGATCGCGGACTGCCGTGTTTTCGACTTCAGCCGGAGTTCGGGATGCTTGGCGTACGTCGCGCCGAGAATTCGGTAAAACGCTGACTCGGAGAGCTCCCCGACATCCCACTGACGCATCCAAGCGCAGAACCGGATGTACTGGGTCGCGCTGGTGCGGCTCGGCTCCACACGACCGTCCTCTCGAAGCCAGTCGACGACGAGTGCGCTCATGGCTGGATGCAGTCGATGAGTCCGTGGCGCGATCGCGCGCGGATCAGCAAGTCCTGCCTCTCCGGTTACGGCAGCCTCACAGAGGCGCCGCAGAAAGGTAGTGGCGCTCTTGTACGCGATTTGACGTTCGTCGGCGATTGCGTAGGCGATGTTCCGCTTGCGGACCCGGATGTCAGGTTCTTCCGCCGGGTCCCAGCCGGGCTCCTTCGGATCGTTCTCGTTCGTGCCTGGCTTGACGCCCTCCTCAACCCAGCGCAGGTAGGCGAGCCGGTCGTCGAGCTTGGCCTCGCCTTTCTCACTGAGGAACTCGCGCGGGTTGAGCGCGCGTTCGTTCAGCACTGGCGGGCTCTGCTGACCGGGCAGGAGCTGCGCAACTTGCCGGAGCGACATGAGCGGAAGCGCTGTCCCATCCGCTGCCAGGAGCTTGACCCACTGCCCCGTGAACTCACTCACTGTGTAGGGCGTCCCGTCGAACTCAACCGTCGTGCCGACGCTGAGTGTGCGCCGCCAGGGGTTAACCATGCGCGCGCTCCACGATTGAGCCGGGGCCGTAGGGGCGGAACATGTCTGTCTGCAACCTGCGCCGCCACAGCATCCTGCGAATGAGGGTCAGTGCCCAAGTCCGCTGATAGCCCGTCGCATCCAACCGACCGGCGAGCTCGGAGGACGTCATTGGGCGATCGCACAGGTCGGCCGCGACGGGAGCCCAGAAGTTGTACGAAACCGGCGGTACACGGGCTTCGCTGAAGTCATCGAGGTTCAACCGGTACGGCCTGGACATGCCCGACCAGACCGAGTACCCCATCCCCATCGATTCGACGACCTTCCGTATCTCAGGGATTTTGGCCAGCCACTCCTCGTCCTTCATGCCGGGTGGGGCTTTGGCGTCGACGATGAGCGGTGGCCGGTTCGACCCGACGAGCCCAACATCCGGTGTGTGCGACTGGATCTCGCTGTCTGGAGGCCAGGTAATCGTGATCGGCTGTCCGGCGATGTGGTGCACCGCTGGGTGGAAATCGGCTAGCACCATGAGTGCTCGTTCGTTGTGTGACTCGGCACCGACGAGATGGCCGTTGGTATGCAGCCACGGCGCAACCGGCTTGTTTTCCTTCTCCAGCCGCCGATCGAAATCCCGCATCGGGAGGACCACCTCGAGGACCTCGGGGTCAAACTCCCACCACGGCTTCGTGATCGCACGCACTCCATCGAGCGACCACGAGACGGTCGGGTGGTCGCGCACTGCAAGATTCGGGTCGATTTCGATGCGGCGGATCCCGTGTGATGGCCGGAATGGTCGCACTCGCTTGGGATGGAATCGCTCCATCGATGGCTCGAGCGCCGGCTTCGTTTCGGGATCGCCGGAACCGAACCAGTCAGTAAGCAGCTTGAGCGGGTCGCGGCCCTGGAACTCCGCCCCGTCGGCCCCGGCAGCGGCGAACATGTGGGTCCGCCGGAGCAGTTGCTCGCCTTTGTCTCCTGCCCAGGCTGGGGGAGTTGTTCCTGTCCGGACAGCAGGCGGGGGTGTGACTCGTTCCGAGCCGGGAGCATCATGATCCACGCAAGGAAACTACGGCAAGACTCGCTATCTAACAATAGCCGTTTGTTAACAGACCTTGCTAGCCGGTCTCAGGCACCCGATCGCGACCAGCGCGGACCCAGGCAGCAACGGTGGTCTGGCTCGCGCCGATTGCCGAGCCGATCTTCGTGGTCGTCAGACCGAGCTCACTCGCCTCGTACGCAAGCTCCAGGCGGCGCCGAGTTGATGCCAGTACCCGCTCGTGCTCCTCACGGAGCTCCTCGAGGATCTCCGCAGCACGCGCTTCGTCCGTGACGAACTTCCGTGGTCTCCTGGTCTTCCGCGCAGGTGTCGAGTCAGTGCTCATGAAATCGGTCCGATCAGCGTCATCGCCGCCGGACCGGCTGTTGCACATCTGGAGGGCATGTGAAACGATCCGACGCGAATCCCGCTCGGATCACGATGCCGATCTCCAGTTAGCTTGAGCGCAACGCGCGGCCTGCCAGCCGCGAGGACCGTCCTGCCAGACGTCCGCTCGCACTCGGGGTCAAAGGTATCCGACACTGCACCCTTCCGGCGCTCCTACGCGCACAGGTGGGTGCGCCTTGCCATTGTCATGGCCGCAGAGACGAGCGATCGGCGTCCAGTGCCGGTTATGCTGATCGCACGGCGTAGCGCGCCGATACTGCTCAAGCAGTTCGACGGAAAGAGGTGCGGTGGAAGATTCACTCGCTTCCCGCCGTGCCCTCGGGTTACAGCTGCGGCTCTATCGAGAAAGTCTGGGTATGTCGATGAAGGAGCTCGCGAGCATCCTTGATCGTGACCCGTCCACCGTCGGCAAGATTGAAGCCGGCCGCGCTCCGATCTCGGCGGCCGGGCTCGTGACACTCCACCAGGAACTCGGCCTGTCGCTGGACTGGCTCATGGCACAGGCCTACCCCGAGCCGGACTTCGTCGACGACCGCCACGAGGGAAGCGGTCCGGAGGTCTACTTCTCGACGCGGATCCCTCGAGATGCAGGGCGTCCCTTCGATTGCCACGTGTATCCGAGGACTGACGACGACCCGCCACACAGCCCGGTCGCACATGCGGGTGCGGAGTTCATCCAGCTCATCAGCGGGGAGGCTTTGGTCACCGTGGGCGATCGCGAAGTGCACCTCTGGCGGAAGTCGTCCGTGCTTCGGATCCCGCCCTGGGTCGAGCACGCCGTCCGTCCGGCGAAGGAACAGCGCGCCGAAATACGTTGGACCATGAGCGAAGAAGGCGAGGAGATCCACACTGCCTCTTTTCGGCCACAGTCGGAGTGGATCCGCCAAGTGCTCGCACGTCGGGCTGGCCGTCGCGCCGCAAAGTAGACCCGTTTCGATTAGTTGGAGCCAAGCGGGCACCCTCTAGCCTTGAGCCATGGCTGAACTCGGACGTGGGCATCCAGTGGATCGCACTCCGGCTCCTTGGCCAGACGTACCGTCGGACGACCCTCTAGCCGAAACCGCGAGGCAGTTCGTCTTACGTCTCCGCACATCCATTGGCGCCCGCAGCCTTCGCTCTGTCGCCACGGAAGCCGGCGTCAGCCATGTGACCCTGCTACGGGTGTTGAGCGGGAAGGTGTGGCCGGATCTGGCCACGATCACCCGACTCGAAATTGCGCTCGACACTGACCTTCATTCTTCAGCATCGGTCCGACGTTCCGGCGGCTCGTCATCTCCTTCAGGCGAGTCCGGATCAGGGGCGTAGCCACCGAGCGGCCAGTTCAACTTCTCGAACATGATCCTCGATACCGGCTTGCTGCGCTGAGTCGTGATGCGCGCGCTGCGTCGACCGGGGTTGGCCTCGATACGCTGACGAACTAGCTGATCCACCAGGGCCCGCAGCTCGGTGCTCGGCTGGTGAACCTCTTCCGCCACCCGGACGCCTGTTGAGACGTCAGCAACGACGGACATCGTGCCGACGCCGAGCTGAGCCGTCACGTCGATCCGCGTGCCCGTGTCTGCGACATCGACTCGAACGCCCCGCGGCAAGACGACGCCTTGCAGCCAGCTCAACTCGACGGCTTGCCCTCCCACTCCCACGACGCGGATCATTGCTGACTTCCTACCGACCATGGTACTTATATGTACCAGAAGGCTCCAGCCAGTCATAGGACTGGCCGCCGTTGGATGTGGAGGGCCGAGATGGACGCATCAGGGAGACCCAGCTATGACGGATGATCCAAGCTTCTCCAACGAGGCCGGCTCGGCCCACATTCGCGCAAGGCAGCTCGCCGCCGTGCACGCACTTGCGAAGATCCCGTTCGCGTCGGTTCGGGATGAAGCCCCTATGGGGATGCAAGAGCTCTATGCGGAGGTGCGAGACGGTCAAGCGCTGATCCCTGGTCTAAAGATGGGGGTCGGAGCGCTCATCGTCCAACGATGGGATCCCTCTTACGCGGCGGCCGGGTGGGCGCTCTACGGCGCGGACCTCACCCTCGACATGGGCCATCCGTTCGGCGCGCTGTTCTACCGCAACGACGCTGACGGCCGTGTGCTGCGCGTCGGCGTGAAGTGGCATCCGCCGGTGCAGCAGCTCGAGTTCCCGGCGCTGCACCCATCGAAGCCCGAGCTCAGCAGCGATTGCAGTGACGAAGAGGCCAACGCGGTCATCCTTGACGCTCGAAGCCGGATTGGAGCACTCGTCGCCACCAACGCGCAGATCGGGTCGTTCGTCGCGACCGAAGAATCTGAGGACGCGATCCTCGAAGCGTCCGGCCTTGGCCTGGAACGTCTAGCGGAAGACGGCCCGCGGCTGGCCCGCGATGCCTGACCGTCAAGCGCCACGGCTGGAGCCGGCGCCGTTGCGGCTGCTGTCGCTGTCGGCGCAGTTCGACTCGGTCGTGTCGCCGACGTTGGTGGGGATGAGCATCACGAACTCGACTGGGCAGGCTGTCCTGCTGCGCCACGTCGACGTTCACGTCGAGGGCGACTCGAACGTGCGGGTGGTCTCCTCGCTCCGCGGGCCAGTACTGTGCGACGTCGAGGACCCGTTGACGCGAGCCGCGTCCGAGGTGATGCGCGTCCTGACCGAGCTTCGAGCAGTCGGCCGAACCGACGACAAATCAGGGCGAGCCGATGTCTGAACGGCAGTGGGTTCAGGACATCCGACATCAGCAGACGATCGTGTCGTTGCCGTTCGGGCTCGGGTGGACGATCGACATCACTCAGACGCTGACGGCGCTAGAGGCGGCTGGCATGCCCGCAACGGTGGAGGCGTTTGACCGGCTCCGGTTCGAGGACGGCCGGACCGGGTTCCTGTCGACACCGGACCCCACGACCACCATCACCGACGGCACCCCGGACAGTCGCGACGCAGATCTCCTCGTCCTGCCAGGCGGCTCAGAGGGTGGGGTGCTGTCACTGGCGCGGCGGTATCCGGACCTGGTGGTGGTGAACGGGAAACGGCAACGCGTGTGGGCGGAGGGCCGGCAGGTGTCCGGGTCATCGATGCAGCGGGACGCGACGCCAGGATGGCGGAACGTGTTCGCCATCGCCCGCACCATCACCGTCGACGGCGGTGGTACCAACGACGTCGCAGCGCACACCGGGCTCCCGGTGGAGCATGTTCGCGCGGCGCTGCTGGTGCTCGGTGAGCACGTGGTCCACACGCCCCTCGGGTGGGAAGCCCGAGACCGGTCCGGTCTCGCGGACTGGGTACTTGCGGCGTATCCAGGTGCGGGCGGGATCCGGACCTGCTGGAAGCGCGCCGCGACCCTCGACGAGCAGGCGGATGAGCTCATCGGACTGGGCGGGGTGATGTCGGACCGGTGGGCAGCGCACCAGTCATGGGCTGAGGTTCCGCCGAACCGGTTGACGGCGTTCTTCGCCACTCACCCCGACATGTCCGCACTCGGCTACGAGCCCGCCAGCGTGGACGAAGCAACGGTGAAGGTCCTGATCCCACAGGACACGACGATCCTGTCCCCGCCGAACCTGGGCTGCTGCACGGATGAGTTCATCACCGCGTCCGTGATCTGGCAGGACGGGTACACGGACGCGCACACGGATGCGGTGAACGCGTTGCGGCGGCGGCTCCACTTCCGCGCCGACACCGCTTATGACCTCCGTTGGATGCAAGTCCGATGACCGACGAAGCGAACGAGAGCCGTTCCGTGGTGTTGCGGTTGGTGTCTCTGACATTGGCGTTTGACGACGTCCGGTTTTTCGGTGCCGCCATCTTCGTTGACGCGGACGATCCCGATGGGCCGTGGGCGACCGTTCTGGTCGATCACGCGGACGAGACGCCATGGTTCCGTCTCACCACCACCGACCCGACCGGGGACGCTCCGTCGGTTGCGGCGATGGCGGAAACGGACCGTCTGATGCGGTTCATCCTCACTGAGCAGCCAGAACGCATCGGCCGAACCCGACCCACCCCACCGGCAAGCTGACCCGCCCGGGTCCCGCTTCCCTGTTGACGATTTCTTGGAGGTACTGCTGATGATGCGTCTGGTTTCCCTGCACCTCTCGAACGACCGGATCCTCTGGGGGCATGTCCTCCTCGAGGACACCGAGAACCCGGAAGCGTCGATGGCGCGGATCATGATCGAACACAGCGACAAGGAGCCCGGTTACGAGCTCGTTGACCGGCACCGGCGGCGCCTCACCGACCTGACCGTCCCCGCAACCAGGGAAGCGAACCGCATCGTCCAAACCCTGCTCATCCCAGCCTCCGTGGTCGCGAAGCGGGAGAAAGCGGTCCGCGCCGTCATCCACTCCGGCTACTTGGAAGGGTTCCCGGACGACATGCCCTGGCAGGCCCAATTGTGGATGTACGCGCGCGGTGAGATCAGCAGCGACCAGCTCCAGGCCTACACCGACCAAGGCCGCCAGATCCCCCACGAACTCGGCGCCGCTCCCTCGGATGGCGCGGACGTGCCCGAGGAATGGTGGCAGGCCACCCGGGCGCGCATCCGCCGGCACCTGCTGGACACGACCCTCACCGAAGCGGAAGCCGCCGCCGCGCTGCAGATCAGCATCGACGACGTCGGTGAACTGTTCGGGTCGAATCGGCTGACGAGCTTCGATCTTGACGGTGAAGAACGCATACCCGACTGGCAAATCGTCCAGCCCGCCCTCCCCGAGTTCGGCGACCCGGCTGTCCTTCTGCCGGGCCTTGACGTGCTGTTCGCGTCTGCCCCGCAGCGGCTCCTCGACGCGGCAGCGATGACCGAGTTCATGACCACCGCCCGCGAGTTCCTCGCCGTCGACGACGTGCCCCTCACACCGCTGGCCTGGATGCAGCAAGGCCGGCCACTCGCGACCGTCATCGCCCTGTTCCGCGGACGGCGGTGGCGGTGGTGACCGGCCGACCGGAGCTGTTCCTGCTCACTGTCGCGTTCGACATGGCCGGCACCCACGGACACATGTACTTCCGCGACCCACCGAACTCCGAACTCCGGCAGGTCCTCGTCACGAGCACCGACAGCGACGGTGGTTACCGCTGCGGACCAGCACACGGCGACACCCGCGACGGGTGGGAGCCGTTCCTCGCCGAAGCCCGCTGGCTCATCGCCCTCATCCGCCCCGACACCCCCGACGAGCGCCGCTGATGGGACCCGCACTGCAATGGGTCGCCGACGCCTACGCGGGACGGCCGCAAATCACGCTCCCCTACGGGCTTGGGGAGACCGCGGACCTCACCGACGCCCTCGCCGTCCTCAAACTCGCCGGCCTCCGCGCGGTCGTCGAGTCGCACGACACGATCCGCCTCGCCGACGGACGCCGCGCCCGCCTCCCCACATCGACCCGGAATCCGAGAGGCGAACCAGACGTACCGGCGGAGTTGCTCCTGCTCGCGCCGCGCACGGTGATGCAGATGCAGGTCGCCCTCGCGGAACAGACCGAGACGGTCCTGCTGGTCGACGTCGACCGCCGACGCGTCTGGGTCAACGGGAAACAGGTCCTCGGCGTCCACGACCGATGGAAGGACGCTGCACCGATCTACATCACCTTCGCCGTCGCACGGATGCTCGCCGTCAACGGCGCCACCTTCGACGACCTCGTCCGCCGCGGAAGACTGACCCCTGGGCAGGTGGACGATGCGCTCGCGCGGCTCGGGAAACGCGTGCACCGCACCAGCATCGGATGGGAGTCCCGAGAGGTGGGCGGGCTCGTGGATTTTTGCATTGCGTGCTATCCGGGACCGGGGGGAATTCGGTCTCGATGGCGATCGGACCTACCGCTTCCGGAGCAGGCGAGGCGGCTCATCGGCGCCGGCTGTCTGATCTCCGGGCGAGGGATCTCGAGTCGCCCTGGCTACCCGGCAATCACGGTCGGCAAGACGACGCCGTACCGTCTCGTTGCCTTCGCGGCGGACGAAGTTGACATGGCAAGCCTCGGATTCGAACCCGAGGCGGAGGACCTTGCCGGAACCGAACTCATCATCCCGGCCGACCCGACCCTCTTCGCCACCGCGACCGCCGCCGGATACCGGGACCGCACCGACGACATCATCACCGCCAACACACTCCTCCGCGCCGACACCCGCACCGACGACGACACAAAAGCACTCAACGAAGTCCGCAACCAGCTCTGGTTCCTTGCCGACACCGGCTACGACCTCAGATGGAACCTGCCGAGCTGACGACACTCAAGCGCATTCCGGAGCTCTATGCCTCACCGAGCTCCTCCACACCCACGCCGCGAGCTTCGTCTCGCCGCGCCCCGCCTCCACCCAGACGGCGTCGCGGGTCATACGTCTCGCGACTGCGTCATCCCGGCGGATGAGCCGGTCAGGTAGCTGGAACCAGGCGTAGACCGGTAGCGGCTCCTCGAGCTCCCGCACGTCCGTGCCCCTTGCTGCTTCTTCCAGCGAGAACGGCAGCGGCGGCAACCAACGATTCGAACGACGACGACCCACGACACGGATCGTACGAAGCGGCACCGACGCTCTCTGCGCGGCCGTATGACGCACCCCGGAGTGAGATTCGATTCGGACCACCTACTGCGACAGGTCTCTCCGTCCCATGCACGACGGGACGTCCCAGGGACCGCGATCTCGAAGCGCAAGGTCAACGACCGGATTGCGGAGACCGATCCTTGCACGATCCGCGGCAGGAGGAGCCTCCGTTGAGCATGATGCCGCCCCGGCGGCTACCGCCACATCCCATGTCAAACCAGGGCGACAGGCGGTAGCGCGATGAGCACAGCTCACGGAGAACTAGCAGCCACCGCGCTGAGTTCGGTAGGTAGTGTCACACCCATGAACGTCACACCCGCTCGAGCCGCCGTCGGCGCGATGCTCGTGGGTGTGTCTGCGACACTCACCGTTCTCGCCGGTTCTGCTTCCGGCGCCACGCAGATTGTGGAAGCCAGCTGCGTCGGCGTGGCAACGACCCTTGGGGCCCTGGCGATCGGTACCGGTTCAAAAAAAAATCTGTTTAGTCGATCCGCGCAGAGCGAACACACCTTGACTTTTCTTCGGTAGCGCGAGTTCTCGGCGCCACAGAGCGGTGAGGGCGGTTTGCGAACCGGGCATCCCGTGCATGGTGCCTCGTTCGCCACCCCGAGCTGCCAGGCTGGAGGCATGAGTGCGCCCAGTGATCTGCTCGCAGTTCTCGTCGATGCTGACAACGTCCCCCCGTCGCGCATCGGAGCCGTCCTCGCGGAGGTTGCCCGCTTCGGTACGGCTTCCGTGAAGCGGGTCTACGGCGACTGGACAACGACGCAACTCAGCAGCTGGAAAGCCGCAGCGAGCGAACACGTCATCCAGCCCATGCAGCAGTTCGCACACACCAAGGGCAAGAACTCCACCGACAGCGCGCTGATCATCGACGCGATGGACCTGCTCTACACAGGGCGATTCCAAGGGTTCTGCATCGTCTCGTCCGACAGCGACTTCACCCGACTCGCTTCCCGCATCCGCGAGCAAGGAATCACGGTATATGGGTTCGGAGAGCGCAAGACACCGGCTTCCTTCCGAAACGCCTGCGACCGGTTCACCTACCTTGACGTCCTCAAGGTCATCGACGCCGAGACGACCCGCGACGCACCAACGCCCGAGAGACCGGTAGCGTCATCGCCGCGCGACGACGCGCTCCTCATCGGGGCCCTACGAAACAGCGTCAACACCGCGTCCTCCGAGGACGGGTGGGCCAACCTCGCCTCGGTAGGACAACTCCTGCGCAAATGGCAATCGGACTTCGACTCCCGCAACTGGGGGTACGCCAAATTGTCCGAACTCATCCGCGCGACAGAACACTTCACGGTCGATGGTTACAGAGTGCGTGTCGGAACTGATTCCCCGTACGAATCGGCATAGGAGGCGGCGAAGGACTGCTCGGCTGTCTCGGCCAGCGGCACTTCAGCCCCGAGTGTGCGGATCAACACCGGTCACGGGAGGCCGACGCGATCGCTAGACACGCTCGAGAGCGCGGGGAGTACGCCCGCGCTGCCGCTTGTCGACGTCGGCTCGTTCCAGGAGAGAACGGACCCGAGCAATCGAGTACCCCGTGTCACCCGCGAGCTGGCGGATGCTGCGGCCTGCCTTGTACTCGTCCGCTAGCACCCCGGCGATCCGATTGGCGAGCCAGTCGGACATTCGCTCGTGGGGCTCGACGAGCGGGACGCTGTCGAGGGCGCCGCCGGCGTAACCCCTGTGCGTTCGACCCTTCGGATCCACGTCCTCGTCGGACTCGTTTCCCCACGCACTCCACCCTTCGCGGGCATAGCGAGCGAACAGCTCGAGGTAGGGGCCGGGTGAGCACGACTCGATCAAGTCGTACTGCTCGTCTGGCTTGCGAGAGTGTTCCCGCTTCCGACTCTCGATCATGTTCACAGTCGAACGAGCCGGCGCAAGTGTCCGCATCGAGCCGCGCACGCCGAACAAGATGGGCTCAGTCACGTTGCGGAAGTAGAACCCAACTCCTCGCCCGTCAGGACCGCCGTCCTTCCGGCGCTTAGCCCACACGATGTTCGACACGTAGCGGAAGCCCCACGCCTTCATGACTTCGATGCCGTCGGGCAGCATGGCGTTCGGCACCCAGAGGTACAGGTGCGCGTTCTTCGCCGTCACGTCTGCAACCGGCATCGCCTTGATCTCTTCCAGGTCCATGGTTCCGTATCGGTCTAGCCGCTTGTGCTCCGGAGCAACCTTCCCAGTGCGGTTGGCGAAGCGCCATGGCGGGTCGGCAAGTACGGTCTGGAAACCGCCTTCGACCGTCGGAAGCGGCGGCATCTCAGGGGCGTCGGCGGAGGTGAGGGGCATGTACACGAGCATACCGTTAAAGATCTAACGCGACGAACTGGATCTTTGTCGTGTCGTCAAGTTCATCAGGAACCGATTGCCGAGGCTACGCGGAGCCTCCGTCATTTGATGCCAGTACTGAGCCCTCATCGCAGCTATGGTCGAAGTACCTTGACCACGCGCGAAATCGGACCTGTATGCCCCTGAACCCCCTCGGTCCTCTGTCGATGACGAAGTTCATCAGGATCGGCAATGTCCTCGACGACCTCGCGCTCCACGTGCACCCTGGAACGTCGACGGCTGCGGAGGTCGAAGCACGCCCGGCACTCGAGCCTCTGTGGAACGACCTGTTCCTGTATGAGCCAAAGCTCATCAAATCGAATCAGCCAGCTGGCACGCAGGTCGTTCAGGATGATGAACTGTTGCGGGCGTGCCGCGAACAACGTAGTGATGCGCCGTTGCTTCTCTGGTGCGCGCTTCTTCTCGCCGACGCACGCTGGGAGCGCGCAGTGCGGGAACAAATCACCTCGCCCAACGGCCGCTTCGACATCACCAAGATCTCGCGAGGCCTCATCCCTGAAGTTCTCGACTCAGTCGGCGTGCCGAACCCGGACGGGAAGCCCACGACCAACTTCCTGAGCAACATGGCCGAATGCGGTCTCTTCGTGCCGCAGAAACACGGCGGCAGCATTCAGGGAGTCGAGCGCTTCCTTCCGACGTCGGTCGCGGTACCCGGGCTCGTGCGGATGCTCGCGGACCGTGCCGCCTACTGGGGCGGATACTTCCAACCCGCAAGCGGCGAAGCCGAGGTCGATTTCGCACTCGCGCTCGGCGCAAACCACTGGCTCGGGCTCACCCCAGCCGAGTTTCGCCGTGCCGCGCACCCAGCCGATGCCCAACCTAGGACCCCGCGCCCCCCCGCACCCGATGTCGTGGCCGAATTGGCGGAACGCTTGGACAAGAAGGGGCAGGTCGTACTCCAGGGCCCGCCCGGTACGGGTAAGACCCATCTAGCTAAGCAGTATGTCGGGTGGGTCACGAGCGACCGACACGACGAGAGCCGACTACAGCGCATCCTCGACGACCTGCCGGAAAACGAGCGGAACCCTTCCCGAGTGGCGGACGAAGTCCAACGAGCAGGCTTGTCGGCGGTCTGGGACATCGTCCAGTTCCATCCCTCGTACGAGTACAACGACTTCGTACGCTCCCTGGTCGCGGAGCCCGTCGCCGGCGGTGTCACATTCACACCCCGACACGGTCTCCTTAGCTTCATCGCAGCGCTCGGTGTTGAGCTCGAGGCCCGCGAAGCCGGCGTCGACATCGTGCTCATCCTCGACGAGTTGAACCGCGGAAACATCCCCTCGATCTTCGGTGAGCTGCTGTACGCGCTGGAGTACCGCGGCGAGCCGGTCGCCACGCCTTACTCCATCGACGGTAACCGGTCGATCACGGTACCCAAGTCGCTCAAGATCATCGGCACGATGAACACCGCCGACCGCTCGATCGCGGTGATCGATTACGCACTCCGACGCCGGTTCGTGTTCCTCGACGTTCCCGCCAGCTCCACTCCCATCGAGGAACACGGGGGCTTCGTCTCGCACGATGACCGAGCCATCGCCCTGCAGCTCTACAACGACGTGCTCACGCTGCTAGCGGCGGCGCCGAACGGCCTTCAAGTGGGGCCGTCTTACTTCCTGCCCAGCGGCGACTCCAAGAGTTTCGCAGACAGCGTCAGCGCCCTCGCCTCAGCGTTCGTCTACGAAGTGCTGCCGCTGCTGGGTGAGTACGCGTTCGAGGGAGAAGTAGAGGAGGGCGCCCTTGCTGCATTCACAGCCAATCTAGGCATCGACTCCGCGCCGTCACAAGCCGACGCTGCGGCCACACTTGCGAAGCGCCTCATCGAGAACTTCTTGCTGAAGCCCATCGAGACCGACAGCACCCAGCCCCCTAGCGGCTCAGCACCGGCGGAGCCGCAAGAACCGCAGCAGGCGTAGCGCATGATTGTCGAAGTGCTCGAACTCGTCGAGTACGACGATTGCCCCGTTTCTGACGAAGTGGTGGCGGCCGTCGACCCGGAGTTTTGGCGAGACACTGGGATCACGATAAGCAGGTCCCCCGAGCAAGGTGGCTGGCGCGCGCGCCCTGATTCGTTTGCTGGCATCGCACGGACCAAGCAAGACGGCGTCGACCTGACCGTGGTGATCAGGCCAAAGCTGGAAGCCGCCGACGTGATCTTCCTCGCAGAGCACGCCTACGGACAGCGAGTGGATGCTCTGCGCCGCCCTCGAGCTGGCCGTGTGGGCATCGACAGCTCCTACCAGGACCCTGTTGCGGCTCTACTCATCTGGTACGTGGAAGCCGTGTCAGATTTCGCGACGCGATGGTTGCGACGCAACTACCGCTCTCGACAGGTCACACTTCATAGCAAGGTCCGCGGCCGATTTCTTGTGTCTCGCTACGTCTCACACAATCTCGCGACCGCCAGAAACGCCGAGATTCCAGCGGTGGTGACGGAGCGGACGATCGACACCGCCAACAATCGGCTGCTGAAGGCTGGGCTTCGTCGCGTCTCGAAACTTGCGGCCGCGCTCCCCGTACCTGCCTCCCGGACGGCGGTCCGCGCTGCGGTCAACTCCGCACTACCCCGCTTCGCGGATGTTGCTGACGAAACGATCGGACCAGTACAGCTTCGGGCGACATCTACCTCAGGACCTGAACGCCACTACGCAGGAATTCTGCGCGCAACAACCGACCTTCTCGGCGGCAAGTACCTCGGCATCAGCCTTGGCTCGACCGAGACCGATTCGTTCCTGTGGAGCATGCCGCACCTGTTCCAGGAGGCGCTGCGAAGCATCCTCGAGACATCGCCCCACGCTGTGCTTGATTCGAGCACCCGTCCCTCCGGAACGATTTACGACGACCGTGGCACTCGACTTGTGTCTTCCCGGATCGATCCGGACTACGTGCTCTACAGCTCCATTGGCTGCGTGCTCGTCGATGCGAAGTATAAGGACGCGCTCCGCGCTCGAGGGGCCGAAGCAGATGATTCTGTCACTGTCGGTGCGACCCGTTCTCGCATTCGAGTATCACGCCATGACCTCTACCAAATGATCGCGTACCGCCAGCAGGAACGATGGGCTAACGCAACAACCGTCCTCGCCTACCCGATCGTGCTGGGCAAGGATGAGCCGCTACCACGTCCCTACGAGTTCCGGGGGATCGGTGACCCCGTGATGCTCGCGTTCCTCGACATTGGTCCGTTCGCTCGTACCAACGTGAACGCCTTCAACGAAACCCTCTTCACGCTCGTGAGCGGAGCTCGCCGGGCGCAGCGCGCACCTAGTGAGCGTTCGGAAGCTCCGGCGAGTTCGCGGGAGGCCTGAACGCCTTCATCAACTCTGCCGAGGTCTCTTCACTGAGCAGCTCGGGATGAGCTTCCAGCATGAGCTTGACCCGCTCGACGAACTGCTTCGGGGTCAATGACTCTGATGCGCTTGGCTTCTCGAGGATTGCCTGCTGTTCGTCGATGCGGGCTATCGACAGCACGCGCATCTGTTCCTGAGCAAAAGCCCCTGCGAACAACATCGACCGGAAACGAGCCTCCCACTCGGCGCTGCTCATTCGAATCTCACCATCGGTCCGGGCAAGTTCGACGCCGGTAGCGGAAGCAACAAACATGGCCTCCTCGACGAAATTGGAAGGCGCATCGGAGACCTGCGGCTGCTTCCGGCGAACGATTAGCCGGTCCCACGCTGCTCTACAGGTTGGAATGAGCTTGCTGCTCCACCACCGCTGGACATGAGGCGCGGCAACTGTGGCGGCCCTGATGATTCCGGCGACGATCACGCCGGCAATCACGATCGCGGCCTCGATCTCTTCGGGAGAGAGCTCCCGCGGCGGTTCGGGGTGGTAGCTCTCTTCGTAGAGAGGTTCAGCCTCGGCCTCGTCGACCCACTGCCAGGCGGCGTGACCTACGAGTCGGTTTGTTCCGTCCTCGAATAGGTGCCCTGTTGCGGCGCCGTCTACGTCGTGCGACGTGCCGAGGTGCTGCCCGTCAGGGACGATGGGTTCGTATGGCATGAGGCGACAATACTGACCGTTTACGACACCGCAACGCGCGCGCGAGCTGGGCACTGCGATCTATCGTCGTCCTGTGGACCTGTCACCGACCGCCGCGCACGTGATCGCCCCGTCGTCCCTGACGTCGCTCGCCGACATTTGCACGGCTCCGCGGGAGAAGGGCATTTACGCATGGTGGTTCAGGCCCGGGGTGCTCCAAGTACCCACCGCCGCTTACGTCGAGGTCGCCGGTAGGCAGCTCTTGTACGTCGGGATTGCACCGCGGAAACCAAGCGCGGCTGGCAAGGAGAGCGCGAGCCGACTCCGGAACCGTTTGATGACCCACGCGACAAAGGACGCTTCTCGATCAACGCTTCGGCTGAGCCTGGGTGTCCTGCTGTCCCGCGAGCTGAGCTTGTCGCTCGGCACGCACGGTTCGCGCGTTCACTGGGGCCCGGAGGGGGAATCTCGCCTCAGCCGGTGGATGGAGCAGCATGCGTCCGTAACTTGGCTCGCAAACGACCAGCCGTGGGTAGCCGAGCGCGAGTTGATCAGGCACGTGCCCCTGGCTCTGAACCTCGACGAGCGCGACGACCCATTCGCAACGTTCCTTTCCGCACGCCGGCGCGAACTTCGATCAGCTGCTCGACACCTCGCCTGAGGCGGGGACCGCGGTCCACTCAGGTTTAGAGGCGAGTGACCCGGCATCGTTCGGCTACGCGCGCTCTGTTGCCGACATCACCTACCGACGCGGACCTCGACGTCATCCTCGACTTCAACGGGTTTAGCTTCACCACTGCCGGCGCCGTCGAGATCACCACACGGAAATGCGGGTTGTCCCTCAGTGCGTCGACCATGGCCGCGGCACGGGAGCCGGGTCCCCGCATTGCGACGAGTTCGCGAAGGCCAGCTGCGTACACGCGGGACAGCACAATCTGCTCGTCCTCCGGGTACGGCTCTCGAGCGGCAGGGTCGGTGAACCACCGGTATCCGAGACTCCGCGCGTACCAATGCGCTGGCGTCACCGGTCAGCGCCTTCCCGAGTGGTGATCGTCGGAGCGCTTCTCCGAGTTCGCAGATCATCCCCGTCGGGGCGTCGCTGAGCCGGTCCGGGATCCGCAACATGCCCGGGCCGACGCGTTCGCTCGCAGTCCCTCGCAGGGGTGGGTACTGCCCGGCGAGGTGGAACACGTGGTCCCGTTCGTCAATGGAAAGGTGCAGGTCCTGCGCGATCGCGGCGACCATTTGCTCTGACGGCTGCGGCCCCGTGCCTCGCTCAAGCCGAGGTAGTAGTCGGTCGACATGTTGCAGAGCGCCGCAACTTCCTCACGCCGAAGTCTCTCGGTGCGACGCCGAGACCCAAGAGGCAAGCCGACGTCCTCCGGTTGCAGCGCGTTGCATCTAAATCGGAGGAACTCGGCCAGAGCAGGGCGGTCGATCATTTATCCGTCCTACAAGATCTCTCCTGCGGTATCCACGACTCGACAATCCACCGCTCCGCGGCTCGACCTTCACGTCTCTAGGGCCGATCGCCTATCGAGACGGCTACTGGCGGCACTTCGGCGCGGCTGGGCGGCCGTGTCTTCGAGGATGCACGGGGCCCACGCCTCGCGGGATTCACGGAGGTGCTTCGCATCACGGCTTCCGCGGACGCGGGGGCTCGCTCGTCAGAGCGGTGGGCCCCTTCTGGCATGAGGATGAACCCGCCTTCCGCCCTCTCCGTCGATGGCTCTGCTGGTGGAACGGGTGCGTGATCTTCGGACCAATAACGCGGGAGTCAATACGGGCACTGCATTTTCCCTTCGGGTAAGCCAGACTTGCACGGGGGCGTTGAGGCCGCCTCCGTGATTCAACAAGGAGACGACGTGGCTTTTGTGCGGACAGCAGCGGGCGCAGCGAATCACGCCACGCCCGGGGAGCTTTATCGGGACCTTCCCCGGCGTCCCGGCGCCGTGCCGGGCCTCTGGGCCCATCAAGCCGAGATGCTGAAAACCTTTACCTCGAAGGCAAACACTCCGGACGTCGCTCTGGAACTACCCACCGGCACCGGCAAGACGTTGACGGGTCTCCTGATCGCGGAGTGGACTCGCCGGAGCCGACGAGCGCGAGTCGTCTATGCCTGCCCCACCCAGCAGCTCGCCCGGCAGGTGGCGTCCTCGGCGTACCGCGAGGGCATCGACGCCGCCGTGCTCGTGGGGCGCCACACGGATTGGCCGGTCGCGGGCCACGCGGCCTACGAGGCTGCCGAAGCGATCGCGATCACGACCTACAGCAGCGTCTTCAACAGCAATCCTCATCTGGCCGACGCCGACCTCATCCTGTTCGACGACGCGCATGCCGGGGAGCAGTACGTCGGTGAGGCATATGGCGTGGAGCTCGCTCGTTGGAAAGCCCCCGAGGAATATGAGGCCGTGCTGGCGGCGATCGCGCCCGCACTCGACGGCGTCTTCTTGGAGCGGCTGCGCAGCGCTCAGCCAGACCCCAGCATCAACGGCGACGTCCGCCTCGTCGTTCCGCTGCGCCAGCCCGGCATGGTCCCCGCGCTCGACGCAGTGCTCAGCGCATTCGGATCCCCGCACAGCTACCGCTACTCGATGATCCGGGGAGGCCTTGCATCGTGCCTGGTCTACGTGGCCTACTCCGGGATCCTAATCCGCCCCTACCTCCCGCCGACGTACCAGAATCACCTATTCTCCGGTGCCCGCCAGCGCGTCTACCTCTCCGCCACCCTCGGAGAAGGCGGGGAGCTCGAGCGGGCATTCGGCCGACCCGGAATCGTCCGGCTCGAACAGCCGGACGAAAGTACGGCCCCACGGTACGGGCGGCGCTTCTTCGTCTTCCCCGAATTCGTCGAGGACGCGGACCCGCTAGACCTGAGCAAGCGGATCGTCGCTAAGGCGGGCAAGGCGCTTGTCCTCGCGCCACGGACGGAGACCGCCGTCGCCGACTCCAAGGAGCTCGCCCAACCAGGATGGCCGGTCTGGGGAATCGATCAGGTCAGCGACAGCATGGACCCCTTCGCCGCGCTCGAACACGGCGTCTGCGGGCTCGCCGCACGATACGACGGTCTTGATCTCCCGGGAGACGCCTGCCGTCTCGTCGCACTCGACGGCGTCCCCGACCAGGACAGCCTCCAGGAGCGTTTCCTCCAGTCCCGCGCCCGCGCGGGGGCAGCGCTGGCGGCCCGTGTCCGCACCCGCGTCGTGCAGGGCGCCGGGCGATGCACTCGAGGCCCCGGCGACACCGCGATCGTGCTCGTACTCGGCTCTGAGCTATCCCGCTACCTGACCCGTCCCGAGGTGATCGCAGCCCTCGACTCGGAACTGCAGGCCGAAATCCGCTTCGGACGCGAGAACTCGCAGGCAGCCGAGCCGGCGGATGTAATCGTCAACGTCGAAGCTTTCCTCCACCAGGAAACCGACGAGAGCTGGCGGACTCAAGCGGAACCGGCCCTGACCGACTACCGGCGGGAGATGGTGCAGCAGATGCCTCCCAGCACGTCCGCGCTTGCATCTTGCGCCGAGCACGAGATCCAAGCATGGGCAGCAGCGACGACCGGCGCCTGGGCCGATGCGGCCCAGCACGCTCACGAGGTCGCCCGACTCGTCGGAGCCGGCGGCGCCAGCACATCCGGCTACCGTGCTTTTTGGATCTACCTTGAAGCGGCATGGTCGGATCAGGCCGCCGACGATGCGGGCGACGCCGGTGGTCGGTCTGCCGCCGGCAGCCTCGTGCGACAGGCCGAGCAGGTGATGGGGCTGGGCTCATGGGTTCGGCAGATGGCGCCCTTCCCTGCCATGCAGCGCTCAGCGCTGAACTCAGTCGACGCGCTTGCCGTGAACGAGGTCGTCGCGGAGCTCGAAACTGGCGTAAATCAAGGAAAGCTCCACCGCCGACTAGGTGAAGTGCAGGCCGGCCTGCAGGAGCGCAGCCCCAGTCTCTACGAGCCCGCGTTGACGAAGCTCGGCGCCCTCGTCGGCGCGACGGCAGAAAAACCTGCGGGACCTGGACGGTGCGACTCGACCTGGTGCTGGGACAACGAGCTCTGGCTTGCGCTGGAGGCGAAGAGCGACCACGAGCCGACCGGGGTCGTGCCTCACAAGGACGTCAGGCAGGCCAACGACCAACTCAAGCTGCTCGCAGCCGAGAGAGGCGTGGACATGGCGCCGGTCGGAAGCGCGACCATCATCGTCTCGCCGAAGCCGGGCGTACACGACAACGGCATCAAGGGAGCGGAGCCGCACGTCCATCTCGTCCAACCGTCCAAGGTCTCCGAACTGGCTCATGACGTCGAATCAGCCTGGATCGACCTTCTCGCGAGAAGCAGCGGACGATCGACCGCGCAGCTTCGGCAACTCGTCGCCGACACCTTCAACAGCCGGGGGGTGCTGCCGTCGCAGATCCACGAGCGACTCACCATCGATCCGGTTGGCGAGAAACTTGAGCCGCCGGCGTGACGACGACGGGACAAGAGACCAGAGCGTTCTCATTACGAACATCCGCAACTAGTGGCGAGTGCGCCAACGGCGCTGACTCGTAGACGGATCTGCCGTCGCCGCACGGGGGTAGACCGTCCTCGTCGTTCGCTGATGGATCGGTCATCGAGACAGTCATGGTTCGCGAGCGGGCGCACTTCAGCGCCGGGCGAGATCGCTGGCCGTGATGATGGACACAGCTCCCCACTGATCGGACGGGTCCGCGGGATGGGCCGCATCCACGGGCACGGGGCAGAAAGCGGAGTGCAGATCGCGGCTCCGACGCCCGGCGCAGACCATCGAGCAGATCCAGGTGCGAGATGTTCGCGGCCACGGCTTCCCGACCGCACGACCGGGGCATTGCGACTAGTGCTTCGTGCCCTTTTCATCAAAGAGGAGCGATCTCTCGACCTCGAAAGTATTGGCCATCAGGGTGTTCCCGTCGGAAGGCCAGGACCGATGCCAAGTCGGAGAAGAATGATTCAGTGGCTCCGTAGGAAGAATCGAGGTCGCGAGTTACGATGCAATCGCCCGTTTCACTGAGGGAGCAGCCGGCCAGGCATGGAACGCGCCTGTCGACGATCGTTAGGAAGCCATTAGGGCCCTCCACAGCGGACGGTGCGTCGAAGCGCCGGAAGTATCGCTGGGCCGTCATGCTCTCAGCAAAGGCGCCTGTCTCGGTATTCACACGAGCGCAATCGGTCGCACATATCGACGCGAGCTCGGTCTGTACTCGACCTAGCACCGGATGCACTATGCCGTCGCGCCAGCCAGCGCCAACTTCTTCCGTCGCCGCTGCGTCGTCCCACCCCTCAAGGTACTTGAAGGGGTTCTGCGCAACGTGCGCTGCTGCCGAAGGATCAATTTCCGCAGCTATGGCAACAAGCAGGTAGGCTGCGACTTCTATCTGACGCTCGGAGTTCAGCGGCCGGACACGGTCCGGCAGGACGGACTGCGGGACCAAAAAGAACACATGCATTAGTGCGTCGAATAGCTCGTCTTCAGAGTCACCGAGTAATGATCCCCATGGTCGCTCCTCGAGCTTACGCATTTCATCGGCGTACAGAAACATCGCAATACTCGCGACTGAACGATGCGAACTTTGAATCACCGTTCCACGTTCCCAGAAGTATGCCGCGTCACGTTCGGTCGGAGTTTCCCCATAGGAATGGAATCGCTCGAGAAGCAGGAGTAAGTGATCTTCGTCGGACAATGCGTCGGGCAAGACTCGCGCGGCGACATGTGGCGCTTTTCTCACCATCACGGCAAGATTTTCGCGATCCCACAACTCGATAGTCGGTCCAACCCCCTTGATGTTCCAGTCACGAACCCAATCATGAGCGCTATTCACAAACACACTATTAGTCGCAACTACAATACGATCAACTTCCGCGCGGGCAGCAGCAGCGAAGGCGGCATCCTGCACGATTCGTCGACCAACGGTCTTAGCGCGTCCCTTCACCTCGACCCACCAACGCTCGTCCGAAAAGCCTCCTGCGGACTTCGGGGTGCGGAAGGTCGCTTCGATGTCTCGGCCGCCGTCTGCTGCCGTGACGCCGCTGGCCGAGCCGGCTCGCCAGATCATGTCCCTAGCGCCCATATCCGCCAGAAGCCCCCAGACCAGTTCTTCCAGTCGAGCGGCTACGAGACCAGGCCATTCAACCTTGTCGATCACGGTTCCGAGTTCGGGACGACGATCAGTCATGCCAGCAGCGTAATCGAGCCGCCGGCGGCCGGGGGGGCGAGAACCGTGGTAGGTCGTCGTCGAAGCAGTTGTTCTCGCTTAGGCCTAACGCGCAGAGCAGGAGCCAGTTCACTCGCTGTTCGATTCCGCCGGCTTCCCAAGTAGCGACAGTCAACGTCCTGGCCGTTAGGCGGTGGCGGTTTCGGACGGGCGCGTTGGCGGCTGGCGTCGTCGTCAACAAGATCAGGCAAGTAGTCCCCGCTCTCCGTCTGGTGTCGTCGGAGTTCGCGGCTGATCGTCGAGGGGTGCCTGCCCAGACGGACGCTGATCTGGCGAATCGAGAGTCCCAGGCGGTGGAGGTCGGCGATCTGGAGCCGTTCCCGCAGAGCGAGGTAGCGTCCGACGGCTGCCGGTGCGGTCGGGTGTGAGCGATGGGATGCGGTAGCCGGCTCGTTGGCGGATCCAGGTGCCGGAACCCCGGGGCATGCCGAGCAGTTTGCAGGCGTCGGTGTTGCTCATGCCCTGCCGCATCAGCTGCCAGTATTCATCCTCGACGTTTCGGGCTTTTCGCCCTCGCCGCGTCATCGTCACCGACAGATCGGCAACGAGCCCCGACGCTGCCAGCGCTTTCCGCAGCGCCGCCGTGGCGGCGTTCAGGTCACGGCGGATTCGGCTCTGCCGTTCCCGTTCGAGCAGGTCAAAGCGCTTCCGGCTCATCCGAAGCGTGACGGCGGCAGACTCGACGGAGCTTCCCTCCCGGAGCTCGTCGAATCGCCGTCGGAGGAGCCGGTAGCCGGTCGCGCGGCTCAACCCGGATTCCACCGCGGCACAAGTTGTCTGGCGGCCGACATGCTCCAACGCGCGACGGACTTCAACAAAGAGCATGCGCGAAGTAGTTTGACCTCACAGAACGGCCCAGACCCCCTTCTCCGTGCCGGTGATGGGGGTCTTGCCATGCCGTCACAGACAGCGGCAATGTGCTTCACCGTGAGTCGGACTGTCACAGAGCCTGTCGCCTAAGCAAGAAACGACATGATCCGGCGCAGGGAGACACGATCTGAGGTCGACCGACACCATGCGCCTACTGCGGCATGTCGACGAACCGCGAGAACATCCCGTGGAACGCCACGGTGATGGTGTCCGTCGGTCCGTTACGGTGCTTCGCCACGATCAGGTCCGCCTCACCCTGACGCGGGTTGT
>Ga0308161_1001272_pt1 | contig 31382 bp, 37 predicted proteins | sample PhyFR2_FD_201034 | JGI IMG/M metagenome (GOLD analysis project Ga0308161, IMG submission 201034) | Phyllosphere microbial communities from UC Gill Tract Community Farm, Albany, California, United States - DLSLF.R2 | ecosystem: Host-associated > Plants > Phyllosphere > Unclassified | place: USA...
TGCTCCGGGAGCATCCTGACAGAGTCATCGGTTTTGGCGGATTGAGCATCAGAAAATTTGCCGATATCACCATCAACAATCTGGGTTATCGCTTTTCTACTGATTCCTGGGGGAAAGGTCTGGCGACGGAGTTTGCGAACTATGCGGTCGGTTACGGATTCAATGAATTAACACTCCCTGAGATATCTGCAGTCGTGAGAGCGAATCACCTGGCTTCACAAAAAGTTCTCGTCAAAGCGGGACTAAGGCATATCAGGGATATTCATGATGTCGAAAACGCGCCCGCCAGCATGCTGTTTAGCCTGAAGCGGGATCAGTGGCACCATGGAGCAGGGTGAGGCACTCCTGTCAATTTTTGTCATTGCTCTCACGGTTGCTCAGTTTGACACCAAACACGCAGAAACCCAGTAAATCCTTTGCTTCATCTTCCACTCGCGTCACCATGACAAGATCGGACGAACCGTCAGGCAGCACCACCTCATAAGGAGGATAGGGAAGTCCTTTTTTACGGAACGCCTGCAACCAGAGTAACTTGTCAGCCTGAGACGGTATCACCTCATAAATATATTTATGGATAACATCCTGCGGGGCCCAGCCGACCCTTTCCGCAAATGTGTCGCTTGCATCAACAATCATTAACTCTGGATTAAGAAAGCAAATGGAGGTGCCTGGAACAGCATACATTGATGATATCTGATGCGCTCGCTGATCGAGAGAAAGTCTCGCAACACGCTGGATGAACCCCTTGTCATTGGCCGTCGTTAGCAGCTGGCAGCTTTCTGCAGCTGATACCGGCCGTCCAAAAAGATAACCCTGCGCATACAGACAGCCAATGCCCCGTAACATTTCAGCCTGCTCCACTGTTTCAACCCCTTCAGCAATGACATCCATATCAAGGCTTCTGCCCAGACCGACCACGCTGGAAATAATTTTCCGGCTGTCTTTTTTGTCCAGCATGGACCGGATAAAGCTGCTATCAATTTTAAGTGTGTTTACTGGTAATTGAATCAGCCACGCAAGGCTGGAATAGCCTGTACCAAAGTCATCCATCGCGATCGTACAGCCCATCTCTGATAAGGCTTCAATTTCGGTCCGGGCGGATTTTATGTCATTTAGCAGGGCCGTTTCGGTAATCTCAATCTTTAACCTGGCCAAATCAAACTGAGATTTAAGGGCCGTTTTCCTGATGGTTTCAGTAAGATACCTGCCGTTAAGCTGAGATGGGGAAACATTCATTGATAAAAATTGATGGTCCGGCCACGCCGCCGCCGCTTTAAACCCCTGGACCATAAGACTGAACATCAGTTCGTCAAGCAGGCCTGCTCGCTCCATAGCCGGAATGAAATGTGCCGGAGGCGTGATCGACCCTTTGGGCGAAATGTGTCGCGCAAGCATTTCAAACCCCATCACGCGCAGATCTTCCAAAGAGACTATCGGCTGGAAAAACGGATGAAATTCTCCTCTTTTTATACGCTGCTGCAAAAGTTCGCGCGGCTCGCCATTTCTTACGCCATGTTTCATTTTATTCCTGTTACGACCTGATTTTCTGAGGGTTAACAGACAATCCTTCAGGTCTTATGCGTGGTAATATTCAGCAACATCAGTTGAGCTTAATTATTTTATATTGTGTCAGTAAAGCTATTCAGGAGAATACTGTTTCACGGGGTGGATATATTAAGACTCCCTTAATTTAGATGGGTCATTAACAATTCAAAGTAAGTACAGTTATATTATAACGCTGACACAGAATACAATTTTATCATTATCGGCTAAGGCTCATTTTTCATTAGATCGCAATAGCAGGACCGTTAGTAAAATATCGCTCGGCATTATGGCATTCGTTTAGCCTTTCTGAGGTCGGGAGCGTGTGCGCAACCGGTTCCGTACGAAATCACGAGGTCATAATCCGAATCAATGTGGGCTCCTTACGGCGTTTCCGTAAGAGAGTATAAGAACATTTATATCATGTTGTAAAAGATCATGAACGACTGAGGAGTCAGGGTCATTTACATGATACAACGTAACATCATCAAAAAATAATGGTGTCCAGCATGATCAAAATTGAGGATTTTTGATGGCCATTCATATTGTCATTCCAGATGATTATCAGCTTGCAACTAAGCCGTTAGGTTTCCTCCGGCAAAACGAGAAATTCCACTGCTCAGCATTGGGAGACCTTAGCAAGGACTCGCGGGCAGATCTTCAGTTATCCTCTGCAGAGGCATTAATTCTGATCCGGGAAAGGACAGTGATCGATGAAGCCTTTCTGCGACGCACACCAAAACTTAAATTAATCAGTCAGACGGGCAAGCTTGCCAGAAATGTAGATATTGATGCCTGTACACGGGCGGGTATCGCCATTGTGGAAGGCAGTGGATCCCCGATTGCGCCTGCTGAGCTAACCTGGCTCCTGATCATGGCCTCACGAAGGAAATTAGTCTCGTCAGTGGACGCGATGGCTCAGGGGCGCTGGCAAACAGAAATCGGCTCGGCGGTTCACAATCAGGTCATTGGCATTCTGGGTTATGGAAAAATAGGTAAACGCATCGCGGCCTGTTCAGCCGTTTTTGGGATGCAGGTGCAGGTATGGGGAAGCCCGCGTGCGCAGGAAGAGGCGCGTGCTGACGGATGGCGGGTTCCCGGAAGTCGCGAGCAATTTTTCGCCACATGTGATGTGTTAACCGTGCACCAAAGGCTGGTGACGGCTACGGAAGGTAACATTACGCCAACAGATCTTGCGTTGATGAAAACAGATGCATTATTCGTGAATACCAGCCGTGCTGAACTTGTTGCTGAAGGCGCGTTGCTGAACGCCCTGAAACAGGGTCGACCTGGATTCGCGGCACTGGATGTTTATGAAGAAGAGCCGATCTACAACACTCAACACCCTTACCTTCAGATGCCGAATGTGCTTTGCACGCCACATCTGGGCTATGTCGAGAAGGCCAGCTATGAACTTTATTTCAAAACGGCCTTTGATAATGTCGTGCGTTACTTTGAGGGCGACAGGTCACATGTCATTAATGGCTGAGGGCCTGGGAGTGAAAATTGCTTACTAACAGGCCGATTAATCGCTCTGTCCTGATAGGGAACGGCTTGTGACTCAGTCAGATATTTTTAGCCAAATCGAAGAAACGGTGACGGGGTCTACTGTTTTGCGTAGGAGAGTGTCATGTTAATACTGCTTCTGATTTACAAAATTGACTCTGCATACTGGAGCGATGATGGCCGTCGATCTTAATGTCGTAATTTCTCTGCCTAAACGGATAGAAATCCAGCCTGCATATTCAGAGGTAGTTAAATCTGTTGTCACAAAACTCACACTTAGTTTTCCTGAGCTTATACATAGCTTATACGTCTATGGGAGTGTGGCTGAAGGCAGGGCAGAGGCTGGTAGATCTGATCTGGATATGACTGTTATTCTCACGCACAAAGCCAATCAGGCTGATTCAGAGGAACTTGAAACTGTTCAGTCGATGCTTGAAAAAGCTAATCCACTTATCAGCAAAATTGATTTTGATTATGGTCATCTGGAACAGGTGCTGGATCCGGAAAATCTACTCAGCTGGGGATACTGGCTTAAACACCACTGCCGCTGCGTTTATGGCGAGGATCTAAGCTGTCTTTTTCAGGCCTTTAAACCTTCAAAAGCTATTGCTTTAGCCGTAAACGGGGATTTTTTGCAGGTACTGGACAGTCTGCTCATTCAAATGAAAACCTCTTCTGATGTGCATAAAAAGTTGCAGCTTCAGCGCTCTGCTGCGCGAAAACTCATAAGGGCAACCAATATCCTTCGAAGCGAAGGGGATAAGGACTGGCCTTTCTCGCTTGAAGAACATCGTTACAGATTTAATGCACGATATCCGGGTTTGGCTGAGGAGATGGATTACTTACTCAAGATGAGTAATCAACCCGCAGGAAGCGTCAGTGTATTCGAAAATCGGCTTCTGGACTTTGCTCGCTGGCTTAATGCTGAGTTCCATTACGATACAACCTAAAAATTTTGCCTATAAGCTCTACGAACTTTAAAAGTAACCTGTCGTTTGCTATCTTTAAGAAAAAGAGTCACTTCGATTTATTCATATTTTAATGCTTATCTGAACTCTCAAATTTGCTTCCCGCTGAGTTACTTTCGACATTCAATCATTAAGGTCTTTATGTTAATAGCGCAGATTTCAGATATTCATGCGTTTTCAGATAATGATCACTTATGCCGATTTGACCGGTTGCTGACGTGGCTAGCGAACCTGCAACCTGCCGGACTGGTCCTGACAGGTGATCTTACAGATGGACATTGGCGTGAAGGTTACAAACAGATTGCCGCGCGTCTTGACCAGCAGAGTTATCCTTCATTTGTCTTGCCGGGTAATTCTGATGACCGTGATTTAATGCGTGCAGAGTGGGGTAGTAAAAAATGGGCACACGATAGCCCTGATGAAGCTCTGCACTTCTCATATGATGCTGGGGATCTGCGATTAATCGGACTGGACTCGACGGTTGATGCACAAGCTCATGGTAGCGTTTGTGAACATGTCGGGTGGCTGGAAAAACAATTCAATGATGCTGATGCCGCCCCAGCATTGCTGTTTATGCATCATCACGTAGTTAAATCAGGTATACCTACGTTGGATGAAACGATTTGCAGAGGCGGGGACAAGTTAGAAAAGTTCATCAAAGATAATCCGCAACGCGTGCTGGCTGTTTGCTCCGGGCATGTTCACCGACCGATAGCTGGCACGTTTGCGGGAATTCCGGCTTATATCTGTGGCTCCGTCTGCCCGGCCAATCCTGTATGGTTTGGAACACCCAACATCCCCACTGTAAGTGACCCTCCCGCGTTAATGATTCACCGCTTCGCCAGTAATATTCTTACCAGCCATCATGTCTGTGTTTAACAATTAAATGCTGTCCCTGTTTATTCAAATGTCAGGTGCTGTCCGCATTCCTGGATATACAGAGGTGGCGTGACAGAATATAGGAAATGTGGGGCTTACGGATAACGTCATACTCCATCCAGACGCAGCTTTGGATGTTTTAATGACCCTTGAATCGCTCTTTGAACTTATTCTTATCGACGCTAATAAAGTGAATAGTCCACATTATCTGGAAAGAGCAATAAGATTATCGCATTCAGGCTCTATTATTATCGATGATAATACGGTGCATGGTGGCAGTGTTATTGATTCAGGAACTCATGATCCAAATGTCATAGGCTTTAAAAAATTATTCAGATGATCTCTGGAGATGAGCGACTTGATTTTACCGCGATTCAGACTGTGCGTTAAAAGGGATGGGTTAGTAATATCTATCGTCAGGGTGATATAAATCATCTAAAAAAACTCATCAAAAGAAAATAATATTTATCGTTCTTAACCCATTTTTTGCTAAGGTTGATTTTACTAATGTATTTTTTTGATATTAAAAGTAGATGCTCGTCACTCCTGGCGGGCCGCAATGCTGCCAGCCAACGCTAATAGGCGCCGGAGCGTCTTTATTATCAACTCACACATTGTCGTAGTAAGGATCTTTACCAGTATTACGTCATGCGCGCCAACCAGCAACACAGCGTAAACTGCCAGCAGCACCCGCATAAATTCACTTTTTGTCTGGCTTACATCCCCGTTAGTGAAGGTCCTTAAACCGCCCAGGATTCTTCTGTTTGCTACCAACACACTTTATGTGCACATGACCAGCAAAATAGTCATTGCATCCCGCCTCATCTTATTTTAGTGTTTACTTAATTTAGCAATCTCTAAAGTAATGAAATGAAAAAAAGTCAGCTTGTCCGGTTGCAGGAAAGCGCTTCGCTGGCAACCACGTTGCTTAAGTCGATGAGTAACAGCCATCGACTTTTAATCCTCTGCATCCTTATCGAAAAACCCGGAACATCGTCAGGGGAGCTGGCCCTGCAGAGCGGTCTGACGCCTTCAGCCACGTCTCAGCATCTGGCGAAAATGAAAGAGGACGGTCTGATTTCGTCTTCGAGGGTGGCGCAAAGAGTGAATTATTTCATCAAAGACGACGCCGTCAAAAAAGTGGTGTCCACGTTAAAAGAGATTTACTGCCCGGAGGATTTCAAATGAAGCCAGAAATACTATCGCCGTTGCAAGCCAGTAAACTCCTGGAGCAGGGCGCGGTGTTGGTCGATATCAGGGATCGTGCTGATTTTCTGAGAGAGCACATTCCGCAAGCCCTCTCCCTGCCGCTGACAGAAATTACCACGGGTAAAACCGTCGAAGGTTCAGGTCAGCAGCCAGTGATTTTTCACTGTCAGGCAGGCATGCGAACCACCAATAATGCTGAACAACTCATGAGAGCAGCCAGTTCCGGGAACGTGTTCCTGATGTCTGGTGGTATTAATGCGTGGAAGAGTGCCGCACTCCCGATTATTGAAGATAAAAAACAACCACTGCCCATCATAAGACAGGTTCATATCACCGCAGGTATTCTTGTTCTGGTGGGTGTGATAGCGGGTTATGCCGTAGATAGTCGCTTATTTTTACTGTCAGGCTTTATTGGTGCCGGGTTAATTTTTTCTGGCGTCAGTGGTTTTTGTGGGATGGCGAGCCTGCTGCAAAAAATGCCCTGGAATAAAGCCGCTAAATAAATGTGTGCCCTGTTTACCCATAATAATCACAGCGCCTGACGGGTTACTGCGCTCGCCTGAAGGTTTCAGTCTGAAAAAATCAGGGCGCGCGGCATGCAACGCACTTCCAGTCATGCACCGTCATTCAACGCGAGTTGCAGATGATGCTCAATAAACTTCGCTTTTAGCGCACTGTAACCTTGCGGATCGTTGTGACAAACCCGTGCAGCAGCACGCTTTATCTCCGCATAGGCTCCAGCAGAATCACTGTTTTTTCTGAGATAATCACGAAAGGCAAGGTGCCTTTCAATCTGTTCATGTCCCGTCGAAAAGGCATGAACCTGGTGGCTGCGGCGATTGCCACCCTTTATGAAGTATCTGCGCCCCGGTATGTCGTTCTCACCGCGACCAACGTATCCAGAGTTGCTCATTGCTGTCTGGCACTTATCCAGTTCGTCTATAGTTGAGACCTCCAGCAGTATGTCGATCACGGGTTTTGCTGACAGACCCGGTACTGCTGTACTGCCAATGTGGTAAATAGTCACCGCGACGTCGCCGAGCATTTCCTTTATCAGCGAACGTTCATCAGAAAAGGCTTCAGGCCATTTTTCATCGTATGGCACCACTACGATTGTGCGCATAATTACGTCCACTCTTTGTGTATCGATGCCTGCATTCAAACTGTTTGAATGATCATGGCAGGTCTGATTACCCGGTTGGTCAGCATATAATTATCAGGACACACATGAATATGCTGAACTTCATAAAAAAATGAATCTCTTAGTTCTTCATATTTTCTCCCTTTAACAGGCTGACATCGAACCTGAGTTTGCCAGCCTGCTCCGCACAAAATCGTGACGTCTGCGTTTTTTCATTACTGTAATTTCCTTGATCGCTGCCGATAACCAGATCAAGTACCAGCGAGCCATAGATGCGGAACGTCGGTGATAATCCAATAAATCAGACGTGAGGTCTTCTATGTATCGGAATAAAAAAATGAAATTGAGCGTGATGCTCACTGGCGCATTCCTTGCTGTCATCTTAACGGGTATTTTTGTGACAGGCTTTGCCGGATTCAAGCTCAACACGGCCAGCGATCAGCAGGAATTGACGCGCGCGCGACTGGGTGATCTCCAGGCCCTTCAGACGCTGAAAGACAACTTAACCCAGCAAACGGCGCTTTTACTTTCGGTAGCATCAGGCACTCAGCCTGAGGAAAAATTAAAAACGCAGTTCTTTGCATTGCAGACCAACAGTGACAACACCACTGCGCATTTTCGGGAACTGATCAACGGTGCCAAAAGTATTCCGGGGATCAATCTTGCTGAAGTTGAAGAGGCTTCCACGCAACTGAATAAAATTGAAGTCGCAACGGGTCCGCTTCAACAGGCAGAGAAAAATCTGTTTATGTCCGATGCCGTTGCATTCCAGCAAAAACTGCGTAGCGAACTGATTCCTGCACTCTCTGTTTACCGCAGTGCGGTGGATGGGATGGTTGATTATCAGGCGAGGGTAACGAGTAAAACGGCGGAAACGTCCACGCAGGCGCTCTCTGGTGTCTACATGACGCTGGCTGGACTGACTACCCTGTTTGTGATTATGGGCTTTGTGATGAGTGGCCTGATTACCCGCTGGCTTAAGGTGCAGCTGGGTGGGGAACCTTCCCATGCGCAGGGCCTGGCTGCCGCGATCGCGGCTGGTGATCTGACGACAACCGTAACCCTTCGTCAGGGAGATACCACCAGCATGATGGCGTCGCTGGATAGCATGCAAAACAATCTGCGCAGCCTGGTTTCGCATATCAAAGACTCTTCCACTTCGGTCGCGATGGCCGCCGATGAAATTTCTCAGGGCAATACCGAACTCTCTTCCCGCACCGAGCAGCAGGCCGCCGCTTTGCAGGAAACCGCTGCCAGTATTGAACAGCTTACCGTGACTGTAAAAAGTAACGCGGCGGGCGCACAGCAGACCGCGGATTCAGCCCGTGAAACCGCTGCGCTGGCGCGTTCGGGTGAACACAATATGCAACGCATGTCAGAGACAATGAATGATATTTCAAAAAGCGCGGTGAAAGTCCGGGACATCACTTCCGTCATCGAAGGGATTGCATTTCAGACCAACATTCTGGCGCTTAACGCTGCGGTCGAAGCCGCAAGAGCAGGCGAGCAGGGCCGCGGTTTCGCCGTTGTTGCAGGTGAAGTCAGGACGCTGGCTCAGCGCAGTGCGACGGCAGCCAGAGACATTAAACATCTGATTGAAGAAGCTGTGGCGCAGGTTGAAAGTGGCGTCGTCGTGGCAACCGGAACCGGCAAGAGCATTCTTGATATCAATGAGATGGTCGGAAAATTAGCCGTCGCGATGGATAACATATCACTGGCCTCCGCTGAACAGATGCAGGGTATTTCACAGGTCAGCATCGCGGTAAACGAGATGGATGGCGTCACGCAGAATAACGCCGCGCTGGTTGAGGAATCCTCTTCCGCTTCGCAATCGCTTTCAGCTCAGGCGCACTCTTTACGTGAAGCAGTGAATGCCTTCCGCATTTAAATGATGGGATAAGATGAGCCCTGCTCAGGCGGGCTCATGCGATATCGCCTTAGCCTGAACGTCCCTGCTCAAAAAAATTAAATTTTTTTGCATCCGTTTTCCTCCTTCATTCGTATTAACAGGTAAGGGCACTCTGGCCCTGCCTGTAAACTCAATAGGGGAAGTGAAAATGAAACCAATCCTGCCAACTCTGATTTTTTCTGCCTTAGTCTTCAGCGGCGCCTCTTACGCGGCCAGCATGAACAGTGACACGGTGATGGTCGGTGGTGCTGCCATGTACCCATCTAAGAATATTGTTGAGAACGCTGTTAACTCGAAAGATCACACCACGCTGGTGGCCGCCGTTAAAGCTGCCGGACTGGTCCCGACACTGGAAGGCAAGGGGCCGTTTACCGTTTTTGCCCCGACGAATGCCGCTTTTGAAAAACTGCCTAAGGGCACTGTTGATTCCCTGCTTAAGCCTGAGAACAAACAAAAACTCACCAGCGTGCTGACCTATCACGTAGTCGCAGGAAAACTGGACATGAAAGCACTGGAGAAGAAAATCAAAGCCGGAGGCGGTAAAGCCGAGCTTAAAACGGTCAATGGTGAATCGCTGTGGGTGATGGCGAACGGGCCACACAACATTCAGCTTAAAGATACTCAGGGCAATGTTGCCAGTATCACAACTTATGATGTGAACCAGAGCAACGGTGTGATTGACGTTATCGATACCGTTCTGATGCCGTAAAGCATTACCTATACTGAGTGTGGCCACTCATTTCGTGGCTACACCATTTACAGGGAAGCCGATGACAAAAAATGTGCCCCACATTCAGGCCGACTTAATGAACCTGATAGCCTGCGGCGATAAAGCTGCTCTTGAGCAGCTTTATCGCGTCCTGTCGCCCCGACTTTATGGGATCATCCTGCGGATGGTCAGACGCCGGGACTGGGCAGAAGAGATTCTGCACGACACGTTTATTCATATCTGGCAGTCGGCAAATTATTACGACGATAAGCGCAGCGAACCGCACATCTGGCTCAGCCACATCGCCAGAAATCGGGCGATTGATTTCCTGCGCAAGCATGAGAACCGATGCTGTTCGGTGGATGATATCAGCGAAGCGGAAGCGGGTGTCCAGATGCCACTGGTTTCAGATGAGAGTCATGCGGAGGCACGTCGCCTCCAGCACTGTATGGCGCACTTACCTTCAGAACAGCGACAGAGCATCTCGCTCGCCTATTATCGTGGCCTGTCGCAGAGTGAGATTGCGCTCTCCATGAGCCAGCCTGAGGGTACGGTGAAAAGCTGGATCCGTCGCGCGTTAATCCATCTTCGGGAGTGCATAGGCCTATGACTGCTCAGGAACACCATGATCTAACTGCGGCGGAATATGTGCTGGGTCTTACCGACGATGCAACACGTCATCGGCTTGATAAACGCCTCAACGACGATTCACACTTTGCTGCAGAAGTGCTGCACTGGCAGAAAGCATTCAGCGGCATCGATCTGCTCACCCACGATGTTATCCCGCCTCCTACAGTCTGGCCGCTGATTGTGCAGGATCTTCACCTGAATGCTGGCATCTCAGGCACGTCATCAATACGCAGGCAACCTGGCTTTTGGCTCGGCTGGGGTCTTGCAGCAGCAATGGCAGGCATCCTCATATACAACCAGGTGATTAAACCGGATACCCCGCATTCCCTGCAGCCCATTGCGGTACTCAATGGCGCGCAGCCCAACGCACAGTTTGTTGTGAGTCTGGATAAGTCAGCGTCACGCATTCAGGTCTCCGCGCTCAACATCACGCTGCCAGAGAATAAAGCGCTGCAACTCTGGCTGATCAGGGGCAGTGCTGCGCCACAATCGTTGGGACTGATCAATCACACGAATAACAATGCTTTCCGTTTACCGCCCGGTGAGTTGAATAATCAGACGGTACTGGCGGTGAGTCTGGAGCCGGTGGGGGGATCTAAGCTCAGCGGGCCGTCCGGGCCGGTGATTTTCCAGGGCAAAGTGACGCTGCTTTAAGCTTTGGTGGTGCGGATTAAGGAGGCGTGCGTAAAAATGGAAATCCGGGACGCGACTGCATCAGATACGGTAAGCATCAGTAAGCTGATACATGAGGTATCGTTGCAATGTAATTTTTCAGAGATGGAGCCCTTTCCGCAATGGTTTGCCGACAGTATAAAGCCCGACGTGCTTAAGCCATTTATCGTTTCAGATGACTATCTCTGGCTGATTGCCGAGGAAAGAGGTGAGGTAACAGGCGTACTCACCCTTTTCGAAGGCAACTTAGTGAAATACTTTTTTGTGCATCCGAAGTTTCACCGTAAAGGGGTAGCGAGGGCACTCTGGCAGCAGGTAGTTCCCTTGCTACATTCAGAAATCAGTGTACGGTCCTCACTCTTCGCTGTTTCCTTCTATGAAAAACTGGGATTTAAGAAAGTGGGCGAGGTTAAGTTTTTCAACGGCGTATCATTTCAGACAATGATGGCTACGTTCTGAAAGAGCATAGGAATGTTCAGACTCTCTGCTTCTGCACTAAACGACCCGGCGACGCATTCATCAAACCCGCTTCGGGGGCGAGTAGACCTGGGGCACCCCCTCCTCTTTATTTATTACTGCATGCCCTCCCTGTATTCAACTCGCTGATTTTTCGCGGCCGCTCATGTTGAGACGGCGGAGACTTTGCGGCGTTTTTACATTTCATCTGCCACTTTTTACGCCTTTTTTACAGGCCGAACGGTTTAATTAACGGCACCGGGCGCTGATGCGCCTATCTTCAGGGAAGCCGTGGATGAAATGTATTAACAAGCCCTGGTCCATATCGGGATGCAGCGATGCTGCAGTTGCTGAGCTTGCTGAACAGCAGCGTCTTCGCCTTATTTCGCCTCGCAAATGGTTCAGAGATGCCATAGAAGCCAGTACCGATCCGGCACTGCTGAACTATCGCCTGATTGCTCAGTGGCTGGGCGAATCGATACCGGATACCCGTTCTCTGACTCTGGCGCTGAACAACAGCCTCTGTTTTGGACTTTATCGCAATGGCCGTCAAATTGGGTTTGCCCGTGTGGTGACCGACATGGCGGAGACCTGGGTAATCCGCAATTTGTACATCTCGCCGGAATATCGCTTTATCGGCCTCGGCTCATGGCTGCTGCACTGCTGTCTGTCTCATCCTTGCGCCAGAGGCTGCCGCAGCATCATTGCGATGGGTGAGCCCGCACCGGATTTTTTCGAACGCAACGGATTTATGGCTTTTCCCTCTTTGCCCGGCATCTATGTAACAACGTTGCACGATGGGGGCTACGACCCGATTTGCGCCCAAAGCCGCAGCCGGCATTAAGTCCAGGTGCACGCTTATGAGCGGTTTTCTCCAGTTCATTCTCCGACCTCCGATTAATAGCGGCTCGCTGCCAGGCACGATTGCCTTTTCGCAGTGGGTTCTTAAGGAACACACCATGTCAGGCCTTGTCCTTGTTTCTCATAATCAGTGTCAACGATCGACGCTTACTGCCGTCTATGAAGGCATACTTTCCCGTCAGGGAGGGCTGTGGATTAGCTGGGATGGTGAAAGCGCTGTCATGCCTCGGGATGTGTCAGGATCCTACTCCGTGCAGCAGGCCGGCCAGTATGAAATCGTAACTTTCCCCTATACGCCGGGCGAATTGAATGAGGGTTACCACAACTATATTCACAAAGGACTCTGGCCTGTGTTTCACCAGCGCCCTGACATGGCCCGATTTTCAACCAGTGGCTTTCAGGAATATAAAAACCTTAATAAGGCCTATGCGCGCGCCATTTGCGAAAATGCCACACCCGACGATGTTATCTGGAGTCAGGATTATCATCTGCTTGGCTGTGCTTTTTATATTCGTGAGGAAGGACTGATTAACCCGGTGGGTATTTTTCTGCATCAGCCTTTCCCGGCTGGCAGAATGTTTGAAACCATTCCCGAATGGCGCTGGTTGACGGACTCATTACTGTGTTGTGACCTTATTGGCTTCCAGACAGTACAGGATATGAATAACTTTCTCGTCTGGCTGGAGAGCGAATTCCGGCTGGAGCGGCTGGAGGCCCAGAGCTTCCGCATTCATGGCCGGATTATCCGGGTGGGTGTGTTCCCGGTCGGAATTGACCTTGATGACGTCCAGTGTCTGCGCGAGAGCAACAGTTGTGCTTACATGGAGATGCAGTGCCGTGAAAGCCTGCCAGAAAATACCGTGCTCAGCGGTGGTCATCTTGATGAGAGTTCAGGGCTGCCTTACCGGATCAGCACCCTGGAGGTGCTACTGAGAAGACATGATTGCTATCAGAAAAATATCACGTTGTTGCAACTGGCACCGCCGTCAGCCGGACACGCACATGATGCGTCAGAACTCGGCCATGCACTGGAAGCACTGTGCGGCGAGCTCAATGGCGTGCATGGCACAATGAACTGGTATCCGGTCAACTATCTGACTCACACCTACAGCCGGGAAGAACAGGCCGGTATCTATCGTGCCTCACGCGTTGCGCTGGTAACGCCATTAATGGCGGGCATGAGCCTGATGGCGAAAATGTATGTCGCCCTGCAGGACCCGAAAAATCCCGGCGTGCTTATTCTCTCGCAGTTTGCCGGGGCAGCAGAGCAAATGGAGGGTGCCATCATCGTCAATCCTTATGACCCAGATGCCATGGCGAGTGCAGTGCATCGTGCCCTGCAGATGCCGTTACACGAACGGCGAAGTTTGCACGCCCGTCTGATGAAAGGTCTGCATATGCACAACAGTCATCATTGGGCTGGGTCATTTTTGCGCCTGTTGAACGCTGAGCCTGCTGCCCCGGAAGCCTTGCCGCCGCCTGCCTTTTCTCCGCGCCTTAGCAGTAGCCGGGCGAGGTACTGAGTTTTAAAGTTATAAAGCAGGAACTGATAAACTGAGTGTATCGAAGATCAGAATTCACTATTAATTAAGGGGGCTTTGTGCGTATTCGACCGTCATCCCGTCTCCTCATTCTTTCACCTGAAAATCGCGTTCTTCTTTTTAGTTTCTGCCATAAAGGTGATGCTCTGAGCGGAAAATCATACTGGGCGACACCGGGTGGCGGGCTTGAGGACCAGGAATCTTACGAACAGGCGGCTTTGCGCGAGTTATTTGAAGAAACGGGTTTGAGAAGAACAACGCCAGGGCCGCAGATAGCGTCGCGGGACTTCACCATGATGTTGCCCGATGGGGAGAATGTTCTTGCTAAAGAGCGTTACTTCATCATTTATGCAGAAAGATCAGATCCTGACGCCTCAGGATGGAGTCGCAATGAAAAGGATGTCATTCGCGGGCATCATTGGTGGACTTTAGAAGAGCTCATAAAGTCTGATGAAACGATCTTCCCACGCGACCTCATCATTAACCTGCTTAAAAGCAAATTAGCGGGTTCCTCAGCGCTTACGCCATCCTGATCCAACGTTCGCTAACCCGTCTGTTGAGGGGCAGTCTGACTCACAGGGAAGGGGGGATGCATGTGCGGTACAGCACAGACGACCCCGCTTTCGGGCTATCAGTTAAACGTACTCAAACTAAGCAGGTTGAGCCATCATCGGGCATCCATTACGGATGCTCCTTAAATTCACTCTTTTATCGTGCTGCCTCTGGCACCAGGCCTGAAGGCATGATCGCTTGCACGCCAGGCGATGATAAACGCAACAACCATAAAGGCCAGGAGCGCCCAGGGAAAAGAGACCGCACCGGCATTATTAAGAAGCAGACCTCCAATGACGCCACCGCTGGCGATGGCCAGATTCCATGCGGTTGTCACCATCGCCTGAACGACATCGACATGATTGCCTGCCGCATCGGCAGCGGCCGTCTGCATCTGAGTGGATGCCCCCCCAAACGACCATCCCCATACGATGAAAGCCACATAGACCACAATCTGTTCCCGCATGCCAGCGGCCAGCGCCACAGAAACCGCCGCCAGTGCCACAAGGCTGAGCAGAACCAGATTACGCAGATGGCGATCCACCAGCATGCCGGTAATCCAGATGCCAGCCAGTGCCGCAATGCCAAACATCAGCAGAATAAGCCCAACGTTTTCGGTCAACCCCGACAACTGCAGAACTGCTGCAGACGATCGGGACCGTCTAGCCAGACAACTTCAGTTTCGGCAGTAAGATTTAGGGGAGGATGTTGAGCGTCGGTGAAAACGACTGTGCCTGCCATTGCCTGTATCGGTATCAGCAGGGAAAAAAACAGGAGTGGCTTGATGCGCATTGCAAATCTCCGTCACGGGTATCAGGGGGCCAGCGTGACAGCGCGTGCTCGGGGATTCAGCAGTAAACTCTATTTCAGATTTTGAAAATTTGTGGGCGCATTACAGAAGGCCAAGTATTAAAACTTTTTACTGAGTATTTTGAAAATGAAATTTTGGAGATGCTTTTAGACAAGCTGCAAAACTCAAAATTGAAATCTTTAGAAATAATTTTTTATAAAAAAATAGTTAACATTACCAAAACCTAACGATATAAGTTAAGTATCACTTAAGGATTAAAGAAGGGTGCAGAGTCCTCATTAACACCTTTTCGTTATCTTTTTAGTGATATAGATAGCATTTTCAACGTTTACAACCGTTAATTAGCTGGATAATCATAAGCACAGTTAATAATGTATGCGCTTATGCAATTTTCGATTTTAAAAGGATATTGAATATGAAAGGCATGCGAGAACTTACGTTTGAAGAAATATCTCAGGTATCAGGAGGTAACGCCAATTCAAATTATGAAGGTGGTGCAAGTAGAGGGTCATCTGCTATGAGTGGCGTAGGTTATGGTGCCCAAGCTAACGGCTATTTGCCTAACACCGCAGCTGCCGGTCATGGTCTTCTAAATGATCTTCAAAATCCATGCGTTGCAGCTTCAGCTTCCGGTGGTATTGCAGTAGCTGGGGCTATTGCATCAAGAAGTCCATCAGGTATAGCAAGCGCTGTTGGATCTGCTGCGATAGGCATCGGATCGACTTGTAACAAACCCTCTAGCGGCGGCGCTCCTTTCCGTTAATCTCATTTAATTCAACAAAGTCATTCTAGAAGAGGAGTTGCTCAAACTCCTCTTCAACAATATGGGAACATAAAATATGAATCAAAATGCGGCATTAAAAAAAACCAAAAAATCATCAGTGATAATTGATATATTTTTGATTGCTTTAATAACTGTTTTTATATGGTCCACAGTAATGGGATCACTAGGAATGACCTATAGCTTAATTAAAATCCCTGAAGGTGCTAATAATGTAATTCTTTCTTTGTTGGTTCTCTTGGGAGCATATCGACTAGCTTACTATATTTTGTATCCATTCAGGAAATCTTTAAAAAGGAAACTGTAAGATAAAATAGACAAGGGAAGGATAATATTTATATATCTTAAGGATTTAGTATGTTTAGAAAGGAAGCTATAGAAGCCAGAGGTAAAGGTTGGTCCGGGCAGGCAATTTTGCTATCTGGCGTTAGAAGCAGTTATATTGTAGCTTTTACACTAGCTTTTTTTATAATTTTCTTTTGCTTTTTAATTTTTGGTGGCTATACCAGAAGAATTAACGTTAGCGGAGAAATAGTTTCTTCTCCTAGGGCTGTTAATGTTTTTAGCTCTTCCCAAGGTTTTATTACAAGAATAAATATTCAAAGAGGCGAGAAAGTAAGCATAGGTCAACCACTTTATAATATAAACGTTAGCCATGTCACCACATCCGGAACGGTTAACGAAAAAAAAAGAAAAAGCTTACTCAATCAATTAAATAACTTAAATAAAATTTACGAAAGAATAAAGAATAACAAAGAAGCAACCATTGAATTATTAAATTCTCAAAAAAATCGTTATAAAGTAGCAAAAGATTCCTCAACTGCAATACTTAAAAAAGCCCAGGAAGGACTTAATGTTATGCAAAGGAACATGGATAACTATCGGCAATATCAACGCGAAGGGTTAATAAATAAAGATCAGTTAATTAATCAATCTACAATTTATTATCAACAGCAAAATAACATGCTGGGAATTCTGAGCCAGAATGAGCAAAATGATCTTCAAGTTCTAACGCTTGAAAATCAAATTCGTACTCAGTCAGCGGACTATGATAATCAACTATATCAAATTGAAATTCAAAAAAGCGCTTTGGAAACACAAATTATTGATGTAGAGGCCGATGGCGAAATAATAGTTACATCCCCTGTAAATGGGCATATAGATACATTGAATGTTACACTAGGCCAGACAGTTGCTCCTGGCGATAGCCTTGCTCAAATAATCCCCGGTGACATGGAATTTTGGGAGCTGATTTTATGGGTTCCAGACTCAGCAGTTCCCTGGCTAACTATCAATAAAACCGTCAATATTCGTTATGATGCCTTACCTTCATCAAAATTTGGTCAGTTCCCAGGAAAAATAAAATCAATAGCTCATTCTCCAGCATCGCCTCGAGAAATGATAACTTATCCAAGCTCCCCAATGAATAACGATTCAAGTATCAAGACTTGGTATAAAGTTATAGTAATACCAAAAGTAAGTAAATTCTCATATAAAGGAAGGTTAATACCTGTTGAAAATGGAATGAAAGCTACAGTTACGCTGTTCATAGATGATCGGCGTCTTTACCAATGGATACTTTCACCATTATATGATGTTCGCGATAGTGCACAAGGAGCTGTGAATGACTGATATAGTACAAAATTGGCTAGGTTCGAGACTACATATATTTGGGCAAGGTAAGACACCAATAATATTGCAAAATGAAGCTTCAGAATGTGGCTTGGCATGTATAGCAATGGTCGCAGGTTTTTTTGGAAAGTATACCGATCTGGCAACCATCAGGGAGAAGTCCGCTCTTTCATCTCGCGGATGTAACCTGGCATCATTAATAACTATAGCTGGAAAACTAAGTTTATCTGCTCGTCCATTAGCTGTAGATATCGAGCATTTAAAAGAACTTAAGAAGCCGTGTATTCTGCATTGGAATTTTAATCATTTTGTGGTTTTGGTAGGTATGCGAGGTAGCCAATACATAATCCATGATCCTGCATTTGGAAAGAAAAAATTAAGTAAAAAATATTTATCTGAATGCTTCACTGGTGTAGCTCTTGAGCTTTGGCCAGCTGTAGGGTTTACGCAAGAAAGAATCAAAAAAAAAATAAAAATAAGAACGTTGTTAAGTGGTATTGTTGGATTTAAAACTGCCATAACGAAAATTTTCTGTGCCTCCTTATTTATAGAATTTATTAGTTTACTAATGCCTGTAGCAACACAAATGGTAATGGATAACGCTGTACCAGCCTCTGATACAGGATTACTTACTTTAATTTGTACAGCTTTATTGTTTATGACTCTTTTACAAGCTGGTGTAAGTTTATTGCGTACATGGGCTTCAATGGTAATGAACACATACATAGATATTCAGTGGCGAGATGGTCTTTTCAATCATCTTCTTTCTCTACCTTTAGCTTGGTTTGAAAAAAGGAAAATAGGCGATATTCAGTCACGGTTTTTATCGCTTGATGTTCTTCGTAGTACTTTCACCAGAAATATTACAGGTGCAATTATTGATGGGATATTATCCCTTGGCGCCCTTATCCTCCTTACTCTTTATGGTGGGCGTTTAACGTGGGTGGTTTTGGGGTTTACTATATTATATGTTATGCTACGGGTGATTACATGGCCTCGTTATCGTCAAGCCTCAGAAGAATTATTAGTGAAGAATGCAAGAGCCGCATCTTCTTTTACTGAAACTTTATATGCTATTTCAACTATTCGTGCTCAGGGGTTAACTCAGCAGCGGCAACACAGCTGGATGGGTATGATAGCAGACGCAACAAATTCTACAGTGAGCCTTGCTCGCTTCGAAATGTTATTTAGTGTTATAGGAACTTTTGTAGGAGCCTGTGATGCGGTAATTATCTTATGGCTAGGTATCTCAGCAGTTATTGAGCACAATCTCACATTAGGAGCGTTCGTTGCATTCAATTCTTTTCGTGGGATTTTTTCGGATAGAATACTTTCACTTACTGCCTTAGCTTTAGAGTTACGCATGCTTTCTCTTCACAATGAGCGTATCGCCGATATTGCATTATCTGAAACTGAAGAAAAAAAACCTGAAAAAAAAATATTCCTATCGGGGAAAGCTCTTTCTTTGAGATGTGAAGGATTATCATTCCGCTATGATAGTCAGACTCCACCTGTATTTGAGGATTTAAATTTTAACATTGAACCGGGAGAAAGCATTGCGATCACTGGGCCTTCCGGCAGCGGAAAAACAACACTGATGAAAGTCCTTTGTGGGCTTACAACTCCGTCTGAAGGGCGAGTTTTTGTAAATAGTATTGATATACAGGCAATAGGTCTAAATAATTATCGTCAATCTATCGCATGTATTCTACAAGAAGATAGATTATTATCTGGATCTATTAAAGATAACATTACAGGATTTTCAAAAGATTTTGATGAAGATTTGATGGTACAGTGCGCTCAATTAAGTCATATCCATGATGACATAATGGCTTTTCCTATGGCTTATGAAACTTTGACCGGAGAATTAGGCGAAGGGCTATCCGGAGGGCAGCGCCAGCGTCTTTTTATAGCCAGGGCTTTATATCGAAGACCGGGGATTCTTTTTATGGATGAAGCGACAAGTCATCTTGATGAGAAAAATGAATCGCTTATAAACACTGCAATTCGAGAGTTAAACGTTACTCGTATAATTATTGCTCACAGGCCATCAACTATTGCTTCAGCAGAAAGAATAATTAAAATGCGATAGATGGTTACTATACCAATACAAAAAATATTTTGTATTATTACAATAGGCTCTTTAGCGCGGTGAAAGGATATGTGGCAAAAGATTTTTTGATATTTACAATTGAATTAACCGGCCAGTATGGCCGGTTAATTCATACCTCGGAGATACGCAGCTTACCCCTCAAATACACTGTTAACTCAAAGCGTCATATAAACCATATCCGCCGCATCGGGCACATTGACGTACCAGCGCGGCGAATCAAATTCATTGTCCAGCGGCAGGCTGGCGCGGCCTTCCTGGGTCACAAGAATATCCGCGCGCTTGCCCCGGCTGTCTTCCAGATGAATGGCAACGCAGCTTTTTTTCCCGATCCGGTGCGGGTTACAGGTAATGGCGACTGGTGGCTGCAATCGATGCTTCAGTGCGCCTTTCATCGCCTCAAGCCGCACTTGGGTGCTCTGCGTGGCGACAGGTTCACCCTGAGGATACAGACCGAAAAGAGTCGGCGTGGGCATCTCATCGGCCTCGGGGGTATGTGTTACAGGGCTCGCGTATTTAAGCTTAATCATGCGGTCAGCTTCTCTCTTTTATTGTTGTATTCCAGCATCCCAGCCGACTCAGCCGTCATCAGTCCACGCAGACGATCCAGTTTTCTTGTTACGAGAATAGCAGCATCGAGCTCTGAACAGTTATGTTTACGCATCAGTACCTTACGCTCCGCTTTCTCTTCCTTCTCTTTCATGCCCAGCGCCAGAAACAGGCTGGGCGGTACGGCTCGGAACAGCGCCTCAATTTTTTTCGACAGCACCACGCCCTCGGAATAGCACCCGGAAAGCTTGCTGGCGGAGAGCAGCACGGACTTTTGCTCCTCGGAAAGCGTAAGGAAGCGGGCGATGTCCTCCACCTCTTTTTTCGGCATAGTCAGGCAGATCTACCATTCGGCCATGTTCAGTATTTTCCTGCAGCTGCCGGATAATCCTCAAGGTTCTGGGTGGCAAGCCAGAGCCAGGCACCGAGCTTACGCCACATCTTGACCACCTTGGTCATATGCGGCGCGAGAAGCGGGTTAACGGTCATAATGTGCGCTTCATCCACGGTAAGCACGATGTCGCGCTCAAGGTACTGGTCACGCTCCGCAATGTTGTTGGTCAGGCAAACGCACACATTCGTGAGATTCTGGCAGCGCAACGCGCCAGGACCAGAGCGGGATTTTTGCGATGTGTTAACAGCGCGAAAGAGGCGGGAATTCTGGCTTCCGATACAGACGTGCAGGCACTGGCCAGGTTCTTTCACAGTTTTGAAATTGGCCTGTCTACCGAAGCCCGCGATGGTGCAACCGGTAAAGAACTTGATGCGGCGGTATTAACCGCCATGAAGACCTGGGATGCCGCTGTCCTTAACGCTGTTGATTGACAGAAAACGACGCCCAGGCTTAATACGACGCGTGTTCATCTCAGAGGGCAGTTGTGCGTGAACGTAATACCCGCCGTTCTCAATAAGGAAAAGACGAATCGTGGCAATCAAGCTTATTGCTGACGCGAAAACGTGGGCGCGAAACATCAAACGAGATGTGCATGCGGTATGGCTTGCCGCACGCGATCCCCGTACGCCGTTGGTTGCTAAAGTGCTGGCGTTGATCGTCGCGGCTTATGCGGTTTCACCCATCGATCTGATACCCGACTTTATTCCCGTTATTGGCTATCTCGACGACCTGATTATTGTACCGCTGGGGATCATGCTGGTGGTGCGTCTTATTCCCCCCGAGGTGATGCGCGAACATCGTGAAACTGCAGCGCAAGCCAGTGAACGTCCGGTCAGTCGTATAACGGCTGGGATCTTTATCGTGATATGTATTGTTTGTACCACAGTACTGTTAAGTCAGCTCATGGCTGCGTTCAGGCATCATTTTTTCTGAAAGCACGGTAGTCGATTTTCCATGCATTCAGCTTGTTATATAACGCCGTGCGTGAGATCCCGAGCAGTTGCGCCGACTGACGCAGATTCCCCTGTTGTTCACTGACAACCTGTAAAATGTGCATGCGCTCCAGGTTTTGCAACGAGGGTTGACTATCCCCGGACGCATCACTGGCTAAGACGTCCTGCAGAGATTCAGGCAAATCGGCTCGGGTAATCTCTAACCCTTCACTCAGGTTGATGACCCGCTCGATGACATTTTCCAGCTCGCGCACATTTCCCGGCCAATCCCAGGCTTGCAGACAGGCCATTGCGTCAGGCGCGACCACCGGCGGAATACGCTTTATACGGGTACAGAGTGCCTGAATAAAGATGTTTACCAGCTCCGGAATGTCTTCGCGACGATCGCGCAGCGGCGGGATTTCCAGTGAAATCACATTAAGACGATAATAGAGATCGCGCCGGAAGGCGTTTTTCTCCACGGCGTCCAGTAAGTTGCAGTGGGTTGCCACGATAATGCGCACATTCACTTTCACTGGCTGCGCCGCGCCGATACGCAGCACTTCGCTCTCCTGTAAAACCCGTAATAAGCTGGTTTGCGCTTCGAGTGGCATCTCACCAATCTCATCCAGAAAAAGGGTGCCGCCGTCAGCCAGTTCAAATTTTCCCGCTGAACCGCCACGCCGTGAACCCGTGAAGGCACCATCGGCATAGCCAAACAGCTCGCTTTGCACCAGATCCCGCGGTAACGCGCCGCAGTTCAGGGCGATAAATGCTTCCTGCTGGCGCGGACTGGCATTATGAATGGCCTGAGCAAATAACTCTTTGCCGGTGCCGCTTTCACCGCTGAGCAACACTGTGCTGTCGGTACGGCTGCTGATACGTGCCTTGTGTATCGCCTGCTGCAGGCGGGGTGAATGGCCGCGAATCATCTCAAACGTGTAACTGGCGCTGACACCCATTACCCGTCGCGTAATGGCGCGAATACGCTGATTTTCACGCAGTGACAGTACCCGCCCGCCATCCGGTGCTGGCATCAACGATATCAGGCAGGAGAGGGGAGCGAGGCCGTCAGGCCGGAACTGCAGTTCGAGGTCATTACAAAAAGGCATAGAAAGCAGCGATCCACTCTGCGGCTTGAGCAGTTCATCAATCGGAGTATCGCGTGGATCCAGCCCGCTGAAAATCTGGCGCGCATAGCGGTTAAGCGTTTTGATGCGCCCCTGTTTATCACAGACAATGACACCTTCATTCAGCGTCTCAAGAATGGACTGCTGTTCAGCCAGCAGGCGTCGTAACATCAGTTGCTGCCCGACAGCTTCCGCTGCCGCCTGTACGGTACCGAGCGTGTGGGCGTTAAAGTTATCCGGCGTGGCGGTCAGCGTCAGCACGCCAATCAACTGTCCATTTTCATCGCGCACTGGTGCCGCAGCACACTGGCGGCGACGTTTGCGCAGATCAAATTTCCAGTTCTCACCGCTCAGCACATACACCAGCCGCTGTTCAATCAGGCAACGCGCAGTACAGTTAGTGCCCAATATCTCTTCACGCAGAATACTGCCGACAGGTGTCAGGTCGGCACCGCAATAATGCAGCGTCACGCCCTGGGCGTCGGTGAGGTTAATGTGCCCGTCCGGATTATAGGCGAGCAAATTTTCCATAATGCTGCGCGCAACAAGTATCAGTTCAGCATTGTTCTCAAGAATTGCTGTCAGCTCACTGGCTGGCGGGGCGGTATAGCTAAAACAGTGGGGATCGATAGCGTACTGCTGCGAGCGCTGCCAGGAGTGCAGAATCGTTTGTCGCAGCGCTGGCGGTTGTTCGCTTTGGGTAAAACGCTGCCAGCTCTGCCATAGCAGGGCGTCCCAGCTATCAGCGCCTTCCCGGTCCGGCAGGCTGAAAATCGCATCACTCTCATCCCGTAATAACAGTTGCTGATTCACCGGCTACTCCCTCTCAATTTAATGTCCATTTTATTGACATGTTAAGTTGACATGTAAACTTTGTTGCCAATTTGTGACGTGGCGCTGTGGCAGCGCTCACAAAATTTGCCGGATTTCAGTTGGCATCACCTTTGCAATAGGAGTTGGAACGACATAAATCCAACAAGCCAGGGGAAATAAGTGGTTATGCGCAAACATAATTTACGGCTGATTCTGTTTATCTGTGCCATTGCTTCACTGAGTGGCGTGATTCTGGGTTATGACGCTTCCGTGATTTCAGGGGTTATCGATCCGCTGACAGAACATCTGAATTTAACCCCGTGGGAAAGTGGCTGGGCGGTGTCAAATGTCATTCTTGGCTGCATCGTCGGTGCATGGGGCGTTGGCTTTATTTCAGATCGCATCGGCCGCAAATCGACCTTAATTGTCACCGCCATACTCTTTTTGATCTCTGCGGTGGGCGCTGCGCTGGCCAGTTCGCTGACGGATTTCGTTATATGGCGACTCACCGGCGGGCTGGCGGTCGGAATGGCTTCTGCGATTACGCCGCTTTATATCGCGGAGATTTCGCCGAAAGACTGGCGCGGACGGATGCTGGGCCTGCAGCAGATGCTGATGGTCGGCGGACAGGTAACGGTCTATATCGTGAATTACCTGATTGCACGCGGTATGCCGCATCAGTGGATTGTCAGTGAAGGCTGGCGCTGGATGCTGGCCTCGGGCGTTGTGCCCTGTTTGCTATTCCTGCTGCTGGTGCCGTTCATGCCAGAGTCGCCGCGCTGGCTGGCACTGAACGGCAAAAAAGAACGTGCCCTCGCCGTGCTGACCCGTCTTTCAAATGCCCGGCACGCCGAGCGGCTGCTACAGGAAATCCTGACGGCAAATCGGGATGACAACATCCAGACCAGTCAGCGCGGCATCCTGCGTGATGCGCGCGCCCGCTATATCCTGATGATTGGCTGTGCCATTGCTATTTTGCAACAGATCTCAGGTATCAACATCCTGCTCTATTACGCGCCGTCACTCCTGCAAAACATCACCGGCAGTACGCAGGCTTCCCTGTTTCATAGCATTTTCCTGGGCCTTGCGCTGCTGGCAGGTGTGGCCGTTTGTCTGAGTACCATTGATCGTCTGGGCCGGACGCTGCTGCTGCGCTGGGGTGCACTGGGATGTGCGCTCTCAATGGCCTTCACTGCCTGGGCTTTTATCGCCGATGCAGGTGGCATGCTGCCGGTGATTGGGCTGTTAGCCTTCGTGCTGATATTTGGCCTCTCATGGAGCCTGGGTGCCTGGCTGTTGATCTCAGAAATCTTCCCTAATCGTATACGCGCCGTGGCGATGGGCTTTGCCTTTGCCTCCATGTACGTCGCGAATTTTATCGTTACCCAAAGCTTCCCAATGATGAACCGCAGCCGGGTGCTGATGGAGCAGTTTCATGGTGCCTTCCCGCTGATGCTGTGTGCAGTGGGATGTGTTATCGCATTCTGGTTTGTCCGCCGTTTTTTACCGGAAACCCGGGGCGTTTCGCTGGAGCAAATTGAACCGCTGATGCTCTCCAAATCCCGTCGTTTCGCCGCTGATGCGCAGCGACCTGATCAAAACCCTTCCTCGCCCGCCTGGGCTAAAGCGAAATAATAAGGAGTTTCTATGAACCATCAAACAGTGCGCGTGGGTTTAATCGGCGCAGGGCGCATGGGCAGCTTCCATGCAGAAAATCTGGCCTGGCGTGTGCCCGGTGCTACTCTGGCGGCGGTGGCCGATCCGTTTCCTGGCGCGGCGGAAAAGCTCGCCAGCCGGCTTGGGGTTAGCAAATCATACAGCGATCTGCATGCGCTGCTTCAGGATGATGAAATCGACGCCATTGCGATTGCCGCGCCAGCGCGGACGCATGCGGAGTGGGTGATTGCCGCGGCCAGAGCCGGCAAACATGTGTTCTGCGAAAAGCCTATGGCTGTCACGCTGGAAGAGGCTGATCGCGCCATCGCGGCGGCAAAACAGGCAGGCGTTGTGTTACAGGTGGGCTTTAATCGCCGCTTTGATTCCGGGTTTGCGGCAGCAATTGCGGCGGTAAAAAACGGTGAAAATGGCACGACGCAGCTTAGCCGCTCTGTGACCCGTGACCCGGGCCTGAACGATCCTGCCCCGATTCCGCAATGGACAATCTTCCTTGAAACGCTAATCCACGATTTTGACACGCTACTGCACTTCAATCCTGGCGCAAAGCCGGTAGAAGTCTATGCGCTGGCCGATGCGCTGGTACGGCCAGATTTTAAAGACAAAGGGCTGCTGGATACCTCAGTTGTCACTATTCGCTTCGACAACGGCGCTATTGCTATTGCTGAGGCTAACTTTCAGGCGGTCTATGGCTATGACGTGCGCGGCGAAGTCTTTGGCAGCAAAGGCATGCTTCAGGCGGGCCACATTAATGCCAATCACTGTGTGCGTTACACCGCCAGCGGAATAGCGGTCGATACGTCGAGGCTGGATTCAGATCTGCTGCGTGAAGCTTATGTGGCTGAAATGACAGAGTTTGCCCGCTGTATTCGCAGCGGTGAGACGCCTCGCGCCACCGGAGAAGATGCGCGCAACGCGCTGGAAATTGCGCTGGCCTGTATTGAATCTGTGCAGTGCAACCTGCCCGTTAAGCTGGGAGTTCGCTGATGGCCGGTTATCAACTTTCCGTATGCGCTGAAATGGTTTTTCTGGAACTGCCATTTGTTGAGCGCGTAAAACGCATTCACGAACTGGGTTTTGGCGTCGAAATCTGGGGATGGGCCAATAAGGATATTGATGCGCTGGTGTCGACCGGTGCGCGCTTTACCTCGATGACCGGTTACCTGAGCGGCAACCTGACGGATGAGGCGGAAATACAGCTGTTGCTACAGAGTGCTGAAGCGTCGCTGGCGGTGGCTGAACGTCTCGGTTGTCCGGTACTGAATCTGCACGGCACCGGGCTGGATGAGCGCGGCTTACCGGTAAAACCTGTGGAAACGGTAACGGGCGCAATGTGGCTCAGGGCCGCCGATACGCTGCGCCAGGTCGCGCTATTGGGCGAACGTGGCGGACGGGTTTTCACCCTGGAGAACCTCAATCTGCCGGTTGATCATCCGGGCACGCCCTTTGCCCTGGCCTCTGAGACACTGGCGCTGGTTGAAGCGGTGAACAGCCCGGCACTGAAGATGAATCTCGATCTCTATCATGCACAAATTGGCGAAGGCAATCTGATTGAACTGCTGCGGCGTTGCGGAACCGCCATTGCTGAAATTCAGGTTGCCGATGTCCCGGGCCGTCAGCAGCCCGGCACCGGAGAAATTAATTACCGTGCTATTGCCCGGACGCTACAGGAGATGGGTTACAGCGGCACCGTCGCCATGGAGGGCTGGGCCAGCGGCGATAGCACGGTAGCTATCCAGCAGTTCCGCGATCACTTTACGTTGTAAGCAGCATGCGTCGGGTATTTGCCTGTTACCCGACGCAGAAATAGTCAGTGAAAACAATAAAAACCTCAACCCTACAGGAACACACTATGAACATCAGAAACCTTCTTCTTTGCTTTTGCTCCCTGCTAGTGAGTTTAAGTGTCAGCGCCAAAACGCCGACCGTTGGCGTCGCGCTGGCTAACTTTGATCTTAACTTTGTCTCGATCCTGCGCACTCAGATGCAGCAGGAACTCAATGCCAGCCAGCTCAACAGTCAGTTTGTCGATGCCAAAGGCGATGTCGCACTACAGGTACAGCAGGTGGATGACTTTATTAACCAGGGCGTGGACGCCATTATCCTCAATCCGGTTGATACCCAGGGCGTTTTACCCATGATCAATGCGGCAAAACAAGCCGGTATTCCGCTGGTTTTTGTGAACCGAAAACCGGAAGTGAAACTACCCGCAGACATGGCGTATGTCGGATCTGATTCGGCGCTGGGTGGTGACATGCAGATGGAAGCACTGGCAAAAAAAATGAACTACAAAGGCAATGTTGCGATACTGATGGGCGCGCTGTCGAACGAAGAGGCCCGTGAGCGCACCCGCGCCGTGGAAGCGGTGATCGGCAAATATAAAAACATGAAAGTTATTGAGAAGCAGACGGCGAAATGGCAACGCAATGAAGCGGTCGATGTGGTGTCTGGCTGGCTGCTGAATCAGCGTCCGATTGACGCCATTGCTGCGAATAACGACGAGATGGCCATTGGTGCCATCATGGCGTTAAGCCAGGCGAAGAATGACAAAATCCTTGTGGCGGGTATTGATGGAACCCCGGACGGTCAGCAGTTCATTAAAAACGGCAAAATGGCACTGACCATTTTTCAGGATGCGAAAGGGCAGGCCACCGGCGCCGTTCAGGTGACTAAAGCCCTGCTGAATAAGCAAAAGGTAGAGACGCTTAACTGGGTGCCTTACAAGCTTATTACACCTGAAAATTACCAAAGCTTTACTGCTGAAAATTCAAAATAGTTTTCGGTTAACATTTTTCTCATTCGCACATCATCCATGAGAAAGTGAATCACCCTGACGGAGAAATAATGAATATGCGCGCGGGTTCAGGATCGCTCTAAATAAAAAGCGGCAAGGGGTCAGGGCCGTGCGCATATTGCCAGTTTACCTTTCTTACATTTTCATGCCCATCAGCGACCCACTGCTGTTTATCCAGGACGCGCATGATGTCCTGTTCCAGAGCGGCTGCCCTGATGGACGCCTTCTCTACCGATCTATCAGAGTGCCAGGTCAGGATAACGTGAGCACCAGGCCACGATGCATTCCCCCACATAGTCGGCATCTTTATTATCCGACAGGAGGTGATCGGCACCGTGCAGGGAAATGAAGCTTTTCGGATGCCGTGCCGATCTGAATATATGCTCAGCCTGCTCTATCAGAACCGTATCATCTTCCGGCGCGTGAAAGACAAGAAGGGGCTTATTCATGCTGAAAACTTTTTCCGCTACTTTCTGATGTAACCGCGGGCCGGGTCCGCCTGTTGATCGATATTGCTTCGCCTTATCCGCTCTTTTACTGGACGTTCTGCCCGGTTGCGGTTGCGGTGGCGATACAGATTCACGGACTGCGGGACTTTTCAGCGCCACTGATCAGGCCAATGCCAGCCAGAATAATGACGGCAGACACAATGATGTGCAGATCCAGCGTTTCCCCCATGAACATGACGCCGCCCAGCACGGCCAGACAGGGAACGCTCAGCTGGACGGCTGAGGCCATCGTGGAGGAAAGACCGGGCAGGACCGAGTACCAGACTACGTAGGCAAGGGCAGACGTGATGGCGCCTGAAGTCAACGCCAGCAGGATACCGGCACTCTCTGCATGTGCATCATGCCGGTTCAGCAGCATAAACAGCGTAGCAAAGGGCGCTGCCATCAGAAAATTGCCGGCGGTGGCCGCAGTTGCATGCCTGACTTTTTTACCGGTAATACAATAAGCTGCCCACGCTGCGCCAGATATCACCATCAGCAGTGCCGCAGAGGGTGATGGCGCTCTGGCTGTCGGGAACAGTAAAATGCCTATCCCCGCCACGGCCATAGCGACCCCTGTTGCTTTAAGCACCGTCATTTTTTCACCCTTACAGAGCCCCCATGCCGTCATAATCAGCTGAACCGTGCCGAATAAAAGCAGGGCACCTGTTCCGGCATCTATCGCAACATAGGCCACCGAGAAGGCAAATGCATACGCTGACAGCAGCGATGCATTGACCCAGCTGAATTCCGGATATCGCCGGGGGCGGGAGCCCAGAAGCATAAGACCCAGCATTACCGCGCCACCGACGATCCTGATCCCGCTGAAGCTGATGGGATCGATGTGCTGCTGTTGAAGTGCAAGGCGACAAAGCACTGAATTAGCTGCAAAAGCCACCATTGCCAGTGCAACCCGGCTGTACATAGGCATTCCTTCATTTTCAGAAATAAGGGAGTCAGGACGGTAAATTACGTAATAACCTGATCACCTTCAATGAGCATCCCTTCACCGATAATCCATCGGTTAGGCGAGGTGGCTATGACGGACTGATGGATCTTTTCAAACTGGGAAACGGAGCCGGAGCCGCTTACGGTGATTACGTAGCGCACGATTTCCCGTCCCGGTGTTCCGGTGATCTCCAGACCCAGAAAGCGATTCACATCTAGCGTGCCTGACGTCGTGATCTTCAGCCTGTCGAGATGCACTTTTTCTGCTTGTGCAGCCATGACATAAGATGCGGTCAGGCAGGCATTAAACGCGGCCAGAAGTAGTTCCTGAGGGCCTGGTGCGGAACCGCTGCCGCCCAGCAATTCAGGTTCATCAGAATAAAGGCGGTGTCCTTCGCCGTGGAGTGTCTGGCCATTGACGACGGAGGCATGACAAACCGTCTCACTTTTCAGTCCACCCTGCCAGCACGTAATGACGCTGAAAACCGCCTGTCCGGGAGCCTGTTCAGCTGAACAGCCCCCCGGCTGATGATGCAGCGGGACCGGTACAGCCTTATTCGTGTATGTGTCCATTTGAATGACCTTTCCGGCCCGGACCCAGGGGGCCGGGCCGGGTAAAATCAGGCATTACGGCCAGCCATCACCCCACCATCAACGTCCCATACAGCACCGGTGACCCAGGCGGCTTTGTCAGACAGCAGGAAACACACGGCTTCAGCAACGTCCTGCGGTGTGCCGACACGTCCAATCGGATGGAAACTGTCAAAGCTGTTCATTACGCTCTTAACGTCATCTTTGGGAATAAATCCTTCATAGATTGGCGTATGAACCACTGCCGGGGAAACAGCGTTCACGCGGATCCCTTTTTCACCCAGTTCAACAGCCAGATTTTTTGTCAGGGCATGAAGTCCGGCCTTCGCCATGGAATAGGCGGATGACGGCGTTGCGCCGATAGCCTGCTGTGCCCACATAGAACCGATATTAACGATAGAGCCTTTGATATTCCCGCTCACCATATTGCGGACCACGTCACGGGTAATGAAGAATGACGTACGGTTAATGGACATATACATGTCGTAATCCGCTTCTTCATGTTCGGTGAACGGTTTCGGGAAGAAAACGCCGGCAGCGTTAACCATCAGGCTGATATCTTTGTGCTCGCGGTTGATGACGTCAGTCACGTGCTTCAGGCCTTCTTCTTTCATCAGATCGGCAATAATGATCGAGACCTGACCGTCTGCTGACAGCGTGCTGCGTGCCTGCTCAGCTTTATCCTGACGGTTCCCTACCAGAACCACGCTGCCGCCGTTTTTGAGCACCTGACGGGCGGTTTCAAAACCCATACCGCTTGTACCACCAACAACCAGAAGCTTTTTACCTGAAAATAATGCTGTCATCGTATACCTCGACCTTTAAATTAATTTATGGAGTAGCGGAATATGCCGCTCTCTCCCTGCCAGAAAGAGATTGCCATGTCAGCATGCGCTGCACGAGACATAAGAACTAACCTAGCGGGAAAGAAAAACTATCTCACTGCGCGGCAGTGTGGCAGCATAGAGGCCGGAGGAAACGTATGCGATCACTTAACAGGTTGAAATGGCTTCATGCTTTTGAGGCAACAGCGCGTCATGGAAGTTTTAAAGGGGCTGCTGACGAGCTGGGCGTAACGCCTGCAGCCGTTGGCCAGCTGGTCCGGGCACTGGAAGAGTGGGTCGGACATCCTCTGCTGTTGCGTTCACGCAGTGGAAAAA
>Ga0308161_1001277_pt1 | contig 31280 bp, 34 predicted proteins | sample PhyFR2_FD_201034 | JGI IMG/M metagenome (GOLD analysis project Ga0308161, IMG submission 201034) | Phyllosphere microbial communities from UC Gill Tract Community Farm, Albany, California, United States - DLSLF.R2 | ecosystem: Host-associated > Plants > Phyllosphere > Unclassified | place: USA...
AGGTTGCTTCCCAAGTTACATTTTCCAGATTATTGTCTTCTGGCAATACAGGTAACAGTAAATCAGCCGTACTTGGAAAAATTTTCTTTAAATTCAACAGAAACTTAACAGGATTTTCATTGGGTAAATCAGAGAACTGAATGTTGGTTTTAGTATCTGTTAAATAAATAGAGAGCATTAAGAAAATCCTAGAGTAAGAGACTGTTTTATATAAATTTATTTTTTACCTTGCAAAATAAATGCAAAATAAAAACAAAATGAAAACAGTTAAAAGAGGGCTATTTTAACAATTATGACAACTTATTCAAAGGCAATTAAAGTGTTAATGTCATTGGAGTTTGACAATAATACTAGTAATTAAAAAAGCGCCCTTAGGCGCTTTCCTCTACAAGTCTAGGAGTCCTCAAACGGAGCGACCATGATATCGGGCTTTTGGGAAGATAAGCCTGTACAAGTAAAAGAACATAATTACGATGGTGTAACTATTGATTACTGACAGAAATTAATCAGCTGAGAATCAATGCTTTCAAACCCTTCTACCAATACATCACTTTCTGAGCGAAGCGCAGTTCCCTGAGCTCTGGCGATATAGAATTTGTCAAAACCCATAATATTAGTAAACATCTCTTTTAAATACATTTGGCTAAATTCTAGGGGAGTATAACGTTCATTATCCACATAGATGCCACCACTAGATTGTAATAGAAAGATTTTGCGGTCATCAGTCATCAAGCCAATCGAACCATTTTCTGTGTACCTAAAAGTCTCCCTAGCTATTAAAATGTTATCCATATAATCTTTTAATTTTGCAGTGATATTAAAATTATGCAAAGGCATTGCAATTACTATACGGTGATGTGCCTTAAACTGTACTAAAATTTTATTCATTTTGCACATAAGGTCTTGTTCTAATTCATCTAATTTTAAACCCGCTATTTGTTTAGAAAAAAGATTTAACATACCATCATTTAAACAGGGTACATCCATTTCAGATAAGTTAATGACTGTCATTTTTTCATTAGGATTCAGTCTTTGCCACTGTTCTATAAAATAGTTTTGCATTTTCTGCGTGTAACTTGGAGTATAGGGCTTTGGATGAGCATTGATCAATAAAGTTGTCATTAGGTTTTTCCTATAAGAATCAAGTGATTAAATGGAGAAAAATAAGCTATTTAAATTTTATAGTTACAGTTCCCCCTTGATTTGATTTACTTTAGCTTCTGGGACAACTAGTTCTTGATTACCCTCTGAAAGCAACCATGCAACGATAGTAGCTGGTTCAGTTTGGCTTACATTTCTGCTTACACTATGAATATCCGATGGTGATTCATACCACCCCTCACCTTCACGATAAATCTTTGTTTTACCTGAATTTAGCCCTATTTCTACAGCACCTTTTACAACAACCGCAAAAACGTGTTTTGGATGTCTGTGTGAACCTGAATAGCCTCCAGGAGCATAATCAACTCGTAATGCTGTTGCTTTAGTGGAGACTGTTTGTGGCAATTGTAAGGTGGTAATTGGAGTAACTATTTCTCCCTTTCCACCTGTATCTTGAATGTCATGAGCTATTGCTAATGGACTTACTAACATTATTGAAGTTAAAAGTACGGCTACCTTTTTCATAGCTTATCTCTAGTTGGTTTATGACTACGAAAACATTATAGTTATTCCAATTATTAGCAAAAATATGGACAATATGGTTTATCTATACGATTTCTCGGTTAATAAAGAGAACTTACATGGCGTTTGACAAATTAGAAGTTATGCGTGCGTTTTGTCGCATCGTTGAAACTGGAAATTTTAAAAAAGCTTCAGATACTTTGAATGTCGCCTCGACTACACTTTCAGGGCAAATTCAAAGTCTTGAAACATATCTTGGAATTAAATTACTCCATCGCACTACTCGAAAAGTATTCCCAACGGTAGATGGTCTACAATATTATCGACAGATTTTGCCGCTGTTAGATGAACTTGATGAAATTAATCAAGAGATGCAGCAGCAGCATAGTATTTCTGGTTTACTTAAACTCGAGTTACCATCACCTGTCGCAGATTTTCTTATTGTGCCGAACTTGCCCTCTTTTTTATCTAAATATCCCCAATTGCGCGTTGAAATCGGTAGTAGTGAGCGAATAAGCGATTTAATGACAGAAGGTGTTGATTGTGCCGTGCGTGGTGGTGTGATCACTGATGATAATTTAGTCGCAAAAATGATTGGAAAAATGCCTTTTTGCTTATGTGCTACAGCTAGTTATCTACAGCGTTATCCTCCAATTCATACTGTACAAGATCTTCAAAAACATGATTATCTTGCCTTTAAATTTGCTTCTACAGGTAAAATTGCTAAAGTCATAGTTGATGATACGACTAAGACTCAAGTTACCGATGGCCACTTATTTCACGGCTCACCAAACCAAACGTATAACAATGCTCAAACTTATTACCAAGCTATATTATCGGGATTAGGCATCGGTTATGTACCACTCGCTTTCGCTATGCCATATCTCAAAAATGGTGACTTGGTAGAAGTATTAGCAGACTATCCACTACAAGCAATACCTATTAGTTTTGTATATTATTATTCTGGTTACATACCTAAGCGTGTAAAGGTTTTTCGTGAATGGTTAGATGAATTAATTTTAGAGCATCCGCTCTGGCAAATATGAGCTAATAATAAGGAATTTCACCAAAAGCTCTAGAATTTACAATTTTAACTGCATGTCGTTTTAGGGAGGTTTTCGGAGCTAAATGACAAGAAAATGTAAAAACCTGATGATGGTTCGTTTTTCAGTGAGCGTTTCTAGTTAGTTGTAAATATTTTTGATCGTCCATAAATCCCCCTCCCATCAAAAAAAGAATTAAATCTTTTTTTGAATTGATATTTTAGGTAAATCTTTAAAAGTTCATTAAACTACTGTTAATAGAAACAACCTTTATAATTTTAAGTATCTTAATAATTCGTTACTAAGGTCATTAGTAGCTATTCAGGCTCTATTCATTTGCTTCGCACTGCTGAATCTCGGTGATGAAGCTAACTAAAAATGCTGTAATTTGTGACTCATATTCAGGGGAGTGCATCAATTCAGCTATCTCTTCTGGGGTCTTACTAAGAAGTGAAAAACGTAAGAATATATGTTCGAAAAAATTCCCACTTATTGTAGAAAGTACTCTTCTCAATGAACTAAGCATATCATCGCCACGAATTGATGCATGTACCAGAGCTATTGGTTTATCTATGATTTCAATGCGAGAAACCATCCAATCAATTGCATTCTTCAAGCCACCAGGGATCGCACGGATATACTCAGGGCTTGAAATAATAATTCCATCAGCCTCAGCGACAGCTTTAATGAAATTTTGAACAGCAACAGGAGCTTTTTCCCCTTCTTCATCTGGTGAGAAAACTGGCAGAAAATTGAGCTCATGGAAAACAGATATTTCTATTGATTGTGGTGCAAGCTCACTCATGGCTCTCAATAAAGCAGTATTTGTGGATGCTTCCCGAGCACTACCCGAAAGAGCTAAAATTTTCATGTCTTACTTATATATCCTAACAATTCATAAAAACCATTCGGTTTAACTTAACATATAAAGTAAAAGTCCTGCATACATTTTATATATAGCAAGGTTAAATCATCGTTCCAATACTTTTAAAATTTGTGCTAAATGGTGTCCATACAGCGTTACTTTTTGCCTGGCTGGTACAAAAGGAAGTTTCAAATAATTCTTTAATCCATTGATTAGTTCATCAATGTTTATCTAGATAAAGTATTTAGGCACTTTATCCAAATACGCATCCTATACTTGAGAAAGCCAGATGCATCATCGATTTATTGAAAAGTAAAATTAATCCTTTAATAGTACATAAAAAAGTGGTTACGATGAGTAGGATAAAAGATAACTTATAAAGATAGACTCTCTTTTAATTAATTTTAAATTTTCGCTTGTATAAAAATTCCCTATCAACGTATACATTGTGCGGATTTTTTTTTCAATCCAATTTATAGATAAATGCTGTGCTCTTGAAAATATGAGCAAAACGATATAGGGTCCACTATATATATTTATATAAGATTTTCGAACTAATTTTAGATCATTTCACTATGGTATAAGGAAAAAAATGATTTCAGTTAATGAACTAAAAACAAAATATTCTGGCGCTTTAGCTTGGTCACTTGGGGATAATGCAGCTATGGCAGACGAACTAGCGGATCTTATTATGAAAGGTTTTAAGACCGCATCATGTAGCTCCTTGACGTCCTATCAATCTGAAATCCCACCTCTTACTGTTGGGAGTTACGGAATTATTCTCAATAGTGCCCAAAAACCAGTTTGTGTTATTAGAATAACTTCAATGTATTTAATAAAATTTAATGAAGTAACAGAAAAATTTGCAAATAAAGAAGGTGAAGGTGATCTAACACTCGATTACTGGCGAAGAGAACATAAAGCTTTTTTCACCCGAGAAGGTTGGTTTTCTGAAGAAATGGAATTAGTGGCAGAGGAGTTCGATTTGATAGAGGTTTTATAATTATCAAACATTTCTATTTGATCAAAAATTCTTGAATGAAACTACCTAAAACCAAATTTCTTTCATAAAAACATATTTTTATAATAGAAGTATCATAGAGATCTACATTCTGGCGGAGAGCCTCTCTTACTGTTAATTTTACAGCCTGAATCAATTTAACTAATTCGTCATGACTAGGTGGTGTAATAAGATATTCAATCACTGTTGGCTCAACTCCTGTATTACGAATCAAAGCCAAAGTGTTCCGAAATGTTCCACAAGCAGGATTGTGATAATTCTTTACATTCAATAAAGCTGTCATCAAACTCAACTCTGTTAATACATTCCAACATCCTTATATGCGAATTAACATACATATGCAACTCCATATTTAAAAGGTAAAATAGAATTAATTATAAAAATGACACTATAATTTCTCAAAGTGTCATTACTCATAAAATTAAATTAATATCTAACAAAATCAAAATCTTGAATGAATACCATACTTATCAATCATGATCGAACTTGCTTCATTTAAACCACGAACAGTGACATTTATATCATTCTTTTGGAATTTATTAATCACAGAATCAAGCATAGCAACAGATGTTACGTCCCAAATATGTGAATGTGTTAAATCAATAATCACGTCTTTGATATCTTCCTTAAAATCAAAACTCTGCATGAATTTTTCTGAAGAGCTAAAGAATATCTGACCATGTAAATTATATAAGCGAGCGTTATCCTCAAAAGAAGCGTTGACTCGAATATCATTTTCAAGTTTATTTGCTAGGAACAGGGCTGATAATAAAACGCCTGTTAATACACCCAACGCTAAATTATGTGTTGCTACAACGACTACGACTGTAGCTAACATCACAATATTACTACTCTTAGGGTTTTCTTTAAATGCTGAAAGAGAACTCCATTCAAACGTACTAATAGACACCATGATCATTACAGCAACTAATGCAGCCATTGGGATGACTTTGAGCCAATCGCTAATAAATACAACAAGAATGAGAAGAAAAATACCCGCAGAAAAGGTAGATAAACGAGTCAGCCCTCCCGACTTTACATTGATCATGGATTGACCAATCATTGCACAGCCTGCCATTCCACCCATAAAACCAGATGCAATATTTGCAATTCCTTGTCCTTTACATTCCTGAAACTTATCACTTGGGGTATCTGTCATTTCATCAACAATCGTGGATGTCATCATAGATTCAAGTAAACCTACGGCTGCTAATGCGATTGAGTAAGGCAGAATAATGGTGAGTGTTTCAAGATTCAAAGGAATATCAGGGATTAGGAATACAGGTAGAGTATCAGGTAACGACCCCATGTCTCCTACAGTTCTGACATCAATGCCAAGAAAAATAGCTACAAGCGTAATCACAATAATACAAACAAGCGGGGATGGAAGTGATTTCCCTATTATTGGAAGCAATGGAAATAGATAAATAATTGCCAAACCTAAAGCCACTAAAATGTAAACATGCCATGTCACATTAATCAGCTCTGGTAGTTGAGCCATAAAGATCAAGATGGCCAAAGCATTGACAAAACCAACAACGACTGATTTTGATACAAAACGCATGAGCTTAGCCAGCTTTAAGTAACCTGCTAATATTTGGATAACGCCAGTTAAAATCGTTGCTGCAAGTAAATATTGTAATCCGTGCTCTTTAACGAGCGTGACCATCAGTAATGCCATAGCACCAGTTGCGGCTGAAATCATCGCTGGGCGACCACCCACAAAAGAAATTACGACAGCAATACAGAATGAGGCATATAAACCAATTTTGGGATCAACACCGGCAATAATTGAAAATGCGATTGCTTCTGGAATAAGGGCTAGACCAACGACAAGACCTGCGAGCACATCTGCGCGGATGTTAGAGAACCATTGTTCTCGGACATTAGAAAACATAGAAATAGCCTGTTTGAATATTTTTTGATAAAGGCTAGTGATGTGATATATACAATACACGAGCGACTACACCACATCACTAGACAGCGATGAGTTATTTACAAAAGAGGGGTAAATAAACTAGGGTGGAGTCAGCTTCATAGAATTTGAGATAAACTTATTTCTAATTGAGATTCAATACTAACATAAAATTATCTCTACAATCTAATTCGAATGAGATAACTAAATTTTCTAAGGGGGAGTATGTCAAAATACTATTTCCAAATCATTTTTTCCATTCTTAGCTCTAATCCATGGATTTTAATGCTTTGCTCATATCTCCATATATCTGAATTCAGATTTTTCTCATTCAATAATAATTCCACCGCTTGCCTCGAGGTTAATTCATACATTCCAAGATCCATAAGAGTGTAAACAACTTGGTCAATGTCTGGGATCATATTCTTCCTGAATTTCTTCATTAATTCAGAATGATTAAATAAAGAAATTTGGAAATATTTAATATCCTCCAATTTTCTTCTCCTTATTTTTTACTAGGCGTAAATAAAGTTACATACTTTAATCAGAATTAACCTGTGTACTACTTGCCATTAAATTTAAAAAATTGTAAACACTCCAAGCCACTTGTATAAGCAGCTTGGTATGTTTTAATCTAAAAATTAAGGTTATTTGGTTGAATGGCTTCTGTGCCCTCTCTAGCCGCAATAAATTCAGGTCTAGGTTTAATGCCTCCTAGAGGTTGCTTCAATTGATTATCAATACTATTGTAGACGAAGAAAATATTGCTTCTGGAAAATGGTGTAATATTGCTATTTGAACCATGCATAAGGTTGCAATCAAAGAATACAACGCTTCCAGCCAACCCAGTGCAAGAATGAATACCCCCCATATCTGCTAAATACTGTAATAGGCTGCCATCTGGCACACCATATTCTTGCTTCTTTAATGACTTTTTATAGTGCTCATCAGGTGTTTCACCTTGGCAAGAAATGTAGTGTTTATGTGATCCTGGAATTACCAATAACGGCCCATTATGTTCACTATTATCTGTCAATAATATCGAACAACTCAACGCACGCATTCTCTGCATACCATCTTCACTATGCCATGTTTCAAAATCAGAATGCCAAAAAAACTCTTTGCCATGTAGACCCGGCTTATAGTTGATCCGAGACTGATGCACATAAACTTCGCTACCGAGCAATGATCGAGCAACATTCAATACACGTTCATCTGAAACCAAGTTCCTAAATACGTCATTCAAACGATGTACATTAAAGATTGAACGAACTTCTTGGCTTCCTCTTTCAATAATGGCTTCTTGACGTTGCTGCACCGCAAAATCTTGACGCATTTGATGTAACTCATCGAGCAAATATTTCACTTCTTTTGCATTGAACAAATGATCTATTTGTAAGAAACCATTTTTGGCATAGTCTTGCTTTTGCTGCTCGGAAACACCTTGTGTGATACTTTCTTCATAAACTACAGGATCAACACGAGCAACAATTGCAGCCGAGTCATTTCGTCGAGTTAGATAAGGATTATTCATTTGCATGATTAAGCCTCCTCCTCCACTTGTTTCATCATTTGCTCAGGTGTTGCATAAACACCATCTTTGTCATGAACCTCTGTTCCAACCAATGCAGGATTAAAGGTACACACCAGTACCAAATCCGTTTTTGCACGTAAATAGTGATTGTCATTTTTGTTCAATGCATACAATGTTCCTGGCGTAATTTTATAGACTTCACCAGATGGAATCAGTTCTACTTCCCCCTCTCCTTGTACGCAATACACTGCTTCTAAATGATTTTTATACCAAATATGTGTTTGCGTGCCTGCAAAAATTGTTGTCTCATGCATAGAGAAACCCATACCATCTTCTTGTAAAAGTAGACGCCGACTTGCCCATGTTTCTGTTTGTACATCACGCTCAGTATTTAAGATATCTTGTAATTGACGTACGATCATGAAACTGCTCCTTGTAATTGATTCATTGATTTAGCTTGAGTACGAAAAGCTTTAGCATGAGCATCATCTTGCACAACGTGCTCAATTGCTTGTGTGAGAAGGTTGATTCCCTTTTCTAAGGTTTCATTTTCAATGGTTAATGGTGGTAATAATTTCACAACTTCACCTCGGCTTCCTGAGGTTTCTATCACTAAACCAAGGTTGAAAGCCTGTGTCGTCACCTCTTCAGCTAAGTCTGGATTTTTAAATGCGATACCTTGCATCAAACCACGACCACGATGTGTAAGCTCAGCTTCTGGAAACCTTTGAACAATTTGTTTTAGGCGGCTGCTCACCAATTCAGACTTTTGTGCCAATTCAACTTGGAACTTTTGATCTGCCCAAAATTCTTGAATAGCCGTCGTTGCGGTGACAAATGCAAGATTGTTGCCACGAAAAGTTCCGTTATGTTGCCCCGATTTCCAAATATCTAATTCTGGCTTAAACAACACTAAAGACATCGGTAAACCAAAACCTGATAATGATTTAGATAAAGTCACAATATCAGGGTAAATCTCAGCTTTTTCAAAACTAAAGAAGCTTCCAGAACGACCACATCCTGCTTGGATATCATCCACAATTAATAATATTTTGTACTGTTTACACAATGTAGAAAGTTTTTTAAGCCACTGTATACTTGCTGTGTTTAGACCACCTTCACCTTGCACGCATTCCACAATAATCGCTGCAGGTAAATCCACACCACTGCTTCGATCTGCGAGCAGTTTATCGAGCATCGTAATAGTATCAACGTCATCACCAAAATAGCCTGCATAAGCAGCATGATGAACATTACCTAACTCAACACCAGCTGCTTCACGAAACTTCTGGTTCCCTGTAAGTGAAAGTGCACCTAGGCTGACACCATGAAAGCCATTAGTGAAGGCAATGATGTTATGTCGCTTGGTCACATTACGTGCGAGTTTAATTGCAGCCTCGACTGCATTGGTCCCTGTTGGACCTGTAAACTGCAACTTATAATCCAAAGCTCTTGGCTTTAAGATGTATTGCTCAAAAGTCTCAATAAACGCTTTCTTTGCAGATGTCGCCATATCCAAACCATGCACAATTCCATCTTGCATCAGATAGTCAATCGCAGCTTTCTTTAAGACTGGATTGTTATGTCCATAGTTTAATGTGCCTGCACCCGCCAGAAAGTCGATGTAGTGCTTATTTTTCTCATCCACTAAAACTGCATTTTTTGCAGTTTTAAATACTGTAGGAAAAGAATGGATATAGCCGCGTACTTCAGACTCTAATCGGCTGAAAATATTCATGAATCACTCCGAGTGAATGTAAAACAACAAGATCAACGTTTTAAAGGTTGATCAATTCCAAACCCAATTCCCCAATGTGTAGAGATCTTCAGGTTCATGTTGTGTTTCAAAAGGTTCTGGTTCTAAGGGTTGCAACGCCTGTTTTGATAAAAATGGACTGACTTTACAATCAACATCAAAACGGGAAGCGAAACTGCGGAAAAGTTTTTGAGAGGCTTTGTTGCTTGGTGAAATTGTTGTTTTTAATCGTTTTAATTGGCGGGATTCTAGGCATTGTTCTCTAACATTATCAAGGAGTAAGGAGCCTATACCTTTTCCTTGAACTGTGGGCGAGACTGCGATCTGCCATAAGAAGTAAGTATCTGGTTCTTCAGGGCAAATATATCCTGTGACAACACCACAAATTTGATCCTTGTTATCATAAGCAACAAAACAAGTGTCCGTATGATGCTCAGCAAGTAATGCATAAGCGTAGAGTGAGTTTAAATCCAAAGATGGACAAGATTGAATCAAGGCATGAACTTCACGCACATCTTGTGGTTGAAAGTTACGCACATTAAATTGATTTAATTGGTGAATAATTGATCTCTTGGTCGAATATACCGATAAAGCTTCCACGCTATCTCCTTTTGTATTTCCATACTCGTCACACTCAAGTTCAGCACCAGGATGATTTCATATAGGTTAATGGAGATGATCAAAGCTTTATCTGTATTATTCTGATTCCACTGGATTCAGTTTGGAACTTTTGCCTCAAGTAGTTGAGCAAAATGTTCTAACGAAACAATAAGTCGTTGACGCTCATCATTCGTTAAAGCCTGTAAAGCCAATGAAAAACCTTCAGGTAATGCAGATGGTGATTGATCAAGTAATTGCTCACCTTTTGAAGTTAGGCTAACACGAACATGTCTACGGTCTTGTGTATCCCTCATACGTATGACCAAACCTTTCTCTTCAAGACGATCAACAATTCCAACAACCGTACTTGGACTCACAAAAATTGCTTTTCCTATGGTAGACATACTACAAGGACCAATTTTTGCAATTGTCATAAGGGCAACTAATTGCGGTGTAGTTATTTGGTAGAGTTGAGACAAACGTTTTGAATAAACCTCTACACATTGCTCAATTCGCCGAACACTTTGTAAAACACGAACAGCATCATCCATTTCAACCACGCAAAAAAAGCTAAACACGCTATTTTAGTACGGCGTAAACGATATTGTCTGTATTTTAATGGAAAATTCCCACTTTAATTATCGTCCCATTTATTTAGTCCAAATAGTTTCTTCCTGAGCCTATGAGTAAATCCATTATAGGTACCGATTGTTTTTTATTCAAATTAGATGCTATAAGAATAGTTTCAACTCGAATCATTACAATAAAAATTAAAATATAATTTAATAATAAACAACTAATTAAAAATATGTTTTTTTATGTAAAGATCCTAAAGTACCCCATTGAAGCACAGCTTTATATTCGTAGAACTAGTTACTCACGTTATCGATATTTGAATAATATCTTATACACTAGCTTGGATTAAGAATATTAAAAAAGAAAAAACATCTAAGAATGCCATTTAGTCTATTCAAAACCTGCAACCAACTACTGTAAGCCATTCGAATGAAAGACTTCTTAAAAAGTGACTAATTTACATAATCAATTTTGATGGGATGGCTTCAATTGAACCAGATCAATAACAAACTGTTTTATTTGATTTTTATTTTAATATAACTTTAATTTACCCAATTTTTTCCCATTGCCCTTTTATAGATTTTTTAAATGGGAGATAAATTTAGCTCAAATTTAATCTGACAACACATTAAAAAATGAGTAATTGTCAGATCAGATTTGAGTCATTACATGCTAACAAGTTCGATAAAGTACTAACAATTTCCTTTTTTCGCCTGCCCAGGTGGACAAAAACGCCCATTTCCATGGCCATCATAGTAACGACCATCATTCATTCGACCTTCTGGATCAACGACGATGCTCCCTTCACGTGTATGTACAGCACAAGCAGTAAGACTTAAGCTGCCAAACAACGCCATAACTAATAAAAAATATTTCATAACCCACTCCTGTCTAATAAAAATAGAGATTTATTTTGCATTTCCTTCTACCTATATTTTGTTGTTAATTGCCATTTAAAATCTAGGTATCTTTTTACAGGTTACGCTGATTAATACGTTTTGATAACTCCTCAGCAGACTCTTTTCGCTCAGAATAACGATCAGTGAGGTATTGGCTCTGTCCACGCGTTAGTAATGTGAATTTATACAACTCTTCCATCACATCAACGATGCGGTGGTAATACGACGATGGTTTCATTCGTCCATCTTCTTCAAATTCTAAAAAAGCTTTAGGAATGGAAGATTGATTTGGAATGGTGATCATCCTCATCCAACGCCCTAAAATACGCATTTGATTCACGCTATTGAAAGATTGCGAACCACCACTAACCTGCATCAATGCCAACGTTTTTCCTTGGGTTGCTCGAATTGCACCGCCAGCCAATGGAATCCAATCAATTTGAGATTTAAAAATAGAGCTCATCGAGCCATGACGTTCAGGCGAACACCACACCATGCCCTCTGACCATGCCAAAAGCTCATGTAGCTCTTTGGCTTTTGGGTGCTCCATGTCCGCATCTTCTGGTAAGGGTAAGCCTTTAGGGTGAAAAATTTTAACCTCAGCACCAAACTGTTCCAAAATACGCCCTGCTTCCATCACTGCCAATCGGCTGTATGAACGTTCACGGTTAGAACCATACAACAGCAAAATACGTGGTGAATGATCCAACTCCTTTGCCTGTACTTTCTCTAAAGTAGGTTGATCGAGAAGATTCATATCTACATTTGGGAGAGTCATAAAAATTACACCTCTTCTTTAAAAAACTTTTTTCTAAGCCACAAAGACACACTGACTAAAGCAATCAATACAGGCACTTCAACCAATGGTCCTATTACCGTAGTAAAAGCGACTGGTGAAGCTAAACCAAAGGTTGCAATCGCTACAGCCAGTGCCAACTCAAAGTTATTCCCAGCGGCAGTAAACGAAATTGCTGTTGTTTTAGGATAGTCATTCCCCATCCATTTGCTCAGAAAGAAGCTAATGAAGAACATCACGATAAAGTAAATCGTCAATGGAATGGCAATACGCAAGACATCTAGTGGCAAGCTCACCACATCGTTCCCTTTGAGGCTAAACATCGCCACAATCGTGAACAATAAAGCCAACAAACTCAGTGGACTGATCTTAGGTAAAAAAACATTTTGATACCAATCCAGACCTTTAGCTTTCACTAAAGTGAATCGTGTCATAAAGCCAAGGAAAAATGGAATTCCCAAGTAAACCAATACCGCATGGGTAATCGTCCAAAAATCGACATTAATCACCTGTCCTGCAACGCCAAAATATGGCGGTAAGAAAGTCAGAAATAACCAAGCATACGTACTAAAAAACAGAATCTGGAAAATACTATTGAATGCCACCAATGCCGCAACATATTGGTTATCACCACAGGCTAAACCATTCCAGACCAAGACCATTGCAATACAACGAGCTAAACCAATCAGGATTAAGCCTGTCATGTACTCTGGATAGCTATGCAAAAAAATAATGGCTAATGCAAACATTAGTACTGGTGCTATCACCCAGTTTTGCACTAAGGAAAGCGTCAATGTCTTCTTGTCTTTAAACACTTGTGGCAAAGCAGCATAGTCCACTTTAGCTAATGGTGGATACATCATGAGAATCAAACCAATCGCAATTGGAATATTGACGGAATCCACACTCATTTTATCCAAAGCGATGGAGGCTTGCGGAAAGAACACACCTATCGCAATCCCCAATACCATGGCGATAAAAATCCATAGAGTGAGGTTACGATCTAGAAAGGATAATCTTTGTTGAGCCATGATGTTCTCATTCAATATGCGAAATTTGATTGATTGCTGCAATCAAATCTGGACGAGTCATATGAGCAGTATCTAGTGCCAATAAAGCGTCTAAGCGGCGGTTGATATGATCAACAGTAACTTGGAATACTTTTAATTTTTCTTCTTTCGGCAAATCTAAATGTGAAGGATCTGCCAAGCCCCAATGTGCCTTGATCGCTCCACCTAAATAAAGTGGACACGCTTCTTGAGCTGCTGAATCGCAAACAGTAATCACCACGTCAGGTTGATATTGTTCGCAGTCATCAATGGTTTTGCTCCACAAGCCATCTGTTGAAAGACCAAGATTTTCTAAAGTTTCTATGGTCAATGGATGTACTTGCCCTGATGGCTTACTACCCGCACTATATGCTTTCCATCCTTCAGGCGCACGGCTATTAAAAAGAACTTCTGACAGGATGCTACGGCAACTATTTCCAGTACACAAAAAAAGAAATTTCATTCTCTGTTACTCACAATAACTTTTTATTTGAATCGTTTGGGAATCTTTATTCGCTGTGGTTTGACTGCTTAGCAAAAGATTCAGAATGTCATGGCACCAAGTTGGTAACTGCGGATTAATGCTGTAATACACCCATTGGCTTTGTCTTCTGTCTTGTAAGAGACCAGAAGAACGTAATAACGCTAGATGCCTAGAAATCTTTGGCTGACTTAGCTGTAACTTTTCAGTCAAATCACAAACACAGAGTTCTTTATTCTCAGCGACTAAAGTCACGATATTGAGTCGAGTTTCATCTGATAAGCATTTAAAAAAATTAACTTGGTCCATTCTTAATTCCTATTCACTTATTTGGATATACGGATAATCACATACAAAAAGTAAATTTTTTAATTCACGCGCTGCCCATTTTCATCAATCACTTTTTCACCATCCTCTTTTGTAAAGGCACCCTTCTGGGGTAATGGAAGAATATCTAAGACAACTTCTGAGGGACGACTTAAGCGAGTACCTAATTCAGTAACAACAAATGGTCGATTAATCAATATGGGATGATCAAGCATAAAACCAAGTAACTGCTCATCACTTAAATCACTACGATCAAGGTCTAAATCCCGGTAGGGATCTACATTCTGGCGAAGAGCCTCTCTTACTGTTAATTTTGCATTCTGAATCAATTTAACTAATTCGTCATGACTAGGTGGTGTAATAAGATATTCAATTATGATTGGCTCAATCCCTGTATTGCGAATTAAAGCCAATGTATTTCGAGATGTTCCACATGCTGGGTTGTGATAAATTCTCACATTTGATGATGTTGCCATAAGAGTAGACACTTTTGATCTTATTCTTGTATTTTATATATGAGTTTACATATATCTGCAATACCATATATTGAAATTTTACTCTCCCCCTAGTCTATGCTTCACATATTTCTATTATTTTTTTTGAATTCTACACTGTCAAAATATGCCATAATTTCTTCTTGTGCTTGGCTAATATTATTATTTGGAAAAATTTCTTGCTCTTCAAATTGTCGTAAAGTTTGTTTTTCCTTAAATGTAAACGTAAAATCTTCAGGTATATTCTTGTATAAAGAAGGAAGTTTTTTAACTCCACCTTCTGTTATTTTCTCAATAAATCCAGCTAACCAAAGTATAAACTCACCTTTATTTTTATAATTAGGAATTAAACTCAGATCAAAACCTGAATCTCCCTCCTGAGATTTTATAAGCCCTTTCTCTATATCAATAAAATTTACTAGAAGCTTAAGATCTGTATCTTTCAGAATCTTTCTCAACTCTCTAAAAATTAAATTAATTAACTCTTGAGAGTCATACGTAAATAACTTTTTTTGATCAAGTACGTTATATAGATTGTCAGCTAAACGCAGATATTGCGGCATTTTTATTATCCTAAAGTATTTAAATTATCCAAATTAAAATATGACTTTTCATTTACTAATAAATGTAACGCTTTAGGTGATATATGTTTCTCCCATAGTTTCAATGTAAATTACAAACAATATAAGTCACATTATTTTTATTATTTGTGATGTATCAAGTAAAATTTAAGTTTCCAATTAATAAAATGTTTCAACTTCTTTTAAAGATTTATACCTAAAACCAAGTATAAAGGTTTACTTTTAAAAAGTAAAATAGTATTTTACCGCTACACCTCAACAAGCTTTATTTATTTTCACCTTAGAATCAATGAATTATATTTTTTAATACTCCTACAACCATAATAAATAAATTACTACTCATCTCCACTATTTTTTACTTAAAAACCTTTATTTTATTAATTAGATAAGAAATCTTTCTGAAATAGGAATAGAAAAAATGGATCTTTTTAAGATTTTTATTGGTCATACTACTTGGATCTTCCTTTTCGAAATCATCGTACGCTGTGTTGTTATGTTCTTTGTCATTATTAGTTTCTTAAGATTATCTGGTAAACGAGGTATTCGACAACTTTCGATTTTCGAGCTTGCGATTATTTTATGTTTAGGTTCGGCAGCGGGTGATCCAATGTTTACTGAAGATCTTCCGATCATCCATGCGGTAACTGCATTTATTATTATTTTGACTCTCTACCGATTGACCACCTGGAGCATGGTAAAACAAAAAAAGATAGAGGACCTATTAGAAGGAAAAGCTCTTTGTGTAGTTAAGGAAGGCCTCCTTGTCTATAAAGATTTTCTTAAACAAAGCTATTCTCATGATGAGTTTTTTTCAGAAATGCGACAACAAAATGTTGAACATTTAGGCCAAGTTAGGACAGCTCTTCTCGAGACAGATGGTGCATTAAGCTTACTTTTTTATGAAGATAAAGCGGTAAAATGGGGCCTACCCTTATTTCCAGATAATTACTGTAAAGCCACAATCCTAAAAATGAATACATTTTATTCTTGCATGAAATGTGGCGAGACTAAGATATTGAATGCAATCGATCAGGAATGTACTCGGTGTAAACATCATAGTTGGACTGAATCCTTAAAGACGTGTCGGATCGGTTGATCAATCCATTGAAAGCTCTATCCTGCAGCACCTAAAAATAACTTCAGGATTTCTGATAAAAAATTTATATGAGATGAAAAAAGGTATAAAGATTGGTTATGCTAGACCACCTTTTTTTAGTGGTTCAAATTATGGAAATTATAGAGCTAGTTCTTCAGGATGAAGATATGAATTTGCATAAGCTCAAGAAAGTCAAAGATACAGCTTTTAACTCTATTGAATTAAAAAAAGTTTCAAATTGGCTATGGATCTATGCTGATACCTATGAGTTTTTCAATTTTTCTATTTGGGAGGAGCTAGATAGTGCTTATCTGAACAAAATAATCAAATTTAAAAATAAAATTTATAAAGTTGTTGAAATCAATTCTTTCAACCAAATTAGATATTCATGAGTAATTCACAATCTTTCATTTTAATAAACAAAAAAGCCCTACCAAAGTTATGGAATATGTTCACTAAAAGTTTGGACATAAAAAGATGGGATAGATCCTTACTTCATACCAAATCACAACTGATCAATAAGTCGCAGTAATTTGAAGAAAAAAAGCTTATATTTCAGATCTGCAGTCTTAACAAAGTCATAGCAATTTGGCTCTAAAGTCATTAACAAAAATTGATATAATTTTGCTGTTTTTTAGGGAAACTATATGTTTTTAGAACAATTTAACTTAAGTTTATTTCATTCTTTAAATGCTTCAGATATCGCTACCGATTGGGCCGTAAAAGCTGCTATATTCATCGCTAATGATTTGCTTTATATAATTATTTTATTTTTTTTAATTTCATGGTTTAAAGGTAATTATGATGTTAAAAAACAGATCATTAAAGCAACGATTTTTACTTTATTAGCCTTTCTTATAGGAAAAATAATTTCCAGTTATTTCTACCATCCACGCCCTTTCGTTATGGGAGTGGGACGAACACTCATTGAGCATGCTCCGAGTGGTTCATTTCCAAGTAGCCATATGCTCTTTTTTAGTACTATTGCTTTCTCCTATTTATTTTGTAAAAAAAGTATAGGTTATCTATTCTTAGTTCTAGCTTGGTTAGTTGCTTTCTCGAGAATTTATCTTGGAGTTCATTTTCCTTTAGATATGATAGGCGCTTTTACAATTGCATTTTTACTCAACTTATTAGGAACCCCTCTCTGGGAAAAGTATGGAAAATATGCAACGACTTCTATTATAAATTTATATCACTTAATTTTTTCAAAAATAATGAAAGGTCGATATAACTGATTGTTTTTTTAAAAATATAATTACTAATTTCTAAGATAACAAAGCCCTCTTCAGAGGGCTTTAACACAAATCCCAACTTGAATATTATTGTTGATCGTGTGCGCTGTGCAGCCTGGTAAAAGTATCAATACTGTAAGACTCAGTGCCAGAGAAACTGCTGAACGTCTGCAATGGTACCGCATTACTTCCCCAGCATATTCTTCATGGTATTTAACTTAGTCTTACGATCATTCAAACCATTGAAACCGCCATTGATGCGCCTAGTAATAAGGTTGATATCGTCCTTATCTGCCAGCTCATTTAGTCCATTGTCGAACCAATACTTACATGCCACCAGCATCCCGATACTCGGCAATGCTACGATCTGAGGGTTATTTTCAAAATCAATGCCAAGAGCACGACCATATTTTCGGTAATTCGCACGGCCAGTTAATTGAATTGGTCCACGGCCTTTATATCGAGTACCGTCACCCTTTTCGGTATTGCCTAGATCCTTTCGCCCTTCGTAGGCCGCACCGCTGGCGATCTCCTCCATATAACGGAAGTTGCCAGACTCATGCGCCAGCTGTGCAATGAAATGAGCCAGACGTAAATCATTATCTAAAATATGATATGTATGCATGTGTACGTTCGCTGCAAGTGCAAGCTCTTCCGCACGTACATGTGGTGCACCTAGTTTTTTGAATAAGGCTGTTAGCGTTCCACGGCCAACGAGACCATCATCATTAACACCTAGTGCTTTCTGTAGATTTTTAATGCTCATCATTTTTCCTCAGGCATAAAAAACCGCCCGAAGGCGGTCACGTTGTTTTAAAAATTAATTAAGGGGTTAGGCTTTCTTTATCATTCTTCAATACAGGTTGTTCATAGGGCGTTGTTACTCGCTCTTCTGGATCGGTCTCCTTTCTCTGTTTATCACTTGAACCGAAGTAGAAAGCGACAACAGTTCCAGACCATCCCAAAATCGCACCTAGAGCAACGTTAATGAGGTCACGGTTCTTATCAGGTACCTCTATAAAGAAAAGCCCAACAACACAAAGCAGTGACATTGCTATCGCAGCAAAGGCCAAGTAAGTTCGAGTGTTTTCACTTTTCATCACAATCCCCTTTTAACCGTTCTTTCGTTTGTTCATATTGCTGCTTACGCAACTGGTGGATTTCATCAGCACGCTGGTTCTCTTTACGTTTGTAATAGAGATTTAAAATGAATGTTGCCACGGCCACTACAACACCAAGTACCGCCATCCAGTCAATTGAAGCCCACCAAGACACCACGCTCACCCCTGCACTTGTGTATGTTGTATAACTAAATTTGGTTGCTGTTGCGGCTGCATTTGCTGCAGTCTCAACGGCCCCCTGCTTTTCTGTCATGACTTTCTCCAAATATCTAAGAAAAATAAAAGCAGCTTAAAAAATTGGGTTAATCCCTTCTTTTCAGATATTTACGACAAAATTGATCAAAAAATGTATAATTACCTCAGCTTTAACTAGAAGTCAGCGCTACTAGTTGAAGTTAGAAACCCCTAGTTTTCTCAGGACTAGGGGTTTCGCTTTTTTGATACATGATTTATCGATGTGAAAAAAAAGCACCCGATTGGGTGCTTGGATAAGAATTAAAGCTGTTAAAGCGTTTGTAAAATTTGGCCTCCATTAATCAACTGTAAAGTTTGCAACGGGATACCAATAATGGCTGGTCCACCTGGTCCTGCCAGCCCTTCAAGAGTTCCATGATAGCTCCAGTTCCATGTACCGGTATTAATTGATTTGGTACCACGTTGGCCCCAGCCTCCACCACGACCAGAAACAGGAGATGAATAATCGCTATCCAGTTTTTGATAACCTTTTCCTGGTGTATCAAAAGTGGCATCACTCACCCTGTCGACAATATAATTGTTGTCAAAGAATGCCCTGAATCTCGGTACCTCTTGTGCAATTGGTACATTGGTTAGAACCCGTCCATACGGGGCACCGCCACCGCCTGGTACACCCATAAGCCCATAAGCATATCTGTTGCTCAAACCACTTGGCGTGGCCCCTCCACCAGAACCACCACGGGCCACGATGCCGCCATCGATGATCAGGTTTACTTTGCTGTGCTGGTTCACTAAGCCAGGTGCACCTGCATACCCATCGCGCCGTGTTTTTGTATAGGCATCATCAGCTGTGTTCGAAGTGCCGCTACGATACGCGGCATGAGCCACACCACCATCACCACCTCGACCAATGACCGTGCCCTTAATGATCAGGTTTACCACCAGATCTGGCGGGAACATACCAGTATCGATTGCAGGTACTTCCTTCATTGCAGGAACCGCATAGACAGATTTAGGCATATCAGGTCGATGTTGATAAATGAGTTTCAGCTCATCCCGATAAGCGCTCGAACTTAAAATAAGAATGCCTGGCTCAACAATAAAAGTGATTTCTCCAGTTTTTGGCAAATCCCCTCGCTGCATCTGATATAGACGAGCCAGATTGATATCAAGCTGGTCATAACGGATGTAAAGAGGCGTTTCATCCACTGGTGCGTCAGTAAAGTCCTTGTCGTTCATGTAATAGCGTTCATCGTAGTTGATGGCCGTGATTTTATTGCTCGTCTTGCCTACAGGTTCCTTCTTGGCCACCAGATAAGGCAATGAGCCTTTAGTATCATCGCTTACCACGATATAAGTCGTGTTGATGTAATCCTCAGGATTTAGCTTGAGTGGACTATTCGGTAAACGTCCTAACACGACTTTGTTAGGCGAGGTACCAGCAGTCACAGGAATCAGATCCACGCTGCCATCACTCATCTGCAAATAAATCACATAGCTTTTGCCTGCGATAAACTCCACATCATGACTCAAGGTCAGGATTAAACCCTCTTGCTGAATAACATCCCCACTCCGATGAACACCATTGCGATAATCAGCCACCGCAATCCGGTCACGTAGTACCAGCAACTCTGACTCAGATGCAGCATCGAAAGTAATCGATCGACGCTGGAAGCGCATCTTGTTCCAGAGCCGGTACGCATTAAAGTGTGCTTGCCACTTGTTACGTACACCGACCGATTTCACCACTTTAGGATTCTTGGCGCTCTTGTCCGGCAGATAGATATTGATACGGCTATCGTCAGCAGGATCCGTGTATTCATAGATCAGGCCGTCATAGTCATCCATCACACCAAAGCTCAGATCCCTTTGATAGGTTTCTGGATAAATATTCCTGAAGTTAAACAACAGTACTGAATTATCCGTAGGCCGCTCAAAATACAGCTTGAGCTTGTTGTTCTGGCGATATGCCGTACAACCAACTGCATCACAAACGTTGGTTACCAGTTCTTCAAAAGACAGGTTGGTATCATCAATGGTTGCACAGAACTCGGCAGCCAGCGGTGTACCGAAGTAATCCACTATCTCAAAGTAAGTCCGATAGATATTTTCGAGATCCAGCTCATCAATAGTACGACGACCTATCTTGTCATCCAGCGCCATCGAGACCAAGGCATCAGCAAAACTTGAAGTCGGAAAGACTTCCTTGGTCATTTCACCATTCTGGTAAAAAGGTAACATCCGCTGCAGATCAAAGTTAATCTTGCGGGTCTTAACCGATAAAGCGCCTGTGGTGGCATAGGTTCGAGCACGAAAAACAGTTTCACTGTGGTAACGCGTACTTTGCAATGGAAACGCACCGTAGAGTGCTTGCCACTTCACCTCATCCACGACACTTGGTGCGTTGATTGCGCCAGTCACCCGACGTGCACGGACACTGCAACGCCCCTGGAAAGTGGTCATATCCAGCGTGACACCCACCGTCTGACGCGACTTTGCAGATCCTTTCATGGTGATACGCTGGAACATTGGATTGCCCAAAGGCTCGCCATTCACATTGACTGGAGTCACCTCTACCTCAATGGTAATGTTTAGAGCACCCTGATTGTTCCCTTCATAGATTGCATACAACCCATTGGATGCAACAAAGCTACAGAGCACCCGGTTACGCTCAACATTATCCAGAACAAAAGGCCCGATCCATTTCTCACCAATAGATGAGATCCGTGGCGACAATTCAGCAGTTTTCTGAGTTGCAAGCTCTTTCAGGATCCACCAGCCCGGATTGACGGCTGCCGGATTGGATAAAGTCATCCGGTCATCCGCGACCGACAAAACACTGTAAACCCCATCCAGATGATAAAACTGGTTATTGAACCAAAAACCGCTATTGGTGATTTCTACCCGATCATTACTAACAAACTTGGTGGTTAGATCCGTGAAATTTGATGCTGATCTTAGAATTTCATTCGGATAACCAAATCTAAGATGGTTGGTACCTTCCAGAACCTGAGTATCTGCAGAGCGCAGGATCTGGCCATTGACCGAGTTTTGTTGCTGCACGGATAAGGGCGGCGTTGTAATTTCACTACCAAGGAAAAAATACGGATTGCCAGTAACAATATCGACATCAGGGCTATACACCTCGATCGACGCACCGGCAATATCAACAATATTGGTTTCACCGTCAAATGCACCATTGATGTGATAGTGGCCACGGCCAATACAGCCGACAATGTGCTCAACCTCAACATTGTTCTCGTACACCTTGTAAGGCACAGCAACCAGATCAGGCGTATCATTTGCAGCGCCGAATAGATCCACAACACGGCCATTTACCCGCATCTTGTTCTCACGGCTTGAAAGCTCGTTATTTGCTGATGAGGACTGGTTGTTATTCTGAGTGGTCTGTGCGATCGACGGCGTTGGCATCAGCAGTGCTACGGCCAGCCCCACAACTAACGATACGACAGCAGCAACCAATGCGGGGATCCCTTTCGGGTTCTCAATCACAATGAATGTGCCAGGAAGAAAATCGAGCTGCTTCAGATCATGAGCATTTTTCGGTGTGACCTCATTGGCCATTGAAATTTCAGCATGCTCCATAGCACTCGGATTGTAGAAGATACGCAGGTGCTCAGGCATATGCTCATACTTTGATGTGAGCCATTGTCCTAAGGTAGCAGCACGTTCTACCAACTTCTTTTCAGATAAAGGATCCTGTTTATAAATAATCTTAATCATAGTAACTGACCCGATTAAACCCCATTGCCATTACGACTTGTTCAGATAAATAAGACACTCCGCTTTCCATCAGGTGCAAAACCTTACCCCCACGAAAAAGCCCCACATGCGGGGGCTTGTTTCTGAGTCTTGGGTGGAAGGCGACAATGCAGCCCTCCTTGGGCATGGGCAGCGGATTTAGTAGCTTTATTCTGGATGACTTGAACTCAATACTGCCCTTGGGTTGCATGAACAGCTCCAATGCTTCCCCTCGATCTATGCCATACAGATCCATTGCAGCTTCATGGGCAAAGTGAACACAGTTGTAGTTTTCCTGATCGTATTGCCGATCGAGTAAATGATCATGCCCTTTCATAACGCCCCCTTAAGACCGGTGAAGCGATCCAGCGAAAAGATGTCACCCGTCTTGGCGGTATTCAGTCGCGGTGATTCAGCTTTGAATGTGACTGCCTTGTGGTCCATGGCCACGCCTGAGAGTTGCAGCCCAAGCAGGAAGTACATCGGTGTATTGAGATTGTCTGAGCTATATAGCCGGTAATTTACCGTTGGCTTAATATCTGGATATTGCCCCTCCATCACCCGCTCAAACTCATCCGGCAGCACATCACCCAAGCCTGATATTGAAATCGTTAAAGACTGGTCCAGATCACCCAGCATACCTGAGCGCTGGATCTCGGCAGGCAGATATTCATAGAACAGCTGGCTGTCATTCTCCTTGTGCCGGACATAAACACCCTGATCATCATTACGGACTACCCTGTAGGTATTGATGAATGACGGATGTGTCAGCTCGATACACTCCAGCTGATAAATGTCGACCGTTCGTTTGAGAAAGAACTTTGCATATTCCTGATCCATCACACCACCCAGTCTTTAATTAAGGCCTGGTCAGCAGCCAAGTCCTTCTGATTCTGTACAACCTCCAGCTGGGCATTGACCCGATAAAGATTGCCGTTGACCTCATTGGTTTTAAAAGTACCTGGCATGAAGTTGCAGAGGTATTGCTGACGTGTGCCCTGATCGATCACCAGATCCGCATAGAAGGATGCAGGTTGACTTTGATAAACCCGCCAGAAAGCCATCATCTTGTTGAAGTCGGTTTTGCTTAAGCTCCAGTTCACATCGACAATATGGCTATTACGCTTTACATCGATGTAGTAGCGGCCGCGTCCACCATCAAACTGCTGGCGTTTCACATCATCACCTGGTGTCACGCCATAGCCGCTCGTTTGAGGATTAAGTTTTAACTTGTACATAACTTTCCTTCAGGTAATAAAAAACCACCTCGAAAGGTGGCTTATGCTGATTAACGATTGCGCCGTGCTGTTGTGTGGGTTGAAATGGCTCGACTGATTGACGAGTTAGGTTCCTTAATCTGATCACTGACGATCTTTGGCACTTCACGTGGCAACTTTTTATCCAATTCATCTTTTACAATCAATCGAACAGTATTCTCATCCAGTTGCTCTGCTTCGACCGCTACACCTTTCACCTGGTTCACAACTTCAATCTTGAAATTGATCGTAGGTGTTGAGGATTGAGTTGAAGCAATAGCCTCAGTCTGAGGGCGTGCAGATCTACCCATAGTGAAGTCATACACATCCTCAAGATTTGAATGATCCTGAACCAGCCCATTCGGTGAAAAATACACTTTTCCATCATGGTACAGATCCGAACCGGTAGAGATCTTAGAAGACTCTGTAGCCTGGTTAGCCTTATAGATAATCTGGCCATCTCCAGATTGATTGAAGATGTTTGATTTCTTCTGGCTTTCCATAAAGGCATTTGAGCTCATCATTGCACGGCGCATAATATTGTCAGCTGAAACGTTGTTGTTATTAAGGAATGCTTCAGGGTTAGCACTCTTACGCATACTCTCAACTAAATTGACACCGCCCCAACGTTTAATATCATCCTGTGACCATACGATCTCGCCCTTATGGACAGTTCCAGCAACCTCGTATTTACCACCCTTACCGGTATAACCACCTTCAGCAAAGCCTTGATCCTTGATTGCACGGATATTGCTAATAATGCTGGCACCTTGAGCAATCGCCCCTGCAATTAATGGCAAGTTTTGAGGGAAACCAACCTTGGCTGCCTGAGCAATATTCTGTTGAATCGCGATACCGGCTGCTGCAATTGCATATGCTTTATCTGCAGCAAACATGACTTTGTAAGCTTTAGATTGCTCACCGAACATAGAACCGAACATCGATGTTACTGAACCAATCATTTGCCCACCGAGAGCAATTTGAGCATTCAATCTATCTTGTTGGTACTTGTCTTCAATCGCCTGGGCATTTTGAGAATACTCATCATAGATGATATTACGTTGCTCAAGAGCCGCCTGCATGATCGCGGTTTTCTGATCTTCAAAGTCCTGCTGTGATAAAAGACCAGCTTGTAGTTTTGAGTTGATATCCTCAATACCACTCTGCTCGTTGTAATCAACCGCAGCTGACTTACTATCAAACAGATCCTGTGCAGCACCTAGTCGGCTAAAACGATCCTGATCCTGTCTATAGAAATCACTGGTACCATTCATGTCAGCCTGAATACCGCCCCAGTTGTCGACAGCTCCAGTAATCTTGTCACGCATCTCCTTTTCCTGACTGGCTTTGGAGAACGTAATCTGTTTTTGGCGCTCTTCAATGCTGAGCTTGGTGTTTTTTAGAATTTCCTCCCGTTCTAATCGATACCGTTCCTGCATCGCTTCGGTTTCAGACAATAAGGCTAATTTAGCCTGAAACAAGCGTTGTTCTTGAGCCAGTTGCATCAACCCTAGCTCTTGCTGATATTGTTGCTCCAGCAATTCAACCGCCTGTTTCTGTTCAGCCTTGCTGAGCTCAATATCATGGGCAGCATTGAACTTTTTACGGGCAAAGCTTTCTTCAAGCAACTCAGCTTCAGTTTTTTGGAACTCCTTGTAATCATCCAGTTTGGTTCGTAAAGCCTGTTGAGCGATTGCAATATCAATATCAGCCCGAGCTTTAAGTTCAGCAACAATCTCCGCTTTACGTTCAGGACTAAAATTGGCTTTATCAACCTCCTCTAATTTTTGAGCCAGATCATTTCGAATCTTGGTTTGCTGATCAGCAACTTCATTCTCAAGTTGAACCCTTAAACGTGCCTGTTCTTCGGCCATTTTTGTGCCATCTTGAAGCATCTTAGAAAAATCTTTTGATGAAATATCACCAGCTGAATATCCATTGATGCCTGCCATATAGCCCTGAAAGTCTTTCCAGTATTGATTGTTATATTTACCAATACCTTTACCTTTCTGAACGTTGCCCTCACCAGCATGGTAAGCACGTACAGCCTTCTCAAGATCACCTTTAAACAGTTTGAGAAGGTAAGACATATACTTACCCGCACCTTCAGCAGACTGGGCCAGATCAGTTCGATCTTCAACACCGTATTGTTTAGCAGTACCAGATAAGAACTGGAAACCACCTGTTGCACCAGTGTCTTTGTTATATGCTTTGGCATTCCCTCTGGATTCGATCATGTGAATCGCAGATAGTGTGCCCGCTGGCAGACTGTATTTAGATTCGATATTAGAAAAACCAAACTTTGCGGCATTGGCCTGAACCTTGGCATTTACAGAGAGAATCTTCTGTTGCTTAGATAGCTCGTCTGTCGTTTCCTTGAGTGCTTTATTTTTGGCCTCAATAACCTCGTTATTTTTCTCCTCAATAGCTTGAACTCTCAACGCTGCCTGATACATCTCAGTGGTAATCTGCACACCATTTTTTCGAGCCCAGTTTGCCAAATCTAATAAAGCCTTTACTTGAGCTGGAGTGTAGTTCTTGGCAAGTAATCTTTGTGATAGTTGTGCATCAAAATCACGATCAAATAATGAATCTGCATATTTCTTTTGAGCATCTTTTGCAGCCAAAGCAGCCTTTTCATTTTCAGTTAACGACTTGGTATTTTTATCAAGACCAACGATCGCATTTTCAGCTTTATTACCTGCAAGTGTTACCTCTATCCCAAATAAACTGTATGTTTTTTTGGTCTTGTTGGCAGTTTCAGCGACCACATCATAGGCGCTTACTTGTTTGAGCAAGGCATCCCTTAGATCTGAAGGGATTCTCTGACTCTTAAGTTGCTCTATCGCTTCAGTATATGAAATGGTACCAAGTCGAGCCTTATTTGAAATATCGGTAACTTTGACATTACCCACGGCATAGTTTTGAATGGCAATTAAAGCTGATGCGACCGCCTGCTCCTGTTGTTTCAACTTCTTGTTTTGATCTTCAAGTGTTGCTGCCAGATCATCAAGCTTCTCTTTACGCTGCTCCTCACTCAGGGCCTTAATTTCATCTTTAGTTAACTTTGCAGCCTCCGCTTGCTCTTTTAACTTCGCTGTTGCTTCCTCAGCCTTACCATTGAAATACGAGTAAGCTGCAGTCAAACCAGCGACACCTAAGGTAATTGCACCTATTGGTCCACCAATTAAGGCAAATGCTCCACTTGCCAATCTCCCAGCATTGATAGATACAGCAGCTAATCGTCCTTGAGCTGCTGTTTGAGCATTCGTAGCAGCAGTGACAGCAGCTTGTGCCTGAGCATATCGTGCTGCGGCAGCTGTCGCGCCGTATTTGGCCTGTGCTTCTGCATTGGTCGCTTTAACATTAGCAAGATGCGCTTTTGCCGCATTAAGCGTTGCTGTTGCTTCTGTAACCTCGGCCTGAGCATTGGCAATAGATGCCTGGCGACTGCGGATCGTTGAGATAATCCCCGTATCTGTGGCAACAGTTTTAGCAATAATTGTCTTGGTAAAATAAGCTAGACCGCCCGCCATAGCAGCATTCATCACTAAATCAATATTATCGGCTAGCAGTCCCAAGCCTGCTGCTGCAGTATTGGTTGCACCCGTACTCTGATTGATTTCACCAAGTAACTTTGTCACGGCATTTGACAATGTGGTCACACCATCTGCCAGACTATTCTCCATAGCATCCGCTAATTCCTGATTTGAGTCTCTAGTGGCTTTAAGTGTTTTAATCAAATCTTCTAACGAGATTTTACCCGTTGCACCTAACTCTCGAATTTGAACCTCAGTCTTGCCTGTGGTTTTAGCCATATCTGCAATAATGTTATCGGCAGCAGTAACAATCGATATCCATGCATCAGCATCAATCTTGCCTTTGGCCATAGATTTAGAAAATGCATCGATTGCAGATTGTGCCTGATCCGCACGTGCCGCATTTGCCGTAAATGAAAAGGAAAGTGAGTCAGAAACGTCCAAGGTATCATTCGTGGCGTAACCTAAAGCTTTCATTCCACCAGCTAAACCTAAATAGACCTCTTGCGCTTCACCTAAGGCACGATAAGTACTTTTTGTAGACGCATATAGACGGGTTTGGACTAGATCAAACTCAGCAGCACTATCTGTTGCATTACGAATACGTGCGGCCATCTGAGTCGCACCATCAGCTCTGGCTATGGCTTCATTTACGGTTACCAATCCCACCATGAAGCCAGCCAAAGCCTTGATCGATGTCCCATAGGAGTGAATCGACTTTTCTTGTTTATCCAGCTCTTGTGATGTGTTTTTAATTTCTTGTGAAAATTTTTGATTCTGCTGAGTCGCCTGTTTGGTGACTTCAACCGTCTTTTGCACGGATGAGTTGGCATTATTTACCGTGGTATTAAAGTTCTGGACAATGTTATTGGTCACAGAAAACTGTTTGCCCATGTCCTTTGTTGAATGTGATGCTGAATCGCCACGCTCAGTAATTTTAGACATTTCATCAGCCAAGGCTTTGGCATTGCGTTCAGCATTTTGTGAGTCAATTACGATGACTAAGCGGGATTCTTGTGTCATGTTCACTTTCCTTTAGGCAACAAAAAACCGCCTTAAGGCGGTTATTAAACAGATATAAAAAAACCCGCTTTCGCGGGTTTAATTAAATTTACTTAGTAAGTTTAATATCTAAAAACTTTTTAATATTACCAATCTGCATTTACTTTCTGTTGTGTCTTAATTTTTTCAGACATTGCATCAGAAGATTTATTTAATTCATCTAAAATTATTTTAGCGGATGGATAGCCCTCAGTTATAGGTCTATTTGTTTCGCTATAACGAACACCATTAATCATCTGCGCTGGTTTATAATGAGTAAGGTTGTCATAACTAACCCGCATCCGACCATCTTTTGTATCTACACGAACAGTAAAATCAACGCGATCACCAGCAGTAACAGTCATACAATCAGCAAAACCACTGCAACGGTACGCCATATTTCCTTTTCCAATGATTGATCCTGTAGTCTTATCTTCGTACTGAATTACCGCATTAGCTGAACGAAAAGCTGTGGCAAACCATTGACGAGCCCCATCATAAACTTGAGTCTGGCTCAATCCCTCAATTTGATAAATTTTTTCAAATTTTACTGGTTCTACTGGTTTTTGTGGTGTTGTCGCACAACCTGTTAAAACTAAAAAAGAACCAATTAATATAAATTTTTTCACAATAAAAACCAACTTAAAATTTTGAACAATTTAGCAAAATTTTTAAATACAGTCATTAAAAAACTACATAAAATGAGCTCTTAATATAAACTTCACATCTTTAGAAACGACTTCGCATTTAATGACTTTTTCAGTTAATAGGCCAAAAGATCCCCATGAATTCTTTAATCTGTCAGCCTCATTCTGTTGAGTGTTGAGCAATCAAGTTGTAAAGATCTTCATCTAACTTCGTATAGTAACTGTCTTTCATGCCAACAATTTTTTTGATATTACTATTTAAATAGAAATTAGATCCTGAAAAACTTGCAATAGGCATGTGATCGTCAAATATACTTTTATTACCATCACTATTTATTTTATATAAATATGTATTTAGTGCCTTTGGACTATTTTCGTTTCTGTTTAACATAAAAATATATTTGCACTGATGCATACCTCTTAAAGATGCTCCATTAGAGTTAAGAGCTTCATAATCAATATCAACTGTTAGATCACGAAACCTCAACTTCTCCTCGTTAATATTATTGTTCTTAACAGCTCCATTAATAGTAATATCATTACCAAACACATTATAAACATCTGTAATTTTGGCAATATTTATCGATATATTAATTTGATTTATTTTCAAATTTGAAGGAATTTTAATTGAGTCCCTAAGGTAGTCAATACACTTATCTGAAGCCGTATTAAATAGATTTTTATCTAGTGAAGTATTCGACTCCGTACAACCAACCACACTTAGAGCTAGACTTAACAAAATAATTTTTTTCATTGAAAATCATCCTCTAATTAAATGTAATTTAACAAACGGTTGAAACGAAGTCATTAAAAGCCACACAAAGGCGACAATTACATTATTTCTCTCCACTACTGGTATTTTTACGTTTCACCTTTTTATAGGCTTCTTCCAGGAACAGATCATCCAGCGCAAAGATGCAATCATTAAAGACATGTGGACCAACGGGCACATCATTATGCTCGGCATAAACATTAATGGCCTGCTGGTCTATTGATAACGGCATACCCTGCTCATATCGTCTGGATCTGCAAATCGTACTGAAGGCAAGTAGAATTGATTCAGCTGCATAGGATGATTCTGGTGGCTCAGGAATATGTCCACCTAAGAATTTGATTTGTTCAATTTCGTGCGGCGTTTTCGACGCATAGGTTTTTTGGTACTTGTAGAGCTCAATGACTTTCCCAGGATAACTGCCTTGTCCTTATCCGCATTTTCCTGAATCTTTTGAGCTTCAGTTTTAATGAATAACCAGATGGCCACACCGATATCACCAAGATTAAAGAGCTTAGATGCATTCTCGACTGTATAAGGCATATCAGTCTCAACCGTTTTACCGTTCACCACCTCAGCAAAAAATACGCCCTTCCAGTCCTCAATCAGATGCGCAGCACAGGCATCCATCAATAACTCATGATAAAGCTTGTCAGCTGGATCTATGGCCATAACGTCATAGCCTTTGAATGTGATCTGATTCCCAGCACGTTCGATCGCGACCTGAAATGGTTTATAGGCAATACCACGGATCTTGAATTCGGCCTGAACCTCTCCTTCAGCATTTTTGAACTGACACCATTTAGACACCTCTGAGCTTTGTACAATACCGACTTTTAACGCCATAACGACCTCTATAATTTAAGCAATAAAAAAAAGCCCATGACACTGCACAGGCTTGGTTTTAATTAGATGAATACTTGTGTACGTGCTTATTACAACAGCGCACGCACAATGGTTGGGCTGGTACGTACCTGGGCAAAGTTGATATCGATGGTAATGATGTCATCACCGCCGCCGTCAGGATGGTTGGCTTCCATGACTTCCAGCTGCGGG
>Ga0308161_1001278_pt1 | contig 31243 bp, 28 predicted proteins | sample PhyFR2_FD_201034 | JGI IMG/M metagenome (GOLD analysis project Ga0308161, IMG submission 201034) | Phyllosphere microbial communities from UC Gill Tract Community Farm, Albany, California, United States - DLSLF.R2 | ecosystem: Host-associated > Plants > Phyllosphere > Unclassified | place: USA...
TGCTGGTCGAGGAACGCCCGGCGATTTCGAGCGTCGACTTCACCGGCACCAAGGAATTCGAGAAGGACATGCTGGTCAAGGCGCTGAAGGAAATCGGCGTCGGCGAGACCAAGATCTTCGACAAGGCCTCGGTCGAGCGCGCCGAGCAGGAGCTCAAGCGCCAGTACCTGTCGCACGGCCTGTACGGCGTGAAGATCACCACCACCGTGACGCCGATCGAGCGTAACCGCGTGACGGTCATGTTCAACGTCGACGAGGGCGACGTCGCCAAGATCAAGGGCATCAACATCGTCGGCAACAAGGCCTTCAGCGACAAGCAGCTGCGCGAACTGCTGCAGCTGAACACCTCGGGCTGGTTCACCTGGTACTCGAAGGCCGACCAGTACTCGAAGACGAAGCTGACCGGCGACCTCGAAGCCATCAAGTCCTGGTACGCCAACCACGGCTACCTCGAAGCGAACGTCGAATCGACCCAGGTCGCGATCACGCCGGACAAGAAGGACATCTACCTGACCATCAACATCACCGAGGGCGAGAAGTACACCGTCACCGGGATCAAGCTGGAAGGCGAGACCTTCGGCCGCGAAGAAGAACTGCGGCAGCTGATCCTGCTGCGCGCGGGCCAGACCTATTCGGGCGAACTGCTGGAAGCCTCGAACAAGCGTATCTCGGACCGCCTGGCGAGCTTCGGCTACGCCTTCGCCAACGTGAACGCCAACCCGGACATCGACCAGGCCAAGCACGAAGTCAAGTTCACCTTCATCGTCGATCCGGGCAAGCGCGCCTACGTGCGCCACATGACCATTTCGGGCAACACGATCACCCGCGACGAAGTGATCCGCCGCGAATTCCGCCAGTTCGAGAGCTCGTGGTACGACCCGAACCGCGTGAAGGTTTCGCGCGACCGCGTCGACCGCCTCGGCTACTTCAAGGACGTGACCGTCGAGACCCCGGAATCCCAGGGCACCACCGACCAGGTCGACGTCAACATCGCCGTGGTCGAACGGCCGACCGGTAACTTCATGATCGGCGGCGCGTTCTCGCAGGCCGAGAAGTTCACCTTCACGGCGTCGGTCACGCAGGCCAACTTTGCCGGCAGCGGCCACACGGTCGGCATCGAACTGAACACCAGCAAGTACAACCGCACGCTGTCGTTCGCGCAGACCAACCCGTACTTCACCGACGAAGGCGTGTCGCGCGCCTTCCAGATGTACCTGCGCACCTCGCGTCCGCCGGCGCTGAACATCGGTTCGTACACCGTGCGCCAGCTGGGCGGCAACCTGACCTTCGGCGTGCCGTTCTCGGACATCGACACCGTCTACTTCGGCGCCGGCCTGGAACGCACCAAGCTGGAGACCGACGACAGCTCGCCGACCCTGTACAAGGAATTCGTGCGCCAGAACGCGAGCGATGCGGCGACCAAGATCAGCGGCGTCGGCACCGCGACCACCGACGCGGTCCCGTTCACCGTGGCCTGGGGCCGCGACTCGCGCGACAGCGCCGTCACGCCGACCCGCGGCCGCTACCAGCGCGCCAACCTGGAGGTCGACCTGATCGGCGACGCCAAGTACTACCGCGCGATCTACGAACACCAGTGGTACCGTCCGCTGACCCGCTGGATGACGCTGGCGCTGAAGGGCGAACTGGATATCGGCGGCGGCCTGCAGGGTCACGCCTACCCGGTCTTCAAGAACTTCTACGGCGGCGGCATCGGTTCGGTGCGCGGCTACGAGAGCTCGTCGCTGGGCCTGGTCGACCCGTACACCCTGGACGCGCTGGGCGGCGCACGCCGCATCATCGGCAACGCCGAGCTGCAGTTCCCGTTCCCGGGCGGCGGCACCGACCGTTCGCTGCGCTGGTTCACCTTCGCCGATACCGGCCAGGTGTTCCAGGAAGGCCAGCGCATCCGCTTCGACCAGCTGCGCTACTCGGCGGGTATCGGCCTGTCGTGGATTTCCCCGGTGGGTCCGCTCAAGTTGAGTTATGCTAAGCCCTTGAACGCCAAGCCGGGCGACCGCCTGGAACGCTTCCAGTTCCAGATGGGTACCGGCTTCTGACAAGGATTGCGGAAATCATGTTGAATAAATCGATAGCCTCGTTGCCCAGGATCGCAGCGCTGGCCGCCGTGTGCGCGGGCGCGCTGTTGCATGCGAATGCACAGGCGCAGGCGACCGGCCGGATCGGCTTCATCTACACCGAAAGGCTGATGACGGAGTCGAAACTGGCGCGCAACGCCGACGAGAAGATCCAGGCCGAGTTTTCCAAGCGCCAGAAGCAGGTCGACGACATGGTCAAGCGCTTCAAGTCCGCGCGCGAGAAGTTCGACGAAGACGCGCCGAAGCTGAACGACATCGACCGCACCCGCCGCACCCGCGAGCTGCTCGACATGGAGAAGGACGTCCAGCGCATGCAGCGCGAGTTCAACGAGGACCTGCTGCAGCGGAAGAACGAGGAACGCGCCGCCATCGCGCAGCGCGCTTTCAAGCTGATCGAACAGGTGGCCGAGCAGGAGCACATCGACGTGGTGCTGCAGGAAGCCATCTGGGCCAGCCCGCGCATCGACATCACCGACCGCGTCCTCAAGCTGCTCGATAAATAAGCGCCTGATTCAATCGAACGCCGGCCGGACGGAAACGCCCGGCCGGCGTATCATTATCCAGATTTTACTTTTTACGGAACGACCAGATGGGCACTCGACTGGGTGAATTGGTCGAACGCTTCGGCGGACAGCTGGTGGGAGACCCGAACCTCGAGGTTCAGGGCATCGCCCCGCTGGACAGCGCCGACGCTTCGCACATCAGCTTTCTAAGCAACAGCAAACTGCGCGCGCTGGCTGCGCAAAGCAGGGCGGCGGCCCTGATCGTCGCCCCGATGGACGACACCACCGTGGCCGCGACCTACGAAGGCACGCGCATCGTCAGCACCAACCCCTACGCCTATTTCGCCCGCGTGGCCCAGTATTTCGCGGCGCTGGACGAGACGCCGCCGGCGCCGGGCGTGCACCCGAGCGCGGTGGTCCACGAAAGCGCCAGCATCGATCCCAGCGCCCACATCGGCCCGAACGTGACGGTCGAAGCGGGCGCCGTGGTCAAGGCCGGCGCGATCGTCGATGCCGGTTGCTTCGTCGGCCGCGAGGCGGAGATCGGCGAAGAGACCCATTTGTTCGCCAACGTGACCTTCCACGCGCGCTGCAAGATCGGCAAGCGCGGCATCCTGCATTCGGGCGCCGTGATCGGCACCGACGGCTTCGGCTTCGCCAAGGAAAACGGCGTCTACATCAAGATCCCGCAGACCGGCCGCGTTCTGCTGGGCGATGACGTCGACGTCGGCGCCAACACGACCATCGACCGCGGCGCGCTGGCCGACACCGTCATCGAAGACGGCGTCAAGCTCGACAACCAGATCCAGATCGGCCACAACTGCCATATCGGCGCCAACACCGCGATGGCCGGCTGCGTCGGGGTGGCGGGCAGCGCGAAGATCGGCAAGAATTGCACCTTCGGCGGCGCCGCCATGGTGCTCGGCCACCTGGAAATCGCGGACAATGTCCATATCTCCTCGGGCAGCATGGTCTCGCGTTCGGTGCTCGAGCCGGGCCAGTACACCGGCTTCTACCCGCTGGCCAAGAACGCGGAGTGGGAAAAGAGCGCGGCCATCGTGCGCAACCTGTCCTCGATGCGCGAGAAGATCCGCACGCTGGAAAAGCAAATCAAAACCCTGACTGACAACGCAGAAGAAAAATGACCACCGAATCGAACACCGTCACCGAATCCAAGATCCTCAACATCACCCAGATCAAGGAATACCTGCCGCACCGCTATCCGCTGCTGCTGGTGGACCGCGTGGTCGACTATGAGCTGGGCAAGACCATCACCGCGATCAAGAACGTGACGGTGAACGAGGAGTTCTTCAACGGTCACTTCCCGCACCAGCCGGTGATGCCGGGCGTGCTGATGGTCGAGGCGCTGGCCCAGACTGCGGCCATCCTGTCCTTCATGACCATGAACGTGAAGCCGGACGAGAATTCGGTGGTCTACTTCGTCGGCATCGACAACTGCCGCTTCAAGCGCCCGGTCGGCCCCGGCGACCAGCTCCGCATGGACGTCGAGATCCTGCGCAGCTCGCGCGGCATCTGGAAGTACAAGGCCCAGGCCAGCGTCGACGGCAAGGTCGCGGTGGAAGCGGAACTGATGTGCACGATCCGCGCAAACGAAAACGCAGCAGCAGCGGGGCAGTAATGAGCAGCCGGATCCATCCGACCGCGATCGTCGATCCGCAGGCCCAGCTGGACAGCTCGGTCGAGGTCGGCCCGTACTCGATCATCGGCCCGCACGTGCGCATCGATGCCGGCACCGTGGTCGGCCCGCACGTGGTCATCGAAGGCCACACGACGATCGGCAAGGACAACAAGATATTCCAGTTCGCCTCGCTGGGCGCGGCGCCGCAGGACAAGAAGTGGGCCGGCGAGCCGACCCGCCTCGAAATCGGCAACGGCAACACCATCCGCGAATTCACGACCTTCAACCTGGGCACCGCCCAGGATGCCGGCGTGACCCGCCTCGGCGACGACAACTGGATCTCGGCCTACGTGCACCTGGCGCACGACTGCCAGGTCGGCAGCCACACGATCTTCTCGAACAACGCGCAGCTGGCCGGCCACGTCCACGTGGGCGACTGGGCGATCCTGTCGGGCTACTGCGGCGTGCACCAGTTCTGCAAGATCGGCGCGCATGCCTTCATCGGCATGTACACCAGCCTGACCCAGGACGTGCCGCCCTACGTGCTCGTTTCCGGGAATCCGGCCGAGGCGCATGGCGTCAACATCGAGGGCCTGAAGCGCCGCGGTTTCACGCGCGAGCAGATCAACGCCATCCGCGCCGCCTACAAGGACATCTACCGTACCGGCCTGACGCTGGAAGAGGCCAAGGCCAAGCTGGCGCAGGATGCCGCGCAGGGCGGCGACACTGCGGCGCCCGTCCAGGCCATGCTCGACTTCCTCGGCACGACCACCCGTGGCATCGTCCGCTGAAACGCATCTCTCCCTGGTTGCAGGCGAAGTCTCCGGCGACATGCTGGCGGCGCGCCTGATGGCCGGGCTCAAGCCGCACCTGCCGGACCTGCGCTTTACCGGCATCGGCGGGCCGCGCATGCTGGAGCAGGGCCTGCAGTCCGACGTACCGATGGATACGCTCACGGTGCGCGGCCTGCTGCCGGTGCTGATGCGCTACCGCGAACTGAAGGGCATCCAGAACCGCCTGCGCGACCGTTTGATCGCGGAACGCCCAAGCGCCTTCATCGGCGCAGATTATCCCGGGTTCAACCTGGGCCTGGAAGAACAGCTGCGGGCAAGCGGCATCCCGACCCTGCACTTCGTCGGGCCGCAGATCTGGGCTTGGCGCGGCGGGCGCATCAAGAAGATCCAGCGCGCGGTGTCGCACATGCTGCTGATCTTCCCCTTCGAAGAAGAGATTTACCGAAAGGCCGGCGTGCCGGCCACCTACATCGGCCATCCGCTGGCCGAGCAGATTCCCCTGCAGCCGGACGTCGCCGCCGCGCGCCGCAGGCTAGCCATCCCCGAGGATGCGAAAGTCGTGACGGTCATGCCGGGCAGCCGCATGGCCGAGATCAAGCATCTGAGCGCGCCTTTCGCCGGCGCCGTCGCACTGCTGGCCAAACGCGACCCCTCGCTGCGTTTCATCGCACCGATGGCGGGCGAGCGCCAGAAGGCGTATCTTGTGGAGCTGCTGGCGAAAGCGGGACAGTCCGGGCTGATCGGCAACGGCACGCTGCAGCTGGTCGACGGCCAGTCGCACGACTGCATCGCCAGCGCCGACGCTGTGCTGGCGGCGTCCGGCACGGCGACGCTGGAAGTGGCGCTGTTCAAGAAGCCGATGGTGATCGCCTACAAGGTGGTACAGGCCGAATGGCTGCTGATCCGAAACATGGGCTACCTGCCGTGGATCGGGCTGCCCAACATCCTGGCGCGCGAATTCGTGGTGCCGGAGTTCCTGCAGCACGCGGCCACGCCGCAAGCCCTGGCCGACGCCGTCTGGTTCCAACTGACGGACGAGGCCAATCGCGTGAAGCTGCAGCAGCGCTTCCTGGACATGCACCACAGCCTGCTGCGCAACAGCGCCGAGGCGAGCGCCAAAGCGGTGCTCGAAGTGATCGGTAAACGGTAACAGTTACACCAGTCCTATGACGAAAAAGAAGTTCAATTTCTATCCCGGCCTGCCGGTGAAAAACCGTCCGTTCACGCTCGACGACATCGTCTGTGGCGTCGATGAAGCCGGCCGCGGACCGCTGGCAGGGCCGGTGTTCGCCGCCGCCGTCATCCTCGACCCGAAGCGGCCGATCGAAGGCCTGCGCGACTCCAAGAAGCTGACCGAAGCGCGGCGCGACGAGCTGGCGCCCATCATCCGCGAACACGCGCTGGCCTGGGCCATCGCCGAGTGCTCGCATCACGAGATCGACACCATCAACATCCTGCAGGCGACCATGCTGGCGATGCGCCGCGCGGTCGAGCAGCTGCACATGGTGCCGACCATCGCCCTGATCGACGGCAACCGCTGCCCGCAGTTCACGAATGCCGCCATCCGCGCGCACGCGGTGGTCGAGGGCGACGACAAGGTGCACGCCATCTCGGCGGCCTCGATCCTGGCCAAGACCGCGCGCGACGCCGCCCTGGTGACGCTGCACGAAGCCTATCCGCAGTACGCCTTCGACCAGCACAAGGGCTATTCGACCGCGCTGCACCTGGAACGCCTGCGCCTGCACGGCCCGTGCCCGGTGCACCGCCGCTCCTTTGCGCCGGTGCGTGCGCTTTGTGAGCCGGACCTGTTCGCCAGCCTCGAAGGTGTGCCGGCATGAAGACCGTCAGTTCGCGCGACAACGCCTTCTACAAGGACCTCAAGCAGCTCGCCACCAGCTCGCAGGCACGCCGCAAGGCCGGCCGCTCGCTGCTGGACGGCGTGCACCTGTGCCAGTCCTGGCTGGATATCAAAGGCTTGCCGGCGCATTGCGTGGTGTCCGAGGATGCGCTGGCCAACCCCGAGGTTGCGGGCATCGTCGAGCGCGTCGAGGCCGGCCGCGGCCATGTGACGGCGCTGCCAGAGGCGCTGTTCGGCGCCATCAGCCAGGTCGAGCATGGCGTCAACCTGGTGTTCGTGATCGAGACGCCCGATCCCGCCGTGCCGAAGCTCTTGAGCGAATCGGCGGTGCTGCTGGACGGCGTGCAGGACCCCGGCAACGTCGGCTCGATCCTGCGCAGCGCCGGCGCCGCCGGCATCAAGCAGGTATGGTGCAGCCCCGGCACGGCCTTCTGCTGGTCGCCCAAAGTGCTGCGCGCGGCGATGGGCGCCCACTTCGTGCTGGAGATCTTCGAGAACGCCGACCTGCCCGCACTGGTGCGCGGTGCGCAGGTGCCGGTGCTGGCGACCAGCGGCTATGCCGCCGACAGCCTGTACGACCCGGCGCTGGACCTGTCCCGGCCGGTGGCCTGGGTGCTGGGCCACGAAGGGCAAGGCGTGTCCGATGAACTGCTGAACCTGGCCAGCCGGCGCGTCGCCGTGCCGCACGCGGGCCAGGTCGAGTCCCTGAACGTGGCCGCCTGCGCCGCGGTGTGCTTTTTCGAGCAACTGCGGCAGTTGCGGCAGTCGAGGCAACAGCGCTAACGCCAAAGATGGACGCCGCCGCTGGCGCCATGTACCCTTCGGGTTGGGCAAGCGGAGTCGAGATGGACACAATGCAGTTAGCTTTACAGAACCTACATTTCCTGGTGGCGGAAGCCGAACCGGTGCAGCGCCGCGCGCTGATCGAGGCGCTCGGCCAGCTCGGCGCGAGCCGCGTCACCGACGTGCCCGACGGCCCGACTGCGCTGCGCACCCTGCAGGCCGGCTTCACGCCGAAAGTCGACGTCGCCGTCATCGACCTGGCCCTGGGCGGGATGGACGGCCTCGAACTGCTGCGCGCGATCGCCGCGCTGAAGTCGGCCGTGCGCCTGATCGTGATCGGCGCCCAGCCGGCCAGCGTGCTGTTCTCGGTCGAGACCCTGGCCCAGGCCTACGGCGTCGAACTGCTCGGCACCATCGCCAAGCCCGTCTCCAGCGCAAAGCTGAAGGCGCTGCTGGACAACCTGCAGCCGGCAGCCAAGCCGCGCGCGGCGGCGAAGTCGCCGGCGTTCAGCTTCGCCGAAGTCGGCGTCGGCCTGCAGCAGCGCCAGTTCGAACCCTTCTTCCAGCCCAAGATCGAACTGGCCACCGGCCAGGTGAAAGGGCTGGAAGCCTTCGCGCGCTGGCGCCATCCCGAGCACGGCGTGCTGGGCCCGGGCGCCTTCATCGACGCGCTGGAGCAGAACAACCGCGTCGACTTCCTCGACTGGACCATGATCGAGCTCTCGGTCGAGCGCTGCCGCCAGTACCACGACCAGGGCATCCCGATTTCGATCGCGCTGAACCTGGCACCGGAAACCCTGGCGAACCCGAACTTCATCCGCCAGGTCTCGTCCTGCATGAAGCGCCACGGCGTCATGCCCGACTACCTGACCTTCGAGATCACCGAAGCGGCGATCCTGAAGTTCGACGCCGACTTCATCGAGCGCCTGGTGCGCCTGCGCATGATGGGGTTCGGCTTAGCCATTGATGACTACGGCACCGGGCGCTCCAACCTGCAGCTGCTGGCGCGGATTCCGTTCTCGGAGCTGAAGATCGACCGTTCCTTCGTCGACGGGGCTTCCAAGAAGCGCCCGCTGGGCACCGTGCTGAAATCGTGTCTGGGCCTGGCGCATAGCCTGGACCGCATGTCGGTGGCGGTGGGGGTCGAGACGCGGCAGGACTGGGACTTCCTGCAGGGCTTGGGGTGTACCTATGCGCAGGGCTACCATATTGCCAATCCGATGGAGGCTTTGGCGTTTCCTGGTTGGCTTGAGGACTGGCGGCACTTCTTCTAACGAGGGGTCAGAGCCCACCCGCGTGAACCGGGCTCCGACCCCTGGAGCCGGGCTCTGCCCCCTAGTACTCCCGACGATCCGGCTTGATCTCCTGAAGAATGGTCGTCGAAATCTCCTCGATCGACTTGGTCGTCGACGACAGCCACCGGATCCCTTCGCGCCGCATCATGGTCTCGGCCTCGTTGACCTCGTAGCGGCAATTCTCCAGCGACGCGTATTTGCTGCCGGCCCGCCGCTCGTTGCGGATCTCGGCCAGGCGCTCCGGCGTGATCGTCAGGCCGAACAGCTTGTGCTTGAAGGGCGGCAGCGCCGAGGGCAGCTTGCCGCGTTCGAAATCGTCCGGAATCAGCGGGTAGTTGGCGGCCTTGATCCCGTACTGCATCGCCAGGTACAGGCTGGTCGGGGTTTTGCCCGAACGCGAGACACCCACCAGGATCACGTCGGCTTCGGCGAGGTTCTTGTGCGACTGGCCGTCGTCGTGGGCCAGCGAGAAGTTGATGGCCTCGATGCGGTTCTTGTATTCCTCGCTGTCGACCACGTTGTGGATGCGGCCGATGGTGTGGGTCGACTTCACGCCCAGTTCCTGCTCGAGCGGCGCGACGAAGGTCTGGAACAGGTCCATGTGCATGCCCTGGGCGGCGCGGATCACGCTCGACAGGTCGTGCTTGACCAGGGTCGAGAACACGATCGGGCGCTGGTTGTCGGACAGGGCGACGTCGTTGATGCGCCGCGCCGCGTCATAGGCTTTCTCGATGGTATCGATGAAGGGCAGGCGGATCTGGCGGAAGCGCATCTCGAACTGGCTCAGCACCGCGTGGCCGAAGGTTTCGGCGGTGATGCCGGTGCCGTCGGAAACGAAGAAAACGGTGCGCGCGGCATTCGGATTGGCCGGAGTGCTCAAGGAAGTCATGGTGCCTTTTTGCTAAGATGATGACAAAGTTGCAGCGACCGCACGGTGCATTGCACAAACGCGGGTTAAAATGCTCGGCAACGGTTGTAAGGATTGTGGGCCACGGCACGAAGAATAACAAGAAAGCATCGTCGGCCCTGGACGATCCGCGAAAGATTTCCATCATCAAAAAAGGTGTTTCATCATGACTAACCTGTCTACTGCAGCATTGACGCCCGATCCAGCGGCATCCGGCGAAGGTGTTTACGTCGCGCCGTTCGAGCAACTGCGCATGACCGACGTCGAGTCGGTCGGCGGCAAGAACGCATCGCTGGGCGAAATGATCAGCCAGCTGGCCGAAGCCGGTGTGCGCGTGCCGGGCGGTTTCGCCACCACGGCCGACGCTTTCCGCGACTTCCTGCGCCACAGCGCCGACGGCGGTCCTTCGCTGGGCCAGCGCATCGAACTGCGCCTGGAGAACCTGAACATCGACGATACGCGCGCGCTCGCCGCCGCCGGCGCCGAGATCCGTCAGTGGATCGTCGAGACCCCGTTCCAGCCGCGCCTGGAGCAGGAGATCCGCGCTTTCTACGACCGTTTGGTCGCCGATTCGGACGCTGAGATGTCCTTCGCCGTGCGCTCGTCCGCGACCGCGGAAGACCTGCCGGACGCCTCCTTCGCCGGCCAGCAGGAGACCTTCCTGAACGTGGTCGGCATCGACAACGTGCTGGAAGCCATGAAGCACGTGTTCGCATCGCTGTACAACGACCGCGCGATCTCCTACCGCGTCCATAAAGGCTTCACCCATGCCGAGGTCGCACTGTCGGCCGGCGTGCAGCGCATGGTCCGCTCCGACACCGGCGCCGCCGGCGTGATGTTCACCATCGACACCGAGTCGGGCTTCAAGGACGTGGTTTTCATCACCTCCAGCTACGGCCTGGGCGAGACCGTGGTGCAGGGCGCCGTCAACCCGGACGAGTACTACGTGCACAAGCCGATGCTCGAGCAGGGCAAGAAGCCGGTCATCCGCAAGAACATCGGCTCGAAGCTGATCAAGATGGAGTTCACCAAGGAAGCCAAGGCGGGCCGCTCGGTGCAGACCGTCGACGTGCCGGTCGAGCTGCGCAACCGCTACTCGCTGAACGACGAGGAAGTGGTCGAACTGGCCAAGTACGCGGTCATCATCGAGAAGCACTACGGCCGCCCGATGGACATCGAGTGGGGCAAGGACGGCCGCGACGGCAAGCTGTACATCCTGCAGGCGCGCCCGGAAACCGTGAAGTCGCAGCAGAAGGCCGGCGATGCCCAGCAGCGCTTCAAACTGAAGGGCAGCGGCACCGTGCTGACCTCGGGCCGCGCGATCGGCCAGAAGATCGGCGCCGGCCCGGTCCGCGTGATCAAGGACCCGTCCGAAATGGAGCGCGTGCAGCCGGGCGACGTGCTGGTGGCCGACATGACCGACCCGAACTGGGAGCCGGTGATGAAGCGCGCCTCGGCGATCGTCACCAACCGCGGCGGCCGCACCTGCCACGCCGCGATCATCGCCCGTGAGCTGGGCGTGCCGGCGGTGGTCGGCTGCGGCGACGCCACCGAGACCCTGAAGGACGGCACCTTCGTGACCGTGTCCTGCGCCGAGGGTGACGAGGGCCGCATCTACGACGGCATTCTGGAAACCGAGGTGTCGGAAGAAGTGCGCGGCGAACTGCCGCCGCTGAAGACCAAGATCATGCTCAACGTCGGCAACCCGCAGCTGGCCTTCGACTTCCAGTCGGTGCCGAACGGCGGCGTCGGCCTGGCGCGTCTCGAGTTCATCATCAACAACAATATCGGCGTGCACCCGAAGGCCATCCTCGAGTACCCGAACATCGACAACGACCTGAAAAAGGCGGTGGAGTCGGTCGCGCGCGGCCACGCTTCGCCGAAGGCCTTCTACGTCGACAAGCTGGCCGAAGGCGTGGCGACCATCGCCGCCGCCTTCTGGCCCAAGCCGGTCATCGTGCGCCTGTCCGACTTCAAGTCGAACGAGTACAAGAAGCTGATCGGCGGTTCGCGCTACGAGCCGGACGAAGAGAATCCAATGCTGGGCTTCCGCGGCGCCGCGCGCTACCTGGCCGAGGACTTCGCCGAGTCCTTCGAGATGGAATGCCTGGCCATGAAGCGCGTGCGCGAAGAGATGGGCCTGACCAACGTCGAGATCATGATCCCCTTCGTGCGCACCCTGGGCCAGGCCGAGAAGGTCATCGCGCTGCTGGCCAAGTACGGCCTGAAGCGCGGCGAAAACGGCCTGCGCGTCATCATGATGTGCGAAGTGCCGTCGAACGCGATCCTGGCCGAGCAGTTCCTGCAGTACTTCGACGGCTTCTCGATCGGCTCGAACGACCTGACCCAGCTCACGCTCGGCCTGGACCGCGACTCCGGCATGGAGCTGCTGGCCAAGGACTTCGACGAGCGCGACCCGGCCGTCAAGGCGATGCTGTCGCTGGCGATCAAGGCATGCCGCGCGCAGGGCAAGTACATCGGCATCTGCGGCCAGGGGCCGTCGGATAACCCGGACTTCGCCGAGTGGCTGGTGGAGCAGGGGATCGAGTCGATGTCGCTGAATCCGGATTCGGTGATTGATACTTGGAAGAAGCTGGCGGCGATGTAATCCGCGTCCGATCCATCGAAAACCCTCGCCGGCCTGCGCCCGCGAGGGTTTTTTTATAACAGACCGGTCAAGCCTGCGGCTGCAACGCAATCACCGCCATCCCCGCCAGCGCGAGGCCGGCGCCGATCAAGTCGAAACGGGTCAGCGTAACGCCGTCGACAAAGCGCAGCCACAGCAGCGCAACGGCGATGTACATGCCGCCGTAAGCCGCATAGGTGCGGCCGGCCGCAGTCGGGTGCAGGGTCAGCAGCCAGGCAAACAGCGCCAGCGACAAGGCTGCCGGCAGCAGCAGCCACGCGCTCTTGCCGGCCTTGAGCACCAGCCATGGCAGATAGCAGCCCAGGATTTCGGCCAGTGCCGTGAGGGCGAACAGGGCGGCATATTTGGCGAACACGGACATCGGTGCCTTTCAAGCTAAACCGTTTATGCCATTCTAACCAAGAGCCCGCGCGTCGCTGACCGCGTTGCGCCCGGCCGCCTTGGCCGCGTACAGCGCAGTATCGGCGCGCGACAGCATGGCCTCGATGTTCTCGCCGGCGCGCAGCGTGGCCGCACCGATGCTGACCGTGTAGCCGGCCTCGATGCCGGCGCTGGCGTCCGCGCCGCGCTCCAGGCCCTGGCGCAGGCGCTCGGCCACCAGCAGCGCGGTGTCGGCCGTGGTATCCGGCAGCAGCACTGCGAATTCCTCGCCGCCCAGCCGCGCAACGATGTCGATGTTGCGCACCACCGCTTCCGTGCGTTCGACGATGTCGACCAGCACCCGGTCGCCGGCCGCATGGCCATGGGTGTCGTTGATGCGCTTGAAATGGTCGACGTCGAACAGCAGCAGCGAGAGCGGGCTGTTCTTGCGCAGCGCGCGCGCCTGTTCGTGCGCGGCCAGGTCGAAGAAGGCGCGGCGCGAGCGGGCGCCGGTCAGGTGATCGTGATCCGCGGCGTGGCGGGCGCGCGCCACCAGCTCGGCATTCGCCATCATGACCGCGCCCAGCGTCAGCGCCGGCAGGGCCAGGGCGCCGACCGAAAAGAACAGCATGCTGACGGCGGTGTCGTTCCAGGGCAGCGCGACGCCGGCCAGCGGCAGCGCGTAGATCACCGCGCGCACCAGCTGGATGGCGGCGTTGCCGAAGGTCGCGTAGAGCGTGAACAGGACCGGGTAGCGCCGCTTCGCACGGCCCAGCTGCGGCATCAGTAGTACGCCCATTTCGAGGCACAAGGCGGCGTGCAGCAGCGACATCGCCACGACCCGTCCACCGATCGAATCGACGCCATGGTGCAGCAGCACGATGAGAAGCAGCCCAAGTGCGACGCAGCTGCCCAGCCGGCACCAGGGCACCGGCAACTGGAGATAACGACGGAAGCCGGCCAGCATCAGCGCCGAGGTGCCGAGCAGCAGGGTATTCGCGACCTCGATCGACAGAAAATTCGGGACCACGCCGCGGGCCGCGAACAGCGGCAGCGACAGCACTGCCAGTGCGTTCGCCGCGGACCATTCGCGGATGCCGCGCGCGCCGCTCTTCCGCAGCGAGGACAGCACGAACAGCATGACGGCGGACAGGGCCATCGTCACCAGCAGGAGACTTACGACGATCAACATGGGGGAAAGACGGGAAGGGATTTCTATATGGTATCAAATATTGACGCAAAAAACCCTGTTGGCATATTGGTTTTTGGCCGTTGACTCTTTGACCAGACGCGGTAGACTGCCCTCGTCGTCCATCGTGGAAACAAGGAGGGGAAATCATGGCTGAGTGGATGGGCTGGCTGGCTGTAGCCGGCGTGCTCGTGATCCTGGAGCTGTTCACCGGGACCTTTTACCTGCTGATGATCGCCATCGGCCTGGCGGTCGGCGGCCTCGTGGCCCTGCTGGGGGCCGGCGGACCCGCGCAGACCATCGCCGCGGCCCTGGTCGGCGTGCTCGCGACGGCGCTGCTGCACCGTTCGCGCTTCGGCCGCCCGGCGCGCAGCGAGGCGACGCGCGACCGCAACGTCAACCTCGACATCGGCCAGCGAGTAACGGTGCCAGCCTGGGACAACGGCCGCGCCCGCGTCATGTACCGCGGCGCGCTGTGGGATGTCGAACTGGGCCAGGGTGCAACGCCGCTGGCCGGCGATTTCCGCATCGTCGAGGTGCAGGGCAGCCGGCTGGTGGTGGCGAATTCTTGAGTTCGTACGATCAACCAATGTAAATGATGGGAAAAACTGACTGATGAAAGCGAAACACGTCCTTGGGATACTGCTGGTTTTTATGCTGTGCTCGGCATTGGTCGACGCCAGGAATGAGGAACTGGGCCACGCAGCAAGGTGGTGGACCATCCTGTCCACACTGGCCTTCAGCTTCCTGAGCTTCTTCTGGTATCGGCTCGACAGCGATGAGCGCCAGTACCCGCGCACGATACCGCTCAACGTCGGCGTGGTCGCGCTCGGGCTGTTCGTGATCCCGTATTACCTCGTGCGCAGCCGCCCGGCCGGGCAGAAAGGCCGCGCGCTGCTGCGCTTGGCCGGTTTCGTTCTTCTCATGTTCGTCGTGTCGATGATCGGCATAGCCTTGTACGACCTGGTTGGCTAAATTCAGAAAGGATGCTCATGGAATTCTCATTCGGTACCGTGGCGCTGGTGATCTTCATCGTCGCGCTGGTGTTCGTGTTCAAGACCATCAACGTCGTGCCCCAGCAGCACGCCTGGGTGGTCGAGCGCCTCGGCAAGTACCACGCGACACTGGCGCCCGGCCTGAACATCGTCGTGCCCTTCATCGACCGCATCGCCTACAAGCACAGCCTGAAGGAGATCCCGCTCGACGTGCCGCCGCAGGTCTGCATCACCAAGGACAACACCCAGCTGCAGGTGGACGGCATCCTCTATTTTCAGGTGACCGATGCGATGCGCGCGTCTTACGGCGCCTCGAACTACATCCAGGCGATCACCCAGCTGGCCCAGACCACGCTGCGTTCCGTGATCGGCCGAATGGAGCTCGACAAGACCTTCGAGGAGCGCGACCACATCAACACCACCATCGTCAACGCGATCGACGAGTCGGCTGCCAACTGGGGCGTGAAGGTGCTGCGCTACGAGATCAAGGACCTGACGCCGCCGGCCGAGATCCTGCATTCGATGCAGCGCCAGATCACCGCCGAGCGCGAGAAGCGCGCGCTGATCGCCGCATCGGAGGGCCGCCGCCAGGAAGCCATCAACATCGCCAGCGGCGAGCGTGAGGCGGCCATCGCCCGTTCGGAAGGCGAGAAGCAGGCGGCGATCAACCGCGCACAGGGCGAAGCAGCCGCCATCGTGGCCCTGGCCGACGCCAGTGCGACCGCGCTGCGCCAGGTCGGGGAGGCGATCCGCAGCCCGGGCGGCATGGATGCGGTCAACCTGCGCGTGGCCGAGGAATACGTCGACGCCTTCGGCAAGCTGGCCAAGACCAACAATTCCATTATCGTGCCGGCCAATATGGGCGAGATGAGCGGCCTGATTGCGAGTGCGCTGCAAATCGTGAAAGCCCAACGGTGACGCGCGTCGTCGTCATTACCGGCGGCTCGGACGGCATCGGCGCCGAGATCGCGCGCCAGCTGGCCGCGAAGGAGGGCGCCGGTCTGGCGCTGGTGCTGGCTGCGCGCGACCAAGCCAAGCTGGAACAGGTGGCCGGGCAGTGCACGGCGCTCGGCGCGCAGGCGCTGGCGGTGGCGACCGACGTCGGCGACCAGGCCCAGTGCCGGCGCCTGATCGATGCCGCGGTGTCACGCTTCGGGCGCATCGACGTCCTGGTCAACAATGCCGGGCGCTCGGCCCACGCTTTGTTCGAAGAGGTGCCCGACCTTGGCTGGTACGAGGAACTCATGCGCATCAACCTGTGGGGCAGCGTGTGGTGCACCCAGGCCGCGCTGCCGCAGCTGAAGGCGGCGCGCGGGCGCATCGTTGCGGTGTCGTCGCTGGCGGGACTGATCGGCGTGCCGGGACGCACCGCCTATAGCGCCAGCAAGTTCGCGATGACCGGCTTCTTCGAGGCCCTGCGCGCGGAGCTGAAAGGCGCGGGCGTCTCGGTGACGACCGCCTACCCGGGCGTGGTCGATACGCGCATCCGCTACCGCGGCTTCAATGCGCTGGGGCAGGAGATGGGCAGCAGCGGTTTGCGCGAGGACGGCGCGATGACGGTGCAGCAATGCGCGCGCCTGATCGTCGACGGGATGGAGAAGCGCAAGCGCGAAGTCGTGATGACGGGCAAGGGCAAGTTTGGCAGGCTTCTGAAGCTGCTTGCGCCGGGTCTGGTCGAGAAGATGGCCCTGGCTGCGCTGAAGGATGAAGTCAGGCCGCACTGAGCGCACTGAGCCCTGGTAACTCAGCTGTTCCGAAACAGAGCAGCAGCCTCAGGCACAACCAGCACAAATACTGTTCAGTTTCCGTTCAATTTTCCGGATTCCCGGCTGCCTCTGCCCTTGATGCGCGCTGGGTACGCTTATTGCCTAGTTATCGATGCGTCGGCCCATGTGTCGATTCCCCACATACGATAACGAGGAGATAGCGATGAAGAGAATGCTCATGCTGGGCTTGCTTGCCGCTGGCGCCGCAGCTCCCGCCTGCGCGGTCGACATCAAGGCCGGCGACTGGACCGTCAACATCGGCGGCAACGTCAACGCCTTCTACACGCTGGTCAACTGCAACACCGGTTTCGATGGCGGTGTGGCGCTGGCGGGCCGCGCGCTCGGCTGCGGCGGCGAGGGACGGCGCACCACGATCGGCAACGGCCTGCTGCCGAGCGCCCTGGTCACCTCCGCCACGTCCAACCAGAACGGCTGGGACGTCAAGGCGCTCATCGGCATCTACGTGGCCACTGCCACCGACAGCGCGATCGCGCAGAACAGCGACGTCGATATCCGCCAAGCCTACTTCAGCTTCGGCAGGCCGGAATTCGGCACCATCAAGATGGGCCGCGACTACGGGATGTTCGGCTACAAGGTGATCACCACCGACATGACGATCCAGGGTGTCGGCGCACCGGTCCAGGCCACGCAGCGCGGCCGCGTCACGCTCGGCCACATCGGCGCCGGCTACGCCTACCCGAACCATTACGGCCAGGTCGTCTACTCGGCGCCGTCGGTGCTGCCCTACGGGATCGGTTTCGACATTGGCTTGATGAGCCCGATATCGGACACCCCCATCGTCGCGCCTTCGCGCTACAGGTCCAAAGGCACGCCCCAAGTGCAGATGCAGGCGACCGGCGCCCTCGGGCCTGTGAAGGGCTGGGTGGGCTACAAGACCCAGCACTTCGAAGCCGCCGAGGCCACGCCCGGCGCGCCGTTCAACAGCACGCGCATGAACGCGGTCGAAGTGGGCGCGACGATGGACTATGGGCAGTTCGCCTTCCTGGCCAACTTCCAGAAGGGCAAGGCCCTGGGCCTGCTGTCCGATGCCGACCAGGGCGGCGTGAAGTCGACCCATCGGTTCCTGCAGGGGGTCTACAAGGTCGACGACAGGCTGAAAGTGGGTCTCAACTGGGGCGAGAGCAAGAACGACGACAACGGCCCCGGCACCGGTGGCCTGGAAAAGAACACCAACGTGACCCTCGGCGCCTACTACGCGCTGAACAAGGCGCTCACGCTGGTGGGCGAGCTGGGCCAGACACGCTCGCATCCCTTCAACGGCGGATCGAGCCGCATGAATGGGGTCGCGGTCGGCGGCTTCTTTTCCTTCTGAGCCGGCCCTTAGAAGTCGACCGTCGCCGACAGCGTGAAGCTGCGCGGCGCGCCCAGCACCAGGTAGCCGGCGCCAGGGTAGCCGCCCGCCGAGGCCCAGTAGTTGCGGTCGAAGGCGTTGTCGACGCGCGCGCGGAAGGTCACGTCGCGGTCCATCACGCGGGTGAGGTAGTTCGCGCCCAGGTCGAAGCGGGCCCAGGACGGCAGGCGCTGGGTGTTGGCGGCGTCCGCGTACTGCTTCGCGGTGTAGACGGCGCGTGCATTCAGCGACAGGCCAGGCACGGCGGCGATGTCCCATTCGGTGCCGAGATTCAGCTGGGTCTTCGGCACGCCGATGGCGTCCTTGCCCTGGTTGAGGCCGCCGGCGGTGCGGCGCTGTTCGGCGTCGAGCAGGGTCAGGCCGCCCAGCACGCGCAGGCCCTTGGCCGGCATGCCGAACACGGACAGCTCCAGGCCGCGGTTGCGCTGCTCGCCGAAGATGCCGAACACGTTGTTCTGCACGTAGCCGAGCGGCTGCGACACCGTGAACAGGGCGGCGGTCATGCCCAGTTTGCCGCCGTCGTACTTGACGCCGACTTCCTTCTGGCGCGAGGTGTAGGGCGCGAACACCTGGCCCTGGTTGGCCAGCACCACGCCGAAGGCGGAGGCGGTCGGGCCTTGCTGCAGGGCTTCGGCGTAGTTCGCGTACAGCGACAGGTTCTTCATTGGCTTGTAGACGATGCCGGCCAGCGGCGTGTTGGCGCTCTGGTCGTAGCCGGCGTTCTGCACGCCGCTGCCGTAGTCGTAGCTGTAGTCCTTGATGCGCTGGCGGCGGATGCCGACCGTCAGCAGCAGGTGGTCGTCCAGCATGGACATCGAATCGGCCACCGCGTAGCTGCCGAGGATGGACTTATGCGTCAGCAGCGGGCTCGCCAGCGAACCGCCGGTGAAGAAGGTGGGCGAGGGCGCGGCCACGTCGACCGGGCGGTACAGGTTGGTCGACCAGCCGGCGAAGTCGCTCAGGCCGTAGGCGTTGAAGGACTTCAGTTCGAAGGCCGAGGCAGTGGCGCTGAGGGTGTGCTTGATCGGTCCGGTGACCAGCTCGCCGCGCACGCCGATTTCGCCGGTGCGGTTGCGGTCGTTGCGCTGGTTGTCGAAGCGGCCCATGTTCAGGCCGCCGTTGTTGTCGGTGGTGGTGGTCGTGGTCAGGGCATTGAACTCGTTGCCGGTGCGCGCGCCGAAAGCGGCCCAGGCGACCGCGTTCGGCGCGATGTCGACTTCGCCGCGCAGGGTGCCGAAGGTATCGCGTTCGAGGGAGCGGGTCCAGGGCTGGGCGAAATTGTGGCTGGCGTCCGGCGCGGCAGGCACGGCGAGGCCGGCGCCGACCGTCACGCTTGGGCGGGCATTGTCCAGCATGTGTTCCTGGAAGCCGACGTCGGCCGACAGGCGGTAGTTGCGGCCGCGGTAGTCCATGCCCACCGACAGCACGTTCAGTTCGCGCGACTCGCGGTCGACGGCGGTGTCGCCATCGCGGTGCACCGCATTCACGCGGATGCCGGCGCGGTCGCCTTCGCCGAAGCGGCGCGCGACATCGAAGGCGCCGACCGCCTGGCCGCCGGATTCCACGCCCAGCGTCACCTGGTTCAGCGGGTGGTTCGGCGCGCGCTTCGGCACCAGGTTGACCGCGCCGCCGATCCCGCCGCCGCCCGGTGCCGCACCATTGACGAAGCTGTTGGCGCCGCGCAGGATCTCGACGCGCTCCAGCAGCTCGGAGGCCACGAACTGGCGCGGCAGCAGGCCGTACAGGCCGTTGTAAGCCATGTCGTCGGAGTTCACGGCAAAGCCGCGGATCACATACAGCTCCTGGAAATTGCCGAAGCCGCGCGCCACGCGCACCGAGGGATCGTTCTGGACCACGTCGGCCACGCTGCGCGCCTGCTGGTCCTGGATCAGGGCCTGGGTGTAATTGGTGGCGTTGAAGGGGGCGTCCATGATGTCGGCATTGCCTAGCAGGCCCAGACGGCCGCCGCGCGCGACCTGGCCGCCGGCATAGCTGGAGGACAGGCCCTGGGCCGAAGCGTCGGCTGATGCGCTCACCACGACGGTGGCGATGCCGGGTTGGGCGGCGGTTTCCTGTGCGGTCTGGGCCTGAGCGCAAGTGGCGGCGAAGAGCAGGGCGCCGAGGGCGGCCGGAGTCAGTTTGCAGTGCATGGTGCGTTCTTCTTTTTGATGAGTGTCGATGAGAATGGTTCTCATTATACCCAGCATGCTTGATTCCGTAAATGAGAACTATTATTATCTAGCCCCATGTCCCCCGTTTCCCTCCGCCGCTGGTCCTGGATCCACAAATGGAGCAGCCTGGTCTGCACCGTCTTCATGCTGCTGCTCTGCCTGACCGGCCTGCCGCTCATCTATCACCACGAGATCGGCCAGCTGCTGGGCAACGAGGTCGAGGCGCCTGCGCTGCCCGCCGCGCAAGCCGACGCAGTGCCCGTTCCGGCCGACCTGGACCGCGTGATCGCCGCCGGCAAGGCGCGCTATCCCGACAAGGTCATGATGTACATGTCGCAGGAGGCGGACGAGCCAGCCCTGTGGTTCCTGACCATGGGCGCGCATCCGAACGACGAGAAGTTCGTGTCGATCGCCGTCGATGCCCGCACCGCGCAGTACGTGGCCGAGCCGCCGATCGAGGGCGGGGCGGTGATGGCCTTCCTGTTCCACCTGCACGTCGACCTGTTCGCCGGCGTGCCCGGCAAGCTCTTTCTTGGCTTCATGGGGCTGTTGCTGATCGTGGCGGTGGTCTCCGGCGTGGTGCTGTACGCGCCCTTCATGCGCAAGCTCGAATTCGGCGACATCCGCCACGGCCGCACCGCGCGCCTGAAATGGCTGGACCTGCACAACCTGCTCGGCATCGTGACCCTGGTGTGGACGCTGGTGGTCGGCGCGACCGGCGTCGTCAACACCTTGGCCGACGTGCTGCTGCAGTACTGGCAGAGCACCGAGATCGCGGCCATGGTCAAGCCCTACGAAGGGCAGCCTGCGCCGAAGACGCTGGCTTCGATGGAACAGTCGGTGCAGCACGCGCGCGCCGTGCAGCCGGGCATGGCGGTGGCCTTCATCGCCTTCCCGGGCACGCCCTTCGCGAGCCCGCACCATTACGGCATCTACATGCGCGGCGACCAGGCGCTGACGGCGCGCCTGTACAAGCCGGTGCTGGTCGACGCCGGCACCGCGCAGGTAACCGACCAGCGCACGCTGCCCTGGTACCTGACCGCGCTACTGCTGTCGCAGCCGCTGCACTTCGGCGACTACGGCGGGGCCGGCATGCAGTTCCTGTGGGCGCTGCTCGACCTGGCGACCATCGTCGTGCTGGGCAGCGGCTTGTACCTGTGGTTCAAGCGCGGGCGGGCTGCGGCTGCAAAGCCGAAGGCCGGTGCAGCAACCAAAGCGGCGCCGCAGGCGGCCCTGGCCCGCGAAGGGGAGCCGCGATGAGCGCCGGCTTTCGTAGCCTGTGGGGCATGCCCATCCTGCTGGGCGTGCTGACTGCGGTCGGGCTGGTGTCCGGGCTGCTGGGAGATGGCTGGTGGGATGTGGTGGCGGTGATCGGACTGGCGGCGCCGGTTGCGGTCGGCACTTGGCATATGTTCAAGCCGGCAAAGCACCGGCGGTGAACGCGGGCACCCCGTGCCCACGCATCATCGGCATACATACGCAAGGTTTAATTTTCTATTAAGCATCTGCACATCAATACAGCGTATAACTCCGGGTGACAACAACCCAGGAGACGCCATGAAAAACTTCGTACGCAATAACAAAGGCTTTCTGGCCTTCCTGCTCCTGTTCGGCGTCTTCCGCACGGCGGTGGCCGACTGGAACCCGATTCCCTCGGCCTCGATGCATCCAAACCTGCTGGAAGGCGACGTGGTGCTGGTGAACCGCATGGCCTTCGATTTGAAAGTGCCGCTGACCGACATGGTGCTGGCGCGCATGGGCGAGCCGGCGCGCGGCGATATCGTCACCTTCCGTTCGCCCAAGGACGGCACCTTGCTGATCAAGCGCCTGGTGGCGCTGCCCGGCGATACCGTCGAGATGCGCAACGAGCGCCTGTATATCAACGGCCGCGGCGCCGACTACGCGGTGGTGGCGGACTCGCTGGACTCGATCCAGGGCGAGACCCTGCGCGCGCTGCAGCTGTCCGAATCGATCGAGGGCGGCAAGGGTCGGCGCCGCCACATCCAGGTGCTGCCGGACGTGATGGCGCCGCGCACCTTCGGCCCGCTCACGGTGCCGCAGGGCGAGTACCTGATGCTGGGCGATAACCGCGACAACAGCGCCGACTCGCGCGTGATCGGACTGGTGCCGCGCAAGCTGCTGATCGGCCGTGCCGAGCGCGTGTTGGTCTCGGCCGACTACCAGGGCAACTGGATGCCGCGCACCGAGCGTTTCGGCATGTCCCTGTATCGACCCAACTGAAACCCCGTACAATCCCGCCTTTCAAGTAATAAGCGGAAGGCGATGTAGATGCAAAGACTGTTGACGGTGATCCTGGCCTGCCTGGGTATGGTGGGTGCGCTGGCGATCGATACCTATCTTCCTTCCATTCCCGCGATCGGGCGCGCCTTCGAGGTCGGCCCGGTCGCCGTGCAGCAGACCCTGAGCGTGTTCCTGTTCACGTTCGCGTTCATGATGCTGTTCCACGGGACCCTGTCCGATTCCTTCGGCCGCCGGCCCGTGATCCTGGTGGCGCTGGTGGTCTACACTTTCGCGTCCGCTGGCGCGGCCATGGCGCCCAGCTTCGGCTGGCTGCTGGCCTTCCGCGCGATGCAGGGCCTGGCGGCGGGCGCCGGTTCCGTGATCGGCCAGGCCATCGTGCAGGACCGCTTCAGCGGCGCCCAGGCGCAGAAGATGATGTCCCACATCATGATGGTGTTCGGCCTGGCGCCGGCCATCGCCCCGGTGCTGGGCGGCTGGCTGCACGTCACCTTCGGCTGGCGCGCCACCTTCGTCTTCCTGGCGATCTTCGGCGCGCTGATGCTGCTGCTGTGCTGGCGCCTGCTGCCGGAAAGCCTGCCCGCTGAAAAGCGCCACGCGTTCCACCTCGGGGCGATCTCGCGCAACTACATCAAGGTGCTGGGCCATCCGCAGTTCCTGCTGATGTCGCTGTCAGTGGGCCTGGCCTTCGGCGGCCTGTCGCTCTATATCGGCTCGGCGGCGAACTTCGTGATGGAAATCCTGCACCTGCCGGAGACCGCCTTCGCCTGGATGTTCATCCCCCTGATCAGCGGCATGGTGATCGGCTCGGCCTGGGGCGGCAAGCGCGCCGGCACCCACGCGCCCGCACGCATGCGCGCGATCGGCTTCGGCACCATGCTTCTCGCCTGCGTGCTGAACGTCGGCTACACGGCGTGGGCCGGCGATGTCGTCACCGTGCCCTGGGCCGTGCTGCCGCTGATGGTCTATACCTTCGGCCTGGCGGTGGCGATGCCGGCGATCCAGGTGGCGGCGTTGGGCCTGTTCCCGCACAACCGCGGCCTGGCGGCCTCGATGCTGGCCTTCATCCAGATGATGTCCTTCGCGCTGGTGTCGGGCCTGGTCGCGCCGATCCTGTTCGGCAGCGCTTTCCGGCTGGCCTGCGGCGTCAGCGTCGGCCTGGCGGCCAGCTTCGCCGCGCTGCAGCTGGCCGGGCTGGTGGCGAAACCGGCCGCAGATGTGCATATCCAAAAGTGATTTGCAGGCGAGGGCGTGACCGGTAGACTGGTGCGATCAAAACCGGAGACCGCCATGTCCAAAGTCGCCCGCAGCCTCGTCCTGATTGTCGTTCTCGCCGCCGGCAGCGCCCATGCGCAAACGCCGGTCGGCGACTATCACCAGCACGTGTTCAGCGCGGAGGACCTCAAGCTCGCCGGCCCGGATTCCAAACTGGTGCCGCTGGATGCGAAGGGCGTGATCGAACTGCTCGACGCGGCCGGCATCCGGAAGGGCACGCTGCTCTCGATCGCCTACATGTACGGCAAACCGGGCCGCCAGGTCGATGATGAGATCGGCCAGGTGCGCCGCGAGAACGACTGGACGATCGCCGAGGCCGCGCGCTATCCGGGCCGCCTGGTCGCCTTCTGCAGCTTCAATCCGCTCAAGGACTACGCGCTGCAGGAACTCAAGCGCTGCGCCGCGGCGGGCGCCACGGTCCGCGGCATCAAGCTCCACTTCGGGAATTCCGACATCCAGCTCGACGACCCCAGCCACGTCGCGCGCCTGCGCGAGGTGTTCGCCGCCGCCAATGCGGCCAGGCTGGCGATCGTGGTCCACATGCGGGCCAGTATCAGCAAGAATCGGCCTTACGGCGCGCGCCAGGCCCGCATCTTCCTCGAGCAGCTGTTGCCGGCCGCGCCGGACGTCCCGGTGCAGGTCGCGCACATGGCGGGCGCCGGCCCGGGTTACGAGGATCCGCCCGCGCGCGAAGCGATGGCGGTGCTGGCGGAAGCGGCGGCAAAGGGTGATCCGCGCACGCGCGAGCTCTGGGTCGATGTCGCCTCCATCGTCGATCCGGGCATCAGTGCGGACAACACGCAACTGGTCGTGAAAACCATCCGCCAGGTCGGCGTGAAGCGGGTGCTGTACGGGACCGACGCGGCCCAGGGCGACAACCTGCGGCCGGGTGCCTCCTGGGCCGCGTTCAGGAAGCTGCCGCTGACGGCGGCGGAGTTCGCGCAGATCGCGGCGAACGTGCCGCCGTACTTTGCGGCGCCGGCATCTGCTACTGCGCCGCGCTCCGGCGCAGCAGCCCCGGAATGATGTCCAGCAGGCGCTCCACCGCCAGCGGCTTGCCGAGGTGGGCGGAGAAGCCGGCTTCGCGCGCCTTCGCGATGTCCTGCTCGCGCGCCAGCCCGGTGACGGCCACCGCCGGCAGGGCCGCGTAGCGCGGCATCCGGCGCACTTCGCGCAGCAGCGCGTAGCCGTCCATCTCCGGCATCGAGATGTCCGAGATCAGCAGGTCGATGTTTTCGTGGCCGAGGATCTCCAGCGCCTGCCAGGCGCTGGTCGCCACCATCACCTCGGCGCCGTAGATGTCGAGCAGGGACTTCATCACCAGCACTACGTCCTCGACGTCGTCGACCAGCAGGATGCGCAGGCCGGCGATGTCGAGGAGCTCCTCGCCGGACGCGTCGTCGGTGCTCTTGCCGCCGTGTTCCATCAGCGGCAGCCAGACCGAGAAGCAGGAGCCCTTGCCGATCCCCTCCGAGTGCACGCCGATGCGGCCGCCGTGCAGGTGGACCAGCTCGCGCACCAGCGCCAGGCCGATGCCGAGGCCGCCCTTGGCGCGGGTGGTGACGGAGTTCGGCTGGCCGAACATGTCGAACACCTTGGCCAGCGCGCTCTCGGAGATGCCCTGGCCGTTGTCTGCCACGTCGAGGCGCAGGTTGCCGTCCTCCTGCCTGACCCGGACCTCGATCATGCCGCCCGGGGGCGTGAACTTGATCGCATTGCTGAGCAGGTTCATGACGATCTGCTCGAAGCGCACCGCATCGGCCATCACCGTCAGGCCCTGTTCGAGGCCATGGGCTTCGACCAGCAGGCCGCGGGTAGCCGGATCGGAACGGGCGACGTCGATGATGGCGCCGATCACCTTGCCGGCGTCGACCGGCGCCACCGTCAGCGCCAGCTTGCCGGTGCGGACGCGCGACAGGTCGAGCAGGTCTTCGATGATCTTGGCCTGGCTGCCGACCGAGGCGCGGATCGCTTCGGCGCAGCGCTTCGCGGTGCTCGACGTGCGCACTTCGGGAATGCGCGACAGCAGCTCGGCGTTAATGCTGATCATGTTGAGCGGCTGGCGCAGTTCGTGCGACATGATGGCCAGGAACTGGTCCTTCATTGCCGCGGCATGTTCGGCGCCGGCGCGTTCCTGGTGCTCGATGTGCAGGGCCTCGTCGCGCTCGCTGTTCTGGCGCAGGCGCTCGGTTTCGTCGCGCGCGATCTTGGCGTAGCCGTATTCCGCATCCGGACCGAGCGGATTCGTCACGCCGCTGGCGTAGAAGCGGCTGCCGTCCTTGCGCAGGTGCCAGCGCTCGTCCTCGGAGCGGCCGTCCTCGCGCGCGCGCCGCATCTCTTCCTCGCGTGCGCCGCGCTCACGGTCTTCGGGAATGAACAGGGCCTCCAGCGTGTGGCTGAGCATCTCGGCTTCCGAATAGCCGAAGATCCGCTCGGCGCCCTTGTTCCAGCTGGTGGTGCGGCCCTCGGCGTCCATCGTGATGATGGCGTAGTCGTGGGCGCTCTCGGCCACCATGCGCATGCGCGCCTCGTTGACGCGGGCCAGCTCCTCGGCCTGGCGGCGCGCGCTGATGTCGAAGAAGGTCATGATCGCGCCTTCGATCCTGTCCTCGGTGGTGCGGTAGGGCAGCAGGCGCACGATGTACCAGCGGCCGTCATCGCTGCGCACCTCGCGCTCGACGGGGCGCAGGGTCTCGAAGGTGGCGCTGACGTCGTCGGCCAGCTGATCGTAGTCCAGGCGGTGGGTCAGGTCCAGCAGCGAGCGGCCGACATCGGAGGCGATGATGCTGAAGATGTCGGCCGCGCGCGGCGTGAAGCGCTTGATGCGCAGGCCGCTGTCGACGAACACGGTGGCGATGTCGGTCGAAGCGATCAGGTTGTTCAGGTCGTCGTTGGCCTTGCCGGTTTCCTCGACCTTGACCTTGAGCTCGTAGTTGACCGTGCTGAGTTCCTCGTTCACCGATTGCAGTTCTTCCTTGCTGGTCTCGAGTTCCTCGGTGGCCGAGCGCAACTCCTCGTTGATCGCCTGCAGTTCCTCGTTCGACGCCCGCAGCTCCTCCGTGGAGATCTCGGAATGCTCGATGGTCTCCTGCAGGTGTTCTTTGGTGCGCTGCAGTTCGCTCTCGAGCTGGGCGAGCACGATGTCGTCGCGCGTCATGCCGCCCGGCAGGGGGATGACCTCGGGTTTGACTTCTTCGAACAGGACGAGAATGAAGTCTTCGTTGCTGTCTTCGTCGCGGAAAGCCCTCGCCTTCATTCCGATGATGGCTTCGCGGTCCTGCAGCTTGACCACCTCCGGCCGGCATTCGACGCCGGCGTTGCCGTGCTGGACCTGATACAGGGCGCTGCGCAGTTCCAGCCGCAGTTCAGGCAGCACCAGGGCAAGTATGTTGCGCGAGGGCTCGCCACCGCCCATGTGCAGGAAATTCCCGGCCTGCTGCGACATGTGGACGATGTTGCCGTCCCTGTCCAGCACCGCCGACGGCGGCGCGGCCAGCGCCAGCGCGCGCTGGTGCACCTCGCCGTAGGAGAAGCGGCGGCGCGGCGGCGGACGCTGGATCGACTCGGGGAGGCGGCTGGCCTGGCTCGGCAACTGCGTGCCCGACGCCGCCATGCGCGAGCTCGATCGGGCTCGGTAGATGCGGTTCTTCTTGTCGACCGGGACGAAGAAATCGGCCAGCGATTCGGCCGACTCCGAACCGCCCAGGAACAGGTAGCCGCCGGGCTTGAGCGCGAAGTGGAACATCTCCAGCACGCGGGCCTGGACTTCGCGGTTCAGGTAGATCAGCAGGTTGCGGCAGGAAACCATGTCGAGCCGCGAGAAAGGCGGGTCGCGCAGCACGTTGTGCGCGGCGAACAGGATCCGGTCGCGGATACCCTTGCGGATGTGGTAGCCGTCGTCTTCCTTGGTGAAGTGGCGACGCAGGCGCGAAGGCGCGACGTCGGTGAGGATCGACGAAGGATAGTGGCCGGTCCGGGCCTGGGCGATAGCGCGGTTGTCGATATCGGAAGCGAAGACCTGGAAGGCCGGCGGCTGACCCAGGTCGGCGGCATGATCCGCCAGCAGCATCGCCAGTGAATAAGCTTCCTCGCCACTGGAACAGGCCGCGACCCATACTCGTATCTCGTCGAGTGGACTCTTGTCCTTGAACAGCTCAGGGATGACCTCGCGTTCGACGGCTTCGAAGGCTTCGCGGTCGCGGAAGAAGTTGGTCACGCCGATCAGCATGTCGTCGAGCAGGGCGCCGCATTCCTGCGGATCGGCTTCCAGGACGCTGCGGTAGGCGGGTAACGTATGCACGGCGCGCACCTGCATGCGGCGTTCGATCCTGCGCAGCACGGTGGCGCGCTTGTACTGCTTGAAATCGTGGCCCGTGCGCTTGAGAAGGAGGGCGATCACGCGCTGCAGCGCTTCCTCGGCCAGTTCGACCGGCTCGGCTACATGGGCCACCTGGGCCTCGCCGTCGCCGGTCGGCGGCATCTCGATGGTGCGCGCGTTTTCCCACAGTTCGATCAGCTTCTGCGGCATGTCGACCACCGGCAGGACAAAGTCGACGGTACCGGTGCGGATCGCGGCCTCCGGCATGCCTTCGTGCTCGGCGTCCGCCGGGGATTGCGCCAGCGTGAGGCCGCCTTCCTCCTTGATCCGTGTGATGCCGACCGAGCCGTCGCTTCCAGTGCCGGACAAAATGATCGCGACCGCCCGCTCGCGGTGTACTTCGGCCAGGGTGCGGAAGAAGATGTCGATGGCGACGTGGGTGCCGCGCGGCCGGTTGAGCTCCGCCAGGCCGAGGTAGCTGTCGACCATCTTCAGGTGCCGGTTGGGCGGAATGATGTAGACATGGTCCGGATGAATCTGGACCGGGTCGACGACCTGGGTTACCGGCATGCGCGTGGCGCGCTGCAGCACCTGGTCAGCCGAGCTCTTGTGCTTAGGCGACAGGTGCAGGATAACCACGTAGGCCATGCCGGTATGCGCCGGCAGATTCTCGAAGAAGCGCAGCAGGGCCGGCAGGCCGCCGGCGGAAGCGCCGATCCCGACTACCGGGAAGTCGATCGTGCTCGGCAGGATGCCGGGTTCGGTCGGAGGCGTGCTGGGCTCGTTGGCGGAATCGTGCATATACGGCGTGATTGACGGTATCGGACCGCCAGTGTATTGCATCGATCCCGGCTAGAGCCAGCAAAATTTGTCACAAAAGCATTGTCGAGCCGCTATCAGCGCCGGTTGGTCTTCATCGCCTTTTCGACCTCGCGCTTGGCGTCGCGGTCGCGCTCGGTATCGCGCTTGTCGTGCTGCTTCTTGCCCTTGGCAAGCCCGACTTCGCATTTCACGCGGCCGCCCTTGAAGTGCAGGTTCAGCGGCACCAGCGTATAGCCGGAACGCTCGACCTTGCCGACCAGCTTGTCGATCTCGTTCTTGTGGAGCAGCAGCTTGCGGGTGCGCAGCGCTTCCGGATGGCTCCAGGCCGAGGTGGCGGTGAGGGCGCTGATGTGGGCGCCGAACAGGAACAGCTCGCCGTTGCGCACGACCACGTAGGCTTCCTTGATCTGCACGCGTCCTTCGCGGATGGCCTTGATCTCCCAGCCCTGCAGGACCAGGCCGGCCTCGTAACGGTCTTCGATGAAGTAGTCGAAGAAGGCTTTCTTATTATCAATAATACTCATGAAATAGCTAAATTGCGCGCGTCGGTTAAACTACTGTTAATCCAACATCATAACAAACGGCTGACAAATGGCAGTAGTGCACAAATCAGTTTTCCTAGGCTATAGCGCCGAGCAAATGTTCGACCTCGTTGCAAAGGTCGAGGATTATCCGAAATTCCTTCCGTGGTGCAACGGCGTGAAGGTGATCGAAAAGACCGAGGACAATCTCACCGCCTCCCTGCAGATCAATTTCCATGGCGTCAAACAGAGCTTCACCACGTCGAACCACAACCAGCGTCCGACGCAGATGAAGATGCACCTGGTCGACGGTCCCTTCAAGATGCTGGAAGCCGTGTGGTCCTTCAAGTCCCTGCGCGCCGACGCCTGCAAGATCGACTTCGACATGCAGTACGAGTTCTCCAGCGTGATCCTGGAGCAGATCGTCGGACCGGTGTTCGGCATGATCGCCAACACGATGGTCGACTCCTTCTGCAAGCGCGCCGAGCAGGTGTATGGTGTCTGAGCTTTCACCCACTGAGGCCCTGCAGGTGTACGTGGTGTATGCCACGCCGCAGGACGAGTTCATCCGTCCAATGCGGGTGGCGCCCGGCACCACCGTCGGCCAGGCGATCGAAGGCAGCGGCGTGCTGGCGCGCCATCCGGAGATCAACCTGGTGACGCAGCCGGTCGGGATCTACGGCAAGAAGAAGACGCTGGACACCGTGCTGCGCGAGCGCGACCGGGTCGAGATTTATCGTGCGCTGCTGGCGGATCCGAAGGATTCGCGGCGCAAAAGGGCGGCCAAGAAGGCCGCTTGATTCGCAGGGTGGGCACCCCGTGCCCACGTACGTATGCCGTGGGCACAGGGTGCCCACCCTACTCAGCAGTTGCTTAGAATTTGCTGCACCCGCTGCTGCTCGCGCACCCGGGTCTCATCCGACATCATCTCCTGCTCGCCCTTTTCATTCTTCCACTGCAGCCGGCGCGAAGCCTCCAGCTGCTTCTGCGCCCCACGCGCCCAGGTGCATTGCGCATCGCGTTCCTTCCTGCGTTTGGCGTCCGCCTCCCGCTCTTCCTTGTCACGTTGCGCAGTGCGCTCGCGGTAGTCGGCTTCGCGCTTTTTCCAGTCGGGCGTGGCCGGTGCCGGTGCGGCAGGCGCAGCAGCTCGTTCCGGCCCATGCGGCGCCTTCAGGATGCGGCCCGAAGGCGTGCCCGGCGGCGGCGGCAGGTCCGAGTAGACGCGCGCGCCCTTGTCGTCGAGCCAGCTGTACTGGGCATGGGCGAGGAGGGAAGTCAGGGCCAGGGCGCCGGTGCCCAGAAGGCGCAGCCATCTTGCGTTCATGGTGTTTCCTTACGTTATCACTGTGCAGATTTCGCCATGATTCGGCGGCCGTGTCAACGCGCGCAATTTTCGCCGAATGGATGGGTTTGAAGGCCGTTTTGGCCTTTTTCGGGCCCTCTGAAGAAGTTTTATTGGAGTTTCTGTATAATTCGCTTTTGCGCCTATAGGAAATAAAACTATGCGTCTTCTTCAGAAAGCACTCACGTTCGATGACGTGCTGCTCGTCCCGGCCTACTCCAACATCCTCCCGGCCAACACGTCCCTGCGCACCAAGCTGACCCGGAATATTTCGCTGAACATTCCGCTGCTGTCCGCCGCGATGGACACCGTTACCGAAGCCCGCCTCGCG
>Ga0308161_1001280_pt1 | contig 31213 bp, 24 predicted proteins | sample PhyFR2_FD_201034 | JGI IMG/M metagenome (GOLD analysis project Ga0308161, IMG submission 201034) | Phyllosphere microbial communities from UC Gill Tract Community Farm, Albany, California, United States - DLSLF.R2 | ecosystem: Host-associated > Plants > Phyllosphere > Unclassified | place: USA...
CCCCCTTTTTATTAAAAAGGGGGGGGGGTAAATTATTATTCTTTATACCTCACATATTATTCCCTGCCACCAAATTCTTGGTGGCTATATTTGGGAATCTATAAAATATATATTTATATATTATATATATATATACTCTTTAATATATATGTTTCCTATTATATTTATATAGGTATAGTGAATATGTAAATAATATACTTTATAAATATATAAATATTTATTATTATAAATATTTATAAGTTAAATGAATAAATATAAAAGAGAAGGAGCGTCTCATAATAAGTCTGTTAATCAAATAGGGAAAATACCTAAGAAAATAGTAGGTATAATTAAAGATAACATAAGAATAGTTTCTCTATAAGTACAATCAGCTGTTAGACTTACATAAGGTGTTTTAACACCACCTGTTAATCTATTAGTTAATTTCATTTGATAACAAGCTGATAAAAGAACAGAGATAGCAGCAATACCACCAAGTAAAGGAGCTCTATTAATAGAACCAGTTAATGATAATAATTCTCCTATAAAGTTAATAGATAAAGGAGTACCTATGTTACAGAAACTTAATATAATAAAGTAAACTGATAAATAAGGCATATAAGTTATTAATCCTTGGAAATATTGTACTAATCTATTATGATATCTATCATATAATATACCACCAACTATAATAAATAAACCTGGTGATACAAAACCATGAGCTATAGATAATACTAAACTACCTGTTATACCTGTTATACTATTAGAAAATATACCTAATATACATACAGCCATATGTGATATAGAACTATATGCTATTATAACTTTTAAATCAGTTTGTCTTAAAGTTATAATTGATGTATATATTATTGTTATTATACATATTATATATATAATAGGTGTATATAATATAGAAGCATCAGATAAAGTAGGTAAAATTAATCTTATTATAGCATAAACTGCTAATTTTAATATAACTCCTGCTAATAATATTGAACCAGCTAATGGTGATTCTGAATGTACTACAGGTAATCAAGTATGTACAGGTACTAATGGTGTTTTAACAGCTATACCTATTGATATAGCTAAAAATAATATACATTGTAAATCTATAGATAAAACTAATAAACTTGTTGCTTGATAATCAGTATTATCTATTATAACTTCATATAATGCTATAGCTAATAACATAAATAAAGATGAAAATAATGTATATATTAAAATATAATCAGCTGCTTTATCTTTATTTGCTGCTCCATATAAACCTATTAATATAAATAATGGTGCTAATGATGCTTCAAAATATATATAGAAAGATGTCATATCTTGACACATAAAATTTATTAATAATATTATACCTAAATTTAATACTAATTCAAAATATAAATTACTACGTATATTATTTCAATTAGATATTATTGATATAGGTAATATATATATAGTTAATAATATTAAAACATCAGCAAAACCATCAGTAGTATAATAAACATCTATTTCTGATCAATCATATAATGTAGGTATTGCTATCAATACACTAGCTATTAAAAATATATGTTTAGATATATTATTAAATATTCTAGATGTTATAGATGTTAAACCTGTTAAAAATATAAATAATAATGTCATTTATTTTATTTTAATTTAATTTTATTATCTTGTCTATGACTAAAGGGATTTGAACCCTTATATATAAATATAATTAGACCTAAACTAATCGCGTCTACCAATTCCGCCATAGTCATACGGATGCAACGTGATTCGAACACGTGGATCTTTCAATCTTAATATCTCAAATATTATGCTTTAAACCTCTCAGCCATACATCCTTACCTTATATATTTATAGTATAAATATATATATAGCCACCAGGTATATCCATTTATATTCCCTGAAGGGGTACGTAAAGGGTAAATATATCTTTATTTTTTCTAATTTATATTGCATACTAAGTATAATATATGGTTTTATTAATTTTATAATAATAGACATAGATTTAACAGTAATATAAATTCTAAATTAATATTTTCTATAATTTTATTATCAGCTAAATGTAAAGTTATAATTATATTAAATTTAGTTAATAATAAATTTTGTAATCAAATAACTTCATATAAAAAAGAAATAAAATATATATTATAAGGCCCATACCTTCTATTAGAAATAATTCTTTTATATGTCATATATTATTGATACTATGAATAAATATTTTATACATTATTTTTGTATATAATAAATCTTAATGATGTACTATTATATCTGTTTAAAATTAAACAGCGTATAATAATAAGAATGATATCATAAGACAGAATAATCCACAAGCTTCCGCAAGAGCGAACCCTAGGATTGCTTGAGGGAATAATGTTGAACGTAAAGAAGGGTTACGTGAAGTACCGTTAATTAAAGCTACGAAAACTAAAGCAATACCTATGGCTGCTCCTCCTAATCCTAATGTTGCTATTGAAGCTCCTATGTATTTTGCTGCTAATGCTAATTGCATATTTATTAAAAAATTTATATCTATTTATACTTTTCTTCTCCTTATTATAATATATATTATTATTGTTAAAATAACTCCCTTCAAGGGGGTGTCATCCCCATTAGGGGGGGTATAACTATGAATAAATAAATAAATAAAGAAAATTTATGAACCTCATCAATAAACAATAATGTAAATAAATAATCATATAACATCTAAAACATGTAAATAAAGAATAGTAGTTTCAGCACCTACATGAGAAGTATTAGTGAAATCATAATTATAAACACGTCAAGTACAAACAACAAGCATAATAACTAACATAATCATATGAATACCATGTAAACCAGTTAAAGCAAAGAAAGTAGAACCATAAACACCATCAGAGATAGTGAAACCGGCAAAAGAGTATTCAAGAATTTGACAGAAAACGAATAAAGCTATAAGTAAAGTACTATAAATAAAACCATATAAAGTATTAGAACGATTACCATTAATTAAAGCATGATGAGCATAAGTAATAGTAACACCAGAAGCTAATAAAATAATAGTATTTAATAAAGGTAATTCAGCTGGTGAAATAGCTTCTATACCCATAGGAGGTCAACTCATACCTATTTCCATAGTAGGATTTAAAGCAGAATGTAAATAAGCTCAGAATAATGAACTAAATATTAATATTTCACTAACTACAAATAATAAGAAACCTTGATTTAATCCTCTTTTTACAGCTATAGTATGATCTCCTAAATATGTACTTTCAGCTATAATATCTTTAAATCATAATGTCATACTATATAATACAGTTATTAAACTTATAAATATAAATATATTATTACTTATATATCCATGTGCTGTTAAACCTAATGATAAAGCTAAATTCATTAAACTAAATGATGTAAATATAGGTCATGGTGAAGGACCTACTAAATGAAATGGATGTAATTGTATATATCCTCTTACATTATTTGTCATTATTTTTATTTTATATTTTTTAATATACTTTTATATTTATTTTTATTAAGGTATGAGTAAGATTGGAATCGAACCAATATAGATTGCTTAAAAGGCAATAGTCTTGACCATTAGACGACTAACTCTTGTTTATATTTATATTGCCTACGTCGAGAATCGAACTCGCAACCATCGCGCTTCAAGCGAATGCTTTACCAATTAAGCTACAAAGGCCTTAGAGCCTTCATTGCTTGATAACCTCTTTAAAGGGTCATTAAGCTACAAAGACTATTTATATATTATATACAAGAGCAAGTAGAATCGAACTACTATAACATGTGTTGAAGACACGGACTTTACCATTAAGCTATACTCTTATTAGGTCATGTAGGAATTGAACCTACGGCTTGGATGTGTAAGATCCATGATTTTACCACTAATCGAATAACCTTTTAATTTTATTCCTTTGGAAATTGATAACCTCAAAATAGATCATAATATCCCGTAGGAAAATTATTTATTTTAATAGTTATACCCCTTCGGTGCGTTACTATTAATAATAATATTATATTCTTTATATATATATATATATATATTTAAATATTATATATATATGGTCACCATATATTTAGTGGCGAAACTAATATAAAATATTGTTTCGTTGGGATTCGAACCCAAATAATCACTTTAGAAGAGTGATGTTCTACCTTTAAACTACAAAACATTACTTCTCCTTCAATGAATATATATAAAATATAAAATAAAACTATGAATAAATGTATAAGTATTAAATTAATAGTTAACTATAGTTTATTACCAATATAGAATAAAATATTTTCTATAGAAGAAATAACAGGAACTAAGATAAGATAATAAGCAAAGTAATAAGCAGTAGCATATTGCCCTAATTCAATAAATGGTACTTCAACATGAAGTTGACCTAAGTTACCTAAAAGTATAAAATTAAATATAAATAAAAAGAAAGATAATTTAGATAAAACTTTGAAAGTATTACCTCTAATAACTGATCTATCTGTTATAGGTAAAATTAATAAAATAAGTAAAGCACCAAACATTGCAATAACTCCACCTAATTTATCTGGTATAGATCTTAATATAGCATAGAATGGTAATAAATATCATTCAGGAACGATCGATGGTGGCGTTACCATTGGGTTTCCTGGTATATAATTATCACTATGACCCATAGTATTAGGTGAAAAGAATACAAATAAACTAAATATTATGATAAATACGAATACAGTAACAAGATCTTTAAAGACGAAATAACTATGCATTGGGATTCTATCCATATTACCAGAAATACCAACAGGGTTAGATGAACCATGTATATGTAATGCCATAAAATGCATAACAACTAAAGCTGCTAATATAAATGGTAATAAATAATGTAAAGCAAAGAATCTTTGTATAGTTGGATTACTTACAGAGAAACCTCCTCAGATGACATAAAACTTACCTATATATATATATCATTTAAATATATATATATATAGCCACCAAATTCTTGGTGGCGGGGAAAAATATATTACTATATTTATTAGACTATATTATCATCCATATTTATTTATATTAAATACATATGGATGTAGGGCGCTCGTGGTTAATTTATTGTTATATGTACTCATTAACTAGTCGTTGAACGTTTATTATCCTTATAATATTTATTTTTATATTATTCATATAGATAATACTTCGCTGCGAATTGTCCATATATTTGTATGGAGTTCCTCGCAATTCACCCTATTTTCCTATAAATCTTACGATTTATGGCCGCTCATCTTATTTATTTTATTATATTTATATATAATATATAACCCATTCCCCACTTTCGTGGGGTAGGAAGATAACCTAGAAATAGGTCATTATATTATATAATGGTAAGATTTTTAATAAACGGAACTATATCTTGTCCTATAAATGGTATAGCTGATAATAAATTAGTAATTACAGTAGCCAAAATAATAATATAATTTATTCACAATATCACATTTAATATGTTATAAACATTATAAATGTTTATATAATTGTTATTATATAACTTAAAAGTTGTATATAATATGTTAACATAAATTATACCATGTACTTATTTTAACCTTATAAAGATATTTAATAAATAAGCCTTGTGATAAATATATAAATATATATATTTATATTATTTCCGAGTGCACATTAAGCATCATTTCAGACACCCATCATTGGACCACTCTGTCGGGATATTATAATCTACCCACGGTCTCTTTACTTAACATATAAGTTTGACCTGTTTTCAATGATATTGCATTATATAACACCTTTTATCCCTTTCTATAAAATATAGAAGGTATATATAGGTATATATTTATTTCTTATTATAAATTATTATAAATATATATAATAAAATAATTATATTGTATGCCCCACAAGGGGGTATCATGCCCTTCCCACTTTTGTGGGAAGGGCCTCATTATTTTATTATTCCTTGCGGATAATTATATAATACTATGTAATATTTATATATAAATATAAATATATAAATATTCTTAATTTTAATAAAAATTAAGTATTATTATAATATTCCCCCATCAGGGGGATGAAACCTCTAACGAAGTCATTAAATATGTTTACCGAATTTATAATACATAGAAGGTATAATATAAGGCTTAACTATATTAACTAATATAGGCATACTTTTAGAAGGTATATAAATATTATATTGATTAATATAACCAGTACTATGTATAGTAGCATCAATATTATATAAACTTTTTAATAAATATATTAAATATTCATTTTCTTCTAAAGAAAAACAATTAGTTGATATTTTTAAACCTGAACCACTTTTACTACCATCATCCATAATTCATATGGATAATGCTAATGGTGTCAAATATTTATTTAGGTCTTTAGGTAATACTTTAATTTTATTTAAATATCAAGATTCATGTATATAATTAAATTGATCATAAGTTCAAGTTGAAAATTTTATATATTTTCTAATTTTACCTTTATTACCTAATCTAGTTATTATTTTAGGTATATTAGTATTACAATAACCTAAATTAGCTATTAAACTATGTAAATATAATAAATAATCATCATGACTACTTTCTTGTTGAAAAGTTATTCTAGTACCTTTACCATTATTTCTTTTTTCAGCATGACCATCTCCTAATAAAGAACCATATATAATTTCTATAATTCTAGTATCTTTAAAAGGTCATACTTGATTAAAATTAGTAACTTCTTTACGAGAAGTACAATGATTATAAATTATCCACTCCCTACAGGTGGGATTATAAATTTTATATAAACAAATATTAATGATTTCTCTTGAAAATATCATCCCACTGAAAAGTGGAAAAATTATAATAATAACATTTGAGGCAACTATTTTACCTCAATGAGACATCTGCCCGTACACCAAGCAATATCCCATGAACGCTGTAGCTATTACTAATATAAATATTATAACTCCTATTGATCAAACTAGAACTCTAGGTGTTTTATAACTACCATAATATAATGCTTTACCTATATGTAAGTATAAACATATAAAGAAGAATGAAGCACCATTTGCATGTATGTATCTTAATAATCAACCTGCATTAACGTCTCTCATAATATGCTCAACTGAATTAAAGGCTAATTCTATATTACTTGAATAATGCATTGCTAAAAATATACCACTAGCTATTTGTATAACTAAACATAACCCTAATAATGAACCAACATTTCATCAATAATTAATTGAACTTGGTTGTGGGCTATCTATTAGATAACTATTAACTAATGATAAATAAGGATTTGATTTTCTTATTGTCATTTTTTTTATTGTTTTTAATTAATTCTTTACTTTTATTTATAAAATATATGTCTTTTTTGATCTTCTTACCTTAATAACTTCCCGCAAGAAGGTGTAATCCCCCCGAAGGGTATATAACTATGAATAAATTTATATATAAACAAATAATAACCTCGAAAAAGGTAATTATTGATTACTTGGAGATGTTAATACAGGTAACTCAGTAAATGTGTGGTACTCTGCAGGTCTAGTAAGTATTAATTCTAAATCTGATTCTCTTACTTCTCTAGCTAAATTAGACTCTGTAAAGTCAGGAGTAACAGGTACTTCTATTTCTTCATTTTCACCATTTTCTAATTGTACTAAAACACTTTTTAATCCAACTATAACAGATATAACTGATATAGCTGAACCTACACTAGCTATTAAATTTCAACCTATAAATGCATCTGGGTATTGAGGTATACGACGTGGCATACCATTTAGCAATTAACATTTTACAATATTTAGTAACTAAATATTGTTTATTTAATGTTACATTATATATTTCTACATAAAAAGGATTAAATCTTAATAATATATTTATATATATTATTCTTCACGTATAATCTCTGAGGATCTTATATAAATATATATATAATTTCCTGCTGATTGTCTATTATAATATCTATATTATTTTTACATATAAGTAAATATAGCTTTAAGAGTTTCCAGCATATAGTGAAGTTTTACTTAGGCCTAAAAGGGTTGACCTAAGAAATGCATAGGTAAGAAAATAATATTAACTGATATGAATAATAATCAGAAGTGTATTTCACCTCATATACGGTTATATTTTAAACCAAACATAGCTGGTCCTCAATAATAATAACCACCTATAAGGCTAAATAAAGCTCCCATAGAAAGTACGTAATGGAAATGCATATATATTATTAATATATATAATATATATTTGGACTATATCTTTATCTATATAAAATTTATAAATATAAATTACCTTTTTAATTTTTTAACAAAAGGTATTTTATCTCATAAAGGATTTTGATATTGTATTCAATCTAATAAGAAATCAGAATATATTTTATATTCAATACTATCAAATGGTGATGTTTTATATTTTCTTATTTCTATAAATCTTTTTATTTTAGAAACTCTATAAAATTTAAAATCTGAATATAATCTATTATTCATAAAATAATCATATATATATATCATTTCTTTTACATTTTGATATCTATATAATATATATTTTTCACCTTTTTTTTCTCTTATAAGTACATATGGTTTAGTATTTAATATTACATTATTGAAATTTAAATTAGTAGTATAATTATTATATTTTAATTCTACACTACATTCAATTCTATTACTATTATAATTAAAAACAATACTACCATCAGTATCAATTAAACCAGAAAAATAAGGATCATATGGTTTAACCTTTAAATCAGGTTCTATAAATTTTATATTAAAATAATTACATGCTTTTTCAAAATTTTTTATTTTTAATCTTATATTACCATTTATATGATTTATAACATAAATCATATCTACTTTTTTACCAATAGAATATATTACATATGGTTTATTTTTAACAAATCTAATTCTACCTATATGTAAATAATTTTGTATTCTATTTAAAATTCTGATATCTCTAATATGTAATTTTATTCTGATTTCTTTCATAACTAATTTATCATTAATATTTCTCATATCAAAATTACCATCTCCATCAAGTACACCTGAAAATCAATGTCAAAATTTATAATCCTCTTCATTATCGAAATTAGATTCTTTTATATTTTTATTTATTATTTTACTTGTAAAATTAGTATCTTGATGAAAATCTATATCTTGATCTTTAAAAATATTATTTTTATATATCCCACTATAAGATATCTGGTAGCTATATAAGTTATGTTTATTAAATAAATACAATATATATATAGATAATTGACGTATAGTCTCTGAGAATCCTTTTATTTTTAATAAAAAGTTTTCTGCTGATTGTATATTTAATTTATACATATTTTTTATATATATAAATATAAGATTATTATTATTTTCACTATTTATATTACTTTTATTCCCATTCTTTGTTTTTGATATAGGATGGGAAAGATTATTATAAAATATATAATAATCCTTGCCACCAGAAATCTGGTGGCGATATAAAAGTGCCTCATCTATTTTTATAAGATATTCAATTAAAATTATAAATAGTAAATAATAACTTAAAAATATAGTTCCCAGCATATAGTCAATTTCATTAAAATTATTTAAATCCAAATAATTTTTAAGGGCCATTTGACCTACCACGTAGTACGTGTCATGGAATGCTACATCTATAGATGCATTAGAAAGCATTACCCCTGTTAAACCCCCAACAGTAAATAAGAATAAGAAACCTAATGCAAATAACATAGGTACTCCTAATCTTAGCTCTCCTCCGTATAGCGTTGCTCTTTATATAAATATTTAACCATCTCAGGTTTAGCTTATTTATACCGTTTATATATATCTCTACATCCAGCTTACTGGTAAGAGAATATATTGTAAATATAATATCCAAGTTTATAAGATTAAATTATATTTTACAATATACAAATGAACTTTATATTTAAATTCCTATATATCAAGGATATGTGGTAATAAGTCATTTTTATATAATATTAAGGGGTTTCCTTAAACCATCACTGGTAACATAGGATTATACCTTAGATTATCATATATATATATAAATACCAACAGATATTTATATGACATCATATGCCTATTAATATACTTAGATAACCTGGAGTATCTAATCTCTACACTTTTACATAAAAGTTTCCTAATTATGATTTAGCTCGACGATTGTCTTATATATATTTTTATTCTATATATAAGAGTTCCCTCGAATTTACTCCATATTTTATATATACCCACCTTCAGGTAGAAAAAGGAAAACATGAAAAATAATAATAATATCTAGTTATACCCACACTTTCTTGTTAAGAAAGTGTGGGGTATGATACCTCCCTACGGGGCATGCCCCCCTCCCCTCTTAGAGGGAGGGGATTTACATTATAATAATCTGTTAATACTTTACTAAATTTATATCTCATTGAAGGTATTATATATTTATATATATTTTTATATAATTTATTAACAGATTTAACTCTTATATATAAAACATATTGGTGTCTAGATTTATGTATAGTACAATCTAAATCAAATTTAATTTTTAATACATTTAGCAATAATATTAATTCTTTTAATGTAAATGATTGTAAATTTAATGTTAGACCTTTACTACTAAAAGAACCATCACACATAATCATATGTGCTAATGACTCATAATTTAAATAATCATATATATCATTAGGTATAATTTTAATTCTATGATCATAAAATTTATATCTTAATAAACTAAAACAGGGTAAAGCCATTGTATAAAATTCTATAGCAATAAAACTTTTACTTTTTATTTTATCTTTTTTTATATATGGTGGTCTTATACAATAATGACTTAATTTATTATATAAATATCAAACATATTCAGCATGTTTTTGAGATTGTTTAAATCTAAATCTACAATTATGTTTTGTTATAATCCCATCTATATATTTTAAAGATTCTAATTTATCCTCATAGCCACCAGTTTCCTGATGGCTGGTATTAAATATAGATTTATCTATATTTTTATTAGATACATATGAGATATGTCCATCTGTTAATATAACACCTGCTAATATATATAATATATTATTAGGTATATGTATCATATTTCTTACTATATGAGTATATTTTTTAACATTTAAAGATGTTTCTAAATTAGTTCCATATAATACTAATTCTTTAGTTATATTATCAGGTTTTATATATTCACGATTAGATCTTTTAAATAAAGATAATAAACTTTTATTATAATTTAATGGTAATAATAAATTATTATAACTAGGTATTATTTTACTATTATTATCCTTACCTTTAAGTGGTAAATTATGTATATATTTTTTGACCATTTTATTTATCTTGCTAAAGGATGTTCACAGTCATGAGAAGATTTTTATACCTGTAGGTACAGCTATCACCATCGTCGCCGAAGTAAAGTAAGCTCTTGAATCAATGTCTAATCCTACTATGTACATATGGTGGCTTCATACTAAGAAACCTAATAAACCAATTGATCCCATAGCATAAATCATACCTATTTCACCAAATATAGGTTTTTTACTATATGTTGATACTATATGTGATATTATACCAAAACCTGGTATTATCATTATATAAACTTCAGGGTGCTTTTAATATATTTATATATATATTAAAATGGACTATATCTTATTCAATAGAAGATTTAGATTTTCATTTATCAACAAATTTATTTCAAGATTTATATAAAATAATATTAGTTTCTTTATAAGCTTTAATATCTTTTAATTTGTAATATAAATTTATTAACATAATTCTATTAAATTTACTAGTTCTAGAAGGATATTTAAGTATATAATTTCTAAAATTTAAAATATCATTTTTAGATTGTATACTTCATTTATAACAACCATTATAACTTCTATCATAATAAATATTACCACCTAATAAATCTTGAAATGGTTTTACATCTAATAAATATTTATTAGAAACACTAACAGTTAATTGAGGATTCTTATTTTTAATGCTCATTGTTATAGTTCCATCAGCATCAAAGAAACCACTAAATCAACCATTATTAATAGTTAATTTATATGGTTCAATAACAGGTATATTTAGAATACTACATACATGGTGTAATTGAGGTAACCTTTTACTATTACGTATATTACCATTAATAGCATTAATTAAATTAATCATACCTTTTTTATTATGTAATCTATATCTAACGGCTTGTACACCAGATCTAAGTTTAACACTTCCACCAAATCTTTGTTTAATTTGTTGTAAAGCTTTTTCATCTTCTAATGCTACAGTTATTTCACAACTTGTATAACCTTGTTTAGATACTGCTAAATAACCATCTCCATCTATTAATCCTGCTAATCATTCATTAAATGATAATGTTTCTTTATCCATTGAATTTACACGTGTAGTCTCTGAGATTCCTACTAAATTAGTTTTATAACGTTTAAATATTAAATTATTTATTTTTATAAAACTATCTTTGGTTATCTGCTGATTATTTTTATATTTATTTTTTATATCTTTTAAATATATCTTTATTTTTATAAATATATTTATACTATTATTTAATAGTTTGATATTATAAATATATATTATTAATATTTTAACTATATTGGCTATTTTATTTATATTATATATTTTTAAATTTAATATATTTATAAATATGAATAGACTTATAAATATAGTAATTAATAAAATAATATTATTACTTATAATAATATTATAAAATTCCCAGCATATAGTGCAATGCATATATATAATATTATTATATATTAAGGGCCATCTATGACCGAAGAACCAGAAAAGATGTTCGTAAAGAACAGGATCTCCTCCTGCTCCTACCTCGTAGAAACCTGTATTAAAGTTTCTATCTAATAATAATAATGTAACACCAGCTGTTAATACAGGTAATGATAATAATAACAATATAGCTGTAAAGAATATAGCTCATACAAATAATGGTATATTTATCATGTGTAAACCTATAGTACGCATATTTAATGTTGTTACTATAAAGTTTATAGCACCTAATAAACTTGATATACTTGTTAAGTGTAATGCAAATATAGCCATATCTACACTAGGTCCTGAATGTGCACTTATAGATGATAATGGTGGATAACAAATTTGTTTATAATCTCATATAATGAGGCCCTTCCCCCAAAGGTGGGAAGGGCATTATACCCCCTTGCGGGGCATTTTTATTATACTATCATTATTTCAATTATTCTCATAATTGTTCGGACTATGCCTTATACATTTTTATAATTATTTACTATTATTCTCATCTTATCTCTTATTTCATTTAATTTTTCATTATTACCTTTATACTTATAATATGATCTTTTTCATATTGAAAACTCTAAATTTTTAACACCTAAAAATATTATTGAATGATCTTTAGTTATAAAATAATTAATAATATTTTGTATAGATCTATTATTTGTTGTTTCTATTTGATAATATTTATTATTATTTAATTTTATATTACTTGATATATGAAATATATATTTAATAGCATATAATATTATATTATCTAATTTATGATTTATACTAAAACTATGAACTATTCTATTAGTTTTATTATCTTTATTTACTAAACAAAAAGAAGCTTTAGCTTCAAAAAAACCAGTTAATCAACTTTTAGATACAATACTTTTTATTATTTCTTTATTTTTTATATCTATATTTTTTCATATTGGTGATTTATAATCTATTGGTCTTACTTCATTTTTAATATTTAAAATAATATTAATTTTATCTTTAATTGAAATATTATCATTATTATAAATTAATATACATTTTTTAAATTTTATATATTCATAATATTTAGATGTTAATAATATATTTTCATCAAATATAGGTAAAATTATATTTACTAAATGCTCCATACGTCTAACTTTATAGTTAGATATATTATATCTATTATTACTTATAGTTCCAACATTTAATATCTTTTTAATTTTATGTAATATTTGTATATTATATGTACTTTGGGTTATTTTATAATTAAATGTTACTTTAGTTTTGTTTTTATCTATATAAATATTAAAAGAACCATTACCATCAGTAAAACCAACTAATCATTGATTAAAATTAATAAGATTCGAATAAGAAATATTACTTTTATGAGGGGTATAACTTAATTTTCTAGAGTAATTATTATTAACTTTAAATAAAAGTTTATTAAATTTATGTATTATCATGTATAGTCTCTGATGTATATTATATACTTTACTATTTATAACAGTTATATATAATATACAGGCATGTAAACCTATTATTATAAAACTTTTAACTAAACTTAATATATAAAAGAATGAGTATTTTATAATATATTTTATATATCCTTTTAAAATATAAGAATAATAAAATAAGGTCTTCCCTGCATCGAATGATATTTTTATTATTATATAAATAAAATATATAATAAATAACAGCTTATATTTAACTGTTCATCCTGTACCAGCACCTTGTTCTATAAGTACAGAAGCTATAATACAAACTAAAGCAGGTGGTAAACATCAAAAACTTATGTTATTTAATCTAGCAAATGCCATATCTACAGCACCTATCATTATAGGTAAGAAGAAATTCACTTATTTATTTATATTTTCATATAAATGTGGACTATATCTTATACTTATAATAATAAGTATTTATACGTGTAGTCTCTGAGGTACCTACTCATATATTACTTAATATACTTTGGTTACCTACTGATTGTCCATTGTAATATCTTTATATTATGTTATTCTAATAATATATATTATATACTTATATAATTTCTATTATTATTTATATAAAGCTTTAGGAGTTTCCAGAATATAGTATAATAATTATAAATGATTTCACAATCATAAACGGCAATTTCTTCTTTTTATATATTATATATATTATATTTTATTTTTAATATTACTTTTAAACATTTCCATTTATATCCCTTTACGAAAGGTGGGGAACATGGTTATGATTTTGTATATATATTTTCTTCTAATAAATGTTTAAAATTTATTTTTATTCTTTTTGTATTAAAATTATTTCTTATTTCTTTTCCTAATTTAACAACATTTACATTAGTACTTTTATAGTTATTTTCAATAATATAATTTAATAATTTATTTCAATCTTTATAATCTAAATATTTAGATGATAATAATGAATATTTAGAAAAATAATTATTTACTTGTATTAATTTATCTATATTATTAATACTTATTGTATAAGTATAATATGTTTTATATTGTTGACTTTTATCTACTTTAATATATCTATATTTAGTGTATATATTAGTATTAAAAGTTTTAGCAATATTTAACATAATAGGATAAAAACTTTCATTAATATTAGAAGAAATAAAATCTTGTTTAATTACTAATGAATATCTTAAAGAAATACTTTCATTATTTTTACTTTTATTTAAAATAATATCAAAATAACTATTTGCATCTGAGAAACCTGCTAATCAAGCATTATTTAATATATTAGAATTATCTATAGGTTTAATATTAATTTTATTAATTTTAGATAATATATTTTTTCTTATATTTATATTATATATGTTATAACTATTTTTAATAGTTATATCAGGTTTATCTATATAATCATTTATTCATTTAATAGCTTTTATAATTAAATAATATTTAGGTGTTCTATAATAACCATTAGTATAATTTAATAATTTATATATATCTTCAATACTTTGTATTTGTCATATATAAACATTACTATTATTTCTTTTATTTATATAACCTATATTAAATATTTTTTTTAAATATATTGCTAATTCATAATCATTATTTTTAAATATTATAGATATTTTAGGTGATTTATTTATATTATCAAAAATATAAATATTACCATCACCTTCTATTAAACCTGTAATATAACTACATAAATTATTATTTATTTTAGGATTAACTTGATTAAAGGTCTTATCAATATAAGTAGAATAATATGTAATTCCTTTAAATATTGCGTTTCTTTTGACAAAGATTTTATTTTTAATAAAATTATAATATATATATATATATATATTAATTTCACCAAAGGCTCCTATGATTACGGGCATAACAAATAAGAATATCATTGCTATTGCATGTCCTGTAATTAATACGTTATATGCTTGATTATTTCCATGAAAGAATTGACTATTACCACTTGATAATTCCATTCTTATTATAACTGACATACCAGTACCTACCATAGATGCTATCATACCATATCCTAAATATAGTATAGCTATATCTTTATGAGATGTACTATATAATCAACGGGTTATATAACTCATTTGTTTCATTTACAAATGATTACCCTTTATTTTCTAATCTTTATTATCTCTATCTTCATTACTTCTCCTTATATATTTTAACACCTTTTATTTTATATATAAATATATATAAGATAAATAATAAATATAAATAGTTTATAGATAAAATAATATTTACGTAACCAGAAATATGGTAGCGATATATAAATAATATGAGTATAACCCCACCCTATATTTAATATATGAGAGGGGGGAGATTAATAAAATGAATATAAAATGTATATGTATATAAAAATAAGTATAAGAATAAATAAAAGATAATAAACAAAGTTATTAAAAATAAAGGGAATAAAAATTAAATGAATAAATAAGCATCTAATAAATAGATAAGAGTAGGTAAGAAGATAGCTAAACCAAATAAAAGAGGTAAGAAAACAACTCAACACATAGCGATTAATTTATCATATCTAACTCTAGGTAAAGTAGCTCTAACTCAGATATAAGTAAAAGCAAATATATTAGCTTTAATACCTAAAATAATACCTGTACCACCTCCGAAGAAAAGGATAGAAGTAAGAGTAGATAAGAAAAGGATAGAAGCATATTCAGATAAGAAGAATAAAACAAAAATAGAAGAAGAATATTCAGTCATATGACCTGAAACTAATTCTGATTCAGCTTCAACATTATCAAAAGGAGGTCTAGCACATTCAGCAACACAACCTATAAAGAATATAATAGATAAAGGTAATAATGGTATACCAATTCAAATAGATTCTTGTAATTCAACATATCTTGATAAATTCATAGATCCAGCTAATAATATACATAATAATATAATTGTTGTTAATACTAATTCATAACTAATTAATTGTGCTGTTGAACGTATAGAACCTAATAATGAATATTTACTATTAGCTGATCATCCAGCTAATAAAGTACCAAATACACCTACACTACTTATAGCTAAAGTTAATATAAAACCATAATTATGATCAATAATAGTTATACCTGGTCCAAAAGGTATAACAGATCAACATAATAATGCTGATATTAAAGCTATCATAGGACTTACAAGTAAAATTAATTTATCTGCATGTGTAGGTAAAACTATTTCTTTTAATAATAATTTAGCTGCATCAGCTATAGCCATTAATAAACCATAATAACCTACAGCATTAGGACCAACTCTACGTTGCATATATCCTAATGTTTTACGTTCTGCTACTGTTAAAAATGCTACAGCTAATAATATAGATATAACAAATAATAATAATTCTAATATATTCATATTTATTTAGTTACAGCTATAGCCCCTATAACAGATAATATTAATATTAAACCAGTTATTATTAATAATATAGCATATTCCGTATATAATTGATTACCTACTACTATTAACTCATTAAATATATTATCTATATTAGTTACTATACCATATGTTTCATAAGTTATATCTAACGGTATTAAACATATAGCTAATAAAGTTATAACTAAAGGAGATATAGTACCTTGAGGTTTATAATCAATTTTAAGTAAAGATAATATAAAAAGAAATAATATAGCAATAGCACCAACATAAATAAGTATATATAATATACCCATTAATACAAAACCTTGATTATATAAACAAATGGCTGTACTAATAAAAAGAATAATAAGACAGAAAATACTTTGTACAGGTGATAATAAACCTATAGCGAGTATACTGCTTAATCCACTAATTAAATTCATAATTAAAATAAATAAAATAAAAAAGTTTTTCTAACAAGAAAATATCACAAAGTTTATACATACTAAAACGTTTAAGTTTGGAATTGAACCAAAATACATGTATTAACAGTACATTGCTTTACCATTAAGCTACATAAACTTATTCTTGTTCTCCTAATCATTCAACAAATTCGTTAATTGATACACATTCTAATTTAATAGGCATTAAACTATGATTAATACCACATAATTCACTACATTGACCATAATAAACACCTGTTCTTTGTATTAATGCACTTACTTGATTTAAACGACCAGGTGCTGCATCTATTTTAATACCTAAAGAAGGTAAAGCAAATGAATGTAAAACATCATTAGCTGTTACTATAAATCTTATATGAGTATCTACTGGTACAACTATAGAAGTATCAGTATCTAATAATCTTAATTGTCCCTCTTCTAACATGTCCTCAGGTATTATATATGACTCATACTCTATTGTTTCACCTGTTTCTGATACAAAATCTGAATATTCATATTTTCAATATCATTGTAAACCTATAACTTTAATAGTCATAGCTGGTGTTAAAACTTCATCACATAAGTATAATAATATAAAACTAGGGAAAGCTATAAGTAATAGAACAACAGCTGGGAATATAGTTCATATAATCTCTAAAGTTTGACCATGTTTAATATATTTATAAGCAAATGTATTATTTTTAAAATCTTTAATTATAACATATAATATATAAGAAACTAAACCTAATATAACTGCTAAATAATACATTATATGATCATATAATTCATGTATACCTTCTTGGTTAGGTGTTGCTGAATCTTGCAAACGTATACCTCAAGGTGTTGGTACATCTAATCAAATCATTTTAATAATTATTTATATTAATTTATATAATAAATCCATAAATATATGGAATCAATCGGAATTGAACCGATATTGTTCGCATGCAAAGCGAAAGATTTACCAATTAATCTATGATCCCTTTATATATATATATATATTGTATGGTATATGAATAAAATTAATAAGATTATATATATTTATATATATATATAACTTAAACATACTAGTATTGTATGATTAAACTTATTCGAAGGGTTTAATATTTGAGAAGCATTCAATATGTATCCTCAACCTTCTTAGCTAATATGTTTAAAATATAAACATAAAACCATAGGAAAGCACCTCGCTATCCTTTCGTACACTCGAGGCAACGAATAAGAAAATAACCCATAGATGATAAAATCATTACTGACTCACGTCGTAATTAACCCATCTCAAGTGACTCCTTAGAGGACGAACAGTCCTACCCTACCTAGTTGCTACGACCAGGAGGACGAGTCTAGACGACCAAAATTGTTATCGTTAATCTCTTTATATTAACTTCTATATATTTCTATATAGTTCAGACTATGTCTTAAATATCTATTATATATATATATATATAAATATTTTAGGGCTTTCGTGGTAGGATTATTGTTATAATACTCACCTACTAGTCGTTGAACGTTTCAATCACTTTTATTTATAATAATATAAATATTTATATGAAAGACTTCGCTGCAAGTCATCATAGTTAAAACCTTAGACTTTCTTGCAATTAACCCTATTTAACCTCAACTATCGTATTAATCGAGGTGGCAAACACCGCTGACGATATCAACTCTCACGCGGTATTACCCTGTTCAATTATGTTATCGTTGATCTCTTTATATCAACTTCTATATATTTCTATATAGTTCAGACTATGTCATCATCATAATTTATAATTATCCTCATTATATAGGGATCATATAATATATTTTATTATATATTATTCCTTCCTTATGAGTGAAATTATAAATCTTAGATGTTGGGCGCTCGTGGTAGAATTATTGTTAGTTTACTCATCTACTAGTCGTTGAACGTTTTTATATCTACAAATGAACTAATATAAACTTCGCTGCAAATTATCTTTTCATAAAAAATGATTAAGACTTTTATGCAATTCACCCAATTATGTTATAATATATATATTTCTATATATAAGGGACTAACATTTAATCCCTAGCGTAACTTTAATCCGTTATCGACATCCAAATCTAATGATTATGCCTGTTCACTACACTCTACTTAAGTACTAATTCCACTTGTTAGTGTTATTATCATCGCACAATTATGTTGTTATCCTTACATATATTTATATATAATTATATATTTATATTCTATTTACCATATAGAAATATTGTACGTTGTCTTACTATTATATAATAAATTTAATAAAACATTATAAATTTATAGACACATCAGATGCTTTCGCTGATGTCGACGCCCCATCGAAACTAACCTCTTTACTCTGTCTCTTATTATAAAATTTATAAAATATATATATACTTATTTTTATAAGTTTATATATTTAATTATTATAAATTAAAAGATAAGATTCTATTACTTTAAATATAGGTATCTCATTGTTATTATTAAAATAATCATAAGTAAATTATGATAAATATAATTACCTAATAAACTGAAATAAAAAGTTGTCAAATCAAAATAAAGATATAGTAAAGCTGCATAGGGTCTTTTTGTCAAACTACGGGTACACGGCATCTTCACCGCGAATGCTATTTCACTGAGTCTACTATGGATACAGTTGTCGCATCGTGTATTCATTCATGCAGGACACCAATTATGCGTCAATGAATTTCGCTACCTTCGGATCCTCACAATAAGACCGCCGTTAACATACCTTTTCAAATAATATACAAATAATATATTAAATATATTAGGCATACACCGGGCAGATATCACTTACTATACTTACTATTTCTAGAACGCAGTAAGCTATGTTTTTGGTAAACAGTCGCACGACTAAAAGCTTTATGCTAATTTGCCGAGTTCATTCACAGTAGTTGTCTCATTCTCCTTTATCATACCTGTGTCGGTTTACAGTACGGTTCTTTTACTTTTCTTGTTCTATCACCCATCAATTTTATATTTCTATCTTAATCTTAGGGACCGTTAGTTTATTATAAAACCTTATGATTCTTTAAATATATATATATATATTTTATTGGAGGGTAGTCTTATACTACCTATCGTTACTCAAGCCAGCAATCTCTTTATGATTATATTTATTTTATCATATATTCTGCTACCATATAAATATTTAAAAATATTTATATCTATAATTATGTTAAATATTTAGACCCGTATATTTTCTCTAATAACTATGTCACATCAGTGCATTGTTACATGTCCATTAACAGATGATTATTGTCAAACCCGCTGACTGATTGTCTATCTAAAGTTATTAGATTTTATTCACTTAATATAATTTATATAAATATAAATTATATATAACTTTAAAGTTATATACTTATTTGGGACATTTATTTAATAGTCTAGGTTGTTTCCTTTTAGACCTACTACCTTATCGCAATAAGTCTGACTCCTTACAATATGGTTTACTGTTCCGAGGTTTAAATCTTTTGATAAAATTATATTATAATCCCCCAAAATGATTTAAGTGCTGTACCAGTTATTACTTTATGTAAAGGCTATACTAATATATATTTCGCAGAAAACCAGCTATCGGCAAACCAGATTTGTCTGTCACTCCTACACACACCTCTTTAGAGAATATTGCTACATCCACCTATTCAGACTCTAATATAAATATTAGATCTTAGACATGTGTAGATCGTTTGCTTTCGGGCCTATATATATTAACTAAAGATTGATTAACTCAATTTCTTTATAATTTTATTATTACGCTAATATATATAACTCACTGGCCCATTATACAAGAGGTACGCCATACTATGACTGCTCTCTATTATTCTATTTACTCCTTTTCCCTCACGGTACTTTTAACTTAATACTTATTTATTGTCTTAGTAGTAGACACTACTTTATTCTCACCTCTTGATGATACTTTAAGACTACTATACTTTCACTCACCGTTACTTATATAGCCCCTGTTGGTTACTTTCGAGCTACTCAGATGTTTCATTCCACTCGATTTGTTTTACTCATTTTCATGATTTGATTGGTTAAAATTTTTAACCTTTCTATCAACTTAAATATTAGTTTTAGATCCTTAAAATAATATTATTTTCATATACCTTTTTTCAATATATCACCTTATATATATATAAATATATATTAACCTTTATTGAGATTAGAATGAGGATCATGACCTACTCGAGGTTACCATACCACTCCCACCTTCGTGGGGGGGAGGGTTATATATAACAATGAATAAATATAATAAATTTATTATTAATAATATAGGTATATTTATTAATAATCTACTTATACCTGTACTACCTAAAACTTTAAGTAAACCATTATCAACATAATAATTTAATTTACCACCAAAATTTAATACTGATCTTATTACTAAATTATTTAATAATTGATCATAATATATACGTTGGTTAAAGTAATTATATATATTAGATTTATTAATTTTATATGAGAATTCATAAATATAAACTAATAATAATGATAATGATAAACCTAATATTAAAGGTAATAATTTAAATATAGCAGGTATTGTATATTCAGTTTCTATAAATGTATTAGTATGAGGTAATCCCATTGTTAAATGGAAAGTTACATTATCTCTATAGTAACCTAAGAATATACTATATATTGCTAATATAGTCATAGGTATAGCCATATGAGTACTTTCATGTACATTAGAATAAGTTAATTTATTACCACGTGGAACATTATAGAAAGTTAAATATAAAACTCTAGTAGAGTAAATAGCTGTTAATGTAGCTGAAGCTGTAGCTAAGTAATACATTATATAACCACTAACAGAATAAGTACCATATAATGTTTCTATTATTATATCTTTAGAGTAATAACCTGTTAAACCAGGTATAGCCATTAAAGATAATGATGCTATAAACATAGTAGTATAACTAAATGGTAAATATTCTATTAAACCTCCATATTTACGCATATCTTGAGTTTCTGACATATAACTATGTATAATAGATCCTGCTGACATAAATAATAAAGCTTTAAAGAATGCATGACAATATAAATGGTATATAGCTAAGTCATATGCACTTGATCCTATAGCCAACATCATCATAGCCAATTGGGACATTGTAGATAATGCTATAACTCTTTTTATATCATTCGTAACTACTGCTATTAATCCACTTATTAATGTTGTTAATCCGGCTAATCATAATATACCTAATAATACTGATGGTGTATATTCTAATATAAATGATGATCTTACTAATACAAATACTCCTGCACATACCATTGTTGCTGCATGTAATAGTGCACTAACAGGTGTAGGCTAATATTTTATCTAATTACTTTCATAATTAATTGGACTATATCATAATAATATATATATATATATTATTCTTTACGTGTAGTCTCTGAGGATCTTATATAAATATATATATAATTTCCTGCTGATTGTCCATTATTATCTATATTATTTTTACATATAAGTAAACATAGCTTTAGGATATTCCAGCATATAGTAAAGTTTAAGGAGGGCCCTTATATTTTTATTAAATTTATTTTTATAAATACTTTATTATTTATACCCAGATATAACCCTCCATTGCAGACAGCAATCAACCGTGCAATCCTAGTTGTGCACTTTTAGCAGTTGCAGCTATTAATAACATAATAGCTAAAGAATTTAATATAGAAGTATCAACATGAGGTACTAATAATTCAATAGTATTAAAATCAACAGCATGGAAAAAAGATAACATACATCCTATACATATAACAAATAATGTATCACCCATACGATTTAATAATATAGCTGATAAAGCACTTTTCATAGCTGCTATACGTGTATTTCAGAATGATATTAATAAATATGATATAACTCCTACGAATTCTCATCCTATAAACATCATAACATAATTTTCACTTACAACTAATATAGTCATAAATAAAGCAAATACACTTAATATTATATAGAAACGATTACGATTAGGGTCATGTCTCATATAATCTAAAGCATATATTAATACTGCTAATGTTACTATTCCTACTGGTACCATAACAACCATAGATAATGAATCTAATAATATACCATAATTTATATTTATATCACCTAAAGATATTCAAGTACCAAAATTAATATAAATTGGTTCTTCAAAGAAATAAGTTAATCAATACATTATAAAATATTAGATACTTTCCCTCTTAATCTGTAGTATGATACTAATAAACTTAAACCTATAGCAGATTCAGCACCTGCTAAAATTATAATAAATATAGCATATAAAGTAGATTCTACATCATTAAATTGACCTCCTATATATATTATTTTAACTGTTACTGTTAATAATAATATTTCTATAGCTATTAATAATGTTATTATATTATTTTGACTGACATAAAATGTCAATAATGTTGTTAACATTGCTATCATTTTTTTTAATATGTTTTATTTATTTCTATATGTTAATTTTTTATATTATTTAAGTATTTTTACTCATTACCATATTTTTGATAGCTATATTTTATATTAATAGCTATTTTATTAACAATCCCCCCTCATATATATATATGAGGGGTTTATAAATATATAGATATATATTTTATGAAATGTAATATGATATATATTTTAATAATAATAATTTTATTAGGGATAATATCTTTTAAGGTAAATAAATAAAATAAAAAGTAAAAAGAATAAATAAAAAGAAAGATTAATGTAAGTAAAGAGAATCTTTAATATAACCACTAAATAAGATACAGAAAACATAGGCTTGAATCATAGATATAGCGAATTCTAGACCAACTATAGCTATAACACCTGCCATAGGTATGAAACCACCTATGAAACCTAAAATAGAAGTACTCATTAAGTTAAGTATTAAAGAACCTAATATTAACATAAGTAAGTGACCTGATAAAACGTTAGCAGATAAACGTAAACCTAAAGAAATAGCTCTAGAGCTATAAGATAATGTTTCAATTAAAACTAACATAGGTACTAAAGGAAGAGGAGTACCACTAGGTACAAATAATGCAAAGAAACCTCAACCATGTATAGTTAAACCTAATATAACATTACCTATTCATAAAGATAAACTAAATGCTATTATTGCTACTAATTGTGCTGATATAGCAAAAGAATAAGGTATCATTGATATTAAATTAGCTATTAATATAAAATTAAATAATGTAAATATTAATGGAAAGTAATATCCTCCACGATTACCTATTTGACTTTTAGTCATATTTAATATTGTATCATATACTGCTAATACTGCTACACCTCATCTATTTCATCCTAAATATGATTTATTTAATAAAAATATAACACTATATATTAATGTTACTACTATTATTAAATATATTACATAATTAGTTATACTTAATGTTAAAATGTTATTTACTGTTAATAATGGTTTTATTTCAAATTGCTCTAATGGTGAAAATATCATTATAATAAAAAAAAATTAATTATACCATCTATATATAAATATTTTATATATTTATATAACAGGTTTAGTAATAGTATATATATATTTATATACTTATAAAATATATTATCATATCCTACGAAGTGGAAATGAAAATAAATAAAAACTTAAATAAGTTATAATTTTCCACCTTCCATCTATATGGGAGTGGGATGATACCCCTTTAGGGGCATACCCCTCCACTCTTAGAGAGAGGGGATTTACATTATAAATAAAATTATTTATAATTTAACAATAAGTATTCTAGCTATTAATAATCTTAATATATTAGGTAAAATTAAAGTAGATATAAAGAATAATAATAAAGCAATAGCTAAAATACCAAAAGTTAATAAATTAAGAAAGTAAAAAGGTACTAATTGTGGCATAAAAATATATAAAAATAATAAATGATAAAATAAAAATATATAAAAATATATAAATATAAAAAATATAAAAACCAATCAGATTGAAGGGACTTGAACCCCCATAGCCCTACACCCAATGTAGATACGTTACCAATTACGCAACAATCTGTAGTAAACCGAGATAATGAGAATATTAGAATCAAAAAGGGAAATAAATAAAGTCCAAGATAAATAAAATAACTCGAGATCAAATAGAACATTGAGGGAATTGAACCCTAAGAAACTAATTTGCAATCAGTACATTCAACCATGAATAACAATGTTCAGAATATGACAAGCGTGGATCGAACACGCAAGATAGCATTGGAAGTGCTAGGGTTTACCAGTTAACCTATTGTCACAAAATAACCACAGCGGGAATTGAACCCGCATATATACTGTGAAGTAGTAGTATCATACCATTAGATCATGTGGTCTTAAATAAAATATAATGTCGTATTGAGGAATCGAACCCCACACCTTCCGATTACAAAACGGACGCTGTGCCTGGTCAGCTTATACGACTTTATCCTTGCCTAAGATAGGATTTGAACCTATATTAGATGCATATGAGGCATCTGTTCTAACCTTTAAACTACCTAAGCATGGATAACTACTGAGACTTGAACTCAGATATATCGCGCCACATGCGAGTGTTCTACCTTTGAACTATAGCTACCTTTTGAGGAGGGACTGAATCGAACAGTCGCAGCACTACGGCACTAAAGTTACAATTTAGGTCTAATTACCAACATTAGAACCTCCCCTTTATTATTAACCATCAAATACCTTTTGATGTTAATATATATATATATTTTATTACGGTTAGTAGGAGTCGAACCTACACGGTCTAAGCCTGGACATCTTAAGTGTCCTATGTCTACCATTTCATCATAACCGCTTACCTTAAATATATATATATTTATATATATAACACCTCACAAGGAGGTGTCATCCCCCATAAGGGTAGGATAACTATGAATAAATTTTTATAATATTAAAATTATTTATTATATAAACGTGTTATTAAAGGTTTAACAATAGGTGTAAAACGTCTTTCAAGATTTAAAGCACCTAAATTTATTTCATAAACAAATGCAATAACAAGAGATAATAAGAATATTATTAATATAGATAAACCATATAAACCATTAGAATAAGCACTAACAACATATGGTAATATAGAAGATATTTCTAAATCAAATGGTAAGAAAAGTATAGCAACTAAAATGAAAGCTACACTAAAAGCAGATCTAGATTGTTGATATGAAGTAAAACCACATTCAAAAGGACCATTTTTTTCACTATATGAATTATTTATAGATATTAAATAATTTAATACTATAAAAAATAAAGCTAATATAGGGGCTAAATATAAATAAATTTTAAACATTTTATATAGTTATTAAATATAACCCTTCTGATATAGCTGGTAAATATATAAAGAAACTTATTAATAAAGTTGTAGATAAAGCTATAGTATATGCTAATGATGGATTAATATAATTAACAACTTTATTAGTTTTACTTGTCATTAATACTTTAATAATATTAGCATAATAATAAGTAGCAATAACACTACAAATAACTATAGTAATAGTTTCAATAATATAATTATCTTGTAAAGCTGCTGATAAAATATAATATTTAGCATAGAATCCTGGTAAAGGTGGTATACCTATTAATGAAAATAAAGCTAATATTAAACATAAAGCTAAAGTTAAATTAGGTAATTTTAATTGATGTATATATAATAAAGGTGATCATTTAGATATAGGATTATTTATATATTCACTTGCACTTAATATACCTAAGAATAATATTAAATGAGTTAAAACATATTGTATTAAATATATATATAATGATGAATCATAAGATATAATAGTTAATAAAATATAACCAAAATTAAGTAATCCACTATATGCTAATATTGTTTTTATATTAACTTGAAATAATGGTTTATAAGCAGCTATAAATAATGATAAATAAAAGAATATTATTAAAATATGATGATGGAATAATGAAGCATTAGAAAATATTCATGATACTATAGATAATTTAGCAACAATACTTATATAAGCAGTTATATATGTAGGTGCATAATTATATACAGCTATACTTCAACGATGTAAAGGTGCCATACCCATTTTAAATAATAAAGCTATTAATAAAATATAAAAATAATCATAAGCATTACTATAAGAATAGAATATCATTATATCTGATATATTTGTTGTACCTGTTAAAGCATATATAAAATATGATGATATTAATATTATAGTTGAAGCTATACCTCCCATTAAAAAGTATAATAAAGAAGCTCTAGAAGCATTATAAGATCTATTATGTAAACCAGTTAATAAATATAAAGAATAACTTTGTAATTCAATAACAACATATAAAGATAATAAATCATTAACTAATGGGAATAATAATAAACCTATAATATTAGCTAATAATAATAATAAATAATAAGGTGATTTTAAATCATATCTTTGATTACTTGTAGTATATATTAATAATATTATAACTAAACTTAATATTAAATATATTATAGGTAAATTAGTAGGTGTTAAACTAAATCAATTATTATATAAAGTTATACCTGGTGATAATGCAACAATATCAGTAGATATTATTAACATTATTAATGTAAATATAATAGTTAAAGTACCTAATCTATTAACTATTATAGAATGACTATTTTTAAGACCAATAAGTCTTAAAGATTCATTAGGAAAAGTTGAGAAAACTAAAAAAATTAAAAATGATGTAAATAACATTTAAAAGAAATTAATAATAAATATATATTATATAAATATATAATAACCTATTTAGAGATTATTATATAAAATAAATATATAATGGCATAGTAAGAATCGAACTTACATAACATTATTCGTAATAATATGCACTAACCATTATGCTATATGCCAACGGATAGCCAGCGAGTCGAACGCTGAGAACATAAATGTTACTACATAGCAAGTAGGTCGGCTTACCAATGCCTAGCTATCCTTTTATTATTATTTAAATTTATTAACGCTTTGCATCAGACTCGAACTGACAACTCTTATAGTGACATTATAAGGCTTTACCTTTAAGCTACCAAAGCTATAACTGAGTCGGCATGATTCGAACATACATAAGCCTATCTCAAATATAGGGGACTTGCCAATTAGTCTACAACTCATCTCATAATAATTATACAATTCATATTTTATTATATATTCATAACCCGTTGTAGACTGTACAATCTTTTTCATTTGAAAAAGATTAGTCTACAACTCATACTTCTTCTTTCTATTATTATATTTAACAAAATATAATAATATTTTTTATTACCTTCCCCCTTCCTCATATATGATATATGAGGAAGGGGGATAACACTTATAATATATAAATATCTTAATATAAATATATAAATATAAATATAAGAATATAAATCAATTTCTCATTACCCCAAAGGGTGAGGGTAGGAGAGGTAAAATAAATGATCACCAGGTATATAGTGATAAGGGGGGGGGATGTGTAAAGAAATAAAATTAGTCTAGTAAGAATTGAACTTACATCTATCGATTATCAATCGATCTCTCTACCATTGAGATATAGACTATTGAGTAGAATATATTTAAAAATAATAAAACCCGATCAGGTTCCCCTAACCGAACCGTATTTCAACTTACAGCAGGTCACTTGTAAACAAACCTAGGTCAAATTTAACTTAATTAAAAGTTAAAAATGTAAGGAAAGTAAGAGTTTCTTGCTGTTGATGAGTGGTTAGTACGAAGTAGTTAAAAATTTCACCGCGACACTCTAGTTCGCGATTACTAGCAATTCCTCCTTCATGTAATCGAATTTCAGACTACAATCCATGAAAGTAACTATGTCATAATCTTATTGTTTAATATTTAAATTAATTTATAATATAAATATAATTGTCAATAACTTCGTAACACGTCTATAGCCCATCTCATAAGGGTCATCATGATTAGTCTTCGGCCCCGACTTCCCATTATTTCTCAATAATGCTTAATATATAAAGATATATATAAGGGATTACGTTCATTAAATAACTAAATATTAAACCTCACGGCATGAACTGACGACAACGATGTAACGCCTGTAAGATATTCAAGAGATGGTAAGATTTTAGGAGGATTATCCAATTAAACGACATGTTCCACTGCTCATGACTACAACCGTCTAATGTCTTGTATTTCACCCTTGCGAGCGTACTAGTCAGGCGGAATACTATTCATTTTCACTTTTCTTTTATTGTATTCATAGTTCACTGCTACGACTAAATGGGTATCGAATCCATGTTGCGCCCGTAGCCTTCACCTCACAACGTCAATAAATTATTGTGATTTTATTGCTGTCATAATGTTTTCGTTGTATTTCATCCCTCTAACTTTATTTCATATCACTTTATAATTTATTCTAATTTATTTTAATTATAAATCGTTCTACAGGTTCTTTAAGCCATTCCGAACAATGCTAGCCCTCCATGTCTAACCGCAGCTGCTGGCACATGTTTTAGTTAGGACTTTTTCATATATATATCATTATTATATATACTTAGAAGTTTATAGTTTTCCTTTAATTATTTAATCTAATAATATTTCCCCCCGAAGGGAGATATAAAATTATTTATATAATTTCCTTCTCGTAGATAGCTTGATCAATCGTTAGATCATTGTCAAAGATTCCCCACTGCTGCTCTTAATAAGAGTAACCTCTATCGAAGTTATGTGGCCGTTGTGACGAAAATCGCCGGCTCCAGTTCCATGGCTAGATTTTTACATCTAATACCTACATCTGTAATGTATAATTTTTTTTATACATTGTCACTCACCTTATCACAATTTATATATATAAATATATAAATTATTTGCATGTGTTATGCCTCTACATAGCATTAGATCTGAACCAACATCATGTTCTCATTTATTTTATTAATTTATATTGAATTACTCAGAATTGAACTGAGATACATCCATTATGAGTGGACTGCTCTACCATTGAGCTATAATTCATTTCTTATGTGCAGTAGATAGATTCGAACTACCAATTACAAGGTTATGAGCATTGCATGTTACCATTACATTATACTGCTTACCTTATATATTTTTTATTTCTTCTATCCTTTTTTATCTTCTCCTTATTTTATATTTATTATCTATATAAACATATATAGCTATCAAATACCTAATATTAGATTTATTTATAATATGTATACTTTATTACTTATATACATATTATGCCTCGTAAAGTAATATCAACCCCTCCGAAAGGGGTCTAATTGACCCACAAGAAGTTATCATACCCCCCCTTTTTATTAAAAAGGGGGGGGTAAATTATTATTCTTTATACCTCACATATTATTCCCTGCCACCAAATTCTTGGTGGCTATATTTGGGAATCTATAAAATATATATTTATATATTATATATATATATACTCTTTAATAT
>Ga0308161_1001281_pt1 | contig 31197 bp, 27 predicted proteins | sample PhyFR2_FD_201034 | JGI IMG/M metagenome (GOLD analysis project Ga0308161, IMG submission 201034) | Phyllosphere microbial communities from UC Gill Tract Community Farm, Albany, California, United States - DLSLF.R2 | ecosystem: Host-associated > Plants > Phyllosphere > Unclassified | place: USA...
GCGAACAGGAACGCCGTGACCAGCACCGCGAGGAACCGGGTGCGGGGCGTGAGCTCGGCGGCGAGCCGGCGCTGGAACAGCCCGCGGAACACCACTTCTTCGAGCACCGGACTGACGACGACGATGCAGATCGCCGACACGAGCAGCAGCCCGACGTCCGGCGTGCCGAGGGACGGTGCGGGGACCAGCCCGGTGGACCCGGTGAACGCGAGCGACATGACGACGTCCACCGCGCGGCACACGATCACGATGCCGATCGCGAAGACCACGATCCCCAGGTCGAGCCGCAGCCGCGACACCATCGCCGAACGCGGGGTCCGACGGAGCACCACGGCGGCCGCGACGACGAGCGGTACCCACACGGCGGCGTCCGCGGCGAGCACCTGCAGGACCGGCGAGGGGATGCCCCCAGTCCGGGTGACCTGTCCGACGAACCGGGTCAGGATCACGGCGACGCCGAGCGCGACGAGGATGACGATGAGGTCCCGCTGTCGCCGCACGCTGGGCTCGGTGGTGGTCTGGGCCGTCTCGGAGCGCATGGGGCCACCGTAGAGGACACCGCGCGGCGGATGGCGACTTCCCCCGAGCAGGACTCAAACCTGTGACACTATTTGTATGCCGTGCGCCGGGAGTACCCCGGCGTGCCTGTGTCGGGACCACAGGGACGGTTCGGATCGGGGAAGGCAAAGGCGTGGAACTCCGCGACTACATCACGGTGCTCCGCAAGGGTTGGGTACTCATCGTCGTGCTCGCCCTGGTGGGAGTGGCCGCAGCCGCAGGGTTCTCCCTGCTGAAGAAGCCGGTCTACTCGGCATCGGCGCAGGTCTTCGTCTCCACGGAGACGTCCGGCAGCGCGAGTGACCTGGCCCAGGGCAACACGTTCACCCAGCAGCGGGTGCTGACGTACTCGAACCTGGTGTCGACGCCGATCGTGCTGCTGCCGGTCATCTCGTCGCTCAAGCTCGACATGAACGCGGACCAGCTCGCGACGATGGTGTCGGCGACGGCGCCGACGAGCACGACCCTCATCTCCATCTCGGTGGAGGGCACCGACCCGGTGCAGGCCGCGGACATCGCGAACGCGACCTCGCAGAGCCTGACCAACGTCGTGCAGGACATCGAGGCCACCGACGCGAGCGGCAAGAGCACGGTCAAGCTCACCCGCGTGAAGCAGGCCGACGTGCCGAGCGTCCCGGTCAGCCCGAACGTGCCCGTCAACGTGGCGCTCGGGCTGCTCGTCGGGCTCGCCCTGGGCATCGGGATCGCCGTGCTGCGCGAGACCCTGGACAACCGTATCCGCACCGAGATCGACGTCGAGAAGATCAGCGACAAGCCGGTCGTCGGCGGGATCGCCTTCGACGCCAAGGCCGCCGAGCGCCCGCTCATCGTGCAGGTCGACCCGCGCAGCCCCCGTGCCGAGTCGTTCCGCACGCTCCGCACCAACCTGCAGTTCCTCGACATCGGCAGCGGTGCCCGCACGTTCGTCATGACGTCGTCGATGCAGTCCGAGGGCAAGAGCACCACCGTCGCGAACCTCGCGATCGCCCTGGACAGCGCCGGGTTCCGCGTCATCCTGATCGACGCCGACCTGCGCCGCCCCCGCGTCGCCGAGTACATGGACGTCGAGAGCAACGCCGGTCTGACCGACGTGCTGATCGGCCGCGCCGACCTGGAGGACGTGGCCCACCCGTGGGGCCGCGGCAAGCTCGTCGTCCTGCCCGCCGGTCAGATCCCGCCGAACCCGTCCGAGTTGCTCGGCTCGCGCGCGATGCAGGACCTGATCGACCTGCTCGAGCAGCAGTTCGACTACGTCCTGTTCGACGCACCGCCACTGCTGCCCGTCACCGACGCGGCGATCCTGGCCAAGAAGGCCTCCGGCGCGATCGTCGCGGTCGCCTCGGGACAGACGCTGAAGGGCCAGCTCGCCGCGGCCGTCGCCACCCTCGAGAACGTGGGGGCCCCGGTCTCCGGCTTCGTCCTGACGAAGATGCCGCTGAAGGGCCCGGGCGCCTACGGCCACGGCCGTTACGGCTACGGGTACAGCTACGGCCACGACGAGGACGACAACACCGTGACCACGTCGACGCACCCGCCGAAGCGCGCCGGCAAGAAGCTGGGCGTCCTGCGTCGAGCAGGACGCTGAACGGAGTCGAGGGACATGGACACTCGCCGGGGGACCCGAAGCCTCGGACGTGCACTGCCACGGACCACACTGATCATCGTGGCTGCCGTGGTGGTGGCGCTCGTCGTCGTCGACGTCGTGCTCGTTTCACTCGCCCTGGGCCGCACCGCGCCCGAACAGAACGGGCCAGCCGGCCCCATCCCCACCTTCACGAGGTCACCCGACTCGAGCGAGACGCCGCGGGCGAGTGCGTCCGCTGACGCAGACGCTGCCTCCACCAAGCAGCAGGGTCGCCGCCTGCTGACAGCGGTCGACGGCCAGGAGGCGTGGCGCGCGTCCGGTGGGTCGTGCGGCGGTCCGCGGCCGGTGCTGGAACACTCCGTGGACGGCGGGGCGACGTGGGTCCCGGTGGGACTCGGGACGGATGTCGGATCGCTCATGGCGATCCGGGCCTCCAGTGCGGAGCTCTCGGTCCTGGTGGGTGTCGGCGACGACTGCACCACGACGGCGCGGACCAGCACCGACGCCGGCGTGACGTGGGAAGCCGGGGCGCCCGGCGCCGCCGGCGCCGGCATCAGCACCGACGGTGTCGTGCTCGCGAGCGGGACGGAGCAGGCGCCGTGCGGCGACCCGATCGACGCGTTCCAGGGCGAGAAGACCGCGGTCGTCATCTGCGACGGCCAGCTCGAGTGGCGCACCGGCGATGCCGCCTGGGTCGACGTGCCGATGGGCGGCGTCCGTTCGATCGGCGTCGACGGCGGCGACTACACGCTCGCCCGCGTCGGTGCAGCAGCGTGCGACGGCGTGCAGATCGAGACCATGTCCGCGTCGAACGTGACGCCCTCCTCGTCCACCACACCGATCGGCTGTGCCGACGGGGCCGACACCGACAACACCGTCACCATCGACCGTGCCGGCCAGGACGTGTGGCTGTGGGACGGCACGACCGTGCGGGTCTCGTCGGACGGTGGCGCGACGTGGTGACCGGGTCGTCCTCGTGACGACGGATGCGCTCCGCGCACCGCGCGCCGTCGGCGCCACCGACGAGTGGAGCCGCAAGTACTCGCGCCGCGTGCTGTTCACCGACCTGCTGGCGCTGATCTGGGTCGTCTTCGGTGTGCAGATCGCCTGGCTCGGACTGAAGTCGAACCTGGCCACCACCACCGCCGACCTGCGACTGAGCTACTTCGCCATCTCCATCGTCGTGATCGTCGTGTGGATGAGCGCACTCGCCCTGTACGACACCCGCGGTGCGCGGGTGATCGGCGTCGGCAGCACCGAGTACCGCCTGGTCGCGGACTCCAGCGTCCGCGTGTTCGGCCTGCTCGCGATCGCGGCGTTCCTGCTGCACGTCGACCTGGCCCGCGGCTACGTGCTCATCGCGTTCCCGATCGGGATCCTCGTCCTCCTGCTGTCGCGGTGGATCTGGCGGCAGTGGCTCGTGGCACAGCGTCAGCAGGGCGCGTACTCGGCGACCGTGTTGCTCGTCGGGTCTCCGGCCAGCGTGCTGCACATCGGCCGCGAACTCGCTCGTTCCCCCGAAGCCGGCTACCGCGTGGTCGGAGCGGTCGTGTCGACGAACCACCGAGGTCTGCTGACGGGTTCGACGATCCAGAGCCACGGCGGCTTGGACGACGTCGGCTCCGCGCTGCGCGAGACCGGCGCCGACACCGTCGTGATCACGAGTTCCGACGACCTGCCGCCGGAGCGCGTCCGGGAACTCAGCTGGTCGCTCGAGCCGGGTCGGCAGCACCTGGTGGTCGCGCCGAGCCTGACCGACATCGGTGGTCCCCGCATCCACACCCGACCGGTGCAGGGCCTGCCACTCATCCACGTCGAGACGCCGACGTACTCGGGGCGCAAGCTCTACACGAAGCGGGCCTTCGACCTCGTCGGCGCGGCGCTGCTCGTCGTCGTCCTGTCACCGCTGCTGCTCGTGCTCGCCGTGCTGGTGAAGACCACCTCGACCGGTCCGGTGTTCTTCCGGCAGGAGCGCGTCGGCCTGAACGGCAGCACCTTCCGGATGATCAAGTTCCGTTCGATGGTCGTCGACGCCGAGGAACGTCTGCAGGAGCTCAGCGCGCTCGACCGCGCCGAGGGCAACGACGTCCTGTTCAAGATGCGGAACGACCCCCGGGTCACCCGGGTCGGCGGGTTCATGCGCCGCTACAGCCTGGACGAGGTGCCGCAGCTGTTCAACGTCCTGGCCGGCAGCATGTCCCTCGTCGGACCTCGGCCGCCGCTCGCACGCGAGGTCGCCCGCTACGACACCCACGTCCACCGTCGGTTCCTGGTGAAGCCGGGCATGACCGGCCTGTGGCAGGTCAGCGGTCGGTCCGACCTGTCTTGGGCGGACTCCGTTCGTCTAGACCTCTATTACGTCGAGAACTGGTCGCTACTCGGCGACATGGTAGTTCTGTGGCGGACTGCGAAAGCCGTGCTGAGCGGCGGAGGTGCATATTGACAAACAAGGACGGCGTAGTGATCGCTCACGATTACGTCACGCAACGAGGCGGCGCAGAACGTGTCGCGCTCACATTGACGAGTATCTATCCGGACTCGCGGTTGGTAACGGCCCTTTATAACGGCGAAACGACATTCCCTGAGTTCAAGAACGTCGACATCCGGCCTTCAGTACTCAATCGAGTCAAAGCTTTACGGAGAAATCCGCAGTTCGCGCTTCCGCTCCTGCATTACGCGTGGGCAATGAGAAGCCGCGTCTCCGATCGCGCGGTCGTTGTGAGTTCCTCTGGGTGGGCGCATGCTGTTCGCGTCTCACCAAGAACAACGAAAGTCGTTTACTGTCACAACCCGCCGCGATGGATCTACCAGTCCGATGATTACCTCATGGGCCGCTCCCTGGCTGTGCGGCTCCTGCTATCAGCTATGCGGCCAATATTACGTCGCTGGGACAAGCGTGCTGCTGCCACCGCCGACATCTATGTGGCGAACTCGACAAGTGTCGCGGCGCGCATAAAGCAGGTCTACGAGATCGATGCTCAGGTTATTCACCCTCCAGTCTCGATCGACGCCAGCGCTGAACAGAATCGTCCGACCGGGGTGCCCGACTTCTTTTTTCTGACAGTGGGTCGCGGGCGTGGCTACAAGGGTACGTCCGACATAGTCGCGGCATTCGAGCGAATGCCGAACGAGAACCTCGTGGTAGTTGGAGGCGATGCGGATTCCCCTTCTGGGAACATCAGCGGAGTCAGGGATGTGAGTGACGGGGAGCTTCGCTGGCTCTACGCGCGTGCGACTGCGCTGATCAGCATCTCAAAGGAAGACTTCGGGCTGACACCGATCGAAGCGAATACGTTCGGTACACCGGCGCTGTTGGTTCGGGCAGGTGGTTTTCTCGACAGTCTCGACGAGGGCAAGTCCGGCCTGTTTCTATCGTCGGCCTCCGTCGAAGGCATCATCGAGTCCGTGGAGTCGTTCCCGCGCACTTGGGACTCCGATGCCATCCGGCTCCACGCGGCACGTTTCAGTTTGGACGAGTTCAGTCGACAGCTCAGGGAGATCGTCGACAGGGCCGTCCAAAAGCACGGCTTACGGGTCAACGTTGAGGAGGCCTGCTAGTGGGTGGCATGACCGTTGGCGTTGTGATTGCGAGCGTTGATCGACCGCGAGATCTGTTTGAGTGTCTGCAGTCAGTGGCGAGGCAAACGGTCGCGGCCGACGAGATCGTGGTCGTCGCACAGGCCGGCGACCCCCAGACAGCGGCTGTAGCACGGGAAGCGGGAGCGAAGGTGGTGCTCGTGGAACAGCCTGGTTTGGCGATGGCACTTGAAAGCGGTATAGCCGGTGCTTCAACCGATGTTATTGCCTTCATTGACGATGATGCCCGTGCGTCTGAATCCTGGCTCGCTCAGGTGCGCCAAGCATTCCTTCGTTGCCCTGAGCTTGGCCTTCTCGGTGGCAGGGATAACGTTGGAGGAGATGCCGTCAACGGGCATTCTGCCCTTCCCGTAGGGATCGTGCGTCGCGGTAAGGTCATCGGGAACCATCATCGCGGGCACGGTCCGGCTCGAGAAGTGCATCATGTGAAGGGCGCAAACATGAGCATGCGGAGGGAGGCAGTTGCCTTGATTCCGCTTGCTCGGCTGGTGGCAGGCAGCGGGGCCCAGGTGAGGAACGAGTTCGTCCTGAGCCTCGGGGTGCTCGCGCAAGGCTATCGAATTGTCTATGATCCGGCTGTTCAAGTGGATCATTTCCCAGCAGAGCGAGGAACAGGTGACGGGAGGGCGAGGAGTGACGCGGAGCGCACATTTGTGAGGCGATCCAACGAAGCAGCAGCGTTCGCGTTTGCAGGGATGTGGATGAAGGCGGCACCCTACGTCGTTCGCGCCGTACTCATTGGTGATCATGTGTCGCCCGGCCTGCTACTGGCCGCTACCCAGCCTGGCGGTTTCAAGCGTCTCCGAGCTGGAGTGAGCGGAGTGTCCGACGGGTTTCGGCGCGGAGTGCGGCTGAGGCAAGAGACAACAATGATGAGCAGGGCCTGATGCGTAGGATTGAAACGGGGGTTCGGCTTTCGACATCGCTAAACGCCGTCGCGGGTCAATATCAATCTTTGACGATCGGCGTCATTTTCACGATCTCTGCAGCCTTTGTGTTCAGCGCGGTTGGGCTGCGGTTCGCGGTGTTCACGCTGCTCCTGCTCGGGATGGCTGCTTCATTCAATCGAGCTTGGATGCTGGCTGCGGTGGTAACACTCGTGCCTTTCGTTCCTTTGCTGCGTCGTATAATCGGCGGTGTGTCGGGTGCGGATACTGATCCCTTGTCTGTCGTGTTGCTGGCTGCGATCGCCGTGGTGCTTGTCGCTTCCATGAGACAGCTCGTGGAGATTCGGCAGGGAGTTCGCACGTACAATATTGCCGTACTGCTTCTTCTTGTCTCGATTGCTGTCAGCTTGTTTGCAGGGCGCGGGGCATCCCTGAACGGGATATTCGCCGCCGCCGCGGTGATCGTATGCACGTGTCTCACCGCTGCGGTAGCTGCGGGCGCCGTGCCAGACGTCTGGCCCTTCGTTTCACGATGGCTTCCGTCCTTCGGGGTTCTGAGTGGCGCTTACGGTCTGTTCCAGTTCTATCTCCTGCCATCATGGGACAAGGTCTGGATGCTCAACTCCGGGCTTCGAAGCATCGGTCAAGCCATACCGATGCAGGTCCGTATCTTCGGTCCGTCGGAAGCGCCCGGCCCCTATGCGTTCTTCCTTGGCCTCTGCGTCACCATTGCGCTCACTAAAGCCCTGACGATTCGCGGCAGGGGACGCGTGACTTCCACCGTGATCGCGGCGTTCCTGCTATTCCCGATGCTCGTGTCGGGCGTTCGGACTGCGATCCTCGGGGTGGTGATTGCTCTCTGCGCGATCCTTATTCTGAGAACAAGAGGGGCCGCGCGCCTCTTGCCAATTGTCTTCTTGGCGGGATTGTTGGTCGCGTTGAACTCCGTGCTAGGCCGGCTGTCGTCGACTAGTACTTTGTTCGCAGGGACTCGATATGGAAGTTTCAATGCGGCGACCGACACTTCATTTCAACAACGGTTGGAGTTGCTGTCGCTCCTTAAATCTCCACAGCAGTTCCTGGCTGGCCGACTCACTGACGACCGGTATGACAACGTTGTTGTCGACCTCCTCGTGAACCTCGGGATCTTGGCCGCAATTGGGCTCGCGCTATCTTTGGCTGTGGTCGCCGTTGCGGCGGTTTCGAACTTGAGGTCAGGAAACCATGAGGTGGCGGCCGCCTCGGCTCTGTTCGCGCTTGTGACTGCTGCGAGTGGAAACATCTATCTGTCCGGCTTTGGCATTCTGGCAGCGATTGCGTTTGGATCGACATTGCGCGTGTGGCGCTCACGGAAACAGACTATTGCCGGAACCCATCCTGGGCAGGGCGTACGCGAACAGAGGACTCATGTACAGCACTGAAACTTCGCGGGTAGTCGCGGGCCCGTCCCTCCGGGTGCTCCACCTGGACCATTCGGACGAGTTCGGAGGTGCTGAGCTTGCGCTCGCTCGCATGTTACGGACTCGCCCAAGATGGCAAAGCGTTCTTGTCCTCCCGCAGAATCTAGCCCGGCGCGATGGCTCCTTGAGCGCGTTCAATGGTCTCGAACAATTCGGCGTGCAGATCGCCCGTGTTGGGCCACCTTCGCGAGTTGGGGCGAGTCGATCTCACGGTCTCCTGTCTCTCGCGAAGTTTGTGTTCAACACTGGGCGCCAAGTTGTTGCAGTCGGCAGAGTAGTGAGGAAAGCGCGACCGCACTTCGTTTGGGCCAATAGTTCGCGCGCTGCTGTGTACACAGCACTTATTCCCTGGGTGCGGTCGACGATGTTGGTGGTCCACCTACGCGACCGCATAGACGTCGACTCTCTCGGGCGCTTCGGATACCTCGCGATGACTCGACTAGTACTTCCCCGCGCGGGGGTGGTCATAGCAAACTCCACCAGCACCCTCGCGTCTGCTCGACCGTACTTCCGAGCTGGGGTGAAAACGAAAACTCTGCAGAGCCCGTTGGGAATTGCCAGGGCCTCCAGTCGTGGAAAAGCCCTTGCGGGCTCCGATCAAGGTCAACGCATCCGAATCGGCATGCTCGCGCGCCTTGATCCATGGAAGGGGCAACATTTGGTTATCCAGGCATTCGCACACCTGCGTACGCAAACGACAAGGGATCTGTCCTTGCACTTGGCGGGTGGTGCCGAGTTCGGCCAGGAAGCTTATTCCGAAGAGTTGCACCAGCTCATCGAAGACCTTGACCTCGCCGACTCTGTGGTCTTTGCGGGGCGCGTTGACGATGTCACTCAGTTTATCGATGAGATGGACATCTGCGTCCAGTACTCGACCCGGCCGGAACCCCTTGGTCAAAATGTACTTCAATACCTCGCGCGGGGAAGGGCCGTCCTGGTAGCTGCGGAGGGCGGTCCCGCGGAATGGATCCGGCATGGCGATAACGGTCTGCATGTGCGGCCACGGTCAGTGAGCGCGCTCGCGAAGGGATTGCTGGATGTCGTTGAGGACGACGATCGACGTGACGAGCTTGCACGTGCAGCCCTCGAGACTCCGAATCTCCTCACCGACGGCGAAGTTGCGGATGAGGCCGCAGCGTTCCTGGAGAATTGTATGAGAATGCGGGGGGATTCAAATTGAGAATTACTATGGCCGGGTCTGAGTGGTTTGGATCGAGACCGGGTGGCCTCAACCGATACTTTTCAGAGTTGTATCGGGCGCTCGCCGCTCAGGACGGCGTCGAGGTCGACGCTGTCGCCTTCGGTCAAGCGTCCAAGGGTGGTAAGAGTTGGGGCCCCGTTGGGCTGCCTCTCTTGCTCCGGGTCGGGAAGGCCACTGTTGATGGCCGATTCAGTGATGTCGTGGACAGGCATTTCAGCCTGTACGGTCGCGTTCGAGGTTTGCCTCGACCTCGCGCACGTACCTTGTCGGTCGTCCACTTCCATGGCCCATGGGCTTCGGAAAGCGCGGTTTCAGGAGGCGGGTCGCTGTCCAACAAGTTGAAGAGGGTCATCGAGGTTTCCCGTTATGCCAAGGCGGACGTAATCGTGGTCCTTTCAGAGGCGTTCAAAGAGCTACTCATTGGCGAATATAGTGTTCCTGCTGATAAAATACGAGTCATTCCCCCCGGCGTGCGTCAACCCGTTCAGGTGGCCGAGGTCGCACGTGAGCGCCACCCAGTGGTCCTCTGTGTGAGGCGCCTCGAGAAGCGGATGGGCATCGATGTGCTGTTGGATGCCTGGGGCATGGTGCACGCAAGGTTTCCGGATGCGGAGCTCCGCGTGATCGGCGGCGGTTCAGAGGATCAAGCGCTTCGGTCCAAAGCTCGCACCCTTGGCCTCGAGGGCTCAGTGCACTTCTTGGGGAAGATCTCTGATGAGCAACTGACAGCCGAATACGCCAGATGTGCCATGACGGTCGTCCCCACCCGCGCCTTGGAGGGATTCGGTCTGATCGCGCTGGAATCGTTGGCTCACGGCAAGGCACCGATCGTGACCGATTGTGGTGGTCTGCCTGACTCGGTTAGGGATCTCGATCCGACTCTTATCGTTGCTCCGTCGTCGCCGGCAGAGCTGGCCGAGCGTATAGAAACCGGGCTTGCAGGGCAGCTGCCCACGTCTGACGAGTGTCGAGAGCACGCAGCGCGATTCACGTGGGACCGTGCGGCAAAAGCGCACCTTGCTCTATACGAGGAACTCATTGCTTCCTGACTCAGGGTGCTCGGAAGGAGGAAAGCGACAGATGCGCGTTACGCTGGTTACGCCAGAATGGCCCGGACTAAACCACTCGGGTGGAGTAGCGCGCTACGCGTACCGACTCGCAGAGCAGCTGCGAGAAAACGTCACGTTGACCGTGGTCACGGTTGAAGGAAATGACGCATTTCTCGACGGTGTGACAATTCTGCGAGCCAAGCGAGATGAAGGGCGATTTGGGCGGTACTACGTGCTGCCGTTCCGCCTCAGACGCCTCGTCGCATCTAGTCGGCCAGATCTAGTCCACAGCTTCGGCGACGATTGGGCACTAGGGCATAGATGGCCTACGGTACGTACCTTTCACGGCTCTGCTCTGGCAGAGGCCCGTTCGTCTAAAGGCCTCCGCAGGATCAACCACTATGTTCTATCGGCTTTCGAGCACGCCACTGCTCGTTGGGCAGACGTTCGAGTTGCTGTGGGCGCGGATTCGATGACCGAATTCAACTGCCAGACGTCAATGCCTCCCATTGTGCCGATCGCTCGGAATGGAGATCGCGGTGAGAAGCCGTCGGTGGTCTTCGTTGGTTCTTTTCACGGACGGAAGAGGGGTTGGATGGTAGCCGAGGCCGTTAGTGACTATCGCCGCCTCCACGGAGTCGACGTGGGACTGACGGTCATAGGGCCATCGTCTGATCGAGACTCCTGGCCTGACTACTGCAATCATCGAAGCGACCTTAACGACACGGATGTCCAGGACGAAATCAGTCGAGCCTGGGTCCTGGCCGCGCCGTCGTCGTATGAAGGTTTCGGTATCCCCGCCTTCGAGGCGCTCGCGCTCGGAACGCCGGTGGTAACTTCGCCCACTCCTGGGTCAGAGTTTATGAGCGAATTGATGTACGGAAACGTCGGCCTCGATATAGTTTCCGATGACGACTTTGCCGGCTCACTGCTCCGGCGCCTGCGTAATGGTCGGCCTGACGCCGCAGAGATTCCTACGTCCCAGATTGAACCGCTCTTGGCGCTATCTAGGCATGACCGTCTCGTCGACGAGATATACCCACAGGCACTTCATGCGTTTAGGTGGAATTCTTCGAGGCGGCGTCTGTGATCGCCTCCAGCGCGGCCCGTTCGCATCTTCAACGTGGGATGCGCCTTGCGCAAACGGCTGGGGTTAGCTACATAGGGATGGCTCTGAGTGTCATTTCAGCGCCGATGTTGGCCCGAGAGCTCGGAGCGGACGGGCGCGGGGTTCTTGCCGCCTCCTTCATACTCGTTCAGCTACTGTCTTGGAGTGCATTCCTAGGTCTCCCTCGTGGACAGGCCATTCAGGAGCTTCGGGATGGGAGCGCCTCGCGGCGAGGGGCATGGATTACTTTTGCTCTCGGTCCTCTGACTGCAGCCTTTGCCTTCGCGGCCGCCGGTGTCGCTTCAAACGGCGATGATCGTATTGCTGCTGGAATCAGAGTTGCATCGTGCGTGCTCTTGCTTTCAGGGATCGGTTCCATTGGCACCGAGAGAGCGCTCCTTCGCGGGCACTTCCTCCAGGTGAACGCGGTACGGGCGGTGAACCTGGTACTGCCGTCGTTGGCCGTGATCGTCGCATACCTTGCGGGTATTCTCACGTTGGAGAACGCCTTCCTCTTCACGCTAGGCGCACAGGCTCTGGCGGTTGCACTCGGCGTTGTGCTGGCAATGCCGATGCTCCGGCGAAGTCGACCGGTGCCAGTTCCCTGGCGGTTCAGTCTGCGGTACTGGGCGGGGTCCGCTTTCGATGGCATCGGAGCCAGGGTCGATCAACTTGTCCTTGCTGCACTGGTGGCGCCGAGTCAATTGGGCGTATACGCAGTTGCGGTCACCTGCGCGGGTGCGGCGGGCGGCTTCACGCAAGCGCTGAACCAACTGACGTATGCGCGGCTTGCTGGGGCTGTCTCCAGCCTTGACGGTGCCCGGCTCTTGCGGTTGCGATCCGTGCTCGGGCTAGTGATGTCACTAACGGCTGGTGGAATGATCATTTTGATTGTTGCGCTGTTCGGCACCCTGCTTTTCGGGAGTTCCTATGAAGGACTGCTGCCTGTCGTCGCCGTTCTCATCGTGGCGCAGGCGTTGAGCGATCAATGGCAACTTCGTACCTACGCTGACTCTGCATCGGGAGATCCGAGCGCACTTATGTGGGCATCGGCCGGAGCCACAGTGCTGCTCGTCGTCTTGGCAATCGCTGCGGAGATTGCCGGTTATCTTGATGGCCTGACAATGGCTGTGATTCTCGTTGCATTTTCCTCCGCAAGACTTTTTGTTCGACGGGTTGTGCGGCGTCGAAGCGAGCTGCATGATTCTGGCGGTGATGATGCTTAAGGCGAGAGAATCGTCGCTCGGTGACCTGTTTGAGGAGTATGCGCGTGCTGTTATCTGATCCTTCCGCCCTCTGGTATCTATCGACTCGGCTCCATCGCAAGGGTTACCGCCGTCTTGCCCGCTTGATCAAAGGTTACAACTACGTTGTCTTTCGGGCGATCCTGCCTCCGGAGGCAAAGTTGAGTGCGCCGGTGAAACTCGGTCACCAGGGCTTGAGTATTGTTGTTCATCCAAATGTGTCGATAGGCTCAGAGGTGTTCTTGTGGCATGGTGTTACTTTGTCGGTCTCAGACAAGGTCGGGTCTCCATCCCGCCTGTCCGTGGGTGACAACGTGACCTTCGGCGCGGGCAGCGTCGTGGTGACTCGTGAATTTGAAGGGCTTTCGATCTGTGCGAATGTTTTCGTGGGGGCAAATGCGGTCGTCACTCGCGACATCGTCGAACCGGGTGCGTATGGCGGCGCTCCCGCCGTCTTATTAAGCAGGAGGCGGGGTGTAGGTGATCAGGGTCTTCATTAGTTCAGCGGCTAGTCCTGCCGTTCTCCATTGGAAGCATCGCATGAAGGGGATTGCTGTGAGCATGATCATGGTCAGGTTGCGCCGAGAAGTGCGCATCCTTCGGGCTCGCGCCAGCTTCCGCCGAAACAGAGTGGCTCACGGTATTCGGCCGTCGATGGAGTATTCGATGGCCAGGATCGAGAACGAGGGAACTATAAGTCTTGGTGCCCGTGCTCGGTTGAGCTGTGCCGAGTCTCGAAGCCTCGTTCAGGTTCGGCCCGGAGCGACGCTTCTCGTCGGGGATCGTGCGTTCATTAATTCGGGGGTTACAATCACCGTGTCGGCCCGGATAGAAATTGGCAATGATGTCAAGATCGGGGCGAATGTTGCGATATCGGACAGCGGCGGCCACGAACTGGTTGCAGGGGACGGTATCAAGTCTTCGCCGGTGAGGATCGGTAATAACGTCTGGTTGGGGCGCGGGGCATTTGTCCTTCCTGGGGTAACCATCGGCGACAACGCAATTGTGGGGGCCGGTTCCGTTGTGTCGCGGGATGTGGCGGCAGACACGGTGGTCGCAGGCGTGCCGGCTCGTCCCCTCAGAACACTGCGCCCTTCGTCGGCTGCGCGACACTGATCAACCTGCTGATGCAATCCGCCCTGGCCCAGCGTCCGGTGCCGATGAACTTCGTAGGTACTGCTTCTTCGGCGATTTGGAAGGAGTAAGCCGAAGATCGGGTTGCTCGGCCGGTAGATTGGGAACATGTCCGACCTGCCCGAGTCGAGGCGCGCTGCAGTTCACCGGGGGTCCAGGGCCCGGATCGTTCTGTGGGTCGTCCTCGTCCTTGTCCTTCTGCTCATCCTCGCTGTCGCCTGGGTGGGTGTCCGTGCTCTCCTCGCGAAGGGGCATCTGGAACGCGCAGTCGGTGATGTGGACACGTTGCGGTCGCAGTTGACCGGTGGTGACCCTGCCGCGGTCCAGAAGACAGCGGCGCGTCTCGAGGACGAAGCGGCGTCGGCTCGCTCGCTGACCGGCGACCCGCTGTGGGGTGCAGCACAGCACGTGCCGTTCTTCGGGCCCAACCTGCGCGCGGTGCGTGACATCTCCGTGATCGTCGACGACGTCGCGCAGAACGCTGTTACGCCAGTCGCCGGTGCCGTCGGCGAGCTCGGATCGGACTCGTTCGCGCCCAAGAACGGAAAGATCGACCTGCAGCCGATCGAGGACGCCCAACCGTCGGTCGCCAAGGCGACCAAGACCCTTGCTGGGGCGCACCGCGACGCCGAGGCGATCGACGTCAGCGGCACGTTTTCGCCGGTGACGACAGCGGTCGGTCAGCTGCGGAACGCGCTGTCGTCGGCGTCCGCGCAGGCGACGACCGCGAACCGCATCGTCCAGCTCGCCCCGGCGATGCTCGGCCACGACAGCGACCGGAGCTACGTCCTGCTGTTCCAGAACAACGCCGAGCTCCGCGCGGGCGGCGGGATCCCGGGCGCGGTTGCGCTCCTGCAGGCGAAGGACGGGGCAATCAGCCTCCGGAACCAAGCGTCGGGCTCGTCGTTCGGTCCGTACGAGCAGCCCGTGCTGCCCCTGACGGCGGACACTCGTGGGCTGTACGGGGAGATCACCGGCGAGTACATGCAGGACGTCACGCTCACGCCGCGCTTCGACGTGTCGGCGAAGCTCGCACGCGAGATGTGGAGGCAGAAGTTCGGGCAGCAGGTCGACGGCGTGCTCGCCATGGACCCGGTGACGTTGAGCTACATCCTCAAGGCGACAGGACCGGTGCAACTGCCAACCGGCGACACGCTCACGTCCGCCAACGCCGTCAAGCTGTTGCTGAGCGACGTCTACGCCAAGTATCCCGACCCGGTCATGCAGGACGCGTTCTTCGCCTCCGCGGCCAGTGCGGTGTTCGACAAGGTGTCGTCCGGCGGATTCGATGCGAAGGCCTTCGTCTCGGCCCTGACGCAGAGCTCGTCCGAGGGGCGACTGCGCGTCTGGAGCGTGGACAAGGCTGAACAGCGCCAGATCAGTGGGACGCCAGTCGCCGGGGAGCTCCCGACCGCCACTGCGGACGGACGGCAGCTCGCCTTCTACCTGAACGACGGCACCGGCTCGAAGATGGACTACTACCTCGACAAGCGGGTATCGGTCGGCAGCTCGGTTTGCCGAAAGGACGGACGCCCGACGTCCGTCGTCCAGATCACCATCAAGAACACGGCGCCGGCTGACGCGGCGACGAGCCTGCCCGAGTACGTCACGGGCGGCGGCAGCTTCGGTGTGGAGCCAGGCAAGATCAAGACGCTCCTCGCCGCGTATGCACCGGAGAACGCGATCTTCCTCGGCGCCACGAAGGACGGCAAGACGACACCGGTGCAGACCCAGACCGACGGTGGGCACCCCGTCGCGCAGCTGCAGACCCTGCTCGCGCCGGGCGAGAGCCTGACCTACCGAGTGGCGTTCCTGGGCGAGTCGGAGTTCGGGCGGGCACCCGTGAGCGCGACCTCAACCCCCGGCGTCCGCTCTACGAAGACCCAGCCGCTGACGTTCTCGTGTGAGGACCCGCTCGCGGCGGGCTGACGAGCGCTCATTCCTGCGGAAGATCCGTTGAGCGCGAAGGGCACGCCCCCACTCCGGGGGGCATACCGCATGCCTGTCCGACCGCAAAGGCTCCTGATGTGACGATCAGGACGACCGCGGCGCCACGAGGACTGCCGATTGACCAGGGGTTTTCCTGCCGGGTGTCCGCAGAAAGGTCGACAGGGGCCGCTCTGGCGCTCGATCCAGCGCGGTGAACACATGACGACCAATGACCAAAATCCAAACGATCTGGCACCTGGCTGTGAAAACCCGCTAGATTGAGGGAACTTCGCCATAACACCCGCCATAACCATGGCCTGGGTTCGGGCCGGCGGGGGAGCGGGCTCTGGACGTCAGGGTCTGGAAATCAGATCTTTAGGGGAACATTCATGAAGAAGCTCATCGCAGCGGTGGTGCTGGCTGGCGCCGCACTGCTCGCCACTCCGGCCGTCGCCAACGCCGCCGGTTACACGCCTGACTCCGACGTCTCCGTCTCCGGCTCCGCCGTCGCCGGTGGCACCGCTTCGGTGAACTTCACCGAGGGCGCGTTCCAGGACAACGAGACCGTCAACGTCCAGGTCACCGGTGCCGGTGCGGTCACGCTCGGCGCGCTGCCGACCACGACCGTCTCGAAGACCTACACGGCCGCTTCGGACGGCTCGCTCGTCGTCAAGGTCACGTTCCCCCAGGGCGCCTCGGGTACCTACAACCTGACCGCCACCGGCGCCACCTCGGGCGTCGTCGGCTTCGCGGCCTTCACCGTCGCCCCGGCTGACGCTGCTGCGGTTCCCGCAGCCGGCGCTGGCAACGGCACCGACGGCACGCTGGCCTTCACGGGTTCGACCGTCTCCGCCCTGGCCCTCTGGGTCGCCGGCGGCGCAGTCGTCCTCGGTGGTGGCCTCCTGCTGGTCCGCGGCTCGGTCCGCCGCCAGCGCGAGTCCGTCTGAGTCTCGACACACTGAACGAAGCCCCCGGAGCATCTGCTCCGGGGGCTTCTTCGTGTCCGGGGATCGTCCTCAGCGACGCCGGGCCGCACGGCTGAGCAGCAGCACACCCACCACGGCCCCCAGGAGCGCCCCCACGCCGTTCGCGACGACGTCGTCGATGGTCGCGGTGCGGGCAGGCAGGAACAGCGCCTGACCGGTCTCGATGCACGTGCTGACGACGAGCCCCGCGGCGATGGCGGCCCACCACCAGCGGGCACCGGCGAGCAGCACCACGAGCAGGCCGAGCGGCACGAAGTAGACCACGTTCGCCAGGGACTCCACGGTGGCGTAGTCGATGCGCTCCGGCAGGCCGTGACGGTGCGCGGCAGCGAGGACACGGGTGAGCCACGGGGCCCCTGCGGCGTCGACGGGGGAGCCCCAGAACCCGACGAGCGCCAGGGCGACGCCGTAGGCGATCGCCAGCCCCGTCGCGAACCGACGGCTGCGCCAGGTGGCCGGGGCGCGGTCGTCGACGCGGGGCTTGTCGGAGGTCACGTGCCGACGCTAGCGAGTCGCGCCTCCAGGCAGGTGTCCGCACCATCTCGTCCCCCGATCCCGGCGATCCGGAAAACGAGTACCCCGATCCTGGCGCTGTACCCCGGAAGTGCGACGCACCTGCCCGGAAATCCGGGGCTGCCCGATGGATGGCATTGACGAAACCCGTGAATCGACGGGCCTGGCTGGCGATCCCCTCGGCACTTCTCGTAGCGTTCTGGTGTCAGCAGATGTACCCCGGATCGTGAAGGAGAGCGACATGAGCATCACCGTGAACAACGCGACGCAGGCCGAGGTCACCCTCGACACCGACACCGTGGACACCATCGCGATCCTCGAGGCCGATGCAGCGCTCTCCTCGCGCCCCAAGCGCGCCAAGGTCACCTGGGTGCAGGAAGACCAGGGCGAGTGGATCGCCGGCTACGGCGGGTACTTCGGCGGCAGCGTCGACAAGCGCGACGACCGTTACGTGGCCTCCGACACCTTCGGGCTCGTCGTGGGCGAGTTCTCCTCCCTCGAAGAGGCGCAGACCAAGCTCGAGGACCAGCTGCACGTCATGCTCCCGCCGGTCATCCGGCCGGTCGAGTGACGACGACGGACACCAGCTCCACCGGCGTCGATCGCGACGCCCGCACCACCCGGAACCACCGGCACCACCCAGTACGCAGCACAGCACGAAGGAGCATGACCATGAGCACGACCGTCGCCCACCGCCAGCAGGCCGAGGTGACCCTGGACACCCAGACGATCGAGGTCATCGCCGAGATCGAGGCCCAGGTCGTGGCTCCCGTGCAGGCAGCCCCCGTCCGCATCTCGTGGGCCCAGGCCGACACCGGTCTGTGGGTCGCGAACTACGGCGGCTACTACGGCGGCACCGTCGACCGTCAGGGCACCCACTTCTTCGTCTCCGACACCTTCGGTGAGTACGTCGGCGACTTCCGGTCCCTCGACGAGGCGAAGGCGCGTCTGTCCGAGCGCCTGCACGTGCTGCTGCCGGACGTGATCCGTCCGACCGCGTGATCCGCTGCTGATCGCTCGCTGATCCTCGAACCCCCGCCGGCCTGCCGGCGGGGGTTCTTCCGTGCGCCCGGGGCGCGAACGGGTCGCGACGGCGGACCGAGACGTGCCGGATCGCCGCGTACCCCCTGAACGAGTGGTCCCCCCTATTGGGGACCCGGATTGTCCCCATCCGAACACGAGGAACTGCCAGGATCAACCTGGCGCCAACGACCGTTCTCCCTGATCCTCCGGTCGGTCTCGGTGCCCGCATCGTCTCGACCCGAAAGTGATCATGCAGCGTACGAACCCGGGCACCGCTGTGCCCAGAAGCCGTCCCGGCCTGCGCGCCGTCGCCATGCTCGGCGCCGCGCTCCTCGCCGGCGTCGGTCTGACCCAGGCCGTCGTGGCCGACCCCGCCGCCGCAGCCGGCGCGTTGTCCTGCGACCAGAACACCCTGTACGGCATCAACACCGCCGCGAACCAGCTCGCCGCCATCGACGCCACCACCGGTGCCGTCACGAACGTCACGAGCATGGCGCCGGGCGACAACGCCCTCGCGGTCGCCCGCAACGGTGTCGCCGCGTACGCGTCGATCAACAACGGCAACACGATCACCGGGTACGACGCGGTGAACGATGCCCGGATCGCCGACGTGACCGCCGCGGACCCGAACGGCAGCCACCTGCTGCTCCGTGGTGCGATCAACCCGGCGACCGGCATCTACTACTACGCGAGCGGCGCGAACCCCGCGTACCTCGGTGCGTACGACACGAAGACCGGCGCGAAGATCGGCCAGGTCGGCACCATCGGCAACCTGCTCACCAACAAGAACGGTGACATGGCGTTCAGCACCCGCGGGCTGCTGTTCGTCGTCACCGGCAACGAGATCCGTCGCGTCGACACCGAGACGGTCCCGACGACCGCGGGCACCACGGCTCTGACGACCTCGAAGGTCGCGACCCTTCCGATCGACGCGAGCACGAGCGGCAGCCCCGGCATCGCGTTCTCGTCCGACGGCTACCTGTTCGCCTCGGTCGGCTCCACCATGTACAAGATCGATCCGGGTTCGGGCGCGCAGGTCAGCACGTTCACGATCGCGAACGGCTACGCACCGAGCGACCTGGCGTCCTGCAACTACGCCAACACCCTGGCAGCGCAGTCGAGCGTCGACCAGCGGTGGAGTCCGTCCGACCAGTTCGGTCTGGCGGTGAGCGGCGGCGGCGTCTCGACCGGCAACACGGCGACCACCAACGGCACGGCTGCCGGCACCCAGCCCCAGAAGGCGGGCGCGGTCCTGTCGACCCCGAACAAGACCTACACGGCCCGCCAGACGGCGGTGGGCACCACCGACCTGTCGAACTACACGACCACGTGGAAGGCCGTGAACCTGAACAGCGACGCGGTCGTCGCCAGCGGCACCGGCACGACGGGGACCTTCACGTTCCCGGCAGCCACCACCGCGGACGGCACCGACGTGCTGGTCACCTTCACGAACACGCTGCAGGCCACGCACGTCACCACCAGCAGCGACACCGCCACGACCCCCACCGGCACGGCGCTGTCGGTGCCGGCTGCCTCGGGTGTGCTCGCGAACGACCAGGGGACCGGCCTGTCCGTGGTCTCGAACACCACGCCGGCGCACGGCACCGCCACGGTCGCGGCCGATGGCTCGTACACGTACACCCCGGCCGGCGGGTTCTCCGGCTCGGACACGTTCCAGTACACGGCGAAGGACTCGTCGGGGCAGACCTCGACCAGCACCGTGACCGTCACCGTCGCACCGAAGGGCTCCGACGACGCCTACAGCGTGCACGCGGGCACCGTGCTCACGGTGGACGCCGCGGAGGGCGTCCTGACGAACGACCGCGGGTCGGACCTGACCCTCACCGGTCACGGTCGGCCGTCGCACGGTCTGGTGAAGATCGGCCCCGACGGGTCGTTCTCCTACGGCGCCGACAAGGGGTACTCCGGACCGGACTCGTTCACGTACACCGCGAAGGACGGCTCCGGCGCGACCGTCACCGCGACGGTGCGGCTCACCGTCCTGCCGACCGCGACGGCCGATGGCGTCACCGCGACGGCCGGGTCATCGACGACCGGCAACGTGCTCGACAACGACCTGGGCACCGGCCTGACGGTCACGGGCAACAGCACCCCCGCCCACGGCTCGGCGACGGTGCGTCCGGACGGCTCGTACTCGTACACCCCGGCAGCCGGGTTCTCCGGCACCGACTCCTTCACGTACACGGTGACCGACGGCAGCGGCGGGACCGACACCGTCACGGTGACCGTGCAGGTCGCCCCGGCCGCGCAGGACGACACCGTCAAGGTCGCGGCGGGCGGCACCGCCACGGCCGGCACCCGGGCGACCGGCGTGCTCGGCAACGACTCCGGCACCGGGCTCACCGTGGCGTCGAACACGTCCCCCTCGCACGGTGCGCTGACACTCGACAAGGCCACCGGCACGTTCACGTACACGCCGGCCGAGGGCTACTCCGGCCCCGACGCGTTCACGTACACGGCGGTCGACGGCTCCGGCTCGCCGAGCACCGCGACCGTCACCATCACGGTCAACCCGACCATCGGTGCCGACACCGCGTCGACGGACTCCGGCGCCCCGGTGACGATCGACGTGCAGGCCAACGACGATGGCTCGGACCTCGAGACCACGATCGTCACCGGTCCGTCCCACGGCACGGCCGTCGTCGCTGCGGACGGCTCGGTCGAGTACACGCCGACCGCCGGAGCGTCCGGCACCGACTCGTTCACCTACACGGTGACCGACGGCAGCGGAGTCACCACCGGTGCGGCGACCGTCACGATCACCGTGCGACCCGTCGCGACGGCCGACACGGTGTCGACCCGGGCCGATCAGGCGCTGACCCTCGACGCCGCCACCCTGACCGGCAACGACCGGGGCACGGGGCTGACCGTCACCGACGTGACCGCAGGCGGGGCCGCCGGCGGCGGCACCGGCAACAGCACCGGCGAGACCGGCAACAGCACCGGCGAGACCGGCGCCGCCCGCGGCACCGTCACGCTCGACCGTGCCACCGGCCGCGTCGTCTACACCCCGGCCGACGGCTTCTCGGGCACGGACACCTTCACCTACACGGTGGTCGACGGAGCAGGTCGCTCCACCACCGGCACGGTCACGGTCGTCGTCGGCCCCCGCGCCACGGCCGACACCGCCACCGCCACGGCCGGCTCGACCCTGACCGTCGCGAAGGCCGACGGCGTGCTCGCGAACGACCGGGGCACCGGCCTCACCGCGGCCGTCGACCAGCAGCCCGCACACGGCACGGTCGAGCTCGCCGCGAACGGCTCGTACACGTACACGCCGAAGGACGGCTTCTCGGGGACGGACACCTTCACCTACACGGCGACGGACCCCGCCGGCCGCACCACCACCGGCACCGTGACGGTCACGGTCCGCCCCGGCACGGAGCCCGACACCATCACCGTCGCGGCGGGCGGCAGCACCACCGTCACCTCCGGCGCCCTGACGGGCAACGACCACGGCACCGGCCTGACGGTCGTGTCCGTCACCGACGGGAAGAACGGCACCGCAACCCGCAACGACGACGGCACGATCACGTACACGCCGAAGGACGGCTTCTCCGGCACGGACACCGTCACCTACACGGTGACGGACCCGTCGGGCACCACGAACACCGGCACCGTGACGGTCACCGTCACCCCGGTCGCGGGCGGCGGATCGACCTCGGCCGAGGCCGACACCACCACCACCGTGCCGGCCGGCACCGGACTGCTCGACGGTGCGAAGGGCACCGACCTGGCGGTCACCGACCACACCAAGCCCTCGCACGGTGACGTGACGGTCGACGAGGACGGCTCGTACACGTACAAGCCCGAGCCGGGCTACTCCGGCCCGGACGGGTTCGACTACACGGTCACCGACGGCTCCGGCGGGACGACCACGGGCACCGTGACGATCGTCGTCGCCCCGAAGGCCGCCGCGGACACCGCGACGACGAGCGCCGCGTCCCCGGTCGACGTCGCCGTCACCGGCAACGACTCGGGCACGAAGCTCGCCGTCACCGCGGTCTCGAAGCCCGGCCACGGCACCGCGACGATCACGGGCAGCACGACGCCCGGCGGCACCGGCGGCGGCGCAACCGGCCCGACCGGTGCCAGCTCGGTCACGTACACGCCCGCCGACGGGTTCTCCGGCACGGACACGTTCACCTACACGGTGACCGACCCGACCGGCGGCACCGCGACGGCGACCGTCACCGTGACCGTCACGCCGACCGCGGTCGCCGACGCCCTGCGCACCGCGGCGAACACCGCGCTGCCGATCAGCGGCGCGACCCTGACCGGCAACGACCGCGGCACCGGTCTCGCCGTCACCGCGCACGGCCGCGCCGAGCACGGCACCGTGACCGAGGGCACCGAGCCCGGCTCGCTCGTCTACACCCCGGCGAAGGGCTTCTCCGGCGCGGACACGTTCGAGTCCACGGTGACCGACGGCGCCGGACGGACCTCGACCGCGACGGTCACGGTCGTCGTCGGCGTCGCTGCGGTCGACCACTGGCACACCATGTCGACGAACCGCAGCATGCGCATGTCCGCTGACAGGGGCGTGCTGGTCGGTGACTCCGGTCGTGGGCTCTGGGCCGCCATGGAGACGAAGCCGTTCAACGGAAAGCTGTCGCTCGAGAAGGACGGCTCGTACGTCTACACGCCCACGTCGAACTGGTCCGGCCGTGACTGGTTCACCTACTCGGCCAACGACGCCGACGGCACCGCGGCGTTCGCGCGCGTCGTCATCGACGTCGCCCCGGCCGCGAAGGACGACAAGGCCACGACCACGGCCGGCAAGACGGTCCGGGTCGCCGGCCACGGCGTGCTCGGCAACGACCACGGTGACGCCCTGACGGTCGTCGCGGTGGGTCAGGCCCGGCACGGCACGGCCTCCATAGCCGCCGACGGCACGTTCGTCTACACCCCGGCGAAGGGCTTCTCGGGCACCGACACCGTCACGTACCGTGCGCAGGACTCGATGGAGCAGCAGGTCGACGCCACCGTCACGATCACGGTCGGCATCGCCGCAGCGGACGACACCGGGCACACCGTGTCCGGCACGCCCGTCACCCGTGACGCCCGCCACGGCCTGCTCGCCGACGACCAGGGCACCGGCCTCACCGCCGCCCCGGCCCGGAAGCCCGCCCACGGCACCGTGACGATCCAGCGGAACGGCGCGTACGTCTACACCCCGGCCGCCGGCTTCACCGGCACGGACACCTTCACCTACACGGTGACGGACGCCTCGGGGCAGACGGCCACCGCCACCGCGACCATGACCGTGGTCGCCGCGGCGGTCGCCACCGACGACTCCGCCACCGGGATCGTCGGACACCGGGTCGTCGTGGATCCGCTCGACAACGACTCCGCCTCCGGCGGCGCCACGTTCGAGCCGGGCACGCTGCACCTGCTCCACCCCGAGTCCGGCACACCGACCGACCGCGTGGTCGTCGCCGACCAGGGCACGTGGACCATCCGCGACGGCCGGGTCGTCTTCACCCCTGCGAGCGGGTTCACCGGAACCACCTTCGTCGGTTACGAGGTCACCGACAGCGCGGGACAGACGGTCAGCGCGACCGTCACGGTCCGGTTCCCGACCGGGCTCGCCGCGATCGTCCACGGCACCGAGCTCGCCTTCACGGGCGTGACCGGGCTGGTCGGCCTCGGGCTCGCGGCACTCGCGCTCATGCTGGCGGGCGTGCTCCTGGTGACCCGACGACGGATCGCGGTCCGCGTCGCGCCGGGCATCCGCCGCAGCGCACGTCCGTAACAGGGTACCGGACTGGAGGCCCGGATCACCGCAGCAGACCCGCTGCGGTGATCCGGGCCTCCTGTCCGCGCGCGGGGCGCGACCGCCTACGCGACGGGCGCGATGAGCTGCGGTCCGTCGTTCCGCACGCTGTTCACCGTGCGGGAGACCTCGTACTGCGCAAGGCCCGCGGCCACCGTCAGCGACTCGTGGTCGAGCAGGGCCAGCAGGTCGTCGGCGTGCAGGTCGCCGCCGAGCCAGTCGTCGTAACCGTCGGGCGTCAGGAACGCCGGCATGCGGTCGTGGACCTCGCCCGGGGCGACGTGGGCGTCACGGGTGATGATCGCGAGCGACAGGCGCCACTTGTCCGGGTCGCCCTCGGGCTTCGTGGGGTCGGGCCAGGCGCTCACGACGCCGGCCATCGCCAGGGCGCCGCCTGGTTCGTGCACGAAGTGGGGTTCCTTGCCGTCCTCGCGCACGACCCACTCGTAGTACCCCTGCGCCGGGACGATGCAGCGGTTCGTGGCGAAGGCCCGCTTGAACATGCCGCTCGTCGCGACCGTCTCGATGCGGGCGTTGATCGGCTTCGGGCGCTGCTTCTGGAAGTCCTTCGCCCAGCTCGGCACGAAGCCCCAGCTGATCTGCGGCAGTTCCCGTTCGCCGTGCCGCTGGCGGACGGCGTACACGGGGTCGGTCGGGGCGACGTTCCAGCTCGGGGCGAGGCCGGGGTGCACCTCGCCGGTGTCCTCGTCGACGTGCTCGGTCCGGGCGGCGAGCTCGCCCATGAGCTCGGGCAACAGATCGGCCGTGGTGTCGGAGACGACGAACCTTCCACACATGCGCCCAGTGTGCCCGTCGCCGCCGACAGTGGTGCGCGTCGGGGCGCGCCGTTCACGCTTCGCGAGCAGGAATGGTCGCGTGCCCCACAGCGACTCGACCGCTTCTGCTCACGAAGTGGGGTGTGCGGGCGTCTCGGGTGCGGGTGCGGGCTCGAGGGACTCGGCGGCCAGGCGGGCTCGTTCGGAGCGGCCGAGGCGGATGACGTACTCCGACAGCCCGATCGTGTACACCGCGATCAAGAGCACCTGGAACCCGCTGGCGGCCCCGAGGACGAACGCCCCGAGGACGGCGACGAGCCCCGAACCGAGCAACGGTGCGACGCGGGCGAGCGTGCCGATCAGCCCCCGCCGCAGCAGGACGGTGTCGGTGCGGACGATGTCGCGGTGTTCCGGCGGGACCGGCACCGGCCGACGCTGCACGTACAGCTGCGTGGCACCCCGCGCGGCGAGCTGCCACGAGGGCCGCACCTGCCGACCGTTGATCGTGGTCGAAGGGTCTGGCGGCTGCCACGTCGGGATGCACGCGAAGGTGAGGAGTCCGACGCCGAGCGCCAGCAGCACCATCGCGACCACGCTGCGGACCGGAGTGGTCCCCGTCCAGTCGACCCGGGCCTCCAGGACGGCCATGCCGACCAGCGCGACGACCGCCGCGATGCCGGACCACAGGGCCGCACGACGGACGCGTGCCGGATCCAGCACGTCCGTGACGTGCCGGCGGAAGACCTGCCAGCCGAGCGTGAACATCAATCATGTCTACCCGGCGCTGATGTTGGGTGCCCGCGCGTTGCGTTCAGTGAGCAGAAGATGTCGGGTGCTGGCGGGGGACTCGACATCTTCTGCTCACTCGATGCACGGCGCACCCGCAGCCCCCACCCGGACACGCCCGAGCGCCCTGCGCCCGGAGCCGCCGCACCCGCGACGTGGTGCTCCCGCTCAGGATTCGTCCAGGCGAGCACGGTGACCTCGGACCATGAGTCTCGACATCGTCTACACCGCCGCTGCCCACGCCACCGGAGGCGGCCGCGACGGACACGTCCGCAGCGAGGACGACCGGCTCGACCTCGACACCCGCCCGCCCAAGGAGATGGGCGGCAGCGGCGAGGGCACGAACCCCGAGCAGCTCTTCGCCGCCGGGTACGCCGCGTGCTTCCTCGGTGCCCTGCACGCCGCCGGCAAGGAGCTCGAGGTCGACACCACCGGCGCCGAGGTCTCCGCCGAGGTCGGCATCGGCGGCACCGGCAACGGCGCCTTCGGCCTCGCGGTCGAGCTCGACGTCTACGCCCCGAACGCCCCGCAGGAGCAGCGCCAGCGCCTGGCCGAGCGTGCACACGAGATCTGCCCGTACTCGAACGCCACCCGCGGCAACATCACCGTCACGCTGTCCATCGTCGACTAGCGTTCGGCCGGTGGTCACCGACACGACGCGCTGCCCCTGCCTGAGCGGCAACCCCTACGGGGAGTGCTGCGGCCCCCTGCACGCCGGGGCCGTGGCGCCGACCGCGGAACGGCTCATGCGCTCCCGCTTCAGCGCCTTCGCGCTGGGCCTGCCGGAGTACCTGCTGCTCACCTGGCACCCGCGCACCCGCCCGGCGGGTCTCGAGTTGGACCCGACCCAGCGCTGGACCCGGTTGGACGTGCTGGCGACCACCTCGGGAGGCCCGTTCGACTCCCACGGCACCGTCACGTTCCGCGCGTGGTGGCGTTCCGACGACGAGCGCGGCACGCTCGAGGAGACGAGCGACTTCGTCCGCGAGCAGGGACGATGGTTCTACGTGGACGGCGCGGTCGCCTGACCGGCAACGCCAGGCCCCTCAGACTCATCGGCAGCTGACTTCCTGTATCGCGTACGACCGGTAGAGTTTCAGCACCAACGCCCCCATGTAGAAGCGTTGGTGAAGGGGCGGCTGACGTGGTGCTTCACCGACCGCTCCCGGTTCCACCGATCGAGTCCGGGCGCTGATGGGCGCGAGCGCCCTCGCTGGGCTGATGATCCCGGTGGCCCTGATCGGTGCGGTGTTCCTGTCGCTCGGGGCGCAGTTCCAGAGCCGCGGGGTGCAGCGGGTCGAGGCGCGTCTCGGTCGGCAGTCGAAGGGGCTGAGCGTCCGGCACGTCGTCGGGCTCGTCTCGAGCGGCTACTGGGTGCTCGGCACGCTCATGCTCGGCATCGCGGTGGTGCTCCAGCTCATCAGCATCACGTTCGCGCCCCTGATCGTCGTGCAGCCCCTGGGTGCCGTCGCCCTCGTCATCACGACGTGGTTCTCGTCGCGGTCGTCCGGTGTGCCACTCGGTCGCCGTGCCCGGCGGGCCGTGTGGACGTGCATCATCGGTGTCGGCATCTTCGTCGGGATCGCGGCGTTCGTAGGACACGAGAGCGCGATCACCCGTCAGCAGCTCGTCACCGTGCTGGTGATCCTGGCCGTTGTGCTGGTGCTCGTGCTGGTGTCCTTCCGCCTGGTCGCCAAGCACCGCAGTGCGCTGTACTACATCGTCGGGGCGGGAGTGCTCTACGGGTTCGTGGCGACACTGGCCAAGGTCGTCCTCAACCGGTTAGTGAACGGCACCTTCGACTGGTTGACCGTGCTCGCCATCGTCGGGGTGGTCGTCGCGGCGTCGCTCGGTGGGTACTTCGTGCAGAACGCGTACTCGAGCGGCTCGGCCGACCTCGTGATCGCGGGGCTGACGGTGATCGACCCGATCGTCGCGGTCGGCATCGGCGTGATCGTGCTCGGCGAGGCCTCGGGGGCGCCGTGGTTCGCGGTCGCGGGCTTCGTGGTGGCCGCGGGCATCGCCATCACCGGGGTGTTCCTGCTCGCCAAGCACCACCCACAGACCCGGGCCTGACGCCGCGCGACGCGGGGCCGGAGCGCGATGGCCGTCCACTCGGAAGGGTGCCCGATGCAGCTTCGCTTGGGGGTGCGCTTACCCGGAGGCTCGAGGACTTCCATTTCAATGTAGAAGCTAATATGCTGCCGAGCATGTTCATCCAACAAGTGAAAGTCCCCCGTTCCCTCGCAATGGCAGCCGTAGGCGCTGCGGTCCTCGTAGGAGTGCTTCTACCGAGTGCGGCGTCCGCCAGCACGGATGCAGTCGGCATCACGCAGGGGGGATCCGCATCCATCAATGGCTCCGAGCAGGTCACGATCGATGAGACCGCTGGGCTATCGCCGTTCGCTGAGGCGAACGTAGGTGGGGGCAAGTGGCAATACGGTATCGGCGGCGGCTACTCGTATTCGTACTATTACCACAAGACTGCAGAGCACCGGTCCACCGCATGTTCGCGAACCGCGTGTGCCAAGACCGGCTGGGCCGGCGGCGGCGTCACAACGCACGCGAAGGCGTTGAAGACCGCAAGCGGGAACACGGCCTTCTGGGACAAGAAGTAGTCATCAAGAATTTCGCGCGGCGGAAGGGCTACAGTCCTCCGCCGCGCGCTCTCAAGGAGACTCGGTTGAGACGTAGGTCCTGGTTCGCCGCGTTTGGTGTCGTCCTTGCGGTCGCATCGGCGGTTCTTGTCGGATACAGCCTGACGGCGAGTCTCGACACGCAGTTTCTTGCGTCCACTCGGTCCGGGTTCATTATTACGGACACGCCCGATGACGCCGGTACATGGCGGTCGCTTCAGCACCATGCGTCGACGAATGGCGAAAACATCTACCGCTTCGAAGTGGATCCGACTTCGTCGGAGAACGCTCGATCGGTCAAACCGATCGTCGGCAACAGGCCGGCCTTTGACTGAGTATTCCCCGATCGACGGTACGCCCGGTTCGCCCCGACCACAGTCACGCAACTTCATCACCCCGGGGGCACAGCCCGCGGAGAGTATCTCAGCACACTGACCCCAAATGCCGCTGACCGCGTCGTTTCCGCGCTTCGAGCATCCGGTGCCACCGTGCAGGTCGAGTCAACCGGGTGGCCTGCCCTCCTTCGATACATCTGGATGACTTCGGCGCTCCCGGCCACTGCGGCTCTGGTGGCGCTTGCGTCATGGTTGTTTGGATACGCTCACGCGACCTTCCGGGTCAGGCCGCTCGCCCTGGCCCGCACCTTCGGCAGGCGCTGCCCTCGGTTCGCCGACGCCGTCAAGCTCGGCGTGACAGTGGCACTCGCGTCAGCGGCCGCGGTCGCAGGTACCGCTGCAGCGCTTCACGTCGGTACCGGTGCACAACAACTTCAGACCTTTATCGGCGTCTCTGCGATTGCGTGTGTCGTGTTCGGAGCGACGTTCGTGGGTGGCACAGTCGCGGGATCTGCTTCGACGCCCTCCACGAGGTATCTTCCTGCCTACTCGCGGTGGAGGCCCTGGCGACGGACCTACCTGGCTTCGTCATTGTCGATGGTCGCAGCAATTGCAATCGTCAGCGTGCTCCTGGATGGCCTTCTCGGCGGAGTCGTCGCAAGCAACTCGCTCGATCGTTCCCGCTCGGACCGAGCGCAATGCAGCTCGTGCACGGTGACGATCTTTGGCTCAACGACCCGAGGGAGCGACTTCGACGCGGTCGAAGCTGATTATGCGCACGCGGCTCGGCAGCTAGAGCGAGTGGGGGCCTCGATCCTCGCGTGGAAGGCGGGTGGTACTTCCGGACATGAGTACAACCCCTCGAGCGTCTCAAGTAACGCGATCGTCGTCAATCAAGAGTTTCTCCGCCGCGATCGGGTCGGGTTTCGCGATCCTTTCGCTGGTCACGTCAGGCCTGGCGATTGGGGTCTACTCATCCCAGACTCCTCGGAAGCGCAGACGTCGTTGATCCAACGTGCGTGGCTGGACTGGTTGTCGTTCCAGTCCTCCGTCCAACCTGGTCTTTCGCGCCCCAACCCGAACCCTGTGACGAGCCGATACCGAGCGCGAAAAGTCTTCACGTACGGATCCCTCGGTGATCGGTCTGCTCTCTACTCGGACGCACCGATCATCGTCGTTGTTCCCGCAGCTGCAGGGCTGCTGCCCGACAGTATGTACCTGGCCGCTGGTTCCTCCGGCGAGCTCATCTTCGATTCGGCTGAAGGAACCCGTCGAGTGATGGAAAACTCGGGTGTGGTCACGAGTCTTTATGTTCTCGACGGCCTCGCCGATCAGATCGCACGGGGCGACGATCAAGCGCGAAGGCAATTGACGACGATCTCAGTTGGCGTGATTCTCGGAATACTGGTGCTTGGGCTGGTGCAGGGGTTGCGATGGCGTAGTTACACGTCTCTTCATCGCGACCGCCTCCTGCTGGAAATCGCCCAGGGTAGTCACCCGCTACGCGCCTCATCACTGTGGTGGGCAGGGCAACTTGCCATCGGGTTCAGTGCTGGCGTCCTGCTCTGGATCACGGCACAAGCGGGGCTGCGGGCAACGGACGTCACCAACGCTACTTTCATCGGTGGCCCGATCTTCGTGACTGCTGTCACCGCCGGGGTCGCGTTGGTCGGTTTCACGAGGCGTTTCTCGAGGAAGCAAGTGAGGGCATATGCCTACTGAGACGCAAGAAGGTCTGGGCGTAATGCTCCGCGACCTCACCCACCTTGTGGCGGGGCGGTCGCTGATCCGGGATCTGCACGCGAACGCCGATGCCAGAGCTCTCACCGCCGTCGTCGGTCCGTCGGGATCGGGCAAGTCGACTCTCCTCCGTGTCGTCGGTGGACTCGAGCGCCCAACTCGGGGGCTTGTGCGGGTGGGGGACTTGACCGTCAACGCTCTTGGAGCCGGGGCCCAGCGAAAGTACTTACGGGAGCAGGTGGGATTCGTGTTTCAAGATGCAGGACTCGTCGAGCATTGGAGTGCGCGCAAGAACATCTCGATCGCGTTGAAGGCTCTCCCCTCCTCTCCGGCGAGTGACCAGCTCGGAATCGAGGATGCGGCCGACGCCGTTGGCATCGACGGAGTCCTCGATGCGCCCGCATATTCTCTGAGCGGCGGGGAGAGGATTCGTGTGGCGTTCGCTCGTCTGCTCGTGCGTAAGCCTGCACTCGTGCTCGCGGATGAGCCAACGGCTGCCTTGGATGCCGAGAACGCGAGCGAAATTCACGTTCTCTTGCGCTCCCTCGCCGATGCGGGCTCCACCGTCCTGACCGCTACGCACGATCGCGACCTGATCGAACGGTGTGACGCGACTATCGGTCTTTGACGACTCGCGGTCCGCGAGGGGTCGCCTAACCGATGACGGCGGGTAGGTCGACCGCGGTGCGCATCGCCCGGCGGACCCCGGCCTCGTCGGGGAGCAGCTCGTCCTCGTCACCGGTCAGGAAGAACCGGATCTGCCCGATCGCCTGCTCGGTGAGCATGTCGAGGCCGTTCAGCACGCGGCCCCCGGCGTCGGTCCAGCGGCTGGCGACCGCGGTGGGCCACGGTT
>Ga0308161_1001282_pt1 | contig 31116 bp, 29 predicted proteins | sample PhyFR2_FD_201034 | JGI IMG/M metagenome (GOLD analysis project Ga0308161, IMG submission 201034) | Phyllosphere microbial communities from UC Gill Tract Community Farm, Albany, California, United States - DLSLF.R2 | ecosystem: Host-associated > Plants > Phyllosphere > Unclassified | place: USA...
ACGAGGGAGGGAGAAAGGGGAGGGAGGGGTAAAAGACAAAGCTTGAAAAAATGGGTTTAGAGAACTCTTGCGCCGACGGAGTTCCGCGGCGATCGATCCATGAATTGACGATACACGTCTTATCAGTGACGCTCTCACACCGAGATCTACCCACTTTGTGCAGAGAAAAAATTTCTCGAATCAAGGACAAAGCTGTTGCAATTTCAGTTGAGCTTCTTCTCCTTTTGCTCGACTCGGCTGGCAAAGAGGAAGGTTTTAGGTACTCAACGAAATCGCGAGAGCTCGATTTGACTTCAATAACGAAGGTCCGCCAAATCCGCGGAGATGCTCGCGCTTCCTTCTTCCTCCCTCTCTCTCTCTCTTTCTCCCTCTTCCCCTTTTCGAGCGAGCGCTAAACAACTCAAGCCTACCTCTCGCGACAGCACAGTCAAGATGCCCTGGGCAGAGCTTGATCCGACTTGTTTCGCCGGCACTTATGTGCGTTTCCTTTCTTCCTCTCTCCTCCGCTTCCGCTCTAATCCACGTCACTCGATCACAGGGCCGTTACTGTGCGAATCCTTCAAGGGTAGATGAATGCTGTGGAGTCTGTGAGCTTTGAACCGATTAAAATTCTCCTGTTTCACTCTCTCAACTCTCCTCTTCCTCCTTTCACAGGCGCTGTCGTTCCGATCTCGTTCCCTGGAACAGTGATTTCCTTCGCTATCGGTTCGTTCTTCAATCTCTTCTTCGCTCTCGTCTTCAGGACCGAAGCTCCGTACAATCTTCTGTACGTCTTCCCTCTTTGCGTCCGAAACGGCTTATCCTGGCCTCACCTCGTTTCTCTTTCAAGGCTTCAATTTCTCTCGGTTTGGGGGCCGACCATCTCCCTCGTCAATTCCTACTTCACCTCGACGAACCGACTCGACCTCTTCTCTTACTGCTTTGTTCCCTTGAGCATCTGTAGCTGTATTCCGATTGCTATTGCCATTGCACTCTGTCGCTTAGAAGACCTGCATGTCAGTCTCTTCCACTATATCCTCTTCCGAAATTCGTGCCCAACTCTGACTCCCTTCTCCTGTTGCAAGGTTTTGTCACCCGACGCTTCTTTCAAACGACGTTGCGAAAATCGAAGAGCACGCAGACAAGCACGCGGAGAAGACGCGACAAACAATCCTGGCAAAAGAGAGCGCCCGAGCTCCACGAGAACGGATTTCTCCGTGTGGGCTGAAGAAGACGAGATTCGTTAGTTTTCGAACTTTCTGACGTTCTATATCTTGATTCTCATCGATCTTTCCCTTACAGTCCCTCACCGAAAGTTACCCCGTCGTGTACTCTGGTTCTACTTTGGACATATGGTTGCCTTCACCATCGTCTTCCTCGTGGTCTACATCAGCGTCAAAAACACTCACCAAGAAAATTGTAACGAGAAGTACGAAATCGACACCTTTTGGCGACCTTTGATGGGAGGTTTCGCAGGTCTCAATCTCGTCATCGGATGGTTGGGGTGGTACATCCTATATCAGAATATCAAGGTTTATTACGACGAAAATTCGGAATATCATCGAGCCACGTCTCATTCAGGAGTCCTCTGGTTCGTTCACCTCTCACTTTCTCTCCCTTTCTCTCGCTTACTCCTTCTCTCATCCCTCACAGGCTTCTCAAGATTACTCGCAACGAGAAGTGGGCAAAGAAGAAATCGGTTGGCTATGGTCGAGAAGAGCGCCTTCGCTGGGCGATTGGTCTGTAACCGCTTTGACCTCGACATTTTGAAGAAACCGCTGATCTCCTCCTTGTACAGCGCTTGCCGCGTTCTTGGTTTGGTGTATTCCCTACTTGACAATATGGTTCAAAGCTACACACTCGTTCAGTATGCTCGGACCGAATCACTGGCCATTCGAGTGCGTAATCTTTTCCTTCTGTCTCTTTCTTCGAGATTCTGTTTACTGAAGCCAATTCACCACCAATGAGTAGACAAGTTGGCGCTGCTACTGTGAGTTATGAAGCTTGAGCTCAGCCCGATCACCCATCCGAGCTGATCAATAATCGACAATTTTGATCGCAGTCTGTTTTCATTCCCTTCCTCATCTGTTGGAGGGGCATTGTAGATCGGAAGCTCCAGGCAGACAACGAGCGTCTCGAGAAGCAGTTGTATGACGACTTATACCGTGACGAACGACCATCCACCCGGAACAGAGAAGTTCACGCAGACGCGGATCGTTACGCTAATCTTAACAGCGATCATCAATCTATCCATCGTCGCGAGAGCCGCCGTAGTTGTCGAGACTCCATCGATGGCAGCATCGCCGATCACGCTCGAATCGCTCGCGGTTACCTCGCCCGTAGTCCCTCTGCCCGCTCTCTTGCTTAGCCATCTCTTTTCGTACCTTCTCTTTCGTCTCAGTAACCCAATCAGTATCAGTTCTATATTCTCACGACTACGCGAGAGAAGTTTCGCGAGCGAAAGCAGATTCCGGGAGAAGTGAGAACTTTCTGCGAAGAAGCGCTTCGAACTTGGAAGATACATGTTCATTCGGCATTTCCTGCTCCACTGAAGATATCCATCGTCGAATCACTATCACGCAGAGTCTGTACGACCTCGATCGAACGAGAGAACTTTGCGCTCTTCGCAAGAGCTTGCGAAGGGAATCTTACATTTTGTCTCCTCCCGCAGATTTGACGCTGGTTCTATCGGCTCAACGCTTCGATCGACGATCTCCTTGTACTCGTCGTTTAAAAGGGAGGGAAGGAGAACTTCCTTCCTTGCGAATGTCTCAGAAACCCCTGGCCAGGAAAGTTCCCCTTTCCTTTTCCTCTTCTTCCCCTCCCATTCTTCTACAATCAGCTACTCTCGAATACAAACTCACAGAGGCAGTTAGAGAGAGCTACAACTACCTTACTATCTCGCCTATCTCACTTCCGACCTTACTACTTTCCCCTTTCTTCCTAAAACCTCGACATCAATCTCGCTCAAGACAAGTTACTCGTTTGAATGGTGGCTCCGGCAGGCAGGAGGAGGGATTCTTCGGGTCCAGTAGCTAACGACTCTTCCGTCAAAGTCGGTGAGTCTTGTCGTCTCCAGAACTTCCCCCCCTCCCTGCACGCGTTTGTTGGAAATTCGCACTGACCGCTGTTCCCGCATGGTTTGAACAGTGGTTCGTATTCGACCGAATACAGGAGCAGAATCTGCAAACGTCCCCCATCGATTCCAGCGTATCGCAGTCAACCCTCTCAGTCTCAATTCGCTCCAAGCCGACAGCGGTGCCCCTTCCACTCCCTCTCCTTCAGCCTCGAAACATGCTCAAGCGAAATCAACATTCACTTACGATCGAGTGATAGGTCCGGATGAAGGTCAATCAGCAGTCTACGAATCAGCATCTCCTCTCGTCGATTCGTTTCTCGAAGGAATGAACGCGACCATTCTCGCTTATGGTCAAACGAGTTCAGGAAAGAGTTACACGATGGGGACAGATAGAATCGGAGAAGACGAGGAAGTAATGGGAGATGAGAGACAGGGAATCACTCCTCGAGCAGTTGCTGAGATTTTCGAAAGGATGAGGGAGCTTGAACGGGAATCAATGGGAGGTTCGACCTTCACTGCGAAAGTATCGTATGTCGAAATCTATAACGAAGACTTGATCGATCTGCTGGCCGGAGATCTCGACGTTCGACCAACCGTTCAAATTCGAGAGGACAAACAGGGAAACATCATTTGGAGTGGATTGAGGGAGGTCAAGGTTGCAAACGCTTCAGAAGTCATGCAGTGAGTCATACTTGCGAGCGTTGCAAATCAGAAGAAGCGGAACTAATGAGAGACTTCTATCGATTGACAGTCTCCTTTCTGCCGGCTCAACGCTTCGTCAAACTGGTGCAACCGACATGAACGCTCAATCGTCTCGATCTCACGCCATCTTCTCCCTCACGATCACTCAACGAAGATGGGCTGGTTCAGGATCCCCTCCTTCCTCCTCTGTCCCGACATCTCCTCAATCTCCTCGAGTTCAGAATCGTCTCTCCGGTCTACCTCGTGTCACATCGCCTACTCCCGGTGCTCGACCTTCGACACCTTCAGGTCGACCAGCGAGTCGCTCTGGACTTCGACCGCCGAGTCAGATTGGTAGACCAATGAGTCCTGCCGCTTCTCCCGTCGAGGATCCACCTACGACTCCGAATGGTGGCGATGCTTGGTCTATCGTGACTTCAAAGTTTCACTTTGTTGATTTGGCTGGTTCAGAACGAGTGAGCGAGATCATCATCTCTAAATTTGCGAATCTCGAATTGACATTCTCGTTCCTTTTTTTCAGCTCAAACGAACTTCAGCTCTCGGTGATCGTGCGAAAGAAGGAATCTCAATCGTGAGTCCCGATAGCTCTTCCCTCCCCTCGAACGCAGACTGAGCATTCCCATTATGCAAACAGAACGCTGGACTCAGTTCCCTCGGAAACGTTATTTCAGCACTCGGCGACCCTACCAAGAAAGCTACCCACATCCCTTATCGCGATTCGAAGCTCACAAGGTTGCTCCAAGACTCTCTCGGCGGCAACAGCAAAACGATGATGGTCGCCTGCGTCTCTCCTACCGAATACAACTTGAGCGAAACCCTTTCGACTCTCAAATACGCGAATCGAGCTCGCAACATCAAGAATCGTGCCGAGATCAACGAGGTCGAAGTCGGATGGGACGATATCGAACACCTTCAAAGAACGATTCTCAAATTGAGAGCAGAACTCTCAGTCATCAAATCGGGAGATGGAGCGGGAATGGCTTCTATCGCCGAGGAAGGGGTACGAAGGAGTATCGATGGAGCGCCGACCCTCGACGAAGCCGAACTACAGCAGAAAGTAGCTCAACTCACTGCCGATCTCGCTCGAGCCGAATCTGGAGGATCTTCAAACTCGATGTCTCGTGAACAATTCGAACGGGCAGTCGAACCCATCGTCGAGGAGTACGAAAGATCTCTCTCAGCACTGGAGTCTCAGCTCTCCCTCACTAGGGCAGCACTCGGACACTCGGAGGACGAAATGAGGGATCTCGAAGCGAGGATCGAGGAGGAGGCCAAGGCGAACGAACTCAGTACTCAACTCATCGACGAGCTACGGATCAGAGTCGCCAAGTTATCGGAACGAGAAGCGACTACGGAAGCTTACGTTCGAGATCTCGAAGCGAAACTCAAGGAGGTGGACGATGCCGACGAATCGACTGGAAACGCCGTCACCGATCTTCGCAAGGAGCTCTCTCGCAATCGTGAGCATTCGGAATCGACAGAGCTGTACATCAAAGAACTCGAAGCTCGCCTCGCGAAATCCGACGAATCGACCCAGTCTTTACAGAATCAGCTCGAGATCCTTTCGCGGGACATCGAACGAAGGGAGGAGGCTTACAAGGAACTCGAAGCTCGTCTCACTCTCCTCGACACGAGCGGTGAACACAAGCTGTTACTCGCAGAGATCGATGAGAAAGACAAGCGGGTGCTGGAACTCGAGCGGGATCTCGACGAGATGAGGGTCAAGGCGGAGAACGCGGCACAAGAGAAGGAGAGGTTACAGGAGATGACGGACAAGATGAGATCGGCGCAAGGAACGATGGAATCTCGCGTTGCAGCAGCGAGGCAAAAGATCAACCTCTCCCGTCGACCTGGCAGTCTCACTCCTCCCCACACTCCCGCCGAAACCGACGACGACGAAATCGATCCTCTCGATAATCACACTTCCTCTCCAGACCTCAGCTCCTCGCACTCCGATCCTCTCCTAGTCTCGATTCAAGAACAGATGGCTCAGCTCAAAGAAAGTCACGCTGCGACTCTCTCCGAACTCGAGGACGCCAAATCAAAGTACACTCAATCGTTGAAAGAGATCGAAGACCTCAGCTCGCAAGTTCAAGAAGCGAAACTCGTCCAATCAATCTCCGAATCAAGTCCGAACGGTTCAGCCTCGACTTCCCCTTCTTCGACCCGATTCTCCCGCAGTCGACAACTCGTTCCTGACGCAGATGATGAAGAAGAGACCGACGAAGTTGAAGAACTCGCTCATCCAGCTTCCCCTCTCGCCAGTCGAAACACTTCTCCTACCACGATCCGCACTGCTCGTTCACCTCAAGCCCGACGCAGTATGCCCTTATCCCCTTCTCACCGACTGTCTTTTCTCGGCCGCGGACAGGGAGTGTTAGCCTCGCCGTCGCATTCGCGTGCGGCGTCACTCTCACAGGAGTTGTCTGCGGCCTCCTTATCATCGCAAATCTCCTCGCAATTACCTTCCCCTCCGAGTCCTCGACCCATCTCTCCCTCGCCGACATCGGACAATCGACGCGAGAGCTTCTACGGAGCAACGAGCGAACGGAGTTATGAACAAATGAAGAATGAAGTCATGAAACTCCAGTCGGTTCTCAACGAGCGCGAGGAGGAAATCTCTGCACTCGAAACAACTTTGAACCAGCTCAAATCTCCAACATCTCCTCTCCCTCCTCCGACTCCGACTTTCGAAGGTTCCGTATCCCCGAGTCCCGCTCCTCCTCCTGTCCTCCTCACGAATGGACGCTCTTCGACACCTCCACCATCTCAACCTTCTGATCACGATCTCAACCTTTCACCTCGTACTCGAGCAGCTTTCGATGCCATCAAAGCCGACTTTGCGTCAACCGGTCTCGGTCTCGGCAGTTTCAACTCGACAGACAGCGACGAAACGACCAACGCCAACCGTCTCGACGATCTTATGCGCTCGATGGCGAAGAAGGAATCGACTCATCGAGAGGCAATGAGTGAACTCGAGGACAAGCTTTCGACTCTTCAACGACAACACGACGAGTTGACTATGCTCTCCCGAGATCAAGTCGTCAATGTTTCGACCGAGATCGAGAAGCTGAGGACGGAGCTCGAAGGTAGACCTCAAGCGAGTCATTACGACGAGCAACTTCGCACTCTCCAAGTAGAGCTGGAGGCGAAGCGAGGGGAGCTCGATCACTCTCGTCAGGAGGCGCAGGAGACCCTTGAAGCTGCGAAGAAAGAACTTGTCGATGGTGTGTCCTTGTTCTTGCGGTGTTTCCTCGAATTGAGTTTGACTAACCGATTTCTTCCTTGACTGACAGAGCATCAACGAATTCTCGATTCGACTATATCCGACCACGTATCGGCGCTCACACGAAGGAAGGAGGAACACGATTCTACTCTACAACGCTTGACGACCGAACGAGACGAAATCATCTCGACGAAACAAGCTGAACACGAAGAGGCTCTCCGATCTCTCGCTGGTGCCCACGACGAAGCGCTCACCTCTCTCAAGACCCAACACGAGCAGATGTTACAGGAGAATATGAACGAACATTCGGCGGAACTTTCGCGACTTCGATCTGAACACGAGCGAACGATGGAACGAATCGGTCCCGAAATCGAACAAGCTCTCGCTGTCCGTCTCGCCGAGCTCACAGCTTCTCACGCCGCTGCCTTCGAGCTCGTCAAGTCGGACCACTCGCGCGAGATCGGCGAAAAGGAGGAATCTCATCTGTCTCAACTCGAATCCCTTAAAGCGCAACATGCCGCTGACCTCGTTTCAGCTTCCGATCGACACGCCTCGACCCTCGACGAAACCTCCAGCAACTTGGCCTCTCAGCACCGATCAGCTTTCGAAGAGCTCCGAGTTGCTCACGAACAATCGATCACCGAGATGAGGAAAGGTCACGCTAAGCAGATGGAGGACTTGATCGCGGAGAGGGAATCGCTTCAACGTAACGTCGAGGATGGGCAAGAGCTGTTACTATCGGAGAAACGGATAGCGCAGACGAGTGCTTTCGAGGACGCAAAACAGGTAAGTTTCGAAGTTTCCGCTTATCCCTGTCATCGATTGCGCTTATCTCTCTGGCGCTCTTGCTCAGCAACGCGAGGCAGCTCTTGAACAACTGCGCTCAGCTCTCGACGACAAACACGCATCGGTCACTCAAGTACTCTCGAAGGAGCATTCGGATGCCCTCTCGACGCTCTCATCCGATCATCAAACCTCTCTCGAGCAGACGAAAGCCGAACACGCTCAACTTCTCGTCGAGCAACAAACTCAACACGCTTCTGCCCTCGCCGAGCTCGTCAAGAAACACGAGGACACTCTCCAAGCTGTCGTCACGGAACGAGACGAAGTCAAGATTTCCCATCAAAAAGCCCTTTCCGAACTCAACGCCATGCGAACAAGTCAGGAGGCCGCTCAAACATCTCTCGCAACTTTCACATCGAAGTACGACGCGATGAACTCGAAACTGGCGGGCATCTCGAAACAGCACGAAGGAGTTCTCGATGGACAGAAGGAAGAGATCGACCTCCTCAATCAACGACTCGACTCGAAGGCAAGCAACATCACTCCGAGGGCAAGCGACAACGAACTGCAAGAAGCGCTGGACGCTCTCAGCACGGTCGAAAAAGCACTCCTCGAATCTCAACAGGAGCGGGAAAGGTTGATGACCGAGGTCCACGACCTCCGAGGTGGAGACAGCCAGAAGAAGCCTCAGTACGATTCGATCTTCAAGGATCTCGAGCAATACCGAGCTTCAGTCATCAAACTCGATTCCGAACTCGTCAAAACTCGCAAGGAACGAGATTCGCTTTCGACTCAATTAGCTCGCGCGTCCCTCTCTTCCTCAAACCACACCAGTTCAGTCGGTCTCGGTATCCTCTCCTCACATCCTTCCGCATCCTCACCGATTCCTGCCAACGATTCGACTCCGAGAGTTGGCTCACCGAATGGTTCGACTCCTGAACGAGCCATGTCTCCTGTTCATGAATTCGGTCGCAACTCGCCTCGACCCGACTCTCGCTTCCTACCTCCCGCAGCTCCTCCTCCATCGATGCCACCTCCTGCAGCACCCGTTCCAAATTCTCCTCTTCCTCCCGTACCCTCCGGTCTTCCCCTCTCTCGCGCCGCACGCTCCTCAAGTTCGTCTAGCAACGGACACGGTCGAAACTCTATCTCGAACGATACAATTGCTACTAGCCTTCGATCCGATTCCCAACCTATCGATCCTCGAATCGCGAAACGCTTTGAAGAGCAAGAATCTCAAGTGTGTATACTTTCCCTTGCTCTTCTTTCGATCGAGGCTACTCACTGACATTGATTCACTCTCGCTAGATCGCACGATTGACGAAGCAGCTGACTCACTGCGAAGGAGAACTCGAACAAACTCACTCGAAGCTGAACCTCAACTCTTCCGAAATCTCTCGCCTCGAATCCGAGAACCAAGCGAATACCGACTTGATCAACACTCTCGAATCTGCTCTCAACGATTCGGAAAGGAACTTGCGAAAGACTCGAATGAACGCGAACGAGATTGTCAGAGAACGAGATCAGTACAAAAGTGAGAATGAACGGTTACGAGTCGAGGTAAGCTTCAACCCGAGCTAGTCTGATCTTTTCATGAGCGTGTACTGACGAAGGATCAACGTCTGCAGGCTCAAGATTCTCATACAACTAGTGAAAGTTATCGTCAATCCGTTCTCGACATGGAGGAACGTCTTCAAGATCAACGGAATCGTGAAGCTAGAGCTGAACGAGCTCGTCAAGAGATGGAGCTACGAATGCAAGCTGCTAGTAAGAAACGAAGCAAATGTGAGTTTCGACTTTTCACCTTCGGAGATTGCACTTCCGAGCTAGGAATTGACATTCGACTATTTCTCGCAACAGTCAACTGCCTCTAATCTCTCCTCATCTCTCCCTCTATCTCACTTTCTCGCAAATTACCGTCGCACTCGTCTGCCCTATATCCCCACCCTCGTCGTTGCCTCCCCCGCCTCTCCTTTCGCTTTCTCTTCTCCCCTCTCACGCTCTCCACGTTCGTTTTTGTATCGGTGTTTATTTTTGCAGTACGTATCCTTATGTCGATTCAGTCCAGTCTATTGCAACCTTTTTCCTCGTCTGCGTTGCGAACTGTAGCGGTCGAGGCGCAAATGAGCGAGATTTTTGACTTCACCTCCTGGGAAGTCCGATCGGATTTCTGCTTCAATTGAACTTCAATCTAGCGGGGTATCGAGCTCCCGTTACCGACTTACTAATCTCAATTAGTTCCCCCTAGCACTTTGCGAAGCTGCTGCTTAGGAACTCGGACTGTTCCCCTTCCCGCATTTGCATTCATCTTCGCTGTCTTTCGCATCACCTCCTTTCTCGCTCAATGAACGACCAGAGCTCTCAGTATCAGTGTGCAACTCAGTACGGCGAACCTCAACCCTACATATCTAGTTCAAATCTTCAACAACCAAGTTCAACTTCTTCCTTCTTTCCCCCTTCTTCTTCTACCTCCACTTTCAATCACAACATGTCCTCGCACGGGAACCCATCTTACAGCTCTTATTCACCACCTGTAGCTCCAACTGATTCACTCAGCAAGCAGAAAAGCGAGTTCTTTACCTCTTTTCCCCCTCCCGAAATTGCCACTAACACCCTTATCTCTCTCTTTCAGGCAGTGACGTAGGAAAGATGAAGAATGCTGGACAACTTCACAGGAGAGAATCTTCTTTCGGTGGTGCGAGTGCTCCTTAGTGAGTTAACCTTAGGAAACCTCGCTCATTCAACCTCTTTTCGCTGATTCAAGATGTTTCTACAGCCAACGTCCAGAAGGCGCTTCTTTGAACGCGAAAGGGAGTTCTACTACGAGTCTGTTCACAACGAGGAAGAACTGGAGTGAACACATCATCACTGAGATGCAGGTGAGCCCCTATTCCGATCCTAATCTCGCTTCGCGACTTTCCCCTTGCCTTCGAGTCAATCCCCGTCGCGGAGTTCTTCCTTTTCGCAGAAACGTCGACTGATTTGAATTCGTTGGACGATAGGATTTCATGCACGTTTTGAGTCCAAAAGGAGAATTCGTTTACGCTACACCTTGCATTCGAGAACTCGCCCAATGGTCTCCCGACGACTTGTTCGGACGTTCAGTCTTCGATTTCATTCACCCAGACGACTCTGAAGCAGTCCGAAGAGATTTCACCGAAGCTAGCAAAACTCAAGAATCCCTTTCCCTCTACTATCGATTCAAGACGAAGCCTGGAAGTTACATTCTCTTTGAGATCACCGGTCATTGGTACTACGCCTCGACTTCACCGGTGGAAGGTCAGGAGAATGCGAAATGCTTCTTTGCGATGGCGAGGCCTTACCCTTCGAAGAATGCCGCTATGCTCGATTCTTTCCTCGAGTTGAAGTTTGAGAACGAAAGGTTGAGGCAGGAATTGTTGGTCATGTACAAGGTAGGCCTTCGATTCATTTGCATCGCATTCAGCTGTTGCTGATGCTTTGAAACCGTCGTTCACAGGACATTGAAGGAGATAGTACTCCTACGACAGGTACGCTTTCTCATCTTTTTCCTTTCCTTATCCGCTCACCGAACTCATATCGTACACGTTACTTCGTAGCTCCCTTCCCTCCCGGTATCTATCGAGCAGAATCTTTCGACTCTCGCACCTCAAGCGTGATCGATCCAGCAACCGGTCTCGTTCAAACCCAAACCCTCATTCCTTCCTCCTCAAACACTTACGGCGCTCTCGGTATCGGAATCAGTGCGAATGGAGTCAAGGGTGATGCGACTGGAGAAAAGAAGAAGAAGAAGATCAGGGTCGAGGAAGGAGAGTTTGTCTGTCGCGATTGCGGAACGGTTGATTCTCCTGAATGGCGAAAGGTGCGTATCTGTTGATGCTGTATCACTGTCTTACACGTCTCTGATACTAGATCCTTGAACGCACAGGGACCTGATGGACCCAAATCGCTTTGCAACGCATGTGGTGCGTTTTCTTCCTTTTCTCTCTTCCTCCTCCTCCGGCTCATCATTGTCCCTCCCTCTCTACAGGTCTTCGCTACGCCAAGCTCGTCTCCAAAAACAAGAAAGCAGAAGCTAAAGCTAAGAATGCTTGATTTTCGCTCGAAGAAACCCCTCACTTAATACCAAACCGACATTTCGTCTCTCGCTCAATACCAATATCCCTATATCCACCTCTCTCTATTTTCCATATACGACGAAACTCCCTTTCCTTTGTTGCCATATCACATAGTCACTCTCTAGCCCTCGCTTTATAACCTCACTCGTGTATCATGCATTGTTTTTGGCTATACGCAAAATTCGTCTTCTCTTTGTGTAGTTTCTGTCCTAGGGGTTGTAAGTGAAGAGTTTCCGTTGCTTCTCTTTAGTTTTCGTTTCCTTTCGAGAGTGTCGCGGAAACAGCGCATTCGAATTTTGCTCCCTTTGCCTCAGAAATTTGGAAAGCGCGGCAATTTCTTCCCCTCTTCTCTCCTCTTCACCTCCTCACTTCTCTATCTCGCTGTTCGACTCAGACTACCGCCCGACAGCTTCAGTGACCCCTCAAAATCTACTACAAGCTCTCAAAGCCCTCCTAGCTCTCTTCCTTGTCTATCTCTCTCTCCCCTCGATCCCTTGATCTACAACCCTCCAGTCTTCCTCCCACAGCACTCACCTAACTTCGAGCTACTCCACAGATCCGCCAGAGCACTCTACAAAAATAGCGCATCGGAAATCGAGGTCTGGACATGCGAGTTTGAGGGAAATTGGCAACTTGAAACGGTTTGGTTTCTCTTCGAGGTTTCGCTTCATTTTCCCCCTTCTCACTCTACATACCGCTTCGATTACTTCCCAGCTGCTTCGTAGTTATACTCTGAGCATCTCCTTATCTCCCCCTGCTTCTTCACTTGCCTGCTTCTTCGTCAATCTTGTATTTTCCTTCACTTCGCGCTTCTTTCGCCATCAACTCCCCTCTCATCTCACCACAGCTCTCCTCCTCTCGTCCCGTCCATCCCGCTGCCTCTCGAGATTGACGTGCTCGTGTCTCTCTGAGTCAAAGCTCGGCGTCCTTCAAAGTCTGGCAGAAATTGACGAACCACTCTTTCTTTCCTTCCCATCACTTTTTTCGCTCGAACCTTTCAATACTCGTTTCCCGCCTCTCTTCGCCCTCAGTAAGTCACATGCAATCTTGTGATCGTAGTGAAGTGATCGGAATAGCTGATAAGCGACTTGACCCGACAGAAATCATTTTCGAAATACACTTCAACTCTTTTCCCTCTCTAGTCACCTCGAACAACAAGTAAATTCGCTAGAATGGAACACGGTACTATGTCTGGAATGGATAGTCACTCTGGTTCTTCTTCGAGTGGAATGGACATGGGTACTGGTGATTGCAAAGTGAACCCCTCCCGCAAACTTTTTGACCTCACTCGGTGCTCCCCGGTGTCTCTTCCCCCTTCCTCTCCTAACATGATACTAATGATACGCCACTTTCAATGTGCTACAGATCAGTATGATTTGGAACTGGCAAACTGTCGATGGTGAGCTGCTTTCGAGACTGCTCCTCGGGAGAAACTCCTCGGCTCACCTTTGTTCTCGTTCCTCCCACAGCTTGCTTCATCTCGCAAGATTGGCGTATCCGTTCCATCGGAGGTTACATCGGGTCTCTCATCGGTGTAAGTCCTTACTCCACCCTTCGCTCTCCCCTCTCCGTCGCTGACACTCACGCTCCCACACCTTTAGATCTTCTTCATGGTCGTAGTCCTCGAGATCTTCCGCCGTATGGGACGTGACTATGATCGACAAATCCGATCCTCGTACTATCGTCGCGAAACCGCCGCCTTGGCCGCCGTCGCAAGTTCTTCGAAGTCCCCTTTGCCCGCAAACGCTCTCGTTCCCGCTCCTTTCCGGTACGTTCTCCATTCTGCCCCATCGCTAATCGATCGAAATTCGTACTGATGGTTGTAGCGACGAATGATGCAGCCCGAGTTATAATCAGCAGATTATCCGATCTGCATTCTATGGAATCTCGTTTGGAACCGCATACGTACTCATGTTACTCGTCATGTCGTACAACGGTGGAGTATTCTTTGTCATCGTATTGGGTGGTACTATCGGTCATTTCATCTCTGCTGTACGTCGTCAATCTTTGAACATCTCAAGCCTCTCGAATCGAGCTGATGTTTTCGATGACTTGTACCGCACAGCGCGATACGGCTACCCCACACGAGACGGAAACTATCGATGATTCACCACAAGCCAGGGGTGATTGCTGTTGCTAAACCTCCCTCGTCGTCGTTCTGTCGCAAGCCTGTCGTTCTTTGTCGTTCTCTTAATCTGTTCCTCGCTCCCTCTTTCGTCGGTCATACCCCCTCCGCTCGCAGCTTCTAAGTTCAGTCTCTCTGTGTACAAATACAAGTCGTTCTCTTTGAACAAGCAGTGCAATTCCCCTCTCTCAGCACTGTTTGATGTTGCGAAGAAGTTTTCTAGAGTCTAGTATTGGCCGAGCGGGAGATGACTGCTTCTCACGCTCTCATGAAAGGTTAGACGACGCTCGGACAGACTCGTACTGCTTGCGAAGAGAGACAGTCGGGACTTTTGCAACCAAGTTAGCCGAATCAAGCGAATCTCGACCCTTTTTCCAATCCCCACCTCCTGACTCGCTTCTCTCGCTATGCTCTCTAGGCAACTCCTACGGCCGTCTACTTCAAACTTATCCCCTCGAATGGCCTCGCAGCGTATCAACATGATTTCTTCCCATCTCTCTTCGACTGCCTCTTCCTCCTCGCCTCCCAAACCTCAAGCGAACTCGAATAATCCTCCAGTCTTATTCGAAGCACAACACTCTTTACGCAAGGTGGTTCTCAATAGACCCAAGGCGTTGAATAGCTTGAATGATGAGATGGTCGATTTGATCTTGCCTCAGTTGAGCAAGTTTGAACAGAGCGATTTGGCAAACGTCGTCGTCATCAAGAGTAACTCGAAACACTTCTGTGCTGGTGGAGATGTCGTATGTGAGTTGTCTACTTCCCTTTCTCTCTCTCACACGAGTCGAGCGGAATTGATGGGAACCTCGTTCACTCTCGTTTGATAGCTCTTACAAAGTCGTTGGACAATGAGAGGGATTGGAAGAACGCTAGTGGGTTCTTCAAGAAGGAATACATCATGGTGAGTCGAGCAAATTCCGAAGAAGGAGCCATGTCGCTGATCGACTTCGTTTGCCTATCCCGTTCACAGAACCACTTCCTCGCTACGATGAGCAAGCCTGTCATCTCGCTCATGAATGGTGTTGCATGTGAGTCTGGAGCGGAGACACTCGTATTCGAGCTGGGCGGTTGCTGATGCGCATTCCTTCTCAACACACAGTCGGAGGAGGACTCGGACTTTCGATGCACGGTGCATTCCGAGTAGCTACTGAGACTACTCAAGTCGCTATGCCCGAGGTAAGCCGTACAGTGAACGCCTCAACGATCTTTTCGAAACTTATCCAAAGATTCTCATTCACAGACAAAAATCGGATTATTCCCTGATGTCGGCGCCAACTTCTTCCTTCCCCGCCTTGATGGTCAACTCGGAATCTACCTCGCCCTGACCTCTCTTCCTCTCAAAGGAGCTTCCGCCTATTTCGCCGGATTCACCTCTCACTACGTCCCCTCGGAGCGTCTCGCAGCTCTCGAATCTCGCCTGGCCGAACTCGAACAAACCGCGACTGTAGAAGATGTCAACGCCGCCTTGAATGAGTACTCAGCAGACGCCGACGAACTCGCCCAAGCTTTGAAAGAGTACAAATTGGTCGGACCTGTTCGAAGAGCACTCGATTACACCTTCTCGCGAGCGACCGCGGAGGAGATGATGGAAACTTTGGAGAAGATCGAAGGTGGATCGTTGAGTTCGAAGGAGATGGGCAAGATTGTCAGAGAAGGAGAAGAGTCGAAGTTGGACGAAGTCAAGGCTTGGGCGAAGGAGACCAGGGAACAAATCGAGTTGAGGAGTCCTACTAGCGTCAAATTATCCATCAAGGCGATTAGAGAAGGTGCCAAACTCAACATCGAAGAAGTTTTAGCGATGGATAACCGAATCGCCGCTGCTTGTTGCGTGAGTCTCTAGCTCTCTCTTTCTTTACGTACTCCACCTCGAGACTAATTTGTTCGTGGCACGACATGTAGTCACCAGCAGTTCACACTGATTTCCGAACGGGAGTAACCGAATTCCTCGTCAAGAAGATCAAACCCGAAGATCAAAAACCCTCCTGGTCCCCTTCTACTCTCCCCGAGGTAACCTCCGACTCCTTGCAAAAGATCTTCTTCTCCTCGCCACCACCCTTCACGAACCCTCCCGTATCCACCTTCAAACCTTCTCGCAAAGATCGATTGAACCCCTTACCAGCATACAAAACCCACCCTTACTCGATTTATGGACTACCGAGTGAGAAGAGGATTGAAGAAGTCGTCAAGGGGACTGCTAAGGATAGTCCAGATTACGCGAGGACTAGGAAAGAGATTGTTGAGAAGTTCGAGAGGGAATGTAGTGGGAAAGTAGGAGTCAAACTCAAGGTCGATGAAGTACTCGATAGGAGAACAGTCGTTGCTGAGGAGAACACTCTACGGTGGGTGTAGAGGAAGAATTGTCAATAAGGAAATTGTAAATCTTTTGAAACCACTCTCTGCCGACGGTGCGAGAAGGAGAGAAAGTGGGATAGAGATAGGAAGAACAACGACATTGGAACAGTACAACTAGGGAGACAGTATAACAGGTAGAGTACGCAAGCATTAGAGTGAGAGATAACGCACAGAGAGGGGAGGGGAGGGGAGGTGATAATAACGAGAAAGTGGTAAAAGCGAAGAGATGAATGCTATAGATGCGATGCGATTGCTTGAGTGGATGTCTAATCAGAGTCTTGATCAGAGTCTGCGGGTAAACCTCTTTCGATCCTCCTTTGACGTTTCTTCCAACGAGCGTGATCATCAGAATCCCAATCTTCAGGATCTTTCGCCTCGTACCAAGGCTATTGAGAGATAGTTTGAATCAGTCTCGAGGCTGTATCCGAGTCTAGAGAAAGGGAAAAGCTCACCTTTTCCTCATCAGAATAACTCTCCTCTCCCTTCTTCTTCTTCTTGACCGGTCTTTTCTCTTGAATCACCTTCTTGATGGGAGGAGGAGGTTTCAGGTTCATATGAAGAGGTGGACATTTCGTGCGGGAGGAGAGACCTGGTGAATGGTAAGAACCGATTCCTCGTTTCGCAATGATAGCAGCGAGACCTGTCGAGACAGAGGTGAGACTTTCGAGTCAGCAAAGCACTCGGATTCCAGACGCAAGGGTGAAGATTCAACTTACTGCCAGGTTTAGGGGTCTTTGAGAATGGACTAGCGGAACGATCTCGCTCACGAGATAGAGCAGCGACACCTTTCGGTTTCGGAGTAGGGATACCAGCGTTCTCCTGTGCGTTCAGATGAACCAAATCAGCGAGAGTAAGTTTATCGAAGCTGAGGTGAACAAGAGACGCACCTTTGCATGATCTGCGACAGCGTTCTTCGAAGATCCCGATCCCGAAGCTTTCTTCTTGCCTTTCCCCGTCTCCTCCTCCGCTTCCTCATCGCTACTCTTGTCCTCTGCGAAGTCATCCTCATCGTCCGCATCACTCTCCGAAGCAACAGCTTTCCTCTTCTTGCCTTTCCCCTTGGCATTCGTGGCAGCTTCTTGCTTCTTCGCCGCTTCCTCCTCCTTCTTCCTCTGTTGCGTTTTGACGAAATCGAATGCGTTCGGATCCACCTCTTCGGCAGCTTGCATAACAAGATCGATCTTCCTCTGCGCTTCTAGAGACTTCGTCCTGTTCCTCGCGATTGCTGGCGAAACAGAGTTCTTCGAATTCGAGCGCGAGGCTCGAGAGTTGGCGGGAGAGACGGAAGCGGCGGAAGCGACTGATTTCTTCGAAGCGGTAGTTGAATCGGAAGGAGTAGGTTGTTGAAGAGGGTTCTCCTTCGAAGCTGTCCTTCCTTTCCCCTTCGCCGCAACATTCGACATAGTCTCGGCTCCACTGGATTCGACGACAGCTTCCGCATCTGAAGATTCGATCACTCCTTTCTTCTTTCCCTTTCCCTTCTTCGCGACGGGTGCAGCTCGTTTCTTCGGTGGTGGTGACTGAACTTCCTCCTCCTCCTCTTCGTCTCTTCGTTTTTTCGCCTTGCCTTTGTTCGAACGAGGTGATTTGCGAGTCGAGTTTTCATCGTCGTCGAGACTCATCTGCTCGAGTCCATCATCCTCGTCGTCCTCCTCCGAATCGGCGACCTTGTTGACTACCTTCCCCTTCCCGTTTCCCTTCGCGTTCGCTTTCGATTTGGCTTTGACGGGTGCGACCGGTTCCTCCTCCTCCTCATCTCGATTCACAGTCGCTTGTGAACCCTTCTCTGATCCGGTCCCAGCTTGCTTGACAGTCGAAGCTTTCTCCTTGTCGGTCGTCTCCTGCGCACTTGCCGTTTCCTCCTCCTTCTCCTTCTCCTTCGAAACTGTTTTCGATTTCGTGATGGTCGGTTTCCTCGTTGGTTTCGCCTTCTCTTTGGCATTCTCCTTCTTCTCCTTTGCCTTCTTCTTCGTCTTGTTCCTGTTACGTTTCACCTCCGCTGCTGATAACCCAAAATCCTCATCCTCATCACTTCGATCTTTATTGATTTGTGCAGCTTTCTCCATGTACTCGTCGGTGAGTTTCCGTTCGAGGTCTTTCGTACTCGCCGATGATTCTGCCACCGGTTCGAGAGTCGAAGGTTTCGAGACCGATTCCGATCGAGAGGAGGAAGATTCGAGGGGTGCGGAGAGCGGATCAGGGGAAGAAGTGGGAATGACGAGAGGATTCTGCTTGGTTTTCGACGTTGGTTTCTTCGAAATGGAAGTGGTCGAGGTAGCTGTCGAAGAGCGAGATTTTTGAGGAGGTGCATCGTAATCCGTCGAGTCTCCTTCGCCTTCAACCTCCTTCTTCTTTTCCTTCCCTTTCACTTCCTTCGGTACCTTCTTCGTAGCCGATGTATCTCCTTCTCCCTCTTCATCTGACTCGCTTTGAGGTAACAATCTTCGTTTCTTCTGATTACTCTTTGCCGGTTCTTCTCCCTCACTCAAATCTGACGAAACCATCTCCTTCGACAACGGCGTTGCCTTCCCTTTCCCTTTCGCAGACTCGGAAATCGAGGTTGACTTCGTGGTTGAGGCTGAGCGTTTCTTGGTCTGCGGAATGTCGAGTTCGAAAGAGGGCTGTTTCTTCGAGGATTTGGGTGCTAAAGGTTTGCTCGATGTCGACGCGATTGTAGACGGAGTAGTATTGCTCGAGTGAAGCGGATCGCTCGAAGTAGCTTTCGAGGATTTCGTACCAGGAAGAGTTGGGAGTCGACCGATACCTTCGACGGTCGGATTATCGGCGATGAGGGGTGGACCTCCTCCGAGTAGCGGGAATGAGGCTGTACACAGTGGTCGGTCAGCTCTCGAGTATGGATTTGAGGGAGGAAAGAGTAAGCATACCAGGACCACTTCCTTCGTTGTCACTATCCGGAATCTGCTCAGCTTCCTCTTCTCCACCTACTCCTCCTCCATTCGCAGGCAGCATAGGGTTTGCCGAATCAGTGGTGAAAGTCCCAATCTCGCTACTCATTCCCGAAGTTTGCTTCTTAGATTGATCCGAAGTTGTGAATGAGTTTCGAATCTCGTCTGAAGCTGTGACTCCCTGTCGATTGAGCGATGTATCTGGATCACTGATCGATGAGGGTCCAGCTGAAGGCAGAGGTCGAGGAGGAGCTGGAAGAATTGGGTGGAGAGATGAAGAGGAAGGGAGTCGATCTGAAGAGCTGGAGTCGCGAAGAGGTGTAGGAGCGGATTGGGAGGTAGATGTAGTATAAGTGGTGTTATCTAGTGTACCGTGGAGTGTCTGGAAAGGAGCTGTGAGTGAAGGGAGAGCGAATGGATTCAATTGTTGTTGTTGTCGCTGATTCTCGACTTGGGATTGCCTGAGAACTTCGTCGAGAATGTTCTGTTCTGCACGTTGATAAGCAGGGATTCTACCACTGCGACTACTAGACATTCGAGGTGGTTGGAAGGACGAGAGAAACTTCTTCCCTCTCTCAGAGTCCGAAAGACGCGACGGTGGCGTGCAAACCGTGTCAAATCGAGCAAGTTCGGGGATAGAAGCTCGACTAGACAGTGTGTGTACTTTGCGTTGGAGAATCGGCTCAGAGAGGAGTGGAGTCCGATCGAGGTCGACCTCTTTTTTGCGAAGAACGATTTGACGGGCCCTTCGCACAGCCTCTTAGCTCTTAGGAAGCTATAGCAGCATTGCCACGATACTCTCGACCGTACACGACGTTTGCTGACTCGCAGAGAGCCAAACTCAACGATGAGCGAAAGGAAGCGTGGTCGAAGCTTTTCGCAAATCGCTTTTCTCATCTCCTTTTGCGCAATTTCTGCGTGGCCAGGGTTTCGATACACTCGCAGTGAGTCCATCAAAGCGCTACAGTCTGCTCAGGGGGGTCTCTCTCTCGAAGAGTTGCGACGGACGAAAGCGAAAGAGTTCGTGAGAAATCTAGTCCCCAGCCTTCTAGGACTGGGCGACGTCTGTGAATGACCAATGAGAGACAGGTGACAAAGAGTGTGACGAAGAATAAAAGAGACAGTCCTACAAACAATGAACGGATCTAATAGTAACATGCGAGAGAGACAGAGAGAAAACAAGGGAAGCTGAGGGAGCTGATTTTGGTATGTAGCAACACGCTTAGAGCACGTATCGGAAGTTGGGGTTCTCCTTGACGGTCTCCATCTTGTCTTGCATACCGGCAGCAGCGGCGAGCTTGGGATCGGCCTCTCCAAGGTTGCGGTCTCGAGATTTGTTGGAGGCGAACATGATAGCCCAAAGGATACCGTGAGCGACGAGCTTGGCAATGTACCCACCCACTTTAGTCGTAGAAGGAGAGTAGAGTGAAGGAGAAGAAGAGGGAGAAGAAGGAGACGAAAAGTCAGTGATCGGATATAGACGAAGGAAACGAGAAGAAGCAAGAGAGTAGAGACTCACTCATGGCGTAAGCACCTGATTGGTATCGTGGCTTCTCGTTGGCGTAGATGAACTGAGGACCAGCCATGTTACCCGCACAATAGGCAGCGAAAACCATGGCGGAAGTGATGGATTTCTTACTGTTTCGGTTTGAAAGAAAGGAAAGGGTCAGTTTCGACTGCTTCTGATGATGTAGAGGTGAGGCAGAAAGTAACGGACGTATATCCGCCCACATTCGACGAGATCATAACGAGACCAAGGGTGAAACCGATCGATTGTACGTTGACGAACCAGAACGAGATGAGACGTCCCCAGTGGTTCTCAGTCGGGAGGAAGGAGAGAAGGGCGGTAGCAATGACACAGATGATCTGTCGAAAGTGGAAGACTGTTAGCTGATCTCGAAGATTTCGACGATTTTGGGAAAAGGGTGAAGCTTACGTTACCGATGGTGACCATCAACATCCTGCAGTTTGCGAAGCGGTTGGCGATAAGACCAGCGATGAGCCTATAGTTGAGAGCAGTCGAAGACTGGTTAGCTCAGGTTACGAGGGAATGAGCGAATGAGCGAATGTATGAAGCTTACAGCGAAATGATCTGGAACGAGCGACCGGCGCAGTCGAGAAGAGCGGCATCGAAGGTGTTGAATCCCATGTCTTTGATGATTGTACCTGGAGGAGATGAGGAGCGTCAGATCTATCGCACGGCGGAAAAGCGAAAAACGAGCTCGGAGGAAAACTTACCGGAGAAGTTGGTGAGGATACCGTTGGGAACCGAGGAACCGAACATAGCAACAGTCAAGCACCAAGCCTTAGGATCAGCGAGAGCGGCCCACATCTGACGACGGTCGAACTTCTTCGATTTGATTCCGACACCCTGGAAAATTGAGACGTCGCTGCGTCAGTTCTGATTTCGTTGATTGCGGGTAGAGAGGGAGTGGACTCACGTTAGAAGCGACACGTCCGACAGCGAGAGTTCGGTAAGCGGGTTTGAGCCAGAAAGCGTTTGAAGGTCCATCGGCGAGGAAGAAGTAAAGTACGAATCCCCATGCAATCGTGAGAACACCGAGGATGATGAAGATAAGTTGCCACTTGGGTACGGCGAGAGACGAGGTGGGGGCTTTTTCGATACCAGCGGCCATCAACTGAGAGAATTGGACGAAAACGAGTCAGTTTCGAGTCGAAATGCGTGATCGCAGAGAAGTATTAGGCTCACGGAACCGATCATTCCTCCCCATCCGACTGAAGAGTACCAGATTGTTTGACGAAGGGGAGACTCGGCACGAGTGTACCACATTCCGGTCAAGAGGGAGAGTCCAGGAGTAACGGCGGCTTCGAAGAATCCGAGGAAGAATCGGTTGACCATAGCGGTGGTGAAGTTGGTGCAAGCCATCATGGATATAACGCAACTGCATCGGAGAAGAAGGATCGGTGGAAAGATAGAGTCGGTAGGGAGAGGGAGAGAGAGTCGAGAGTCAGTTGTCGAAGGAGTGACGATGAAGGGGAGTACCATAAGAGAGAAGTAACTCACACTCCCCAAAGGATGCAAGTTCCACCGAGGACTTGATTAGCCTTGTATTTACCGATACTGCAGACAAGGAACAGTCGAATCAGTATTTTTCGAAAACCGGTAATAGAAGATGTCGACACTCACAGGAAAGCAGCGGGTTCTTGAGCGACGAGGTAGCCGATGTAGAAGATAGAAGCAGTCCATGAGAATTGCGAACCAGAGAGACCCATAGCCTTGTCCATTCCGAAGACTTTAGCATAGTTGAGAGCCGTCTTGTCGAGATATTGGAGGGTTTGGGTGATCAAGAAGAGAGGGAGAATACACCAATCGATACGACGAACGATAGCCTTGTTCTCCTCGGGGGTCTGTGCAGAAACAAACGAAAGAGAGTCAGTTTTCGTGGCGCGGAAATGGGATTCCTCGATGAAAAAGTACGTACGATCTCTGCTCCTTCTTGCGACTTCTTGTACTCTGCCTCTCCAACGTTGTCCTCATCTTCCTCTTTGATCGCCTCGTTCTCAGGGGCGTACTCTCTGTGAGTGAGAGTTCCCTTTTCGTATTCAACGGAGGAAGTGAAGGAGTTGGTCGAAGCGTCGGTCTCGGCGCGCTTGAGTGCTGAGAAGCCCATGGTAGTCGTCGATAGAAGTCGGTTTAAGGTTTAGCGTAGAAGAAGAGAAGTCGAGGAGACTAGTGTCGAAGAAGCTAAGTCGAAGTGGAGGGGAAAGGCGTGGAAGAGGGGAGAGAAGGGGGGGAAGGAAGTGGAGAGAAGAGCGGGGTAGTGAGTGAAGAAGAAGAGAGAGAAAGAGGGACTCCACAAAGCTAGTCGTTCAGATACGACGAAAAAAGTTTGGGGCAAGAAATTGTTCCTTTCGCCTCTCGTCCACTTTTTTCCTGCAACCTACGATTCGAATGCCCTGTATAATTGAAGAACCTTGGCGACTCGATCAGGGGTGTGGACTGTTCCCACCGCACGCTGTCGACGACCACACAAAGGGGATGAATAAATAGCCCGAAGCCAAGAGAAAGCGAAATCAAAGTCGCAACGAAACGGTTCGAAAAGCCATGCGACCATGCGAAAGTTTTCGAGCGAGTACCGGCGGAAGTCGTAGCGATGCTCGTTGACCAATAGGGACGTCGATATTGTCTAGTGGGGGGCGAAATCTTTTATTGGACCGATCAAATTTGTAGGAATCGTCGGAAACGAGCGAGGCTAGAGTCTAGGACGGAAGTAATCACATCCCGTTAGCGTAGGCACACTCATCAAACGATACGCCGGAAAGTCAGTTCAACGCCTGAATCGTTGTCTCGCTCGTAACGACGGACGCGAGAAAGTAGAGTCCCGTGGTTTGTGCGAAATGAGAGAAAAAGGTCCGATTTCACTGAATGCAAACGTACAGCGAAGCAATCAGTGAGAAGGGGGGAGGCTTGATCGAGTGGACGGACGAGATTCCTGCGAGGCGAAAGAACTGAGGCGGATGAAGTCGGGCGATGTCAATTCGAAGCGATTCCGATTCGTTCCTATCCCTTTGTGTCGAAGACGAAGTGGGTTCTGGGCAAGGCTTATAAGCCGATAGTGTCGTCCACGTTACAAGCAATCTCGACGACGAGAGCCCCTTGCGAAGAAGAGCGAAAACGTTGGGGGCAATCGAATTGAATTCTTTCGTTCGGACGAGAAGTAGAGCCCTGTCCCAAGAGACCTCGATGAGCGCAAAGGACTTTGTAACGAAGCGCCGGAAGTACGTACAATGATTGCATAGCCTCGAACATCGAGCAGGACTTCCCGACTTTCGCCTGTAGTCGGAAGGAATGCGAAGGCTTCGTAAGAAATCTGGTTTCGATGAGAATCGTCAGTTCAAAGGCGTGCAATCGACATGACTCCGACAGTAGAGAGCAGAGAGCGTACCAGTGAGTCTATGCAGAAGGTTGAGAAGGGCGAGTGGCGAGAGGGCTGGATTGGCTAGAATTCGAAAGATTGCGTTACATCCTCCTCGAGTCCAAAGGTGCTGTGTTGTGAATGCTCCTCTAGCTTTCGAGCTGAGAAGAGCTATATACCGTATAGTGTTAGTGGAAGTGACTGACGCTTGTATTATTGACCCTTCGAATAGCGCATCACCACTCGAGAGCTACCTCCTAGATCCTTCGAGACCACATCGTGAGTTCAGCATTCGATGTTCACAGTCTGTGATGAGCAGATCTGACTAACCTTGCTCATATAGTTAAGTAGGCAGTGCGTCGAATAGGAATTCCCAGTCAGTCTCAAACTCGTACCGACTGTCTTCCCTCAAGAAACTTCTTGTCTCGACTCTCCTAGGTGAATGATAGCGCGGGGAGCAGTCTCATGGGGGACTCTGATGGTCATATCGCTGGGAGTATTGATGCAACGGATCGAAGCGTAACGTTGACGAGGCTCGCACTGTGAAGAAACGGTCAGTCGATTTCGCTTGTTTCGAAAATACGAGAGTAGAGACTCACCGAGTCGTTGTTCAGTCTATCCTAGACTCGTATAGACCGGAGCAAGGGACGCAAGCGTCGAATCAACGGGAAAAAACGAAGAGTCGTTTGTCGGACAATCACCCGGCCTCACAAGTGGAACCCACAGGCGGGAGCCGTAGCCTTCATTGAAGGATATCGAGGAACAGCACGGATCCAAGCAGGGAGCCAGCTCCTCGCTCGCTGGTCATCGTGAGGAGGACGAGCTAGGTCGATTTCGAGGCCTGACAGGAGACGGCCAACTCGGTAGAGGTGGTCTAGGGTTGACGATACTGTCGATGCGAGCTGATAGCACTGGCGAAGACAACTCTAGAGTCAAGGGACATATCGGTAAGCAAAACTTGAACTGATGATTTCACGAGGGAAACTTCGAATGAGGAGAAGTCTTGCTTACCGGTACTTCTTCCGGCTTAGCTAGGGACTTGCTAGGTTCGTTGGAGTCTGACAGAGGTGCCCCGGCTCTCACAATCCTGCTGTGTGACCAGCCGCGGTCTCTGAATCAAGGCGGATCTTATTTGCCGGACTTTGACGAGGGGACGAAGCGGTCTGTCGATAGTTGCGATCTCTATAGATCGAGGTCGATGTTGTAATGTCGATTAAAGTGTCTCGTTAGCGATGTGGTGAATTGAGAGTGAATGGTTGAGAGAAAGAGAGAAAGAGAGAAAGAGCAAGCGAAAGTTAGGTTTGCCGACGACAGAACTAGAACTTCACCAGAACCACGCTGAGAGCTCTGTACAGCTCTACGAACACTACGCACTTTAACAGATTAGCACTTGAACAGGAGACGCTCAAGTCCGTCTCACCCTCATCATCGATTTGCAATCACCTCGCTATGGCTTCAACACCAGCAGTCGCGAGTCCTTATCCACCTCGTAGTGTTCATCGTTACTATCACCTGTCTCCTCTTCATGCTCGACCAGTCAGATCAGACGTTGATTCCCTCCCCACTCATGGATTCGCTTCCTCCTACTCTACCTCAAAGGCAACTTCTCGAACGGACAAGGGCAAGACATCCAAGGGAGAACGCGAACAATGGCAAGAGGAGGAGATGAAGGGCTTGGTGTTGGAGTACTTGCTGAGCGGTTGTTTCGGAGATTCAGCAAAAGCATTCGCAAAGGAGGTCGAGGGACGGAGTAAAGAGGGACAACAGATTACAGAGAGTGAAGAAAAGGATCAGGAGATTGAGGAGAACGGAATGGAAGGTGTAGAAGCGACACCACCGCCAGAAGATTGGGCGAAGGACAACGAGGAGGAGGAGACAGTGCCGACTATTGAGGAGAACGGTGACGACGAAGATCTAGGCGCCGAGGGACTACTGAGTAAAGATCAGATGCGAGACGTTCGGTTACGACGATGTGAGTCTCGATAATTCATATTCTCGTATTTTCGAACTTTCGTTAATGAGGGAATCTGTCGTTCTAGCTATTCGAGAATCGATCCTCTCTGGACGGATAGCGCAGACCATCAATCTCATCGATACTCATTACCCTTCCGTCCTCGCTTCGTCTTTTCCCTCGACCTCTTCACCTTCGAAACTTCCCCCTCTCCACCCTCTCTCGCCGAAACAAACAAATTCCTGTACCCCTCAAACGTTCTTCGTCCTCTCACAACCTCCCACGACTATTCCACCTCCAGTAGCGTCATCTGGTAGTCCTCCAATCGCAGTAGTCGGATCAACTTTCGGATCATGGGCAACCTCTCTTTCACCCGAAATCCTCTCCCTCAATCTCCAACTTCAGGCGTTCGTCGAGTTGATGAGAACTGGTCATGCTACATCAGCTCTATCGACCCCATCTACTCCAACCTCATCAGTCAACGGTCATTCAGGGTCTACACTAGCTACCGGTGAAGATACAGGAATGACTTCCTCAATCACGTCTCTCGCATCCTCGACCACTTCCACTTCACTCCTCTCTACCGCAATCACCGCTTCGCAAGCACTACTCTCCTCGATCCAATCTCTCCCGCCATCGAAAGACAAGGAATGTTGGGAACGAGAATGTGTCGATGTTTGTGGATTGTTGGCTTACAAGGAATTGACAAACTGTCCAGTGCGAGGATATCTCGAGATGAGTCGAAGGGAAGGATTGGCGGAAATGGTTAACAGTGCAATTCTGCGTGAGTTACTATGATTGACGTCCTCTCACCGGGACTTCCGCTGATTGGTTAATTGACCTACGATGTAGAGCGCACGAATCGAACACCTCTACCTCTACTGGCGCTCGCAGCTAGAGAAGCGACCGCGGTTTGGCAGACCCTTTCCGAAATGAAAGTTCAGTTCCCTCCTGTCCCGACCTCTTCGACCTCCTCGACTCAGAATGGAACGACAAAGACTAGAATCGCAAAGGTACGCGTCACACCTATCACTCTGCATCCTTCAACGCTTTGACTGATCTCGGATCGCTGTGAATAGCAGGAATATTGTCCTACTTTCGATTTCTCGACATTCGCAACTGAGATCGTCGATCACCGAGGGATGCATCCGACAGAGTTTGAAGGGAGCGAGGACTGTATCTGAGGAGCTTCGTCGTGTCGTTCACATCTGATTCTTGTATTTCTTCTCCCTCTCGTTTCTTTACGCACTATTCCCGTTTCGCCTTATTTCTCATCTTGTTGTAGCAGTTGTCTCCCTTGCTTGATCTTCTACTTCTTCTCAGTATTCGCAATTCGAGATCGCTAACTTTGTTCTATCCTCTAATGCGGAAACCCTTTTTGTGGTCTTGTCCCGTTGTACCTGATCTTTTCATCACGACCGAGGTATGCTACAGATCCACTTTATGGGCGGATATACGTCCGTTACTTTCTGCCTCACCTCTACATCATCAGAAGCAGTCGAAACTGACCCTTTCCTTTCTTTCAAACCGAAACAGTAAGAAATCCATCACTTCCGCCATGGTTTTCGCTGCCTATTGTGCGGGTAACATGGCTGGTCCTCAGTTCATCTACGCCAACGAGAAGCCACGATACCAATCAGGGGCTTACGCCATGAGTGAGTCTCTCTTGCCTTGCTTCTTTTCGTTTCCTCGTCTATATCCGATCACTGACGATTCACCTCCTTCTTCTTCTTCCTCTTCTTCTCCTCCTCTCTACTCTCCTTCAACCACTAAAGTGGGTGGGTACTTGGCCAAGCTCGTTGCTCACGGCATCCTTTGGGCTATCATGTTCGGACAACAAATTCCTAGTTCGCAACCTCGGAGAGGCCGACCACCAGCTCCAATCGTAGAACGAGTCCACAAGTACCAAGGAGTGCTGAGGAGACTGATCGGTGGCATAAGATCGTGGTTATTTTTGAGGAACGACCATTTCTTTCGCATTTCATCTCACCCAAGCAGATCCTTCCTTCGCTATTTCACTGTGGCTTGCACAGCCACCGCGACCGAACTACCACTGAAAAGTACGATCATGGGCTTCAACACCTTTGATGCCGCTCTCCCTCGATTGTGCCGGTCGCTTGTTCCAGATTATTTCGCTGTGTAAGCTTCGCATCTTTGCTCGTTTCTTCAAACCTTGAGCTGCCCTTCGTGTACTCTCTACTATAGGCTCATCGCTGAATCTGTTGCCAACCGCTTCGCAAACTGCAGTACGCTGATAGTCCTCATCGGTAATCTAAGCTTCGTTCCCTCCGTCCCTCTCAGTTCGAATTGTTACTCTTGCTTCTATTAGCCTACAATGTGTATGTCAAGTTGTTGAATTATCTGTCGAGCGCGATCGCCCGAAAGCCTTGTCAAGCGACGTCGGGACGAGAAGGGAGTTGCGAACCATAAAAACGAATCACGGTTCCACATCGGTCGATTCACAGGACCCTTAGCTTCGCACTTGTACAATCTCGAGTGCAAGAAAGACTTTCAATTATAAACGAGGCGTAAAATGATGCCAGGAGACGGGAAACTGAGTATGCTCGAATACATGAATTTCGCAACAACAAAGATAAAGTTCTCAAAATAAAGATACCTCCCTCTTTCCCCTCCTCCTTTTCACTTCCCACCATCCTTCTCCTTCCCCTCCAAAAAGTCCTGAAACACTCTCCACAACACACTAAACAAAACACCCTGCAACCCATTCGCCAATAACCTAGTTTTCAATCCTCTCCCAAACAATCCTCTCGCTCCTTCTTTACTCAAGATGTCTTTCACCGCTTCTCTGTAGCCTACGTCACCTTGAGCGGTTTGTCGATAGGTTTTGATCACTCGGAGAGAGTTTGAAATGGTGTCGGATACGACGGAGGAAATGAATCCTATCAAGGCTTGACGGGAGAGCTTGAGGAGGATAAAGGTGAAGTGGGAATGTGCTGAGGGAGAGGAAGAGGGCATGGGAAGGTGGAGGGAGAGGTAGTTGTAAGTTGCGAACCTGAACGAACTCAACTTCGACAATCAGTTCCGGAAGCAAAAGAGGATGGTTAAGAAGATCGAGAGCGTACCATGGGAATGAACCGACAAAGTTTGCAGCTGCTGTAGCGAACGCTCCATTCCATAATGTACCTAGAATGCAGGAAACATCGATCAATGCTGTTTCACGGGAGGGAGAGGACGTTGAATTTCAGCTTACCAGGTCCATAAAGCTTGATGCGGTCTTTCAAGATAGGTAAAGCTTTCGCATTTCCCTCAGTTTGCATCGTAGTCTACGAGCGATCGATTCTCTTAACGTCGTCAGTTCCCAACTGTCGGAAGTAGGCTCAAGGAATCGTTATTTTGTGCTCACCTTCAAACAGTCCACGGGCATCAACACCATCCTAAACAAAGCACCCAACAAGCTTCCCAAAGCAGTCTTGACCGCAGTCGGTAAATTCCTAGCCCAAGCGTTTCCCTCCAACAATGCCAAAACTCCAACGTTACTAGCGGTATCTCCAAACCTCGCTACGGGGCCTTGTATCAACGCAGGTAACAATCCGGCGTAGAATCTTGATCGACCTTGGGAGCGGAGGGTTGTGTAGGCGGTAGAGAGAGACGTGCCGTGTCGGTATTGATAATTCATTAGGGTTCGTAGAGGGAGGAGGAGGAGTACTTGGAGGATCATCGAGAGGGCACCGGCTAAACCCTGAGGGATGGGAAACGTGAGGGAGAGAGAGGAAGAGGGGAGGTCGGAGGAGGGTCGGGGGTAGAAGGGCAGAGGGAAGAGGGAAGAGGGAAGCAGTGGAGAGTGTGTCGCGAACGAGATTGATTCGGAGGTCAAGATGAGGGATTTTTAGAGGCGTCGGCGAAGAGCGAGATTGGGAATAGTTACGAACAGGATGGTAGCATGCATGCAAGGAGAGAGAGGGAAAGATTGTCAGCCGCCATTACGAATGATTCGAAAACTTCGAGCGAGTCTTTTTTTGAAACTTACGCCTCCCCCCGCTTTCTTCAACGCATCCTTCCAATCAAATTCTCCATTCCCCTTCCTCACACTCTGTACGATACACACGATGACGACCACTCCGATAGTTCCCCAAATCAATCCAAATTTCCCAAATTTCTTCCAAACACTCTTTGCATCTGGTTCTTCCGGCTCGGTAGTACTTTTGAGATGAGAGGATAAGGATGTACTGGCAGTGGGCGTGGTGGGCGGTGAAGGAGGGGAGGTGGAGTGAGTGGAGGTTGATCGAGATTTCGAGGGGAGTCGGGTGAGTAGAGGGGTACGCTCGGTTGAGTGGGACGTGATGGGTGGATCAGACATTTTCGAGTCTATGTACGAGAGCGGGGAGAAGTTGGGCGGAAGAAGACAGTGAAGGGAAGGAAAGAGAGGGAAGAGAGGCAAGTTTCGCAACTTCTGATGACAAACTCGAGGACCTCGACACGAGTACAGCACCAATGAGTGATAATCTCAAATCAAGCCTATCTCGTACCTTACACAAATTCAAGGAAAAGCAAGCAAAGACGAGACGGCAAATTGATGATTCGGCTTTCGTTTCGTTTAGTCTTCGCATTCGCAAATACTCGTTCTCTTTCCCCGTCTCCCGCCCACTTATTTCGAGAGCGATACATCTCGCTGTCGACCGCTAGTCGGTCTCGTACTTGATCGAATCTTGTCCCATAAGCTGGAATTTGCTCGAATCTCCCTTCGCATTCACGCGAATCCTCTCTCTTTGCCCCGATCACATTCAGTCTAACAGTTTGATTGAATTCTCCCTCGTCCCTGCCCCTAGAAGTCTACATAGCCCCTCCTCGAGCAATTCTCTCACCGTTTATTGTTCTGCCTCGACGTATTTACCTCGGATGCTGGTGAATTCAGAAGCAACTTCAATCAGCGTTCTCTCAAGAGCGTGGCAAGTGAGGAGATGTAAGTGAACTCACTCCTTCCATTGTTTACCAGCGTTGTGAGAATCCCAGAATCCCGAAGTTACTTTATCGTAACCGATTCCGAATGCGAAAGCACCTATTTTCACCCACGTAGTTAA
>Ga0308161_1001283_pt1 | contig 31104 bp, 29 predicted proteins | sample PhyFR2_FD_201034 | JGI IMG/M metagenome (GOLD analysis project Ga0308161, IMG submission 201034) | Phyllosphere microbial communities from UC Gill Tract Community Farm, Albany, California, United States - DLSLF.R2 | ecosystem: Host-associated > Plants > Phyllosphere > Unclassified | place: USA...
GGCTGGATATGGATAAGATCATCTCAATGATGGTTGGGCGCTCGCTCAATCAGCGTTTCCCGGATAAAGCCAACGTGCCGGGGGAAACCATTCTTGAGGTGCGCAACCTGACATCGCTGCGCCAGCCGTCGATCCGTGATATCTCCTTTGACCTGCGTAAAGGTGAGATCCTCGGCATTGCGGGCCTGGTTGGGGCGAAACGAACCGATATCGTGGAAACGCTGTTTGGTATTCGCGAGAAGTCCGGCGGTACTATTCGCCTGCACGGTAAAGCGATCAATAACCACAGTGCCAATGAAGCGATCAACCATGGTTTTGCCCTGGTGACCGAAGAGCGCCGCTCAACCGGGATTTATGCTTACCTGGATATCGGTTTTAATTCGCTGATCTCCAATATTAAGAAATATAAAAACAGTATTGGCCTGCTGGATAACAGCCGCATGAAGAGCGATACCCAGTGGGTGATTGACTCCATGCGGGTGAAAACACCGGGGCACCACACGTCCATCGGTTCTTTATCCGGTGGTAACCAGCAAAAGGTCATTATCGGCCGCTGGTTATTAACCCAGCCGGAAATATTGATGCTCGATGAACCTACGCGCGGTATTGACGTGGGGGCGAAATTTGAAATCTATCAGTTGATTTCAGAGCTGGCGAAGAAGGATAAGGGGATTATTATTATCTCTTCTGAAATGCCAGAGTTGTTAGGGATTACCGACAGGATTCTGGTAATGAGTAATGGCCTGGTTGCAGGCATTGTCGAAACAAAAACGACTACGCAAAACGAAATATTGCGTTTGGCATCGTTGCACCTTTAATGATGTAAGGGCTGTTACTATGAATGCAGTGAATAAGAAAAGTGCGCTCACCTTTTTAAAAGAGGGCGGGATTTATGTGGTGCTGCTGGTATTGCTGGCGATCATTATTATCCAGGATCCAACATTCTTAAGCTTAATGAATCTGAGTAATATTCTGACTCAGTCTTCCGTGCGCGTGATTATCGCACTCGGTGTGGCCGGGCTGATTGTTACTCAGGGCACGGACCTGTCAGCAGGGCGTCAGGTTGGCCTTGCAGCGGTGGTGGCAGCAACGCTGCTGCAGGCGATGGACAATGCGAACAAGGTGTTCCCGCACCTGGAAACTCTGCCGATTGCGGCGGTGATTGCGATTGTCTGCGCCATTGGTGCGGTGATTGGCCTGGTTAACGGCCTGATTATTGCCTACCTGAAGGTGACACCGTTTATCACCACGCTGGGCACCATGATTATCGTTTATGGTATTAACTCACTGTATTACGACTTTGTGGGTGCTTCGCCGGTGGCGGGCTTTGACGAGAAGTTTTCAACCTTTGCTCAGGGCTTCCTGCGCTTTGGTGACTTCAAGCTCTCTTACATAACCTTCTACGCGATTATCGCCATCTTCCTGGTGTGGATCCTGTGGAACAAAACGCGCTTTGGTAAAAACATCTTCGCTATCGGCGGTAACCCGGAAGCGGCGAAAGTCTCTGGCGTTAACGTACCGTACAACCTGATTCTGGTGTACGCGCTGTCCGGCGTGTTCTACGCCTTCGGCGGCATGCTGGAAGCCGGGCGCATCGGTTCTGCTACCAACAACCTCGGCTTTATGTATGAGCTGGATGCGATTGCGGCTTGCGTGGTCGGCGGCGTGTCGTTTGCCGGTGGTGTGGGTACGGTAGCGGGCGTGGTAACCGGGGTTATCATCTTTACGGTGATCAACTACGGCCTGACCTATATCGGCGTTAACCCTTACTGGCAGTACATTATTAAGGGCGGCATCATCATCTTCGCCGTGGCGCTGGATTCGCTTAAGTACGCACGTAAGAAGTAATTCTCCTGAGCTGACGGGTTGACCGAAAAAGAAGGTCAACCCCTACAAGTGGCAGAAGATCGTGTAGGGGCCGACCGCTTTTTGGGTCGGCCCTTTTTATTTCGGAAATAGGCTGATAACTCGCACAGTGGATTTAACGCTTAAGTCCTATCTCTTCTGCTGAATCTCCAGCAGCTGCTCTGGCGTCACCGCCGGGTAGCTCTGCGCATCTTCCGGCACTTCGTGTACGGCGGGGATCGGCACCAGCGGTCCGAGGAAGCGCGGTTCACGCTTCATCAGGTACAGGTCCGCCAGCGCGCCGAGGCGGGCGCCGACTTCACGCATACGCACGCTCAGCATATTCTTGGGTGATGGCACCGCATAGCACTGCGCCTGAATGCCCATATGGAGGGCGATAAACAGCGCACGCTCGCAGTGGAAGCGCTGGGTGATGATAATAAAGTCGTTGGTATCAAAGACCTTACGCGTGCGCACAATCGAATCGAGGGTGCGGAAACCGGCATAGTCCAGCACGATATCGGATGGCTCAACGCCTGCGGCGATCAGGTCGCGGCGCATGGTCATGGGCTCGTTGTAGCTCTGTAACGCGTTATCCCCGCTCAGCAGCAGATAGTTCACCTTGCCGCTGTTGTAGGCGTTCAACGCGCCCTGCATGCGATAGAGATAATACTGATTGATTACCCCGGTGCGATAATATTTCGCGGTGCCCAGGACCACGCCAACCTGACGGTGCGGCAGTGTTTTCAGATCGTCATATATATAGGGTGCCGTTTTCCAGCTGATCCAGCGGTCCAGGCCAAGCGCGGCCATCACCATCAGGGCGACGATGATAATCAGACCATAAATCAGGCGTTTCAACATGCTGGACGGCGCTCGGGTTGGCAATCAAAAGAGAATTCAAGGCTACTTGAGGCAGGGGAGTGAAGCAAGTGACAGTGCGTCGGATGGCGGGATTTCGCACAAATAACCGGGCGCAATGCTGCACCCGGCTATCAAGTGAGGGGTTAGACGATCAAATTGAGGTGCGGCGGTAATTACGATACTGCGGCAGCCAGAAGTTGGCGGCGATGGCTTTCGACAGTACATCTTCAGAAGTCACCACGGCAACGCCGGCCAGCTGTGCGGCTTTACCGACCGCCATTGCGATCACTTTCGACACGCCCTGAATGTCCTTCACTTCAGGCAGCACCGGGCCGCTGCCCTCGTTCGCCAGCGGGGAACAGTCGGCCAGCGCGCGGCTGGCCGCCATCAGCATGCTGTCAGTGACGCGGGTCGCGCCAGAGGCAATCACGCCAAGCCCAATACCCGGGAAGATATAGGAGTTATTGCACTGTGCGATAGGGTAGGTTTTATCCTTCCAGCTCACCGGGGAGAACGGGCTGCCGGTGGCGACCAGCGCATTGCCGTCGGTCCACGCCATAATATCCTGCGGCGTTGCTTCCACGCGTGAAGTCGGGTTCGACAGCGGCATAATGATCGGGCGTGCGCAGTGCTTATGCATCTCGCGCACGATCTCTTCGCTGAACAGGCCCGGCTGGCCGGAAACACCGATCATAATGCTTGGCTGCGCGTTACGCACCACGTCGAGCAGCGACAGCGAATCGCTGCTGCTGTCCCAGCCGCTCAGGCCGTCGCTTTTCTGCACCAGCTTGCTCTGGAAGTTAAGCAGATTTGGCAGTTTGTCGGTCAGCAGGCCAAAGCGGTCGACCATAAATACGCGCCCGCGCGCCTCTTCGTCGCTGAGCCCTTCAGACTTCATCTGCGCGACGATCTGCTCGGCGATGCCGCAACCCGCGGAACCGGCACCAAGGAACACCACCTTCTGCTCGCAAAGCCTGCTGCCCGCGGCGCGGCTGGCGGCGATCAGCGTACCCAGCGTCACCGCTGCGGTGCCCTGGATATCATCGTTAAAGCAGCACACTTCGTCGCGATAGCGCTCCAGCAGCGGCATGGCATTCTTCTGCGCGAAGTCCTCAAACTGCAGCAGCACGTTCGGCCAGCGGCTCTTGACGGCGTTGATGAACTCGTTGACGAACGCGTCATACTCTTCGCCGGTGATGCGCGGATGGCGCCATCCCATATACAGCGGGTCGTTCAGCAGCTGCTGATTGTTGGTGCCGACATCCAGCACCACCGGCAGGGTATACGCCGGGCTGATGCCGCCACAGGCGGTGTACAGCGACAGCTTACCGATAGGAATGCCCATGCCGCCGATGCCCTGGTCGCCCAGGCCAAGAATGCGCTCGCCGTCGGTGACCACGATCACCTTTACGTTTTGCTTGGTGGCGTTTTGCAGCATGTCTTCAATGCTGGAGCGGTTCGGGTAGGAGATAAACAGGCCGCGCGCGCGGCGGTAGATTTCGGAGAAGTGCTCACAGGCCGCGCCCACGGTCGGGGTGTAAATAATTGGCATCATCTTTTCCAGATGATTGTCCAGCAGGCGGTAGAACAGCGTTTCGTTAGTGTCCTGAATATTGCGCAGGTAGACGTGCTTATCGTTATCGTTTTTAAAGTCCTGGAACTGGCGCCATGCACGCTCAGCCTGCTCCTCAATGGTTTCCACCGTTTCTGGCAGCAGACCATTCAGGTTGAAGTCATTACGCTCTTCAATGGAGAACGCACTGCCTTTGTTCAGAAGGGGAAATTCCAGCAGGATAGGGCCGGCATAGGGGATATACAGCGGTCGTTTACTTTCGTATTCGAGTTCCATGCAATTAATACTCTGTCAGGTGTCAGGATCGGAAGTGTCGTGGCGCCAATCCTAAAATAATTCATCTGAAAGTACAGCTTTTGTTAACAAGTAATAACAAAAGCTGCGATCCTCCTCGACGAACAGAGGCTTTGTTACGCTTTAACCAGAGCAACGACGCTGAGATTACCGCAGCCGAGGGCAGCCAGGGTGGCGGCGGTGGCATTCTGCTGGCTCAGCTTCGCCTGCGGGGATTCAGCCAGTACTGCACGCTGAATGGTATTCAGGCTGTGCCCTGCCAGGTTCAGCAGGTTCAGTGCCCCCTGCAACGGCGGCAGGCCAGGGTTAAAGGCGGCATTTTCCGCGTAGCTTCCGGCGAAGATACCCCCCTCAGCCGTCTCCAGCGCCACGCCGCTGTAAGCCTGGCTGTAAGGGGCATGGCTGCGGTTGGCGGCATTCAGGGCGGCCTGCTCCAGCGTATCACCCGAAGGGACGATGCCGTGGTCGACGGCATCCATCAGCAGGGTGGTGATCGCCAGGTCGCGCGGGCCGAAAGAGTCCGGCAGATAGTGGCCCAGCGTTGCGGCAGCGCGGCCGGGCAGTTCAATCGTCAGCTGCGTTCCGCTGTTCAGCTCGTTCATAAACTGGCGGCAGTGGCCGCACGGCGTGTAGTTGACGGTTATCGAGGCCAGCGCGCTTTCCCCGCGCAGCCAGGCATGGGTGACCGCGCTCTGCTCGGCATGCACCGTCTGCTGCATGGTGGCTCCGGCAAATTCCATATTGGCACCAAACCACAGCGTGCCGCTGGCTCCGCGGGCAATCGCCCCCACTTTAAAATCAGACAGGGTGGCCACGGCGCAGGCCGCCGCCAGCGGCAGCAGGGCAAAGGCCAGCTCGCTGTCGCTGTAACCGCAGTGCTGTTTTAACTGGTGTGCCTGGCTGGCAGTGATAAATCCGGCAAAGTCGTCAGCGGATAATATCGGCTGCAAAGCGCTCTGTAACAGGGTAGGCAGCGTGGCAAATGCCTGCTGATAACGTGGGTGCATAGTAAGCCTCTCGCAAAAAGCCGCCCGTGCTAGCGGGCCGGCAGCCATTTATATGTGATCTGAATCGCTCTATCAATGCAATACATGAAAACGATCAACAAATTGCGAGACTTATCGCAAGTTTTACCCCCACAGCGCCATCAGCAGCGGGAAAATAAACGGCGCCAGCAGGGAAGTGATAATCCCGCACAGTACCAGCGCCAGCGAACTGAATGCGCCCTCCTGATAGTCCACTTCAGCAGCGCGAGCGGTGCCAAGAGCGTGTGATGCATTACCAATCGCCAGCCCGCGCGCCGCTTTACTGCGCACCTTCAGCAGGTTCAGCAGCATATGGCCGAACACCGCGCCGAGCACCCCGGCCAGCAGCACGCAGATGGCGCTGATCGCCGGGATGCCGCCCAGCGTGCCGGAGACTGCCATCGCAATCGGCGTGGTGACCGATTTCGGCAGCAGGGTAGCGGCGATCTGCGGCGTTGCGCCCAGCCATAGCGCAATCGCTGTGCCGGAGATCATCGCCGTCAGGCTACCGATAAAGCATACGCTGATAATCGATTTCCAGCGTGCGCGGATCTGATGCATCTGCTCATAGAGCGGCAGCGCCAGCGCTACCACGGCCGGTTGCAGCAGGTCATTGAGCAGCTTGCTGCCCTGAAAGTAGCGCGTATAGGGCAGCTGCAGCAGCAAAAGTAGCGGAATAATCACCGCCATGGCGATCAGCAGCGGATTGACGATCGACACTTTCACTTTTGCCGCCAGCCTTCGCGCCGCGAAGAACACCGCAATGGTCAGCGGTAGCGACCACCAGATATCACTCATTTTCGCCTCCCGCCCGCTGGATGTGGCGATCGTTGAGGCGCTGCGAAATCAGGCCGACGGTCACCAGTACAATCAGGGTGCTGACAATGCAGGAGAGCACAATTGGGGCAAACTGGGCGGTGAGAATATCCATATCGTTCATCACGCCGACGCTGATCGGCACGAACAGCAGCGCCATATAGCGGATCAGCAGATGACAGCCGGGTTTCACCCAGTGAACGGGCAGCAGCTGTGAAGCGAGCAGGGCAAACAGCAGCAGCATACCGAGAATGCTACCGGGGATGGCGACGGGCAGCAGGGTTTCAATGCCGCGACCGGCAAAAAGACAGAGGTAGATTATGAAGAAGGCGCGGAGGTATTGCCATAAAACAAGCGGAACGTTGCGCATGGTCGGCCCCAGGATTGAACGACAATCGCCGTAGGGGTCAGGCATGCCTGACCCGGGCGGGGCATGCCCCGCCCCTACGAAGTTACTTAACCGCCTGGCCTGGCTGTGCGCCGCTGTCAGGGCTGAGCAGGAAGATATCCTTCCCGCCAGGACCGGCTGCCATCACCATTCCTTCCGAGATGCCAAAGCGCATTTTACGCGGCGCCAGGTTCGCTACCATCACCGTCAGGCGGCCGACCAGCAGCGCCGGGTCAGGATAGGCGGCGCGGATGCCGGAAAACACGTTGCGCTTCTCGCCGCCGAGATCCAGCGACAGGCGCAGCAGCTTGTCAGAACCTTCAACGAACTCGGCATTCTCAATCAGCGCGATACGCATATCAACTTTGGCGAAGTCGTCAAAGCTGATGGTTTCAGCGATCGGGTCGTCCGCCAGCGGGCCGCTAGCCGGTGCTTTTGCCGCCGCGGCATCTTCTTTCGAGGCTTCAATCAGGCCGTTAACCTTGTCCATTTCAACGCGGTTATACAGCGCCTTGAACGCCGAAATGTTGTGGCTCAGCAGCGGCTGCTGAATGCCGTTCCAGCTCAGTTCCTGATTCAGGAAGGCTTCGGTGCGCTCGGCCAGCGAAGGCATCACCGGCTTCAGCCAGGTCATCAGCACGCGGAACATATTGATGCCCATTGAACAGATCGCCTGTAGATCGGCATCGCGGCCTTCCTGCTTCGCCACTACCCACGGAGCCTGCTCGTCAACATAGCGGTTGGCCACGTCGGCCAGCGCCATGATTTCGCGGATGGCACGGCCAAATTCACGGCTGGTCCAGGCTTCGCCAATGCTCTCAGCGGCATCAGTAAAGGTTTTGTACAGCGCCGGGTCGGCCAGTTCAGCAGACAGCTGGCCGCCAAAGCGTTTGTTGATGAAACCGGCATTGCGCGAGGCCAGGTTCACCACCTTGTTTACGATGTCCGCATTAACGCGCTGCACGTAATCTTCCAGATTGAGGTCGATATCGTCGATACGCGAAGAGAGCTTGGCCGCGTAGTAGTAGCGCAGGCTGTCGGCATCCAGGTGCTGCAACCAGGTGCTGGCCTTAATAAAGGTGCCGCGCGATTTAGACATTTTCGCGCCGTTGACCGTGACATAGCCGTGCACAAACAGGTTGGTAGGCTTGCGGAAATTGCTGCCTTCCAGCATCGCTGGCCAGAACAGGCTGTGGAAGTAGACGATGTCCTTGCCGATGAAGTGGTACAGCTCGGCGTCCGAATCTTTCTTCCAGAAGTCGTCAAAGTTGATGTCGCCACGCTTATCACACAGGTTCTTGAACGAGCCCATGTAACCGATGGGGGCATCCAGCCAGACGTAGAAGTATTTGCCCGGCGCACCGGGAATTTCGAAGCCGAAGTAGGGGGCATCGCGCGAGATATCCCACTGCTGCAGGCCGGATTCAAACCACTCCTGCATCTTATTCGCCACCTGCTCCTGCAGCGCGCCGGAGCGCGTCCACGCCTGCAGCATGGCGCTGAACTCTGGCAGGTCAAAGAAGAAGTGCTCAGAGTCACGCATCACCGGCGTGGCGCCAGAAACCACCGATTTTGGGTCGATCAGTTCGGTCGGGCTGTACGTGGCCGAGCACACTTCACAGTTGTCGCCGTACTGATCCGGAGATTTACATTTCGGGCAGGTGCCTTTAACAAAACGGTCCGGCAGGAACATGCCTTTTTCCGGATCGTAGAGCTGAGAGATAGTACGGTTCTTAATAAAACCGTTCTCTTTCAGACGAGTATAGATCAGCTCAGACAGCTCACGGTTCTCTTCGCTGTGCGTCGAGTGGTAGTTGTCATAGCTGATTTCGAAACCGGCAAAGTCGGTCTGATGTTCCTGACTCATCTCGGCAATCATCTGCTCCGGCGCAATACCCATCTGCTGAGCTTTCAGCATGATTGGCGTACCGTGTGCGTCATCGGCACAGATGAAGTAAACCTGATTGCCGCGCATTCGCTGGTATCGGACCCAAATATCTGCCTGGATATGCTCGAGCATGTGGCCGAGATGGATGGAGCCGTTAGCGTACGGCAGTGCGCACGTTACCAAAATTTTTTTCGCGACTTGAGTCATAGTGAGACTTAGCTCATACCTGTTGAAAAAGGGGTTTAGATGGTAACCGATTGCCGGACCCTGCGTAAACAAGGGCTTCTACTGCCAGAGGATTTTTCCAGCGGCTAAGGTCAGCACATGGCAGATCTGATATGCTTAAACGCAGATATCGAACAAAACCACCAGCAATATCAAGGAACCGAGATGACTTCACAATCCAGGGGGCATCACTCCCCCGAGGCGCTGCGTGCTATCGTGATGGGCGTGCTGACGACGTTTGAACACCCCACTCTGCAGCACAACCTCACTACGTTGAAGGCGTTACGCCACTGCGCGCTGATGGATAACACGCTGCATATCGAACTGAGCATGCCGTTTGTCTGGCAAAGCCCGTTTGAGGAGCTAAAAGCTTCGCTCAGCGCCGAGCTGCTGCGCCTGACTCAGGCGAGTGCGATAGCCTGGCGCTTAACGCTGGATGTTGCCACTCTGCAGCGGGTGAAAAACCGCCCGGGCACCAACGGCGTGAAAAATATTATCGCCATCAGCTCCGGTAAGGGCGGGGTGGGGAAATCGACGACGGCGGTGAATCTGGCGCTGGCGCTGGCCGCTGAAGGGGCGAAAGTGGGTTTGCTGGATGCGGATATCTACGGCCCATCGATCCCGGATATGCTCGGCGTGGAAGATCAGCGCCCGACTTCACCGGACGGCACGCATATGGCGCCGATAATGGCGCACGGCCTGGCAACCAACTCGATTGGCTACCTGGTCAGCGAAGATAACGCCATGGTGTGGCGCGGCCCGATGGCCAGCAAGGCGCTGATGCAGCTGCTGAATGAAACGCTGTGGCCGGAGCTGGATTACCTGATCCTCGATATGCCGCCAGGCACCGGAGACATCCAGCTGACGCTGGCGCAGAACGTGCCGGTGACCGGGGCGATAGTGGTCACCACACCGCAGGATATTGCGCTGTTGGATGCGCGCAAGGGCATTGTGATGTTCGAGAAGGTCAACGTTCCGGTACTGGGCGTGGTGGAAAATATGAGCATGCATATCTGTAGCCAGTGCGGCCATCATGAACCGATCTTTGGCACCGGCGGGGCGGAGAAGCTGGCGGCGCAGTATCACACCCGGCTGCTGAGCCAGATGCCGCTGCACATCAGCCTGCGCGAAGACCTCGATGCTGGTGAGCCAACCGTGGTGCGCCGACCGGACAGTGAGTTTACGCGCCTTTACCGCCAGCTGGCGAACGCCGTGGCGGCCCAGCTTTACTGGCAGGGCGACGTTATCCCGCAGGATATCGCCTTCCGCGCGCTGTAATTCTCTATCTTTATAGGGGCCGACCTTTATTTTGGTCGGCCTGTTTAAGATATTTCACACTAAACGCACGTGCCGCTGCTGGAAGCCATCCACCATCGAATAATCAAAATCGATTTTCCCACCGTCAAACAGCTGGTTAATCAGGGTAAAGTCATTATCCGGCGTCACGTTGCAGCGGTGGTTGAGCAGGGTGTCCTGGATAGTAAAGGCCTTGTCGCCACGCGCAATGCGCTTCAGATATTGCAGCATCTCATAAGCGTTTTTGCTTACGCCCGCCTGTTCGTGAAGAGGTCTGTTGGTCATCGTCGGTTCTGGCGCCATTCTTAGAGCTAAAACCGCATTATAGTCGGTTGTGTTCGACAGGCGGCAAGCCGATTTTATATTTCAGTGCAGGTGTGATGCTGCGGTGGCGGCTATTTCAGCACGTAGTGCATTAACAGGTATTCACCCTGGTCGCTCTCGCCCTGCGCCACTACCCGCCAGCCGTGCTTTTTATAGAAGCTCTGCGCCTGTAAGTTTTCCGCCAGACACTTGAGCGCCCCGGTAGAGGTAAAGCTGTTCTGTACCGCCTGCAACAGCGCGCTGCCCGCGCCGCTGCCCTGCCAGGCCGGATCAATAAACAGGCTGTGCAAAAAGTTATCGTTATCCAGCACCGCGGCAAAACCCACGCGGTGCCCGTCCTCTTCTGCCACCAGCACGCGCTCGCCGAGCGTCACGCGGTCAAAATCCTCTAACTGCCATTCGGCGTCGTCCAGCCAGGTCCAGTTCGCCTTGCGCGAGGCGAGAAACAGCGTGCGCAAAAATGGGCGGTCAGCTTCGGTAAACGGACGAATATTCATGATGAAACTCCTGCAGCAAAACGCCGTGTGGCAACGGCGCAGAGTTTATCGCAAAACAGCCGTTTCTGAAGAAGAAAAAGCGCGCAAAGGAGGTTAGCTGACCCCGGCATAACGCAGCAGGGCGGTGACCAGCGCCGCCGCGAAGATCACGACGATCAGCGGCGCCTTACGCCAGGCCAGCAGCACGGCCACGGCCACCCCGGCCACGCGGGCAATCCCGGCAAAATGTACCCCTTCATAGAGGGTATTCGCCAGGGCAACGGCAAACAGCAGCGTGGTGGCGGCATCGGAGAGCAGCGTGCGCGCATTTTCTGACAGCGCCATGCGGTTACCGAGTTTTGCTCCGGCAAAACGCATCAGCCAGGTGCCGAGCGCCAGAATCGCGATACCGCTGATGATCAAAGAGTGAGCGGGCATTATTTCCTCCTCGCCAGTAGGCCGGCCATCGACAGCAGCACCGGTAAGCCGACCGGAGTAAACGGCACTGCCAGCAGCGACAGCGCCGCGCCGCAGGAGGCGCGCGTCAGGGTGGTACGAGACTTAAACGCCGGGATCACCAGCGCCAGCAGGATCGCCGGAAACACGGCATCCAGCCCAATCACGCTGGTATCGGGCAGCAGGGTGCCAATCAGGCTGCCGATCAGCGCCCCAAGCGGCCAGACGATCGCCACCCCTAGCCCGCACAGCCAGAATGCGGCCTTACGCTGCTGCGGCGTGGACTGCGATAGGCCAAATACCACGCTCTCGTCATTCATAATATGGCAGCCAAGCAGCGCGGAGAGGCGTGAACCGACCAGGTCGCGCACCGCAATGCCAAATGGAAAATGGCGGGCATTGACCAGCAGCCCGGCGGCGGCTAACGGATTGCCGCCGCTGGCAATAATGGCGATAAACATAAACTCTGACGCCCCGGCCAGCACAAACAGCGAGGAGAACAGCGGCACCCACAGCGGAAAACCGTAAGCCGTTGCCAGAGAACCGTAGGAAACACCCACCACGCCAACGGCAAGGCAGATCAGGTAGATCGCCTTACGCGTGGCGGGCGTCAGCGAGGAAAAATTGTGGCTAAACATGCTTTTCTAACCCTATCGAACGAAACTGCCATTATAATGAACGCATTAGAATAGGTTATCAAGACGAACGTTTCGTTCGTTTTAACGAACTGTGAGGTAAGGCATGACCCAGCCAATCGCCCTGATTGCCCAAAGCCTGGTGCGCGAGCGGACGCGTGCAGGGCTGTCGCTGGCCGAAGTCGCCCGGCGGGCAGAGATCGCTAAATCCACGCTGTCGCAGCTGGAGGCGGGTAACGGCAATCCCAGCCTGGAAACGCTGTGGGCGCTGTGCGTGGCGCTGAATATCCCGTTTGCTAAACTGCTGGAGCCGGAGAGCAATAAGACTCAGGTGGTACGGCGTGGAGAGGGAAGTAAAGTGGTGGCCGAGCGCGGCAACTATGAGGCCATCCTGCTGGCCAGCTGTCCGCCGGGCGCGCGGCGGGATATCTATCTGCTGATCACCCAGCCTGGCGAGGAACGCCTCTCACAGCCCCATATTCCCGGCTCTGTTGAGCATATTATCATCACCCAGGGGCGGGCGCTGGTGGGGCTGAAAGAGTCGCCGGAAGAGTTATTTCCCGGCGATTACATCTGCTATCCCGGCGATCGCCCGCATATCTTCAAGGCGCTGGAGCCGGATACGCTGGCGCTGCTGGTGGCGGAGCAGGGATAGAGAAGCCTTTACTCGACCACCATACGGCCATTCAGCGGCTGCACCGGGCGATTGTTGCTCTGTGCCAGCGCTTTCTGGAACTGCGCCAGCTGTGCTGCGGACAAGGTGACCGGATTTTTCATCACCAGCCAGCGCAAGCCCTCTGTGCAAGGTGGTGTGGTCAGCGAGCCGCTGAAACGGTAGTAGTGTAGATCGGTCGGGAACAGGGGTTTCAGGTCATAACGCTCATCCAGCTTCACACTCTGGTTTAACTCAGCCGGAATGTGCTTAAGGATAGGGTTGAGGGCACTGTTTTCCGCACCCACGTCAAACATCACCGCCACTACCGCCAGTGAGCCCTTGGCATCGGCATGTACAAAATGCACTTCCAGCGGATAACGTTTACCGTTAATCAGGTTCTCGCTTGGCGCGTGAAAGTGATACTGGCGTAGGGTGAACACACGGTTATCCAGTTTAAACTCATCTTCATCATCAACGGTGACCTGCAGGGTGTGACCATTGTTTACCAGGCTCTCGGCCTCGGAGTGATAATCCATTTTGAGCGCGGGAAGGTTAGCTTTGGTCACGAAACGGATATCGATAGGTGACTGGAACTGGCCCAGTTTACAGGTAGCGAACTTTTCGCTCAGGTTTCCCCAGTTTTCTGGTCCAGCCTGACCTTCATAGCTCCAGTGTGGTGCTGACTCTGCGCAGGCTGATGCAGAGAGGGCGAGAAGTGTTGCGGCAATAAAAAGTTTCATTTCTGTCTCTGTTATTTGGATGTCATTGTGGTGTTGGCACGGTTAAAGAGGGGGGATTATCGGCGTTGCGCAACCTGTCACCTACGAGATGCGTCTCGTATTCGGATGCATGACAAATGGGTTTACAAGATAGCGCCATCCCCCGCATTCTGTGACTTCGCTGCAGGCGTAATGAATTCGAAAATTTAAAGATTTATCAATGACTCGGGGTGCCAGACCAACCGTCCGGCTGAGAAAAACCCGCATAACCTGAACTGGGTAATGCCAGCGTAGGTTTCCAAGATTCTGATTAGTATTCATGTGGTTACATTTATTTTTGTCCGTGTGTAATGCACCTAAGGTACAAAAAGAGCGTAATCATGAGGTACAAAACCCTACCATACACGTTTCAACGAAACGGTAACTACTATTTACAGATCCGGCTTTCAAATGGCAGGATGTTTAAAAAATCCCTTCTTACCGATAGTTATCGCGAAGCCTCTGCTTTGATGGTTCGCATCACTCCACATGTTCCTTTTGTTAAATCATTAGTAACTCCGATCTCGATGCTTGATGAGTTTGTGTCAAACCTGATTTTGTCAGAACGTAGGGCTGTGAAAGTTCCATTGTTACCCAGCCTACCGATTGTTGTTCCCGCTGAAATCGAGGGGCCATCGGCACAAGCCGAGCCGGAAAACGTGTTAACTCTCTCTGATGCTTGGGTTATGTACAAAGCCGAAAAGGGGCGTAATTGGACTAAATCGATCTCAATGGCAAATGAACGTTACATTGAAGTATTGTTTGTAGTGTTGGGGAAAAATACGGATGTAACAGCGATCACTAAACAGGACATTAGGCAGGTGATGGAAGTTGTTGAGAATTTACCTAAGCGTGTTGTCCAACCATATCGCTCGATGAATGTTCAGCAGTTGATAGATTGTGATGACGTGCCACCTGATGAGCTTGTTGGTGTTGAGGCTATCCATAAGCATCTTAAAGTCTACAAATCGCTGTTCAAGACCTTTCTCACAGAAAACAAAGACATTTTGATGAAGTCACCAACTGATGGTGTAGTGGCTGCATCATCTAAAGCAAGATTTGGTGAATACAGTTCGGCAGAGATGAAGAAGTTTGTAAAATGGGCACACAAGCAGCCAGATGGCTGGCTGAAGTGGATAACATTGTTGTTGGCATACACTGGAGCCAGGAGAGGCGAAATCGCAAAACTGGAAAAATCACAGATTAAATTTGATGAGGATAGCCAGCGATATTACTTCCTGATTGCAGAAGGAGGGCAGGGGAAAACAGAAAATGCCACCCGGCAAGTAGTAATCCACCCCAAGCTGATCGAATGGGGTTTCATGGAATACGTTGATCTCCAGTGGAAAGAACGGATTTTTTCAGAAGTGGCAGGTACTAATATGACTAAGATCGGTAAAGAATTTGCTGATGTGCGTGATCAGCTTGGCATTCCGTACTTAGACGATTTTGGACAGCGGAGGCTTTTGCACAGCATTCGTCATTCTGTTTGCTCGGCTGCGATGGCTGGGTGGGTTAAGAACATTTTGCATCTGCAACAAACGGTAGGCCATGAGAAAAGTGGTGGGATTACAAAACGCTACTTGCATACGTTCCCACTATCGTCAGTTTGTTATGTTATTGATGGGATTAGATGGATTTAAGCTATGTAGCATGAATAATCTGCATTTTATCGTGTTTTAAAATAAAACTAACTTTCGGTAAAAATATTATACAAGGAGTTCAACTGTATGAGTCAATCTAAGAAACACCATTATGTACCAGCGTGTTATTTGAAAGGATTTACCAATGAGGGGAAAAGAACATCTTCTTTTTGGGCGTTTCCAAAAAATAAGCCTGGCTTCAAGCATGGTACAAATCCTAATGATGCCTGTGTAAGCAATAATTATTATAAATTAGAAGAGAATACGCGACCGTTCTTTATTGAAGAATGGTATGGTAATACGGTCGAGCCACGTATTGGTGCGTTTTTAGAAACTATAGATATGGTCAAAGAAATTAACTCTAAAGATGAAGGTTTAATCTGGTTGTTATCATCTTTATTTTTGAGAAACCCACAGCATAGAAATAATATCGAAACACCTTTAATACAGGAAAAAAAGATAATAGAGTCAATGAAAAAAGACCTTACGCTAAGAGGAGTTAAATTAGATGTCTCTGTAGCGAACTACAATATAGATGACATTATAGAGTACGAACTTAAACAAACTGAAATTGCCGCAGGCTATTTCCCAATGTTTAATTACTCTCTTATTAAGTCACCAGATGGAATTAATACTATCACCAGTGACGCACCACTTTTTTTAACGCATAATACACGTGAAGTATTTGGGTTAGCTACTATAGGAACAATGATATTGGCACCTTTGAATAAGAATACATTTTTATTTGGAAGTAAAGAAATGAAATTAAAGCCAGTCCATAATGCTACGCAAAAAGAAATTGCCGATTTAAATACAATGATTATGAATTCTTCAAATGAGAGATGTTTTTCTAATAACGAACACTTTTTTATTCTTGATGAGAATGAAAATGTTGTAAAGTATCCATTTTAGTAATTGGATTAATCTTTTTCAGGCGTGATGCGTTCAAAGTGAATGGTTTTTTGATTAGATATGATTATGTTAATCCCATAAAAATAGCTAAGTAGGCATGGCTTCAATTAATTATAATGCTAAGTGTGCGTTCTAAAATGATAATTCAAATGATTTTTGTTGAATGTTAATAAGGTTAAAATTATAATGGCATTGTATTATAGTTAAAGAGAGAGTTATAATGGCAAGGAAAAATAAGAGGTTACTTTATTCCTCTGTGATATGGACTAATACAATAACACTTGTGATTTTTATTTCTGGTATTTTTTATCAGAACTATCATGAATATAAAACGCAAATAGAACAGAATAATAGGTTGCTATATTTAATAGGTGCAGAAGCCCAAAGAAATATGATTTCAATGCTTCCTATGAGCGATGAATACATAAAGTTTAGAGATTATCAGAGATGTTTTAAACTTGATGAAATCAATGAGAATGAAGCTGAGTATATAATTACATCTGCATATTCTATTAAGACTGATGTTTATACGACATTATTGGATAAATTTATGTTTCTTTCATCTGAAGATCTTAAGTTTGTAATGATGTACTATAGTAATGTATTGAATTTCAAAGATTTCTCTCATTCAATTGATGAAGCTATCAAAGCTAAAGGTTTTGATGTGGTTAGTTTAGACAATAGAAAGAAATTGCTACGCCAATATTGTGTTCAGTCGCAGACTATACAGGAAACTATGAGTAGGTTTCTTTCACGTTCACAGTAATTAAACTAGGATATATCCATTTTTATTTGAACGAGAAAGGTTATATATCTAAAATTACTAAAGTAAATTTATAAGTTATTTCCTCTATGGAAATACCAAAAAGTAGTTACTGGAAACAAAAGACGTTATCATAAATGGGATGGGTTAATAATCAACTATATCTATCTTTGGATTGCGACCCTTCATAATAGAGTTAATTATATATTTTCTCCCGCAACAATGCACAGTGAGAAAATTAGCCAATACAGAGATCTTTTTTGAGAAAAAGTCACCGAAAAAATCAGTACGAAAAATTATATACATAGCGATAGGTATGCTAAAAAATGGAGTATGACGATCCAGTACGGGCGGATGGTGATGTCTCATTTTATATCAAGTCCGATGCTCGGCTGAGCAATCACCTTTAAGAAAGCGTCAGTTATGTCACATTATTAACAGCCTCACCAAGGATATCGGGAGGATTCGAACATTACAAAATGGTAAGCTTTTATTCTTTACCTCCATCCACTATATCAGCGTTCAATAACGCTAATACCAGCGAGCATTTCTTTTTTTACGCGAAATACTGTAGCCCTGCCACAATCGCATAATTTTGCGATTTCATCAGGGGTATTCTTCTCTGCCTGCAACATATCAATAATTTTCTTATGTAGTTCTTGGTTCTTTTGCTTGCCCTTGTACTTCCGGGCTTCTTTGGCAAGGGCGATCCCCTCGTTGCGGCGTGAAGCGATCATTCCTCGCTCAAATTCTGCAACGGCTCCCATCATGGTTAGGATAAGGCGTGATTGTGGCGAGTTATCAAAGCTCATTGAGTTAGCAAGGAACTGAACAGTGATCCCACGAGCAACCAGGTTATCAATCATTTCCAGCAAATCGCGAGTATTGCGTGCCAGGCGGTCAATGCTGTGGGCGACGAGAGTGTCACCTTCGCGGAGGTGTGAAAGCAGATTCAACAATTCAGGTCTTTCGCTGGTGGACTTGCCTGATACTGTCTCTGTAATAATTTTATCGCAAATAGGTTCAAGTACTGTTAGCTGACGTTGGAGGCTTTGGTTTTTACTTGAGATTCTCGCGTAACCAAAAATCATTTAGCTACCCTCAGTATCGAATAAGTATCATTTGAATTAACTCAATGATACCGTATCATTTAAACTAATTAAAGAGCTATATGATACTAAGTACTTCAAGAAAACTGAGTACCGTTAGGGAATACCCAAAAGAGATTTTTGATCGTTCGTTTTTTAGTCGATATGGGGTTAGTGGAAAAGTCGATAATGAGATCTGAGTACACGATATTTTGTCGGCAGGGTTGAACCTGTTCATACGAACGAGATTTCTAATTAGACAGATTAAAACTGATTGTACTTTTTACTGAGCAAGAGATTACTTAAGGTTTTTGGTCAAAAATCGATAGGTCTGGGTTTCGATTATTTTGTTGAACTAAAGACAAGTACTTTATCCTCGTTCTTTAAGGTATAAGTTTTATAATAAGATGAAGAGATAAATGCATACGCTATCCATTTGAGATAAAATCAGTCAAGATAACTATTCTGAGGTTTCTTATGGGCAAAATTTCCGAACGTTTGAGGCATGCGAGAATTAGTGAAGGACATTGCGTCATTTGTGGTTCTTATGGTCAATTGAGCAAGGATCATGTACCCCCTCGTTGTGCAACGACTATTCAGCCAATGTTTCAAAAAACAGTATCTGAACATTATTCCTCTAATGAAATAAAACCTATAAATGCACACGCAGGAGCCACATTCAAAACAATATGCAAGAATTGTAATGGCAACATACTCGGAAGCCTGGATCATGAAATCAAAACACCCATCGAGAACTATATAAATTTAATTAAGCAATATTTAGCTGGTGTTCATTTTTACGGAAATGTTATCTCGACACCTTTCAATGCAATACCATTCTTACGGGCAATGGTGGGGCATCTTCTCGCAGCAACATCTATAGAGGTTTGCAAAAATGGTCCCATCGATAGTGAGTTTTATACGCCATTAAGAAAATTTGTTTTAGGTGAGAATAGTAATATAGGAGATACACATGACTTTTATTATTGGTTTTATCCTAACAGAACACAGATAACAGCTCAATCAACTTCAATTTTCAATAATGGTCATTTATGTCAATGCAGTTGCATGCATTTCTTCCCTATAGCCTTTTTAGTTACATTTAAAGGTGAAGGTACATATCCGGCACATGCTTCAAAATTAAAAATTGATGACGAAAAATTATATTTTAATATGACGCAAGGAAATTTAGACTATGTCGCGTTCCCTTTTTGTCCATTAAAAGGAAATCAAATGATGTTGATGGCTGACGGTTTTACTTCAGTAAGTTACCCTCAGAGAAAATGAGTAACATTAATAATGTATACTCATGCATTATGCAAGTGGTTTACATTTTATAAATTTGTATAAAAATAAATGAATAGAAGGTGGATTTCAAAACCATCTATTCATTTATCAATTTAGCATAGAGAGAAAAGAATAGGGTTTGATTCATCAAATGATTTTATTAACTGAAGAATTCTATATCGACTAACTCCTACTATAAAACCATCAACTCTATGTTCTACACCAATGCCAGCAAAGAAAAAAGTGTCATCTAATGTACTGGAGAGTTTTTTTTCTAAATTTGAAAAATACATTGCCCCTCCACTCATGCCTGCAAGCGATGGAGGTTTTGACAGTAGTCCTTTATTTTTTGATACTACGCTTCCCTTACGAGCAAGAAAGCCTTTAATACAGAAATTATCGAAAGATACAGTTTCAGAGTTAATAGTCAGGTACTTTATTTTTGTTATATAACTACCAGACTCATCATTATGCACCATTTCTGCAATTAAGCTTTCTGGTGATTTTGTATTAAGAATGTCCTTTTTCTTGGATTGACTTAATGGATATCCCGTCCAACAGAAAAAATTTGATGAAACCCCATTGGGAATTTCCTCTATATCTAAATTAAAGTAATTTTTCAAATCAAAACGTTGATTGAAAAAATCAACCAATACTATATCATCCTCTTCAAAAACCTTGTAACCAATAGCATGCTGAATTAATTGATAACAAGAACCATCAGAAGAGAAGTGAAATACATTTCTTATATCAATACCTCCCTCAAGTGCGTGAGCGGCAAAGATTGCATAATGATGAACATTATTATATCTTACTAACGTTGCAGTTGAAGATTGCTTATAATTGCCAAGGCCATCTTTAATATATAATGGGATCACAAAGCGTTGAGACTGCCTATCATAATCATTTGACTTATAGTTAAACTCATTATTCATCCTATCCCCTTAATTAAATTTTACTTAGCAACACCGAAACTTACATCAACGATACCGAATTTTATTATACTTAAACGCGATCCTAATCAAATTTCATCGAAAAGGCCGCTTTCGCGACCTTGTATAACACCGTTTTCATTGAGAACGATCGAGTACCATGTACGCTGGCTGGCACATGCTGCCACGTTCCTGTAACCAGTAGTAATCAAGATCGGCTACACGCACATTTAACCCCGAATCTACACGATTTATCTGTAGCCGTAGCCCTACAGTGTCCTTGTACGACAGACCAGATTTTACATTGTATTCGTACTTAACTCCGGCTTCTTCTTCAAATGATTTTAGATAAGGCGTGATTTGTTTCTGAATTTGTTTTAAGCAAACAGTTTCATTATTAAATGTAAATGGTTTCTCTATTTTTCCGTCAGGTACTGCCGCAATAGAAGACACTGAACAACATAATAGCAGTGCTGCAATTGAATATTTTTTCACTTGTATTTCCTTATTGAAGGTCAGTACTTAATACTTCACCAGTATCAGCATTGTATGTGCAGGAGTATTGTATATTTTTAAACGCACCGAAACCGTTTTGAGCCTGTGCTCGATGCCCGTAAAGAGTAACTAATCTCCTGTTTTTATCGTACCAACTTAGAGAGGAAAATTTTGGTTCTGTAATTCCATCAGTCCACTTAAATTCGTACTTAGCAGAATCCTCGACAGCTTTTTCACATACATAATCTCCTCGTTCATGTTTCGATATATAGCATTCACGATTGTCACTACGCATGCATTCAATCTCTTGTTCTTTTGCCTTTTGTTCTTTCTCTGCTGCAAGAGCTGCATCCTGAGCGGCTTTGGCTTCAGCTTTAGATTTCTGCTCTGCCAAATACTTTGCGTAATCAGTAGCATTGGTAATGTTATTTTCACGGGCGTGAGAAAAATCTCTACCGTCTTTAAAACCAAGTTTTTGTGCTCTCGCTTCATCGCTTGAAGAACGGGCTGCACCTGCCGCGATAACAAGTCCGATGATCAATACTGGCACTGTATAATTGTTCACGATTTTATAGGGTAAGTACTTCGCTTTGAGCGTACCAGACCCCAAAACAGCCCAACCTATAGCGATAACACATGCCACCAATTGGCACAATCCAGCGGCTGTAAGCATAACGACCGACGAGAAGCCAGTACCGGCTGCGAAAAGATCACCAAATTTCTCCATTGACGCAAGGAATAAAAATACGCCCCAAATTCCATAGATTCCTATTTTTAAAAACTTATTCACTGTAATTTTCCTTTAAAAATTTTCCAAGTCAGATGGTTCATTCCATTTATATAATCGGCAATAATTCCTTTGCCTTTAGGTATCTCTCTCAAAAAGAAATCCCCCAATTATTAGTTGTACAACTCTCACTGCTTTATCACTCCCGTTAGCTTCTTTCAGGCCAAAAGTACGGGCTGAAACCATCCGTTTTCAAGCTCTCAAGAGTAACACGTACACCCATCATTGATCGATATTAACGATCAATAATCATATAATTGATCGCTTTAATCTATCAATATCTATTAATTCAATACAAATCAATAGGTAAAAACGATCAAGGGGATTCGTAGAACATGAAAAAGGCTATGTGTCTGATTTCAATACGGGGAGGACTGTCGATTCCATTACGTTAACGCTCTTAAAGAGTCGCTACGGCGTTCTATGCGGTTTTGTGCGTTCAGGTATGTCAGTGATGAACAACGCGTTCAGGGGCTTCCTGTGCATTTTGTCGGGAACACCATCATGGAAAGGGAGTGATCGGATCGGGTTCGCTTCTCTCAGAGCAGTACTTATAGGGCTTTTCCAGTAACTGTAACGGCAGATCCCCCACTAAGTACAAAAAGGAATTATTTGTATAATAAGTAATTAAATAACAATCGGTTATGTACTTAGTGACAGAACAAAAAACGCGATTGGTTCGCTCTGCCAGTGACTGAAAGTAACGCAGCAGTAGAACCGAATCCAGCGAACAGTACACGCAAAGCGGGTGCTGTTTAAATGTTTTATTTATATAAACAATGGGATAGCTATCAAGTACTCACTACGTGAGCACTCTCACTAACTACCCGAAACAGTTCGCTTGCTTCGCCGCTCCTGCTTTCAGGTAGTTAATTCGCATTCGCTCTTTGTGATGTCGGAAATTAATTACCTAATAATTTATAAGGTATTATTTTTCGGACATTTGCTGTATATGATGGTGTTCCCGACAGGGAAGCAGAGCTATTTCTGTTTCTTTTTTGCTGCTTTTTCGTACTTCTCGTACATGGCTGCCCTTTCCTCAGTACTGAGATCTTCGTTAGTAGCATTGGCAAGAAACGACCTGAACGCTTCTAACTCAAGCCCTGGATTGTTGTCTTTCCAGCGTCTGAAACGCGTTGCTTTAGTGTCATCAAGAGTGAAACGCTTTTCCTTGTTCATTGAGCCTTGTGGCCTGCCTCTCTGCCCCTGTTCATCATCATCAATACCGAGATCTATGTACTCAATATTGTCTGTGAGTGATCTGGCTTGCCATTCATCAAAAACATAGACTATCTGCGTTTCAGCACTGTCAAAATTCCTCGAAATCCCTCGTAGTACGAACTGGTGTAGACTTTCGTACTCCCTTGCAACGTGTATCGCTTCGCCGTCAATCTTAAAGAATAATTCACACTGTTTAGCTTCTGTTTCAGAGGGACGCATACAAGCCAACCAAACGCACGTGAGCAAGTGTTGGTACTGGTTAAATCCTCTGGCATCCGGGCTTATCTCTGTGCCGTTCTTGAGGCTCTGAGAATCGCTTTTGTTCTTCGTCCAGTAGAAGTCCTGTCCCTCAAGTTTTTCATCAATAAATGAGTATATTCTTTGTAATTTATCAGGGTTGTTAGTTTTCCATGTCCTTGATAGTTTATGATTTTTTGAGAAGTAATAAACCTTTAATCTGTCTTTGAGATCTGTTTTTCGTGTTAATAATCCGCTAAGGGGAGTACTTTCAAAGAGTTCTTTATTGCCTTTATAGATCAATGACTTTTCAAAATTAGCACCGAGAAAGGTAATTGATACGTCTTTGTACTTATTGAGATCTTTCCATGCGGTAATATTAAGCTGTTCCTTTTCGATATCGGTAAAGTACTCATTATTCATTATAAAAAGATCATTATCATTCAATACTGAAAGTTGATTTAAAATGTTCTTTACTATATCCCCCTTTACTTCTGGGTTTCTTTCAGCCGCAATATACATATTTTTGTCATCTAATATTTGTACTTTATGGATTAAAACATTGCGGATAACATTTTTTATTTCTGGACTACCTTCATTGATATTTTGAAAAGAGTGAAAATTAGTCACATCGTCAATAAAAACATTCCAGTTAGATAACAATTCACGAGGTATTTTGAAAAGCGTTTTATCTGTTATGATTAATGTTTCATTACTTCCAGATGAAAGAAATTCAATGGCTGAACTAATAACACTTTCATCTTTTGGTACTGTATCCGTAATAATATACTCACAGTTATTGTTTTTTTTTGCTGTCTGCTTAATAAGTTCTTGAGTGTTCTGTACTAAAATATATTTTTCAGTACTTTCGCTTTCGTTAATTATTTTACATATTGCACGGGTCTTACCCGAACCACACTCAGCAGATACGTACTTAAACTTGTTATAAATAGGTGTAGGATTAATCATTTGCACACGCTCCATATTGATTAATTTAGAAAGGCCGATTCGTTCCAGTAAGTCGGCCTTTTTTGGGGGGATGGATTAGTTGTTTAACTGGGGGCTGTGTAAATGCTTAAGCTTTACTTTTTGATACCAGTTTTTGTATTTCTTGAGTTTGTTATTTCTTAGCTTCTCTATGTATCCTTTTGGCAATCGCACTTTTAATATGTTACATATTCGTGCTGAGGTCATATCGCTGCATAGAATGTTTTCATATTGATCAAAAGTCAGTGATATTTCTGATGCAATTGTTTTTTTACGAACTGATTTATTCAGCGTCTTTCTATTGGTACGTATTTCATTTGTTTTCATATATTATATTTCATCGTCTTTTTATATCTTTCCCGGAGATTCGTCTTTTCATCCATTCATCTGAAATAGTTGAGAGGTCGGATGGGAAATTGTTAAAATACATCATTAGCTCGTATTCGTCTTCTAATGCCTTCAGTTTAGATAGCATTTCATCTTCATAATGATCTTTCATTTTCATTTAATTACCTGTTTCATTGCCTGTGTCGCTTTTAGTATATGTTATAAAAATATTCCGTTTCACAAGAATAAATTGTTAATGTAAGAGGGTATTTTATATAGGTAATTACATGCTAATACTTAATGGGAAATAATGGTTGTCTGCTTCTCCCCTCGCACATTTAATCTGACGCCGTATATATATCGATTGATATAGAGTATAGAGATTGTGATGGTGGAGTAGGTCAGTAGTTGATTTGAAAAGTATTAAGTTCTATTGTTTTCCTATGAGGTACAAAATGGGGTACAAGGTGAGGTACAGCGTGATAATATAATATTCATAAGATCAATCTTGTATCATCACGCGACTTGACGTAACCTACTAATTGATAAAGAAATGTAATCTACATGACTCGGGGTGCCCTTCTTCGTTGAAGGCTGAGAAAAACCCGCATAACCTGATCTGGATAATGCCAGCGTAGGGAAGTCAGATGCCCGACCGGCATCGCCTTCTTGATCGCCGGTTGGGAGTAATCATGATCCAACCTCAAAGCCTCAGCCACGCCGACGTGGCCCACTCTCTGGCGCTGTTTCGCCAAAAATCACCGTTAATCCACTGTATGACCAATGACGTGGTGCAAACCTTTACTGCCAACGTGCTGCTGGCGCTGGGGGCCTCCCCGGCGATGGTGATCGACCCGGATGAAGCCGCGCAGTTCAGCGCCATCGCCGATGCCTTACTGGTCAACGTCGGCACGCTAACGCATTCGCGCAGTGACGCGATGCGTGCGGCGATCGGCGCGGCGAATGGCGCCGGACACGCCTGGACGCTGGACCCGGTGGCGGTCGGCGCGCTGGATTTCCGCAGTGAATTCTGTCAGCGGCTGCTGGCGAGCAGGCCCGCCGCGATTCGCGGTAATGCTTCCGAAATTATGGCGCTGGCAAAACAGGCGGTCAGCGGGCGTGGCGTCGACAGCCTGCATCCGTCGGATGCAGCGTTACAAGCCGCCGAAACCTTAGCGCTTGCCAGCGGCGCGGTGATTGCGGTAACCGGCGAGGTCGATTTTGTCACCGACGGGCAGCGCACGCTAAGCGTAAGCGGCGGTTCGCCCTTGATGACTCGCGTGGTGGGTACCGGCTGTGCACTGTCGGCGGTGGTGGCCGGGTTTGCCGCGCTGCCGGGCGACCGTCTGGTGAATGTCGCCAGCGCCTGCCGCGTGGTGTCGCTGGCTGGCGAGCGTGCTGCCGCGCAGGTGAAGGGGCCGGGCAGCTTTATCCCGGCGTTTCTCGATGCCCTGTACCAACTCAATCCGGAGGCGCTGGTATGAAACGTATTAACGCCATGACTATTGCCGGTACCGACCCGAGCGGCGGGGCGGGTATTCAAGCCGATCTTAAGGCGTTCTCCGCGCTGGGCGCTTACGGCACCAGCGTGATCACCGCGCTGGTGGCGCAAAACACTACCGGGGTGCAGTCGGTGTATCGCATTGAGCCGGATTTTGTCGCCGCGCAGCTGGATTCGGTGCTGTCCGACGTGCGCATCGACACCATTAAAATCGGCATGCTGGCGGAAAGTGCCATCGTCGACGTGGTGGCCGATCGCCTGAAGGGTGCCAGCGCACCGTGGGTGGTGCTGGATACGGTGATGCTGGCGAAAAGCGGCGATCCGCTGCTCTCGGTGGAGGCCGTTGCCACGCTACGCGAACGCCTGCTGCCGCAGGTAGCGTTGATCACCCCAAACCTGCCTGAAGCCGCGGCTCTGTTACAGTGCCAGCCCGCGCGCAACGAAACCGAGATGCGCGCACAAGGGCGGGCGCTGCTGGCGCTCGGCTGCCAGGCGGTGCTGATGAAGGGCGGCCACCTCAGCGAAGAGGAGAGCCCTGACTGGCTGTTAACCCGCGAGTTAGAACAGCGCTTCACCGCACCGCGTATTAACACGCGCAACACCCACGGCACCGGCTGCACGCTCTCGGCGGCGCTGGCAGCGCTGCGTCCGCGCCATGATAACTGGGTAACGACGGTGCAGGCCGCCAAGCAGTGGCTGCAGGGGGCGCTGGAGCAGGCTGACTCGCTGGAGGTCGGCCACGGGCACGGCCCGGTGCACCATTTCCATCAGTGGTGGTAGCGCACAGCCCCTCACGCTTTTTAGTGCGGATCCTTCTGAAAAATGGAGTCAGCAATTTGCCTTAATGGCCGTTTTGGGTTCACCCTGTTGAGGTCAGTCAGTCTGACCCGCGGGCCGCTTCGCTGCGGCCTCCACAACTTTGACAGGAGTTACCATGACGGACATCGTACAGTTATTGGGCAAAGAAGCAGACTCTCTTTTGCAACATCGCTGCATGACTATTCCAGCGGACAGCCTCTATCTCCCGGGCGCGGATTATGTTGATCGGGTGATGGTGGATAATAACCGCCCGCCTGCGGTACTGCGCAATATGCAAACCCTGTACAACACCGGACGTTTAGCCGGGACAGGTTACCTCTCTATCCTGCCAGTCGATCAGGGCGTTGAGCACTCTGCGGGCGCCTCCTTCGCCGCCAATCCCCTCTATTTTGATCCGAAAAATATCGTGGAGCTGGCGATTGAAGCCGGATGCAACTGCGTGGCGTCCACCTATGGCGTGCTGGCGTCGGTATCGCGCCGCTATGCCCACCGCATTCCGTTTATGGTCAAGCTGAACCACAACGAAACCCTCAGCTACCCAACGCAGTACGACCAGACCCTGTACGCCAGCGTCGAGCAGGCGTTCAATCTTGGTGCGGTGGCGGTCGGTGCCACGATTTATTTCGGTTCTGAGCAGTCGCGTCGCCAGATTGAGGAGATCTCCGCCGCGTTTGAGCGCGCGCATGAGCTGGGAATGGTCACCGTGCTATGGGCCTACCTGCGCAACGATAGCTTCAAGAAGGAGGGGGTGGATTACCACGCCAGCGCCGATCTGACCGGCCAGGCCAACCATCTGGCCGCCACCATCGGGGCGGATATCGTTAAGCAGAAGATGGCGGAGAATAACGGCGGCTACCAGGCGCTGAAGTTCGGTCATACCGACGAGCGCGTTTACAGCAAACTGACCAGTGATAATCCTATCGATCTGGTGCGTTATCAGTTGGCGAACTGCTATATGGGCCGCGCCGGGCTGATTAACTCCGGTGGTGCAGCAGCAGGGGAGACGGATACCGCCGAATCGGTGCGTACCGCGGTGATCAACAAACGTGCGGGTGGCATGGGGTTAATCCTTGGCCGCAAGGCGTTTAAGAAGTCGATGAAAGAGGGCGTGGCGCTGATTAATTCGGTGCAGGATGTGTATCTGGCGAAGAACGTGACTATCGCTTGAGGTAAAACGGGCTGACCGAAAAAGAGGGTCAGCCCCTACAAAATTCCGTAGGGGTCGACCATTTTTTCCGGTCGACCCGTGACAGATTTCACAGCGCTTCAAACCACTCGCTGTTCTGCTCGGCAATCGGAGTGATGGAGAAGATCATCTCCTGCAGATGACGGCGCAGCGCACTTTCGGCGGCATCGGCATCGCGCGCGCGCAGCGCCTGATATATCAGCTGGTGCTGCTCAATCAGGCTTTCGGGCGGGGAGACTTTGCTCAGCGTCAGGAAGCGCACACGGTCCATGGTGGCTTTGATATTTTCCACCGTCTCCCATGCCAGCTCACAGTGAATACTTTGCGCAATCAGGCGATGAAACTCATCATCCAGCAGCAGGAACGCCTGGCTGTCATGGCGCTCTGCCGCCAGTCTTTGCAGCTGCAGATTGTGCTCCAGCGCCGCCAGGCCGTCTGCACTTGCTTCGACGGCCGCCCGCCGCACGACTGCGACTTCCACCGCCTCACGAATAAATCGCCCATCGGCCACGCGCTGCGCGGAGATTTTACGCACGAAGGTGCCACGCTGCGGCAGTACCTGCACCAGTCCAGCTTCCGCCAGTTTGATAAAGGCTTCACGCACCGGCTGGCGCGAGACGTTGAAGCGCGCAGACACCTCTTTTTCCGACAGCAGCGAACCGGGGTGAATGGCGCAAGTGACGATCTCCTGGCGCAAAAAGCGGTAGATTTGCTGGTTGACCGGTTCACTGGCGGTAATGGTATACGACATTCGGCAACTTCCTTTTGCGGCAGACTCAGCAGCCTGCCTGCGAGCGACGGGAAAGCACCAGTCTAATCAGCATGGCGTTTATGCGCTACCGTTAAACGTCAGCAACCCGCTGATGTACCGTCAGTTTGGCACCCTGGCTGAGCAGCTGCTGGTAAAAATGGTTGACCCGGCTGACAAACTGCGCGCTGGCGGGTAAATCTTCACCAAATACGTTAGTCATCGCCAGTAATGCACTCACGCGCTCCTGACCTTCGCTGCTGGATGCCACACGCTGCGCCAGATCGTCACGCAGCGGGTCGTTAATCGCGATGGGCTCTCCCCGTTCGTTCTTGCCAGCGACATAGCGGATCCAGCCCGCCACGCCAAGCGCCAGCAGGTCAAAGTTGCTGCCGTTGGCGAGGTGCCAGCGAATACTGTCCAGCCAGCGCTGCGGCAGCTTCTGACTGCCATCGTTGGCAATCTGCGCGGTGCGGTGCTTAATTGCGCGGTTGCTGTAGCGGGCTATCAGGGAATCGGCGTAGGCCGTCAGGTCCACGCCCTGAGTGCGCAGCGTCGGCGCCTGCTGGTCGAGCATCAGCTGGCGTGCGGCCTGTTTAAATTTGGCATCGGCCATACAGTCGCTGATATGTTCATAGCCCGCCAGATTGCCGAGGTAAGCGAGAAAAGAGTGGCTGCCGTTCAGCATGCGCAGCTTCATCTCTTCGAACGGCAGTACGTCGGTAACCAGCTCTGCTCCAGCCAGCTCCCAGGCCGGGCGCCCGCTGACAAAATTATCCTCAATCACCCATTGGAAAAAGGGTTCACAGGCCACGGCTACCGGGTCTTCGCAGCCCAGCTTATCGTGCAGGGCGCGGTGAGTGTCATCCGTCATCGCCGGAACGATACGGTCAACCATGGTCGACGGGAAAGTCAGGTTCTGCGCAATCCAGTCGGCCAGTTCGGGCTGCTGCTGGCGGGCCAGTGCGCTGATAACCTGGCGCGTGACGTGGCCGTTTTCTGGCATATTGTCACAGGACATCACGCTGAAAGGAGCCAGCCCCAGCTCGCGGCGGCGGCGGATGGCGGCAAGAATAATGCCCGGCAGCGACTCAGGCGCATCCGGATGGGCCAGATCGTGCACGATAGCCGGGTGTTCAAGGTTCAGCTTGCCGCTGGCCGGATGATGGCAGTAGCCTTTTTCCGTCACGGTCATCGAAACAATCGCCACATCCGGCTGGCACAGTGCATCCAGCACCGCACTGATGCCGTCGGACTGGCCGTGCAGAGCGGCGATCACCACGCCAATGACCCGCAGATTGAGGCGGTCATCGGCCATCTCTGCCACGCTGTAGCACAGCTGCTGCTGGCGCAGAGCCTGAATCAGCTCGCCGCTGTTGAGATTGATTTCACAATAGCCCCAGTCGCTGCCCTGCTCGGCGGCGAGGCGGTCACTGCATACCGCCTGATGAGCGCGGTGGAAAGCACCAAAACCGATATGTACCATGCGGGTGCGCAGCGCCTTACGGTCATACTGCGGGCGCTGTACGTCTTGCGGAAGCTTATCGAGGGAGAGCATAAAACATCCTTAGTTTAGGGCGGGTTATCCCCGCCCGCAGGGGTCACACTGAAACCGGGGTGTTATGGGTTTTCGGCGGTTTAATCACCAGCAGTACCAGCAGCGCGCCCAGCGCGGCCACGCAGCCGGCGAGGATAAAGGCGCTGTCAAACTTGCCGGTGTGCTGCACGATATAGCCGGTGACAATCGGGCCAACGATACCGGACAGGCTGCCAATCAGATGGATAAAACCACTGATACTGCCTACGCGGCTCTTATGCACCACGTCCTGAATAATCGCCCAGTAAATGGCCCCGGTGATATACAGGAAGAAGATGGAAACCGACATCAGGCCAACCGCCGACGTTACCTCTTTTACCGTACCCGCCAGGCCGACACAAATCGCCGCTGCCATTAACGAGACCACCAGCACAATTTTGCGGGAAAGCAGTAACTTACCGGTGACTTTAAAGATCTTGTCTGAAATGATCCCACCCAGCGCCAGGCCGACGAAACCGACAATCCACGGGATCATGGTGGTGATGCTCATCGCCTTAATATCCAGCCCGTGCGCCTGTACCAGATAGGCCGGGAACCAGCTCAGGAAGAAGAAGAGAATATAGTTGTAGCAGAAGAAGGCGAACGCCGTGACCAGAATGATCGGCTGGCGCAGGTAGTAGCCGAGCCCGTGCTGCGACTGCGACAGCTCCTCTTCCGCACTGAGCTGCTCATCTTTCATCTGCGCAATCAGGGCGCGCTCACGCTCGCTGATGATTTTGCTTTTTAGCGGGTTATCCGAGGCGATAAAGAACCACACCACCATCCAGACGATGCCGATGCTGCAGATAATGGCAAACGCCGGGCGCCAACCAAAGGCGAGGGCGAGGTAGCCAATAATCGGCCCCGCCACGGCCCCGCCGAGCGGAGAACCCGCGCTAAGCAGCCCCATCGCGGTTGCCGCCTGTTTTTTCGGGAACCAGCCGTTAATGGCCTTGTTAGCCGAGGCGCAGATAGGCCCTTCCGCCATGCCGAACAGCACGCGCAGGATCAGCATCGACCAGAAGCCGGTCGCCAGCGCGGTGAAGCCGCAGAACAGCGACCACATCCCGACGGCGA
>Ga0308161_1001286_pt1 | contig 31075 bp, 25 predicted proteins | sample PhyFR2_FD_201034 | JGI IMG/M metagenome (GOLD analysis project Ga0308161, IMG submission 201034) | Phyllosphere microbial communities from UC Gill Tract Community Farm, Albany, California, United States - DLSLF.R2 | ecosystem: Host-associated > Plants > Phyllosphere > Unclassified | place: USA...
CACACCTTGGTGAGGTGTCCGAGTGGCTGAAGGAGCACGCCTGGAAAGTGTGTATACGTTTGCGCGTATCGAGGGTTCGAATCCCTCTCTCACCGCCAAGTTTACTTTCTATGATATCTCATAGAGCCTTAAAAGCTTAAATCTAAAGGGTTTAGGCTTTTTTTATTACCTTATGTTTTCCAATTGACCCTATTGAATCCTGAATTAGTTGGGGGTATAACTGGGGGTATAATAAATTACCCCTATTTTTATACCCCCAAATTTCTACGGAAAGTGTTGCAATGCTTACAGATGCTCAGGTCAGAAAGATCAAACCTGCTGAAAAGAAAACCAAATATTCTGATGAAAAAGGTATGTATCTGGAAGTCACGCCATCAGGTGGTATGCACTGGCGTATGAAGTTTCGCTTTAATGGCAAGGAAAATATTTTCAGTATTGGTACATATCCAGACACCACACTTGCCCAAGCGAGAAGAATCCGTGATGAAGCTCGTTTAAAGTTAAAAGATGGTATTAATCCTAATGAAGCAAAGAAACAAAAAAAATTGCAGGTAAATGAAAGCACGCTTTTCAGAGTACTTGCAATGGAGTGGATGGAAGACCGTAAAGCAGTCATTAAAGAAACAACTTATTTACGTGATTTATCTGTATTTGAAAAAGACCTATTCCCTGCTCTAGGCGATATGCCAATTGATCAAATTAAGGGGAAAGACGTATTAGCTTGCGCCAAAAAGATTGAAGAGCGTGGTGCACTGGAAATGGCAAAACGTTCTATTCCTTTAACTGGGCGTATTTTCCGCTTTGCTATTCGTAAAGGCATCATTGAGAATGATCCTACCCCGCACTTAGGAGAAGCTCTTAAACCACGCAAAGTCAAGAATATGGCACGTTTGGATATTTCTGAATTTCCTGCCTTTCTTGAGCGTATGGATCGTTATCACGGCAACCTCATCATTAGGTCAGCCTTACAATTGATGACACTTACTTTTGTCAGAACAGCAGAGCTTAGAATGATGGAGTGGAGTGAGATTGATTATGAGAATTGTTTATGGCGTATTCCAGCACACAAAATGAAAATGGCGATGCCGCATATAGTGCCTTTATCAAAGCAGGCTTTAGAGATATTGGAAAAGATTCAACCAATCACGGGCATAAAACAGTATGTTTTCTATAATTACAGTACAGCTAAACCAATTAGCAGCAATGCTCTTTTATGTGCAATTCGTACGATGGGCTATAACGGGAAGATGACAGGACATGGCTTCCGTGGGCTAGCATCCACCACTCTACATGAGCAAGGCTATATGCATGATGCGATTGAAATTCAATTAGCTCATAGAGTTGGTAATGCTGTAGCTCAAGCTTACAATCACGCCCAACATTTGGACTATCGCATAAAGATGATGCAGGAATGGTCTAATTTTATTGACAGCTTAAGAAATAGGAGTGCTTGACAATGAATAATAGATATAAATTTTTATAAATAAATTACTTATAGATTGTTAACCTTCTTATTAACAATCCATAAGACTAAAATTTATTATTAACATTAATGTTTATGTTTTAATTTAAAACTTCAAAAAGCTAGTTCTTTCAATTCCCCAATAATCTAATAAACAAAAAAGCATACTCTTTGTTTCATTACTAGCATTAGAAATATGAGTAAATTGTGAACTCATAGCCATAGATTCAAATTCTTTTGCAACATGGTAGAGTGAACGAGATACCTCATTTCGAGAAAAAAACTCTCCTAAAATATCCGTATTTAAGTCCAAGAGACTCTTTTCCACACTATTTCTTACCTGACGCGAAGTCGAAGCACCTTCATTAGCATATTGCTCTATTAAACCTGTAGCTACATCTAATATTTTTTTCATTCCGACACTCCCCCTATCCCCGTACATAAAGCCTTCTGTAATCTGCTTAACACGTTCTAATGGTTCAAAAAAGGAAAGTTCTTTTAAGATAAAATCTATTGCTATTGCAAGAAAAGAATTTATTAGGTACAGACAGCGAAGGGCTGTTTCACGATGGTTACCATTCAATAAAGCTTGAGCTGCAAAAAAAGATCCATGTAATAGCCATTGGTTACAACTATCAAATGATAATGATTTAACCAGCAAACCTTTTGAATGTTGAATCCTACCTTTCCAGTCCCCATCTAATTTGTTCAATGTATGCTCATTTATTTTTCTAAAAAACTCTTCATCTGTAATTCTCATTTTATCTTGAGAATCTACAGTAGATAATTTTTTTAGAAATGCCCCATCTAATACAAATACACCTAACTGTTTACCAAAGTCTTTGACTTCTTGCCTTCTATCTGTAGTTGCTACAATCGCATTATTAGCATTAACAGCAATTTGCAAACCACGAGTCCAAAAAATACGCTCAATGGCTTGAGGAGTTTTTTTATTTTTAGAATCTACAATTGTTATTTCACGAGATACAGGCGAAGTTCTGCTATATAGCCACAAATCTATATCAGTAACATCAAAACCCTCATACTTGAAAGGAACACCACGGACAACAAAATACCCTAATTTCAAGAAATATTGTCTTAATAATTCTTCTATATAAAAACCCTTAGGTAAGATATTTGTGCTTGAAGTCATAACCCACCTCCCGTTCTTAATGCGAACAGCATATCATTTGTTGATCGTGCATTCGTCTCAATTTGCTTTCTTCGAACTCTCTCTCTATTCGCTTCAGGACCATTGAACTCAGTTACTGCAGCAGTAGGTAACATACTTAAAGAATGTTCACTAATATCACCTTGTTCAATTACTTGTAATGCCAACACACCAATTTCTTTCTTTAAAAGACTAAGCATTGGTCCAGTTCTTCCCTTTTTACTGCCATGTTTAACAGCCACAACTCCTTTCAGCTCAAGTATTTTATAATCTTCAGCAATCGCATTTACAGGTCCAACACTCTCTCCTCTCACTAGAGTTTTTAATAGTGCCTCAACCATTTGAATCTTACCTCTTTCATGATTGCTTTTTGTCATACCATATGTGATAGAACTTACAAATGCTTTTGCTAGATCAAATGCATCTTCAACCATAGAATTACTATACTTTGAAAAAGCTGAAGGCAAAGTAACAAAGCCAGCTTTTTCAGTAGAATTACTAACAAAACTTATATCAAAAAGCCCTATTGACGATACTTTATTAAATAAATTATCTCCCAAAAAATTTTTTACTTCATCTAAAGAAACACAAGCAGATTTTTGCAATCTATTTCTTAATTCATTTATTTTTTCTTGTTCATCTGTATTTAAAGCATCTAGTACTAATTTAATTTTTTGTGTTGTTCCACGTCTAAAAAGATTTCCATTAAACAAAAGAGTTTGAGATTTATTAATTTTTTCTGTATCTACAAATCCAATCTTCTCTGAGTCATCAAATAATTGATCTAAATCCTCTTTTGCCAATCTATAATTGTCACCTATTTCCTCATATACATCACTCACTAAAACAGGATATGTTGACGCTCGCTCAGCTAAATCTATTACTGCTTGCTCACTGCTGGAAGGATTTAAGCTATTAAAAATATCTGTAGCATGTTGCAAGGTACTAGCCGTGGTTACACCTAAAACAGAAATGCCATTGTTTCCTTTATCAATTAATCCTTGTTGACTCAGTACCTTAATTAAAACTGGTAATTCAAAAGCTGTACTTATATTAGAGGCCTTAGCAAGAACATTCAGCCTTTCATTATCCACATCACTCTGATCATCTTTTGAGATTGCAGAAAGTAGAATTCCTGCTTTACCTGCAATAAATGTATTTTCAAATCCTTGTTGACTGGTAACATTATGCAATTTATGAGTATGATGTAGTAACCATGCCCCTTTAGTTTTTTTATCCATAGAAACTCCCCCTGAGCTATTATTTAAAATTATTCTTTTAAAATATCAATTCCGCATATAAATGTCTATAAAAGACCATCTTAAATAAAAATTCACACTAAACTCCATTAGTAAAGTTAAAAATTTATTAAAACCAGTTAAAAATAAAAACTATTAATAAATTATTTTATTTTTAAGGGGTATTTCTTTCAACATTAGAAAAAACTTATTCATCATAGAAATATCTAGAGAATTTATAGCTCTTGTACAAGCAACATAGAATAATCGAGCCTCTGAATCTGCCATTAATGGTCCTTCTTTTTTTTCATTCCAAAAAAAATCATCACCAATTTTTACTTTAGGGAACTCTAAACCCTTCGCTTTATGTGCTGTACTTACAAAACAATCATACTCCGCTGTTTTATTTAATTTATGAATCACCTTCTCCAAGTATGGAGTACCATGATTTTCAATCAAAGTAACAACTGGTGTAAGATCACAATTCGGATATTGTTCAATATAGTTTTGAACCTCATCCCAATTTTCAAAACCAAAAAAATCACTTGTTTTATTTACTTTTTGATTATTTTGGAGCTTAAAAGCATCTTCTATCTGAGCTAGTAAATTAGCCGTATCTAAATTAATTTCAGGCTTATAACCATCTAAAGCTAAATTAAGTGCAGCACTCAAAGCTCCTGCATTAGTTCTTGCTAAATGTGCGTATGGAGCATGTACAGGTTGTAAACTAGAATCTATAAATTCATTTCCAACAAGTAAATTATCCTCATTTAATAATTTAAATAAGATATTATTAGCAACATTTGCTATAGCAGGTCCAAATCTAAAGGATTTAGTTAATAAAGTTTCAGGTATCTTTAAAGATTGCATTGCATTTACTGCACCACGAAATGCATATATTTGTTGATGTCGATCACCAACATATATTATTTGAGCTGATTGTTTATTTAGAATATCTAACATCACTGGATCAGCATCTTGAGCCTCGTCAAAAAGAATGAATTTTGCACTAATATCAGGATCAGTTAATGCCCAATATTTCAAATAAACATCATGACTAATTTTAAATTGAGAATGATCATCAATAGACATTTTCCATAATGTATTAGCTTTATCAATTAAACCATCTGCTAATTCAATACAAAATTTTCCATCTGCCCATTTAGGCATTGCACGTAATAACATCTCTTGTGTAATTTCATTCGAGGTGCTCCTACAGAAAAAGGCTAGGGCTCTCGTTAAGATCATCCCCTGATCATATGGATCACATGTAGCTGACTTAGTATTATCTCGCTCTAAAGGAAGATTATAGCCTCGTAAATCAAACATTGTAGCCATAGTCTTTGGAAGTAACCGCTTGAACTCTAACTTATTAGTTATAAATTTAGGTGTTTGCCTAAAAGCCATACTATGAAAGGTTTTACAATCAATATTATTAGAAAATTTTGTAGAGGCTTCCTCTGCAATTGGTCTATTGAATGCCAAATATAAACCTTTTTTCGGGACTAGATTGTTACCTATAAAATTTAAAGTACTAGTTTTCCCAGCGCCTGCATAAGCCATCATTTTAAAGGTTTGACCAGATAAGGCTAACTCAATAGCTTTTTCTTGTTCTTGAGTAGGTTTCATTAGTATCCAAAAAAGGGAAGTTTAAATAATAATTAATTCTGAAAAGAGCACTAAAAAAAATACGCCCTACAACTAACTTTCATCATTATAATATAATTTGTAAAATTTACGTCCATCATCATCTACACCTTTTTCTATAGAGTCTGTATTTCCATGAATATAAACATGAAAGTTCTTATCAAGCTTTATAACACTCTTAAATCCTTTTTTAATTCTTTTCACAGCATTTTCTGAAATAAAAAAATCCTCTTTAAAATCAGCAACATTTTCACTTTTATCAAATACTTTTATTAAATCCGACCTTAATAAAACCTCATTATTAAAATCTTGTTTTTTAAAAACTTTATTTTCCTCAAAATAAGAAATAGATCTATTCATAATAGATATCTTTTCATCCACAGACAAATCTAACTCAGCTTTCAAATCACTAGTAACTATTTTCTTTAAATTATCTAAAAAACTTTTAGTTTTATTAAAATCATTATTTATGGGTCTTATATGCAAAAAATCATCTTTCCAATAAATCGACTCAGCTTTCAAATTCATTGCATTAGCAACAAGAACTAAAAAACCATTTTCCTTATCTACATTAAATATGATACACCCTTTTTTTGTTTTTTGAAGGCTTATCCCTTTTTGACACTCTAGATTAATAATATCAGATCCAGAATCGACCTTAAGAACAATATCTTTTTCCTCAGATTTAAATATTGCGATACAATCGCACTCCACCTTATTAAAATAGGTATTTTTAAAATAAGAAATACATAATTCACCACTTTTTATTTTGGGATGAACGCTTTTATCATATAGATACCGACCTAAATTTTTAGAATTTTCAAGAAAAGAATCTGGATGTTCAAAAATAGAAGACACCATTTTATATACAGGATTCAAATCAAGCATAGGCTCAAAGTAGAACTGATAAATTTCTTCATTTTTAAATCCATCAGATAATAATTGTACAATATACTCCTCAATATCCGCATAAAAGCTTTCTTTTACAGAAAATTTTACTCCATCTCCCCTACTCTTATTGCCAACAGAATGAACAGCAAAATGGCTAAGACTTCCAAACTTTATATTTCCCATTTAACTACCTTTTAAAAACTTCCTTTGGAATTAAACCCTTACCATTCACAAACTCATCAACAGTATGAAAATATTCAAAATTACTATTGATCCAATAGTCTTTAGATGCATGTTCAACTAATAAAATTTGAAAGTCACAACCATTATCTTCAATTATAAATTTAAAGAAAAGATTTAACAAATTAAAAACATCTAACAACTTGGCCTCATCATCGTTACCTCCTCCAAAATATGGTTGGCTTGGTTGGTCAATAAATAAAAATTCGGGGACATGCTTATTTTCAGTATTTAATATTAAATGTTCATGAAATCCCAAATAGAAACATAAATGTAAAAACATATAGTTAGATGCACTTCCTATATTATCTAAAGGAAATAACTCGCCATAAGGGAAAAGTTGCAAAACCATTGTTTCTTTATTAAAACCAACTCGACTAGATTTATAGTTAACCAAAGATTTTAATAAATTAAAATTACGCTGAATACAATCATCTAATTTCGTACTCATTTTAAAACCACGTTGAGGCACTGTTTTAATTAAATCTTTATTTTCTTTAAGTTCTATACTTAGTCTATCACTTTCATCCACATCAATTTTTTTTAAATTTCTTCTACTTAAAATATCTTTCAAAGTATATTTAATCTCTCCAAGACAAATCAATTTTTCTGCATGTAATTGGAAATTTTCTTGAAAAGAATTTAACTCTGTAAGACTATCTTCAACTTTATCCAATTCAAAATTTAACGATTTAATTTCTGTAGAGAAATTTAAAATTTGTATAGGTTTCTTACTAAGACTCTTTTTAATATCAAATAAAGATGACTCTAATACTTCTACAAATGTTCTTACTTCGTACGATTCAATTAATTGATCAGACATATTATCATGAAGAAATTTTATTGGCTGTAAACTATCTGCATATTTCTCTAAATTTTTTCTATATAAGTCATATTCTTTTTGATATTTTTTTATAGAAAAAATCTGAGCTTTCAAATTTCTCTTTTTACTTAACAAAGAATCAATGTCTTTTAATAAATTCTCATTTTTAGCAGTTCTATCGATTTCTTCAATACTTTTTTGAATTAATTGTACTGCCTCATCTAAATCTTTGAATGATTGAGAATACTCAATAATATTTAATTTTTTACATTTATCAATGAGTTCAAAAATATTAGAGCTAAATTCTTTATTTGCCCTATTAATTTTAACGTTATTATTCTTAATTTTTAATAACTTAGCCTCAATCTCATCTATCTTCCTAGTTGCTTCGATAATTTCAAAATCTCTAATGCCAGTAGCCAAGTCAAAAACAAAAGGCAAAGCCTCATCATATTCTTTTTTACCATAGTGTGTAGTATCGAAATACGTTTCTGGAGCATCTACCATCATTTGAGTTAAAGAATTAAAAAGAAGAAAATGCCTATAAGATAAAATAAGGTTATTTTTTTTATCTATTTTCTTTAGAGGATACTTAAAATGATCTTCAACGCCAAACTCCTTATCTAGAATTACTTTTGCATCAGCAATTATAAAATTTGCATAAGGTTCAATAGGAAATCCGTTATAACTTAAATATATATCTGAGGAAACTGTGTTGTTGACTTTAGAGTGGCGAATGATCGTCATCTCTTTATCATTAATGGAGAATCTAATTCCAAACCACTTAACTTTGTCACTCACTTCACTTGCAATATTTTCTTTCCCAGATAATAAGCAATAGTCAATTATATTCCAGAAGCTCGTTTTTCCAGTTGTTGAAGTGCCAGTTATGACATTTATTTTATTAGGTAAAAAATTATAACTTTTTGGTTCTTGCTCTTTGTCATAGAACCACAATTTTACCTCATGAAGAATAAATTTCATAATTGCACCTTAAAAATAAAATAAAGTTGTTCAATAGAGTGTTTTTCTAGCATAGCTAAAATCTTAGGAATTACTAATTCAATATTTTCAAATCTCTTTCCTTCAATTTTATTTGTATTTATTTTTTTATTAGCAAACACTTTCCTCTCTTTAATATAAAGATAATCATACTGCTTCAGCAAGAATAAAGAATTAATTACGACTGGTAACAGAGCGTTAAATCTTTTACTAAACTTAAAGAATAGTCTGGGTTGCTCTTTTATAAATAACTCTAGGTCATCATTATCTGTTTTAACAAGGCTAGCCACCACTCTATCATCTAATAAAATTGGAAGAAACAAGCAAGCTTTTACAATATCAATAGATTGTACCTTATCCAATATTGATAGAAAAACACAGCTTGCTATTGCTTCATTATTGTATACGTAATAATTTTCTTTCATTTCTCTAAATACTTACTTTCCCAGTCTAAATGCCAACCAAGATCAAGACTATTTGAAAGAGCATAGTAATGTCCATTACTAAGTTCAATTCCTAAAGGCGGAAAGTCTGATATTGACAGATCTTGCTTTCTAATATAATCAACCAATTCTATTCCAATCTCATTAATTTCTTGACTCAAGTCATCAATTGATACTTTATCTTTAATTCTACTTCTTATTTTTCTATATCTAGATTTAAATTCATTTTTCCATATAACAATACTATTACGTTTAAATCCATCGGCCTCATCTTGCAAGATAAAGTCTTCATCATTCAACCAATAGTTAAAGTTGTTCAAAAAACTTAACATCTGTACCGTATAGTCAACGATATCATCAGATCCACTTTCTACTTCACCAATATCAATTAATTGCCTAATAAAAATCTGGTTTTCAAGATTTTCGGGCAAGAGAGTTTTTAACTCTCTAATAGGTAGTGGTTTCGGTTTAGTAGCAATTTGAAAGCACCTACCAAAACGTTTCGTAAAATCATCATATGTTATTTCAAAACTCTTATTATTTAAGGTATCAAAATATTTTGCTTCCAATAAAGCGCCTGAGAATTTTTCGAAAATTGGATCCACTAACTCTGGTCGATGAAATTTTTCACTTATTCTATTTTTTATCTTTTGCTGTATCTCGTCCACTCCAGTTTCGATATAGATTTTATATAAGAAAATTTTTAACTTTTTTTTACCTAACGAAACAATAGTTTTAATATATTTTTTTATTGTTTCACTTTCTGTTTCCTCTTTAAGCTTATTCAACATACCAATAAATGCATCTACATTCCCATCTTTTTTGAAATTTGAAATTGAATTAATTATTTTATTGTTATTTTCACTTTTATTTGTAATTAATATAAAACTATTCCTACTTAAAAATTCGTCACACAATTCGCCCTTTCCTTTAATGAAATTTGCCCAATTATGTAATGTTTTCCATAAATCAATATCTAAACTTGTTAAGTTTTGCGCTTTACCTAATTTATCCTTAACTACGGTATGCTTTGTTTGAAATAAAATTGTTGTACCATCTTCATAATCAATGTGTACATCCTCTTTAACTTCATAACCAATTTTTTGCCCGAATCTAAAATCAAGCAATAAATATATAAAATAATAAAATTGATAATCATAGCCTGCATTTTGTGGAGCAGCTGTATGTTCTTCTTCAAGACTTTTATTAGATGAAATCATAGCTTAAAAAGGAATTTCAAAGATCTATACTTGCCAAATAATTATCATAAATTCACAAAAAAAACAACAAAACACTTCACAAAAATAATTTTTTTAATATCTATCTTTAACTTTCTAATGAAACTACCTTGTTATCAAATATTTTAAATTCTATCGAAAATTATTTACACTCTAGAAGATTTTTATGTCATGGTTTTCATCCAATTTACCAAAAAATAATTTTAAAATATAAAGAAACATTATTTTTCAATTGCTCTCCCAAAAAGAGAGCCAAAACCCTCTTATTCTCGGCTCTCTAATTTTATCTGAATCCATTGATGAATCTCCCATGCAGACCAACCTATACGCATTTCTGTTAGCCTAATAGGCTTAGGAAATGTAGGATCATAGTACTTTGACTCTTTGTTGATCATCTCATAGATTTTTGATTTACTAAGTGCGGTAAATTCAACCACATGCTTGATATTAATGATTTGATTCATCTGAAAAGTTTGGCCTATAAACGCATTCATGATGTTTTCTCCTGATCAATGATGCGAGCGCATTTCGCTCAAACAATAGGTCAATTCCGTAAGAAATTATTTTTGCTAGTTCAAAGCCTGAATCAGCAGATAAAACTCTGCTGCTTTGCTCTGTTCCTCGATCTGTCTAGCTACAGGTACTTTATTTTTTGGGTGTTCTCTACTTCGTATCTCAACTTCAACAGTTTGCATAGATGGATTTAAGTTAGGAAAATACGGTTGTAGTGGTACATAATTTAAGCTGCTTTGAAGGTACGTATGAATATTCATTATTTATCCTGTATCTATATAGAAGTGGCTAAAATTAAATTGACGATATAAAAAAGCTGCATCTACAGATGCAGCTCAATAAAATTAACTCGGGATCAAGTTTTGCTTAGGCTAATTTAGGCAATCATTCTTAAAGCCTGTTCCAGCCCACGTTGTTTAATAGATGCTCCTGCTCCGAACCAAGCTGAATCCAGTCGATGATCCTGACTCATGGCACGGCGTTCATGGTCGGTGAACTCTGTGATCGCACAGAGCAAACCGTAAGCCGTATCTTTGGCTGAGCTGAGTTCTGCCCCACGCCCATGTCCGTTAAACATGGTCAAGACTTTAGACATGGCTCGTCCATTCGGTTCAGTTTTATTGTCTGCTTTAGAGTGGACTGCCTGACTTGGCATAGCCACATTACGATAGAACTGAATAATACTCTCATCCTGTTCAGCCAAAGTTGGATTGGTATTGTTAAACACTGCATCAAAATAGGCTGCTGCTTCCTGTTGGGTGACTTTACGCTGACTGAGTTGTTTCATCTCATACATGTGTTCATCCCATGCACGTACTGAAATGCCGAGCTGCTGCTTTACTTTCTCTGCATCAAATTTAGTACTATGCGGGACTTTTACTACGCCTGCACTACTCTGCTGACCTTTCAAGGCAATAGCTAAGGTGTTATTACAAACTACTCTGATCGAAGTGAACTGAGCTGTGGTAGCAAGTGTTCCATCGCAAGCGGTTGCTAATAAAATATAGCCATTGCTGACATCATTGCCTTTTAAAGCTGAGGTCTGTCCAGTCTTTGCGAGTGCCCAAAACTTTTTGCCCCCCTTGAGTACCCCTGCGGTTTCCAGTTCAAAACCAGATTGTTCAGTCAAGTCTTTGTAGAAATGTAGAATTTCCATTGGCTGGACTTCCTGAAAACGTTGGCTGACCACCGATAACGGAGCATGAGTATCTGAGCGATATAAAACCCGTTGTTCCTCGAACGGCACAATAATGCTTTGTCCACGTTCATTCTGTGCCATATAACTGACATCAGAAGATTCAATACGCCAGTCCATGCCTGCTTGCTGTGCCCACACTTCTATGGGCTGGTTCTGCGACAATGGATTTCCTAAGCCATGCCAAGGGGTCTGTCCCACAAATGCCATTGTTTCAATTAAATGTGCCATAAGTTTTCCTTCTAAAGATTGATCTTGAATCTTTTTAAATTCAGATTTTGTGCATAAAAAAAGGCCTGCTGGGGCAGCAGGCCAAAACGAGAAGTTCTTAAGATGCATGTGAATGGAATGCATTCATTCACTTAGATGGTATATATCTGAAATTTATTCTATTTCTGGTATTGTATATTTCTAACTAAAATTAACTTACGCTTAGAACTATTAATAAACCATAAGTAATTTGAGGGGAAATAGGCTTGGACCACCAAACAAAAAAGCTTGCTGTATTGATTGATGCCGATAACTCTTCCGTTAATTCGATTAGTCCTATATTAGAAGAAATTGCCAAATATGGGATTGCCAGCGTGAAACGGGTTTATGGGGATTGGAGTAAAGATGTTCTAAATAAATGGCGGGACATTCTTCTCCCGAATGCAATCACGCCTGTACAACAGTTTGCCTATACTGTCGGGAAAGATGCCACCGACATGGGCTTGATTATTGATGCAATGGATCTTTTATATAGTGGCGCTTTAGATGGTTTCTGTATTATTTCCAGTGACAGCGACTTCACCCCGTTAGCTTCAAGAATCAGAGAAAGTGGTCTTGTCGTTTATGGGTTTGGCAGAAAGCAAACACCAGAAGCATTTAGAAAGGCCTGTGATAAGTTCATCTACGTTGAAAACTTAACAGATGAAGAAAAAGTTTTAACTGAGAGCAAAGACACTATTGTCGAAAAAGAAAATAATAATCTTAAGAGCACTACAGACAAGGATACATCACAGCAAGTCGATCGCCCTACTCTCAATTTAATTTACAAGGCAGTTAAAGACAATTCAGATGAAAATGGCTGGGCCAACCTCTCTGAAGTAGGTCAGTACATTAATAACGTTCGCCCTGATTTTGACTCTCGCAATTATGGACGAGCTAAACTTTCGGGCTTAATCAAAATGCTTAATCTGTTTGAAACTAGAATTGAAGGTAGCCAAATGTTCCTCAAAAAGTTGAAAAACAATAAAGTTTCTAATCCTGATAATAAATCCACCTAACTCACTATCTAACCTTTAAAGTGATTTGACGTTCCATAAAGCAGACATTATCATTCACATGCTGGCCTACATTGCCAGTCGGTTTTAGCAGACCGTTCAGCCAAAGCACACTAAAAAGTTGATCTTTTTGGTGGGCAACCCTGCGTGTCCCCTCTGCGGCGGAACGGGAGGGGGACACCTTCGGGTGTGCTGATCCTTTGGCTATCAGTCTGCTAACCCCTTTTCGTTTCGCCACCATTATTTAGCAGTGATGCGGTGAAACTTCTTTATAGCCAAAGGAGTCAACCATGACTAATCTCTATTCTTATCTCTGGGCGTCAGCCCTATCCTTCATTGATAAAATCCAAAGCACTAAGTCGTTGAGCTTTCACTTATTTAGAAATAAAGAGCTCAATACATAATAAAACTTTTGCACATAAAAATTTCAGCTTTTTAACACTGCCTGTTCCATCAGGTAGGAGTCATTACGCCATGAAAAAAATGTTCGGCATCCTAGGCATGCTTTGGGGTTTATCTGCCTGTAGTCTAGATCAATCCGCACCTATCAATGTCAACATCAACTTTGATGAAAATCCTGCTTATGAGTATCAGGGGCAATATGCACCCATGTTCTACAGCTATATCCATATTCAATCAACTGTGGATCAAATCCGTATTAACAGGGTTTCAATAAATCGTGGCAACTGCCCTATTTCTTTTTGGGTCCATAGGAATCCTAACCTTAAGTTTGGGCAAGAAATGAAAGCTGTCTTACGTTGTGACATGGAGCAAGTTCGGGAAGTAACGGTAGATACCGATCAGGGCGAGTTCACCTTTAACTTCTAGAGACTTCTTCAATACTCAGCAGAATAAGGAAACAACTATGAAAGGCAAAATTTTAGATTTTACAATCCAAACCAATATGGGAGTTATCTTAGGTGAAGACCAAAAGCGTTATAGCTTTGTAGGTAGTGAGTGGAAAGAACAAAATGCTCCTGTTCGGGGGAGTGAAGTTGATTATGAAGTAAATACCGAGGGACAAGCCATCGGTGTCTACCTTGATTTCATAACAACACCTATAACCGCCATCCAAACCAAACCATCTGCACCCACACCTACTACTTTCAATAGCAATCAAGAAAATTCAGCAAAAGAAACGGTCAACAAGGTTGAAAGTATTCTTACAACCTACCAACAGGCCATTTTGACCTGCTTTAAGAAGTTTGCAGATTTTAAAGGCCGAGCTAGACGCAGTGAGTTTTGGTACTTCGAACTGTTCTGTGTACTCATCAGCTTAATCTTTAGCATCTTTATTAATGAGGATGTGGCAACCATCGCAATGTTGATCACACTCATTCCAAATATTGCTGTGAGTGTTCGACGACTCCATGACATTAACCGTTCAGGCTGGTGGATGCTAATTGCACTTATACCAATTATAGGAATACTTTTACTTCTGTTTTGGGCAACTCAAGAAGGCAGTTCTGCATCAAACCAATATGGAGAACCACCAAAATAATTCATTCCATATTTAAGGGTAGTCTGGTGTGTGGTTTGCTTTTACACATTCAACTCTGCCATCCCCCCTTGTTCAAGAATGATTGGAGTGGATGACCCATCCAATACAGATAACAAAATTGAGTTTTTAAAATATGAAAAAACATTTAATTATTGCTGTACCTACAGTTTTATTCTTTTCTGGGTGCAATGAAGTTAACTTCACCAAGTTGAACTACCAAGCTCAACTATGTACTGCGGACAATTCAATCTCGTGTAACGATGTTCGTATCAAGAAAGCAATTGTGGCTACCAAAATGGCACGTGTGCAGTTAGAAGAGAATAAAGACAAAGTTGTTCGGGAAGCTGGTGAAAAAGGCTATCAGCAATTACTTATGCTGATGGACAAAAAAATAGCCTTTCTCAAAGATCAACGCCCAAACTTATATTTGCGCTGGTTTGAACGTAATACTCCCTATTATAAGGAAGTTGATTTCGGTGAAAGCATTGACATGGAAATTGAAAAAATTATCAATGGACATCACAAAAATTCTGATCCAGTTCAAAAAACTACAATACAAGCCTCACCACCAGTGCAGCAACAGATTGTAGAACAAGAACAACCTGACACAATGAAAGATATTGTTAGCCGTCAAGCACCTTATTTATTCCAACAGGAACTAAATAAGGTTGCGAGTGGTTCAACCTACCAATATGACTCAATCAAGTTCCGTGGAGAACCTTGGCAAGAAAATAACACTTTCAGTTATCCCGTTACTTTACGCTTTAAGATTAATGGAACAGATGTTTATTACAACTGTGAAAGCACGGAAATTGGATATGATCAAAGTAATGGCACTGTAGAAGTCTATGTTCCTGATGCTTGCTTTCTTCCTAATTGATGCCACTGCTAAATATTAATTATCTCATGGTGGAGAAGAAGCTAAAGAACCCTTCTCCCCATCCACCTTTATTTCCAACTAACCTCAAAATACTTAAGAAAAATCTAAAAGATTTTACTATTTTTTTGTAGACAAATCGTCTTCTGAAATCTGTATCAGTTTTTTCTTGATAGAAGCAATATTCTGTGGAATAGATTTATCAGTTTCTTTAGAAGGGTTAATATTTATATTAATTCCCGTTTCTGTCTGGTTATGAATTCTTTCTTTATCTATCACCGGTAAAGGCGTTTCTATAGCTTTAGCAGAATATTTAATTACACAAATTAAACTACCCAAAATCAATACAAGCAATACCAACATAGCTTTTGTATAAAGTGACCAATCTAAGAAACCATGGAAAATCATTTTGAAACGTTCCCATACACTTAAATCGGATGTTTCCTTAGTCTTAGTGGCATTTATAGAGCTGATCCATGTTGTTAGCATTCGAACAAGGGTAAATAGACAAGCCATCAAAAAAGAAATCACAAATACTAAATAAGATAACTTTGTAGTTCCTTCTAAAAGCTTCACAGTAGACCCAATAATATTTAATCCACCGAATACAGTAATAATGATCGTAGCAAAAATACCGAGAATTGTAATATAGCTAACAATCGCTGATTTAGCTTGGTCTTCAGCTGACTTAGCCAAGTTCTCCGCAATTTCTGCTGCAGCATTTGCCTTAGTTGCAACCGCCTTAGCATTTTCTGATTGTTCATCTGCTTTTTGGGCAGCTATCTTTGCTTGCTTACTAATATCAGTAAAGTATGCTTTTTGTGCTACTGCTAACTTTAAATGTCTTTTAAATTTTTTATATGCTTTCTCTACCTTTCTTTTTTCAAATATTTGATCTTCTGGAATAGCGTCTTTAAGTTCAAATTCAAAACCATCAAATTTTTGTGACATTGGCAAGATATCATCTTCAAAAGCATAAATTATTTGTGTTATGTCCTCATATGGTATTTCAAGACGATATTTATTGGCTTCAGAATTAGCTATTACGTCTAAAAGCTCTTGTGCAATATCTTCCCCCATCTTGAAACGAGACATACACTCATTCATTTGGGCTTGATAGTTATTCTGCTCATTTTCTGTAATTATGTGTTTTTCATCGAATAGGCAATCAACCAAAGTTATTTTTACAAACAACTCAGCCATTTGCCTATTTTGTTCACTGTTTAAGAAAATTTCATCATTCCTATTAATGAAATGATGGACAAGTAACTGAATTTTCTGATTGACTGTTTCGTGCAAGCTAATTTCCAACCTTTGGCAGCCCATTCTGCAGAAAATACTGTGTTAATTCTGCATTATCATAAGTTAATCTTCTTGCTCCCCCCATTATCTCATCTTGTTGATTGGACCACATAGGCTCATGATGAGTTAATTCAACTAAGCGAAAAGGATCTAGATTAATAAGATTCAAGACAACAAGGGCAATCTCGTTTTGGGTACCTATATCTACCATATTTGGTGAAAAATCAACTATCTGAAAACCAGTATTACTTGAGACAATCATACTTCTAGTTGTAGAAATATGATTAATACCAAAATCTTTAAATTCATGATATACAGATGGAACAACTGGTCCATATTGCCACTTTTCAATAGGATCACTAAACAATGGCACACCATTATGTGTAGCGAGGTGATTAGCTTGCACATAATATAAAATCTTCTGTAACTTGAGTGGCGTAAGAGTTTTATCACTAGTCCGGGTATTTACAAACCAAATAATAAAATTAGCTATAAGAATTGCACTATAATTATTCATCTTCCACCTCACCAAATAATATTGTTAAAACAACCAAATAAGTCAACGTTTAACATTGTCGGTGCTTTACGGTGTTCATAATTTTTCTAAATTCCAAGACTTACCATTAACAAAAGAAAGGGTCCACTTCATGCTTATTTAAAACCATATACCACAAATACGCAATACGAAGGATAAAGAATAACTTTACAGAAAGTCAAATTGTGTCGCATTCTTAACAGCACTTGTACAAGCTAACAAAGTAGAAAAAATTCAACTTGAAACAAAATTCTGAGTTATTAAATCTAATAGCTAACAAGGAGGCAAAGCCTCCTTGTTGTTATGCTGCTCTTTAGTAGAAAGAATGCCCGCAATGCTGGCATTGGAAGCAAGATTGCACATTTTGAGTTGAAGCAGAACCAAATACTGAACCTAACAAACCACCGACTACGGCTCCTGCAATTCCACCTATGAGCGGAGATACAGGCAATGTTTTTGATAATGCTGCACCCATCGTTGCAAATGATGCTGACGATGCCAGACTCTGATTACTTCCCTGTGAACTGTTATTTTGCACAACACGAATCACATGCTCTGAATGGCAATATAGGCAATTGATTTTCATAAGATATACCTCTGGAATAAAAAGGCTTAGCAAGATGCTAAGCCAGTAAAGAGAAGATGTTTCTCATCTAGATGGTATATACCTGTTTATGGTTTCAATTAACGCTGTGACATACTAAAGGTACGCATCCTCCTAGTGGTCTTCACGCGGAGATATTGTTCCTTTTCAGGTCGTGCTAAATAAGATAGCGTTGAACGCATCTTACTGGCTTGATAAGGTACATTGCTAAAGATCACTCCAATGCCAATGATACCCTGCTCTTCGTATTGCTTTAGGTATCTACGATCATGGCAATTAAAATAGCTTCCATCACCACCCGTAGTATCTTCCCAGAGCTCGCCTACGGCTTTGGCTATACTCCATGCATCCATGCGCTTACGTTCATTTAAAACTAAAGCCACATGGCAATGATAGCCTTTCCTTTCCCCCTGCTCTAATGCCCATACCAACAGCAAAATATCACCTCCATAAATGGAACGATTTATTCTTTTTCTCAGTTTTTCTAAATCATGGTCAACCTGTTCGATATCAGGATTCACTGTATAGGCTAAATCAACTCGTACAACTAACAATGCAGAATACTCCCTCTGCAACTCACATAACCTACTCTCTAGCTTATTGGCATTTAATCTTTCGTTATAACGATGCTGCCGCATTTCATTGAAGTGGTCAGCTTTAGCTTGATTGAAATAGTGTTGCCAGTCTCTAAATGATCGCTGCTTTAAATGGCGATACAACGATGTAGATGACTCACGTTCCAGATCATAGTCATATAGCAAATTACAAAAGAGTTCGATTAAGGATGTGTAGCTAAAGTCAGGGTTATAGACTTGATGGAAGTCCAAGAGATGGTGTGTGAAGGTTTCATAAAATGATCTTGGCTGTCTTGTGGCATTAAGACTGGTTTGGATAAAACTTTGAATTTTGATCAGTAATGATGCTTCGTTGATTTCATTTTGGTTTAGGCTTACGTTCATGTTCACTTACCTGTAGTTGTTTAGGACTACATGAAGTGACTACTATGTTATTAATTACCTAAAGGCTTTAACATTATGTTTAGGTAGTATGAATATATGCTCTAAGATAATAAGTAGGTTTGAAGTAGGCAGATAACATAGTTGTTAAAGTAGAGGTGTTATGGAGTTAGATTAAGTATTATTAATCTTATTAACCTATAGAGTTAGATTAAGTATTATTAATCTTATTAACTATGTCATTACACCTAAATAATAGCCTCATTCTGAAGCTAATTTCTTCTTCCTAAATAGGTTTTTACAAGCTCAAGCCTCCATCTATCAAGGAATTGAGCTTATAAAATGTTTATTTCATGCTTGTTCAGTTATCTGATGCTATAAACTCTTTTAAGATTCGATAAGCAAATATTTATCATTCCTTAAATTGGCCTAAGCCGTATTTCTACCTCCACCAATTCTATTCACAATTTTATCCGTATATCCTCGTTCATACACACCAGCCATAATAAGGAAATAGGGAATAAGTCTACCTTCTATGTCTTTCCATCTTGGATTCCGACTTTCCAATAGTAAGACTGTTTCAGGTAAGAAGTTGTACAAAACGGGAATCTGAGCAACACTAAATTTATGTTTATAATTTTTGCTTTCTTCTTGAATACTATTTTTCTTATCAAGAAGAGCCTCTATTAGCTTTTCAAAATTACTTTTTATTAAAGCAAATAAATAAGGTTCATCCTTATGAACTGACAGTATGTTCGCATCAAAAAATAAAATAATGTCCAACTGTAATGTTGAGGACTCCATTTCTTTCCATAAGTAGATATGATCAATCAACCCTACTAGGCCATTGGACTGCTTTGCTTTTTTAATCAAGGAAGTAAGAAAAACACCAAAGAAATCATGTCTAACCGATGTACTATTTTGGAAAATTTCTACCTGAAATCTATAGACTGCCACATCCTTCGTTTTGTGAGGTTTTAATCTTAGCCTCATCTTTTCTGCTTTAATTTCCAGATTTTGCAGAGTCTTATAAAACTCTCCATAGTTACGAAATTGGGTTCCTACTCTATTCACATAGAATCCCCTCAGAGCACCAACTGAAATATCATCATAACGACCTTGAATAAAAGCCTTTCTTAGACTAAAGAGCAAATTATTTAGTTCAAAAATAGATTTTTTAGAGATATCCGTAGTCAAATAAAACTCACAGTCTCTACTTTGTGGATTTAATCTATTTAAAATAAAAGTGACAAAAATTTTAACACTTACAGTCAAATATTCATGGTTAAACCTACTAATGGTTTCATATTTTGATAATAAATAAATGAATTCTTTACCAATAGAAGTAATACTTCTATCAACTCCTTGTAATATTCTCTGCTCATCTATATTTTCTTCAATAAATGCAGGTAGAGGCTTTAAAGCTAATACCAGCATGAATTTTTCTATACGATTAAGTAAATCTATTTTATAACTATCAATAATTTTTTGGGCTGTATCAACTTGCTCTTCTTTTGTTCTTCCCTTTTCAGGAAAGCCATATCTCTGAAAGTCCTCATAAAGCTCTTGATTTGCTACCTCTACGCCATCCAAATAACTTTGGACAAATTTAAATTTCTTTTCAAAAAAGACTAAATTCTGTTCTTCTGAGACTTTATCTAGAAAACTTAATCGCTTATTGTTGACTTGATTATGAGAGGTTTGTCTTTCAGTTTTCTGTTTTTCTTTCTTAGTTCTAGAGGTTAAATGCTTAATACTTTCATTATCCAATAATTTAGCAATAATCAAATTAGCCAACTCTTCATGAGACGCATGTTGATTAGTATTCTTCAAGTTAAAGTCAGATTTTTGTGACTGCTCTTCCTCATAAACTCTACGCGTTTCCAAGTGCTCCCCCTCATTGCTGTCCAGAATATTACTAACTTTCAGTATACTTATTCCACGTATTTAAGGCACTAATTCATAAGGTTTTTTATACTTATTCCATGTTTTTTTTGTACTTATTCCAATCTATATAAGCTAGCAAATTACGCTTGGCTAAAAATTTCAGCATAAAAAACACCCTAATGGATGTCCTTAAAGAGTGTCTTTATCTAAATAAAATTAGAGGAGATAGATTCTATTTATATCGTGAAATGATCGTATTCATTAAAGAAACTATGGTATGGAGGCACATACGCTCTTCGATTACTTCTGTGCTAGACTAAAGCATCGTAATTTGTCTAACACACTCCTACCATCATTCAACTGGGGGTATAACTGGGGGTAAAATACAAAATATTATTTTTAATTTCCATTTATTATCATACCCTTAAATTAAAAAGTTCATTCCCTCTCTCGCCAGAATTTTTTTAATACTTTTAATCTGCTTGAACTACAAAAATAACTCTATTAATTATTAATAAAAATGAAACTTACTTGGATTTTTTAAATACAATTCATAATATTAAATTTTCTATCTGCAACTTATACAATGAATTTTAAGGATCATGAAAGTGGGAAGAAAGCTAATAATCTATATGCTTGATGGTACCCCTACTGGTGCTAAAACCATTGAAATAGGCAATTGGTCAGGCAAAGCCATTTACTCACCTAGAGCATCTTTAAAGGCTTTACTTTCTCGATCTGAATTTGATGTTCCTGGTGTTTATCTATTACGTAGCCAAAGTAAATCACACGATTTTGATGAAAGTATTTATATTGGTGAAGCTGAAGAATTAAGAGCTAGGCTAAAACAACATATCGCAGATCGAGATTTTGATTCTGTAATTTGCTTTTTAAGTAAAGATGAAATGTTAACTAAAGCACATATTAAGTATCTTGAAGCCCGATTAATTACATTAGCCCATACAGCAAATAGTTCTTTTATTGATAACTCTAATCTACCGAAAGGTGCTCGGCTATCAGAAGCAGATATTTCCGATATGGAATATTTTATTGATCAGATCCATCTTATTCTTCCTACAGTTGGATTAAATACACTTGTGGAGGCCACTCCTCACATAAATAGTCCAATACAGCCTATAGATAACCAAGTGACTTACTATATTAAGTCTAAATTAATAAAAGCTACAATGATAGAAACTGATGAAGGCTTTATCGTGAAAGCAGGCTCTCAAGCCAGTATAAAAATCTCAAATTCAATTGCTGAAGGTTGGCTCAGAATACGGAAAAAACTTCTTGAAGCAGAACTATTAAAACAACATGGACAACATCTCATATTCATTGAGGATGCAAGTTTTACTTCTCCAAGTGCAGCAGCATCTATTGTTTTAGGTAGACAAGCACCAGGACCAATATCATGGATTAATGCATCTGGTGAGAGCTATAAACAAGTACAAGCAAACTTGCCTGTAATTGAATAATTTGAAAATTACATGAGTAGCTTCAACATATACATTGATTTATTTTTCTTGATCGAACTATATTGAATATATAACTTATAGAGCGAGTTGTAATAACAATAGAAATCATAATCTTACAGAAATAAGGTTACATGCATGATGTTCCTAAAATTCAATTAGCTCTATAGAGTTGAAAATGCTGTTTTACAATCACGCGCAGCACTTAGAATACCGAGTAAAAATGATGCAAGAGTGGTCTGATTTTATTGATGGGTTAAGAAGTTAAATTATGCTATTACGCTTTTTCTGAATATATAATTTTTAGTAATTATCTTCAATGCCACTTGAGTAACCTAGATCCTAACTATGTTACATTTAAACATATTCTAATAATTTTAGGGGGATAGACATCAATGACTTTGAACCAAACTCCAGAACAACTTGCACGGGACAACATTGATGCTCAACTGATTAAAGCTGGTTGGCAAATACAGAATTTAGATAAAATAAATTTTTCTACAGGATTAGGGATTGCAATTAGAGAATACCCTACTTCTACAGGACCTGTTGACTACGCCTTATTTATTGACAATGAACCTGTTGGTATAATTGAGGCAAAGCCTGAAGAATGGGGAGATAAAATTACCACTGTAGAAGAACAGTCTTCTCGATATGCTAATTCAGCTCTCAAATATATTAATAACGACTACCCCTTAAGATTTGTATTCGAAAGTACTGGCATCATTACTCGTTTTACTGACTTTAAAGATCCTAAACCGAGATCTCGCCGTATATTTAGTTTTTTCCAACCAGAAACCATTTTTAAGCTGTCACAGGAATCAAAATCCTTCCGAGGACGTTTACATGACTTGCCTGAATTAAATCCTACGGGGTTACGTGATTGCCAAATTACCGCCATTAAAAATCTAGAAGCTTCTTTTAAACTAGATAAGCTTCGTGCCCTAGTCCAAATGGCTACAGGCTCTGGCAAAACCTTTACTGCAATCACTTCTTCTTATCGTCTCTTAAAACATTCCAAACCTAAAAGAATTCTATTTCTTGTCGATACGAAAAACCTAGGTGAGCAGGCTGAACAAGAGTTCATGACGTATATTCCTCAAGATGATCATAGGAAATTTACAGAGCTATATACCGTTAGCCGATTAAGAAGCAGTTATGTTCCTACAGATGCTGAGGTTTATATCAGTACGATTCAACGCATGTACTCAATTCTTAAAGATGAACTATTGGAAGAATCGGAGGAAGAAGAAAGCCTTGCTGAGCAGATGACACAACCAAAGGAACCATTACCTGTTGTCTACAATAAAAAAATTCCTCCTGAATTCTTCGATGTCATTATTATCGATGAATGTCACCGCTCAATTTATAATTTATGGCGTCAAGTTCTCGACTACTTTGATGCATATTTAGTAGGTTTAACCGCAACACCAGACAACCGTACTTATGGTTTTTTCAATGCCAACGTAGTCAGTGAATATGATCATGAAAAGGCTGTTGCTGATGGTGTAAACGTTGGTAACGATACTTTTATTATTCGCACTAAAAAAACACAAGAAGGCGTTAAAGTTGAAGCTGAACGTTTGATTCAACTACGTGAAAGAAAAACCCGTAAAACCAAATGGCAAACAACCGATGAAGATACTGAATACTCGAAAAAGCAATTAGATAAAGATATTGTTTTACCTGACCAAATTCGAAAGGTCGTACAAACCTACAAAAATAATTTGCCAAGTATTTTCCCTGGGCGAAATGAAGTACCTAAAACGCTCATTTTTGCCAAAACGGACAGTCATGCTGATGACATTATTCAGATCGTTCGAGATGAATTTGGTGAAGGAAATGACTTCTGTAAGAAGATCACTTATAAAATTGATGAAGACCCTAAAACAGTCTTAGCACAATTCCGTAATAACTTTTACCCACGTATTGCTGTTACGGTAGATATGATTGCCACAGGTACAGACATTCGGCCATTAGAATGTCTACTGTTCATGCGTGATGTGAAAAGTAAAAACTATTTTGAACAAATGAAAGGTCGTGGTACACGTACCTTAGATGAAGAAAATCTGAAAAAAGTAACCCCATCTGCTAAAGGCGCTAAGAGTCGTTATGTGATTGTAGATGCGATTGGTGTAACTGAGTCTTTAAAAACATCTAGCCAACCTTTAGATTCCAAACCTACTGTACCATTAAAAGACCTTGCGCGAGGCTTAACTTTAGGGGCACATGATGCAGATACTGTTATCTCTTTTGCAAATCGCCTTTCACGAATGGAACGCCAACTAGATGACTACCAACTTGAGCTTTTTGAAAAAGAGTCAAAAGGTTTAAGCTTACGCTCTTTTGTAAAAAATCTGTTTGATGCTGTTGATTCCGATAAAGTGAATCAAATCGCAATAGAACAACATGATTTGTCATCTGACGAGGAAGTTACAGATGAACATGTCAAACCGATTCTTAAAGCTCGTGTCAAAGAAGCTGTTAAAATTCTGAATGGTGATTTGATCGAGTTACTTGATACGATCCGCAAACAAACTGAGCAAGTTTATCTTGAAGATGAAATCGATGAAGTTGTAACAGCTGAATGGGCTGGCGATATTCAAACTAATAGTGAAGCACTGAGAAAAGATTTTATCGAATACCTACATGAGAATATTGATGAAATTTCTGCGCTCAATATTTATTTTAATATTCCACAACAACGTGCTCAAGTCACTTATGCCATGATTAAAGAGTTATTGCTTAAGTTACAGCATGAACGTCCGAAACTAGCACCATTACGTGTGTGGGATGCTTTTGCCTATTTGGAAAGTTACGACACAACTGCTTCTCGTCCAATCAATGACCTGACTGCCCTGATGTCTTTGTTACGTCGTGTTTGTGGCTTAGACGAAGCTTTAGTTCCTTATGATGCGACAGTACGTCAAAATTTTAAACGTTGGATTTTTAAATCCAACAATACCGAAGGTTATAAGTTCTCTGATGTACAGCTTGACTGGCTACGAATGATGCGTGATCACATTGCAAACTCTTTCCATATTGAGCATGATGACCTCGAAATGGCACCTTTTGATAGTGAAGGTGGTTTAGGTCGTATGTATCAATTATTTGGGGATGAGATGGACGCTATTATTGAAGAAATGAATTTGGAGCTAGTAGCTTAATGGATATCAATTTGCCAAATACATGGTTAAAAGTAAAACTTGGGGATATTTGTGACATTACCTATGGTAAGGGCTTACTTACCAGTAAACTTCTACCCGAAGGATACCCTGTTTTCGGTGCTAATGCTGTCATTGGTTATTATTCTGAATATCTATATGAACTAGAAAAATTATTAATTTCTTGTCGAGGAGCAAATAGTGGAACAATTAATATGTCTCCACCCAAAGCTTTCGTCACGAATAATTCTCTAGTTTTAAATTTTCCTGCTTTTGAAGAATCGTTAAGTAAACTTTTATTCTTTTTCCTTCAAGCATGTAATAAGGAAAAGTTAGTAACTGGTACTGCTCAACCACAAGTAACCATCAACAATGCGGTTGAGCTGAATATTCACTTACCTCCTTTGAATGAACAAAAAAGAATTGTCCAAAAAATTGAAGAATTATTTTCTGAAATTGACGATGGTATTCAATCTTTAGAAACAGCTAAAAAACAGTTAGAGATTTATCGTCAGTCTTTATTTAAGAATGCCTTCACAGGAAATTTAACAATTGAATGGCGTAATACAAATTATAACTTAAAAGATTATTCGACTTTGATAGATCACTATCAACAAATTCGTGAAGATGACTTTTTAATTAAGCTACAAATTTGGAAACAACTTAACAAGAAATGGGAAAAAGACCAGAGTACTATAAAACCAGTTAAGCCTTCTAAACTTAAAAAAATCATAGAAAGCTCAAAAAATGGTGTTCTTAAATTTCCAGAATTACCTAATTCTTGGAATTACGTCAGACTTGGTTTTTTAATAGAAGATCCTGTTTATGGAACTTCCAAAAAATGTGATTATGAAAGTAATGACGGTATTGGCGTTCTTCGTATTCCAAACATCTCTGAAGGCTGTATTGATAGTACCGACTTAAAGTTTGCATACTTTTCAGATGAAGAAATTGCATCACTTAAATTGGCAAATGATGATCTATTGACTATTCGATCTAACGGTAGTGTGTCTTTAGTAGGTAAGACTGCTTTGGTGAGAAGTACTGACACAGATAAACTATTTGCAGGATATCTAATACGATTACGCCCATTTAAACAGCATGTAAATGGCAAATATTTGCATTATGCTTTTGAATCACAGTTTGTTCGAAACCAAATTGAATTTCTCGCAAAATCAACAAGTGGTGTAAACAATATCAATTCTTCTGAACTTCAAAGTCTGATCATTCCAATACCAAGTCTTGAAGAACAAAACGAAATTGTTAATCAATTAGATGATCTTCTCGATACTAATCGAATGGTATCCGAGCAATTAGAAGTCGAAATTAAAAAAGCAAATCATTTAAAAAGCTCTATTTTAACCAAGGCATTTTCTGGACAACTCGTTCCACAAGATCCGAACGATGAACCTGCTTCAGTTTTACTCGAGCGTATTAAAGCTGAAAAAGAAGAAGAGTTAGCAAAAGCCAACAAAGCTCCAAAAAAATCAGGCAAGCGTAAAATCAAAACCACAAAAGATGATGAGCCTGCTCAACAGGAACTGATATGAGCACTTTTGAAACTAAACAACCCGAATTAGAAACCTTAATTCATCAAATCAAAAATGGTGAACTTCAACTACCCGACTTCCAACGTGGTTGGGTATGGGACGATGAACATATTCGCTCCCTATTAGTGAGTATTGCACGCTCCTTCCCTGTTGGTGCAGTCATGCTTTTAGAAACAGGTGGACCTGTAAATTTTAAAGTACGAACCGTTGAAAATGTAGAATTTTCAGGTGAAACGCCTTCACCTAAATATTTAATCTTAGATGGTCAACAACGACTGACATCGTTAACACAAGTCTTAGTTTTAAATAAGCCTGTTAAAACCTTTACTGAAAAAGGTCAAGAAATAGAGCGCTATTACTATATAGATATCGAAGCTGCCTTAAATGGAAAATTCGATGACGCCTTTATTTCAGTAGGTAAAGATAAGACTGTTAAAACCAACTTTGATCGTGATTTTAAACAAATTGAAAACGGTGCTGGTCAGCTCATTACTTTAGATTTCTCAACAACTGAGAAAGAGTATGAAGCAATGTTTTTCCCTTGTAGCTTGATCTTTAATAGCCATGCTTGGGAAATGGGACTGCTGAAATACAATCAAGATAAATATATTCGTTTTGCTGATTTTAAAGACAAAGTTTTACAGGAATTCAAATCTTATAAAATTCCAGTGATTCAGCTTAACAGAAACACATCTAAGGATGCCGTCTGCCTCGTATTTGAAAAAGTAAATACTGGCGGAGTCCCATTATCAGTCTTTGAATTGGTCACCGCATCATTTGCAGCAGAAAATGATAAAGACAATAATTTACGCGAAGACTGGTATGGAGATCAAAAACAGGGTATCGAGGGACGTTATCAACGTATTGTTGAAAATAGAAAAATAATATCTAAGCTTGAACCGACTGATTTTCTACAAGTGATAAGCCTATTAACCACTTACGACAAACGTCAAATCGATAAAAACGAAGGCAAAACAGGTAAATTACTTTCTGCAATTTCAGCTAAGCGACAAGCCGTACTAAATCTAACGCTGCAAGATTATAAGAAATGGGCGACTGCTGTTGAAACAGGATTTACTGAAGTCGCAAGCTTCCTAACAAAACAATGCTTTTTCTCAGAGCGTGAATTGCCATACCGTGGTCAGCTTATTCCTCTCGCTGCAATTATGACAAAGCTAGCTGAAAGAAAAATGAACTGGCGTGAACCTAAAATTTTACAAAAATTAGAACAGTGGTTTTGGTGTGGTGTCTTAGGTGAACTCTATGGTGGAGCCGCTGAAACAAGAACAGCCAATGACTTAGAAGATGTCATCGCATGGGTAGACAATAATGAAACCATTATCAGAACTATTTTTGACGCTTCATTCCAGCCTGAGCGTCTTGAAACTTTAAGATCTCGTCAAAGTGCTGCCTATAAAGGTATTAATACATTGGTACTCCGTGAAGGTGCAAAGGACTTCTTTTGGAACGAAACTATTCAGCAGCTTGATTTAGATGGTAAGCCATTAGATATCCACCATATTTTCCCTCAGCAATGGTGTAAGGAAAAAAGTATAAAACCCGCAGTATATGATTCTATTATTAACAAAACCCCTCTATCAGCCTCTACAAATAGAGCAATTGGAGGCAAAGCACCATCTATCTATTTAAGTCGATTACAGAATTTTAATACGACTCAATATTCTGATGAGCAAATGGACTCAATTTTAGAAGGTCATCTCATATCAACTGATGAGATCCGTAAAGATGATTTTGAATCATTTATGAAATTACGAGCTGAGAACCTCATTAATCTCATTTATCAAACCATGGGTAAAACCTTAAGATCTAACCAATTTATTCCACAAGTTAATGCAGAGGCAACTTCATGAATGCATCATCTATAGTTTCAAAAGTATGGAGCTTTTGTACCACCCTTCGTGATGATGGTGTTGGTTATGGAGATTACCTCGAACAGATCACTTATCTCATCTTCTTAAAAATGGCAGATGAGTATTCCAAACCACCTTATCGTCGTAATGTCGGTATTCCTGAAAAATACAAATGGGATACCCTTTTAAATACAAAAGGTGCCGAGCTAGAGCTTCATTACATTAACCTTTTGCGGAATCTTGCTAAAGAAAAAGGTATGTTGGGCCAAATTTTCACTAAAGCTCAAAATAAGATACAAGATCCTGCGAAATTGTCACGTCTTATTGAGATGATTAACGATACCCAGTGGGTTACTCTAAATACAGACATTAAAGGTGATATTTACGAAGGTCTTTTAGAAAAAAACGCGGAAGATACTAAATCAGGCGCAGGCCAGTACTTCACACCACGTTCTTTAATTAAAACGATTGTTGAATGTGTCCGCCCAGAGCCTAACAAAACAGTTGCAGATCCAGCTTGTGGTACTGGCGGCTTTTTCCTTTCTGCTTATGAGTTTTTAACAAAAAATCCAGATGCTCCTTTAGATAAAGATGCAAAAGCTTTTCTAAAGAATAGTACATTTCATGGTAATGAGATTGTTGCAAACACCCGTCGTATGTGCCTGATGAATATGTTCTTGCACAACATTGGTGAAATTGATAAAGATAGCCTTATTTCTCCTAATGATGCGTTGATTGCACCTAGTCCAATTACTGTTGACTATGTCTTGGCAAACCCCCCATTCGGCAAGAAAAGCTCAATGAGTTTTACCAATGAAGATGGTGAACAGGAAAAAGAAGATCTAACTTATAACCGCCAAGACTTCTGGGCAACTACATCAAACAAACAGCTTAATTTTTTACAACATATTTGTTCAATGTTAAAAACTACCGGTAAAGCAGCTGTTGTCGTTCCGGATAATGTCTTATTTGAAGGTGGAGCTGGTGAAACCATCCGCAAAGGATTACTGTCAAAAACAGAGTTACACACTATTCTACGTTTACCAACAGGGATCTTTTATGCAAATGGCGTAAAAGCAAACGTTCTATTCTTTGACAATAAGCCTGCAAGTAAAAATCCATGGACTACAGAGGTTTGGTATTTTGATTATCGGACAAATGTGCATCATACTTTAAAGAAAAAACCAATGCGCTTCGAAGATTTACAGGAATTCATCGAATGCTACAACCCATTAAATCGTTTTGAACGTTCAGAAACTTGGCATGCTGAAAATAATCCAGAAGGTCGTTGGAAAAAATTTAGCTATGAAGAGTTGATAAAACGGGATAAAACAAGTCTAGACGTATTCTGGCTTAAAGATAAAAGTTTGACTGATTTGGATAATCTTCCCGATCCAGATATTTTAGCTAATGAAATTATTGAAAATATTGAGTCTGCTTTGGAAAATTTCCGCAGTGTTTTAATGAAACTGGAAACTTAACATAAGAGTCATAGCCGAAATACAACTCCAAATTCCTTGTATCTCGGCTATTATATCTAATGAAAAAAATTACTAATCAATGGCTATATAAAGCTAATTTTTATCAAAATTTTGCTATTCTACCTCTTTTACTTTCCTCGTTTTAACTATGCTCAGTTTATTTGTTTACGGCACTCTAGGGCCCAACCGTCCCAATGCTCACATTATGGAAAATATTGGTGGCACATGGGCAGACGCACATGTATTTGGCACGCTCAAACAACAAGGCTGGGGGGCAGAACTAGGCTTTCCAGGCATTGTACTTGATCAAAGTGACAACAAGGTATCTGGTTTTGTATTTTTCTCAGACAATCTAGAACAACACTGGCAAGGATTAGATGAGTTCGAAGGCGCTGGCTATCAACGTTTGCCTGTCAAAGCGCATTTAAACACGGGTGAAATCGTTGATTCCTTTGTTTATGCGCTGAATAATTAACAGGAAACTGGCGAAAATTCGACGCACTGATGAATTTTCTCCGTTTGCTCATTTTTTCGCTTGTTTTTTTAAACAGATTCTGTAGAATTCTCGCCACGTTGCCGGCATAGCTCAGTTGGTAGAGCAACTGACTTGTAATCAGTAGGTCCACAGTTCGAATCCGTGTGCCGGCACCATTTCTCTCTTTATTCTCTTTTCTTCCCCATCATTTTCTCAAAATGCGAAATATTCGGATTTAACAGATCCCATTCATTTGCATGACTCACAAA